>Ga0190334_1000049_pt1 | contig 54235 bp, 45 predicted proteins | sample 48720478_MG_FD_161270 | JGI IMG/M metagenome (GOLD analysis project Ga0190334, IMG submission 161270) | Hydrothermal vent sediment bacterial communities from Southern Trench, Guaymas Basin, Mexico - 4872-04-7-8_MG | ecosystem: Environmental > Aquatic > Marine > Hydrothermal vents > Sediment ... | reverse complement strand
CATTATTGAGCTCTGAAACTGAATGTAATTTTTTAAAAAAATTTAATACATGACTTATAGTAAAATAATGATTTAATTTATTTTTCTTTATAAAAGTGCAATTATTTCACTTATATTTTTATAAAATATTAAAGGGTTTTCTTTTGATAACAAGTGAATAATTAATTTATTCGGAGAGAAAGATATATCAAATTAACAAGATGTCGCCCTTAATAATGATTGAATTATTTTCTTAAATTTTTTATTTTAATTAATTTAGATTAATCTTTCTCTCTGTTTTCTTTTTTTTATCCCCTTAATAATGATGTTTTTCCGGGTGTATCTCATTAATATAGGAAAAATTAAAAATATTGTTAATATTTAATTTATTTTTTATGTAATTTAATTCATGTAATTTTTCTACAAATTTTAAAGTAGATTCAACATATTCCTTTGGAAGAGCCATGCAATATCTAGGTGAAATTGTTAAGACTTTTCTTATATATTGTTCATTTGTTAAAGAGAAATTGGACAAAATCCTTTTAGCAACTAATTCAGGTTGCTCTCTCAGCAATCCTGAAGCTTCTTTATGATATTTTAGAAATATTTTTCCCAAATCTCTATGGGATTTAGAAAAACTTTCAGAGAAGAAAATTCCGTAACTTGGATTAAAATACCATAGCTTATCGGGAGATACTATAATTTTAGACTTTAGAATGGTTGATGCAAAAACAGCTAATGCTGGAGTTCCTACGCCCGCATCTAATGTGCCATTTTTCATGTTTAAAGCAATGAATTCTGCTTGAGAATAATACTTGACATTTATTTTATCTTTTAAATCAAATTTTTCTAAATAACTTGATAAAATAACTTCATGTATTGATCCCTTGCTTGTAACACCAATATTTTTCCCAATAAATTGATTAAACACTTGAAATAAATTGTTATTTAATTCTTGTAGATTCTTAAATTCTTTCTTAGAAATAATGATCGTTCCTTCAATGTGTCCTCCAGCAACACATTTTATAGGAACTCCTCTATCGATGCCAATAATTGCTGGGGGTAACCCCATGTACCCAATATCCAATTCTTTCCTTTCGAATGCTTTTACCATTTCAGGCCCAGTTCCAAATAAAGTCCATTTTACATTAACATTCAAATCTTCTCTGAATGATGAATCTCCCATTAAGATAAAGTTTGTATGATACATTGTTGATAAGTGCCCAATGCGTAAGACTTCTTTTTTTACCATCTTCATTACATTTAATTGTTTAATTTATTTTGGAAATGCATGAAAATTTAAAAAATATAATGAAAAATTTTATTTGGTTATTCTCTTTAAGAAATCATAATAATTGGAAAAAAGCTTGAGAAATTAGAGAAAATGGAAAAAGTAAAAGTTAAATTCTTATCCTTATTGGCTGATTTAACGGGAAAACAGAAATTAACGCTTACAATAGATAAAGAAGCCACCATAAAAGATGTAATTTTTAGATTATATAATGCGATTGAGGATAATTCCAAAAAGATCATATTTAAATCGCCAACTTCTTTAAATAGGTTCATTTTAATTGGATTAAATGGTAAAGATATTCGAACGCTTGATAATTTAAATACAAAATTGAAGGATGGCGATGAATTATCATTCCTACCTGCCATTGCTGGTGGGTAATATTATTTAATTTTTTAATGAAAAATCTGCATTAAAGTTTTTTAACTAAAATGTACGTAATTATAAATAAAAATAAAAGAATGCTTGGGGGATTTTATGGATGAAATCATGAAATGCTTAAATTGTGGCAAAATTCTTAAGCATAAGGAAAAAAATCAATCAATTTATTGCGCAGAATGCATTTTAAATTTAAGTTTTAAGTCTGAGAAATTAGATCGTAAGGAAATCATGAATAGTCTTCAACAAATATTAGACTTTTTCGTGTCCGATGTTAGTGCTGCTTTCAACAAGGATCCTGCAGCTCGTTCTTTATTGGAAGTTTTAACTAGTTATCCTGGAATAAAAGCAGTCTTACTATATAGAATTGCACATTTCTTTTGGGAAATAGGGATGCCATTCGTTCCAAGGTATTTATCTGAAATTGCAAGAGAAATTTCTGGAATAGAAATTCATCCGGGAGCGAAAATTGGTAAAGATTTTTTTATAGACCACGGCGGCGGCGTAGTTATTGGCGAAACATCCGAGATAGGAGACAATGTCACGTTGTATCAAGGAGTTGTTCTTGGCGGAACGACTAATGACCCTGTCAAGAGACATCCAACGGTCGGAAATAATGTTGTAATAGGAACTGGGGCAAAACTGCTTGGTCCAATAAAAGTAGGCGATAATGTAAAAATTGGAGCAAATTCTGTCGTTATCAAGGATGTTCCACCAAATTCCGTTGTCGTGGGCGTTCCTGGAAAAATCATCAAAAAAGAAGGAAAAAGAACCGAGAAAATAGACCTTTCTCATGGAGATTTACCAGATCCTCTTGCGATTACATTATCGTCATTGAATTCTCGATTAGAATATCTAGAAAAGCACTTGAAAATGAAATATATGGATAAAGAGAAGAGATATGATATTTCTTACGGATATGATGGAGCAGGGATATGAAGTATTCAAGGATATTATATTTACTTTATTAGCCTTCTTTCTAATAATTAAAGAATATTTTATCAAGAATGTTTAAAATAAGTTAATCTGAGTTTTTACTAAATCACTTTATTAATTAATTTTAAAGTGTGAAATTTTTTCACTTAATTTTTTATTTTAAATTGACTTTTTGAAACTAAAGCTTCAAAATGAAAAATAATTTTTTCTTTACAATTAAATTAAATAGGTGTTTTACTAAAAATGGGAAAGATATATGAAAATATAATTGAAACGATTGGAAATACTCCTCTGGTGAAATTAAATAGGATTACTGAAAATGTGAATCCAAATGTTTATGTAAAAATTGAAGCATTCAATCCTGGGGCAAGTGTAAAAGACAGAATTTGCTTTTCAATGATAGAAGCAGCAGAAAAAGCAAATTTAATTGATAAAAATACTACTATTGTTGAGCCAACTTCAGGAAATACTGGAATTGGCTTGGCATTAGTCTGCGCTGCGAAAGGGTATAAATTAATCCTAACAATGCCTGAGAGCATGTCAATTGAACGTAGAAAAATTTTGAAAGCATATGGTGCTGACTTAATATTAACTCCTGCTGAAAAAGGCATGAAAGGGGCAATTGAAAAGGCAGAAGAATTAGCTAAAGATGATGACAAGGTATTCATACCTCAACAATTTAAAAATCAAGCAAATCCGGAAATTCATAGAAAAACCACAGCAGAGGAAATATACAATGATTTAGATGGTAAAATTGATGGTTTTGTGGCAGGAATAGGAACGGGCGGCACAATAACCGGAGTAGGAGAAGTTTTAAAACAAAGACTTGGAAATAAAGTGAAAATCTACGCTGTAGAACCAAAGGACTCTCCCGTTCTATCTGGAGGGCAGCCAGGACCTCATAAAATTCAAGGAATTGGTGCAGGATTCATCCCTGAAGTCTTAAATACCGAAATTTATGATAAAGTAATTCAAGTAGAATATAAAAATGCCATTGAAATGGCAAGAAAATTAGCCAAATTCGAAGGAATTTTCGTTGGAATTTCTTCTGGGGCTGCTGCTTGGGCTGGAATAAATGTTGCAGCAAATGATTTTGAAAAGGGTGATAATTTGGTAATAATCTTACCAGATACAGGAGAACGTTATCTTTCGACAGATTTATTTGAAATTTAAATATTTTTTTAAAAACTTTGTGATAAAAAATGTATTCTGAAAAAGTTTTAGACCATTTTAGAAATCCAAGAAATATGGGTAAGATAAAAGATCCTGATGGGGTAGGTGAGGTTGGAAACCCATCTTGTGGAGATTATATAACAATTTACATAAAAGTTGGAAAAGAGAATGGAAAAGAAATCATTAAAAACATTACTTTTCAAGCATTTGGATGCACTGCTGCAATTGCAACCTCTTCAATGGTAACTGAATTAGCTAAAGGGAAAACCCTCGAAGAATCGCTAAAAATTTCAAAAAAAGATGTAGTAGATGCATTAGATGGCTTGCCCCCAATAAAAGCATATTGTTCTAATTTGGCTACTGAAGGATTGCATGAAGCAATTCGGCAGTACTTGGCTAAAAAAGAGAAGAAATTATAAATTAGGTTTTTTAACTGATAATAATCTTGTAAGATTTTTTATTGTAATTATCATAATAGGTATTTTTTAGCAAATTTTTTATCAGTTTTTCTTACTTGTATTTTTTTATTTAAAGAATCTACTCTATTACCAGATCGCACCGTACATGATGATTCTGTAGCATCTGAATATGCTATTGTTAATTTAGCAGCAAAGTCTAAAACATCATCGTTAACTTTTCCTTGAATGATTGTTATTGGTCCTTTGATATCGACTGCTTCCATGATTATATCCTCTGGATTCTTTATGTGAATGAGTGTATTATTTTCGAGTTCATTTCTTCCTACAATGATTTTTGATCCATTATATCTGAAATGCCTTCCATATTTTAATAAAATCATATCTTTCATTGAAGTTTTTTCATTATATTTCAAGTAGTCTCTTACTCTATTTGCAAAGTTTTTATCAGTTAGCAAGCATCCTCCACAAGCAAAATATGTATTTAATAAACCATGTTTTCTAGCCAATTCTAATTGAATTTTTCTACTCCTCCCTCTTATTCCCAATAATCGTGATCTGTCAATCAAGCCTTCTTTTTCCAACTTGGTTGGCTTTAGCAACAAGGCAGATAATGGACGGAGCAATATTCCCTCTAGTCCTGATTCTCTCTCAATTATTTTCAATGCTCTAAGATTTTGAGATTTGGGCCTTTGATCTAGAACTTCTCCGGTAAATATAAAATCGGCTTTAATCGATTTAGCAAATTCCTTAGCTCTTTTCAAAATGAATATTCGACAATCAATACACGGATTTAGATTCTTTCCATAACCGAATTTAGGATTTTTTATAATCTCTAAATACTCATCGCCTTTAGGAAGATAATAAACTTTTATACCTAATTTTTCATAAAAAAGATTTAACCCACATTCTGCATTTTTATAAGCTTTATCGCAAGTACAAAAAGGAGATTTAAAATTCAGTCCAATAACTTCAATGTTTTGCAATTTCATTAATAGGGTAGCAATTAAACTATCTAATCCACCAGATATCAATCCTAACCCCATGATTCTCCTTTTCTTAGTTGGGTTACTATTGGAAACTCCTAAATTTTTCTTAGTCTCATTATCCATTCATCTTCATCTGAATCTAATTCTTCTATTTCAATTAATTCTGCTAGTCCTTGCCTTTTACAACTATCAGGAATATTCTTGAGAGCTGGGCGATAATCCAATAATACTTCCAAAATTGAGCCTGATTGCATTTCTTCCAGTGCTAATTTTGTATAAACAAAAGTCATGGGACATACTCGCCCACGAATATCAATCTGTTTAACATTTGACTGGGGTTTGTTTTCATCTTCAGTCATAACACACATCACTCTCATCATATTTTAATTTACTTAATAAATCTTCAGCAGCAGGACCACATGCCATGCAATTTTCATCTCTATATACTTCGATAAAATTAAAATGATTTATTAAAAGATCTACAAATAATATTTTATTAGTTAGGAGCTCTCCAATTTCTAAGATGCATTTTATTGCTTCATTAGCTTCTAAACAACCCAAAACTCCGGGTATCATGCCAATCACACCTGCTTGAGAGCATGATAACCCCATATTTCTAGTGACGGGAAGATCACCAAAGATACATCTATAACAAGCAGTTTTTTTTTCTGGGACAACTGTCATTATTTGCCCATGAAATCTAAGTACACCAGCGATTGTAAAAGGAATATTCAAGAAAACACACGTGTCATTGATTAGCATTTTAGTTGGTAGATTATCGGAACCTTCAATTACAAAATCAGATCCTTTTAAGATTTCTTTTGAATTTTTAGAAGTAATTCTCTTACTGATGACTTCTACATTACAATCTGGATTAATCTTATTTAATTTTTCAATAGCACTATCCGTTTTTTTTCTATTTACATCCTCCGTATAATGTAAAATCTGCCTGTGAATGTTTGAGAACTCAACAACATCAGAATCTATTATGGTTAGATGTCCAATCCCAGCTGCCGCTAGATAATATGCTGCAGGAGAACCTAATGCGCCAAGACCTATCAGTGATACCCGCGCTTTAAGCAACTTTTCTTGTCCAATTCCACCTATTTCTTTCAACACAATTTGGCGTGAATATCTTCTTATCTGGTCTTCTGTTAATTTCATTTTTATTTTTCAGTTTCTGAATTTCTGTGAATATTAATTATTCGAGATTAAAAATGTAATCTGCAAATTTTTCCCCAATCTTAAAGGTTCTTTTATTTTTATAAAATTATTTAAGAAATAAATTAAACATTAATTAATTAGAGTTAAAATATAGTTTATTCAAGTAATTCTTTTGGATTAGTTTTTTGTTGCATGGCAAGATCGTGAAGTTTTTTAAATTCTTCGTCATTTTCAGTTTCTAAAATTACACTATCATAATATTTTATAGCTTCATCGGAATTACCAATTCTTCTATAAATTTCTCCTATTAAATATTTAACCGTCAAAATTTCTTCCTTTTCAAGAATTAAATTTTCAGCAAGAGCTTTTTTAAAGCAACTAATCACGTTATTTCCATATCTTATTTCTTCTTCTTTAGATTTACTCCACCAATAAGCCAAGATCCACATGTTTCCAAAATCATAATCATTATAATTTAAAACTTCATGTTTATTTAAAATATAAGCACATTGGACAGCTCTTTCCAATTTATTAGACAAAACTTTAGATTGTAATTCATTAAGTGAACCTAATTCTTTGATTTCTTTGATACATTTTTCATTCTCAATTTCATTTTCAAAAATCTCTTTTACAGCACAGAAACCGCAATGAGGACAAATGTGATAAAAATAATTAACAGGATTAAATCCCCAGTAATTTGGTCTAAAATCGGTTCGTTTGGAACCAAAACCAAAACTCATGACTGAGGATGAATCAAATTCATTCTTACATATAGAACAAGTTAATTTAATTGGTGATAATGTTGTCATAAAAAAGAAATAGAATCCGATTCTTTTAAACATGTTGTTATAAAAAAAGATATATTTTTATGAAGTTAATTATTTAACAGATTTTTAGATTGTTATCAAATTCTCACGTAATTTTTTAATTAAAACAAAATCACTTATATGAATTGAATATTTAAATAATACTATTTTTGTAAGAATTTATTGATTAAATCTTTTTATAAAGAAAAGAATAAAATATTTATTAATATAAATTAAAAAAAAATTAATCAAAAAAATGAGATCCTATCGCGATAAAACTATTATAAAATTATTAATAATCTTATTTTTTACAGCTGTCCTAATGATAGCGTTATCATTTCCCATTCTAGGGCTCCCTTCTTTAGGTGGAATTCTATTTCCGGGAAATGGAATATGGAAGATTCCTGGAGATAAAAATGAACGTGAACTCCTATTAGTACCAAGTTTATCTGATGAGGTTGCTATAATCTGGGATGAATGGGGTGTACCACACATTTATGGTTCTAAAGAATCAGATGTTTTTTTTGCTTTAGGTTATTGTCATGCTCAAGATAGACTTTTTCAAATGGACATGCTCAGAAGAATCTCGAGAGGGAGACTTTCAGAAATCCTTGGAAAGTCTGCTTTAAGTGAAGATAAATTATATCTTACTGCTGGAATGGAATATTGGGGTAATATTACATTACAGAAGGCTTTAGAAATGGAGGAAGCAAGAGAAATAAATTTTTTACCTACTATTGAAAGTTACATTAATGGAATTAATTATTATATCGACACTCATAAAAATTCGAAACCACTTGAATATCATTTATTAAATGCCGAACCGGAAAAATTTGATATTTTAGATTTGATGTCTATTCTTAAATTCTTATCATTTTACTATACTTGGCAATATAATGATTTATATCGATTTATAATATACGAATCTCTTAAAAACGTAAATTCCAGTTGGTTTAATGAATTATTTCCAAAAAATCCTTTTTACCAAATTCCCGTTTGCAATAATTATGGTGCTTTTCCAATGAGTTCTAGCTCATCGAATGATGGTGATTCTAAATCTTCTAACAATCTTTTAAAAATTATCTCAAGCTTTTTAAATAATATCGAGAAGCTTAAATCTCAAAAATACTTGATAGAAACACAAGAATCCAGAGGTTCAAATAATTGGGTTGTTGATGGTGTAAAAAGTGATACAGGAAAACCAATCTTGTGCAATGATCAACACTGGGGTTGGATTTTGCCGCCATATCTCTATGAAACTCATGTTGTATCCACTGATACTGGATTAAACTTCTACGGATATACCGTACCTGGTTTAACTTGGCCAATAGTAGGCTTCAATCATTATATTGCGTGGGGTGATACGATTTTTCCCGCAGATCAAATGGATTGGTATTATTTTAAGACAATTGATGATGATCATTACATCTATAATAATTCGATAAAAGAATTTACTAAAGTAAGCTATGAAATTAAAGTAAAAGGAGAAGGAGTTGTCAAGTACGATGTAAGATATACAGTCCATGGTCCAGTTTTGAATGATTTTATCAGCACGAATTTAAGAGTAGGCCCCCTTAATGATTCTAATATAATTTTAACTGCTAAATGGGTTCCTAATCAAATAACTTATGAATGGTTAGCAGTTTATAAGATGATTCATGCTAAAAATATTTCAGAATTCATTAATGCAACAAGATATCATGATTTACCCCCTGTGAATATCGTTTTTGCTGATATTAATGGAAACATTGGAATCCAACCTACAGGCAAGGTGCCCATTCGAGATGATTCAAGGATACCACCTGGATATTATGGAAATGGTTCTTTGCCTTATAATGGTTCAAATGGAGAAGGAGAATGGATAGGGTATGTTCCATTTGATGATTTACCAAGATCTCTTAATCCAACACAACATTATTTAGCATCTGCCAATCAGATTGCCGTAGGACCTAAATATAAAAAATATTTTTTACAGAATGATTATGCTGAAGGATACAGAGCTCGAAGAATAAATCATTTACTAAATAGTAGTGAAGATGGAACTGTTGGGGTTGATGACATGGAACGATTTCATTCAGATATAAATTCTACTATGGCAGCAGCTTTCATTCCTACTTTAATCGATGTCGTTGAGAATCATTATGGAATTAACCCCCCTCAAGAGATTTCAAATGTTATAACGATTTTAAAAAATTGGGATTACGTAATGAATAAAGATTTAGCTGGACCTACAATATATCGTAAATGGAGAGACTTTTTTAGAGATTATACATTTCAAGATGAATTTACAACATATATGCCAAACTTTCCATTTAGATTCCCAAAATGGAGTATATTGGAACATTTAATGAAAACAAATCCTAATTCTCACTGGTTTGATAATGTTAGTACTATTTCAACTGTAGAAGACCGAGATTATATCATGTTAAAGGCATTAAATCGCACCATTCAATGGTTAGGAGATTTTTATGGCACATTAGACCCCACTAAATGGCGTTGGGGCGATATTCATAAAATTTTCTTTCCTAGTATATCAGGTCTTTCTGTTTTAGGTCTGGGCCCATTCGATGGAAGTGGAGAAGGATATACTTTAAATCCAGCAGGAGCAGATATAAGCAATGGAATTGGGTACTCAAGAGGAGGTGCTGCCCATAGATTAATTGTAGATTTTTCTAATTTCAGTAATTCTAAGTCAGTAATTTCAGGAGGACAAAGTGGATTATTAAATTCTAAACATTATTCAGATCAAGCCATTCAACTTTTCCTTAAGGGAAAATATCATCCTACATATTCAGAATATACGCAATCAAGCTTTCCTTTTAATGCTATTGAATCAATATATTATTTTAGGTCAGGTGATTAAACAATGGAAATAAAATATCGTGAGGTTCTAATTGGGTTTTTAATTTCATTATGTTTGACTTCTATATTAACAGTAATACCAGTTTGGCAATTAGTTATTATTCCTGGGATAATAGTAGGTCTTGTTATCAAAAGAATTAAAATAGCTGCTCTCTCAAGTGGTTTGGGAATTTTAGTATCTTGGTTAATTTATGCACTATTTGGCTTGATTTCACACAACCTATACATTATTCTTGAAGTGTTTGGCACTCTTCTCTTAGGTCCTGGTTTTGGATGGTTAATAATTATTTTAATCTTAGTCTTAGGCTTCATTTTTGGATTATTAGGTGCTTTAATCGGAAATCTATCTTATAGGGTTTTCCAAGAGAGATCTGTTAAGAAAGAGAGGGAGGATATTAAGGATTCAACATGATCTTTAAAAAATTAATTTATTTAATTAAAGAATTATTTTTTTTCCTTCTTTTGGTAATATTACATTATTAAAATTATCCTCAAACCATTTAGGATTTTCTGTATGCACTGGTATTATATGATCCGGATCAATTTCATTAATAACCTTGATTAAATCACTCGTAGAAGTGTGCCCAGAGGCATGAAATCCATTAGTATATTCGGTTTTAATACGATCTTTAGCTTTTATAATTTTAAATCCATGAATAGAGAAGTCAAAGAATTTTAACCAATTATAGAGACGGATGAAATCAAACTCTGATTCTTCTTCAAAAGGTTCACTAGAAGAATAAATATATGTACCCCCATTTGGTTTAATATCTAATATATTTTTCATATCATATAAAGAAAAGCACAGTATGCAATTATCTGGATTTTTTGATATATCTAGAGGATCTAAAAAGATTTCATTATTTGTATTTTCAATGATTTTAGTTTCCCAATTTTTAATATTTTCCTTTAAATCTCCGAAAACATATAAGTTTTTGAGTCTATCAATCCCATCTACACTTTTAAGGGCATTTAATAAATATGCATCTTTTTTTGTTATTATTAAATTTCGACCTAATGATACAGCGATTTTCTTAAATGTTTCCAATCTTTCAAAATTTCTACTAGTAAAATCTGCTATTATTAAACCTTTCGCCTCTTGGCAAATCTTTAAACAATTTTTATAGACTTCTTCCTCTGAAACATTATCATCTTCATCTCTAGAAGTTCGAGTTCCTTCTATAACTAATGTCTCACAATTCTTTGCTTCTTTTATAAAATCTTTTATTTGATATGTTTGTGTTCCATGTAATCTAAAATCACCTGTATATGCCAAACTCTTATCTCCATATATAGTATAGCCTGCAGCCCCGTATATAGAATGATCTAAATTGAATGATTTTATGTTAAAATTTGTGGTAAAATCATTTAAAGAAAACAAATTATTAGAATTTATAAAAGTTTTATTTTTTTTAGGACAAAATTCCATAAAATTTTTTAAATCCTCAGAGACTTTTGTTGTCGAATAAATATCTCTTCTTATTTCTGTTTTTCGATTTGCCTTTAAAATTCTACCATCATTTGATTGATCTTTAGGGGAAAAATATGATGCATCCATACCTAATTTAGCTTGAGTACAATCAATTATTCCTTTTAGTAGCGCAATAGTTATTGGAGTTGCAACAATCGGTATGTCTAAAGATAACAAGCCAATATTCCCAAAATGGTCAACATGCGCATGTGTTAAAAGAACTCCTGAAATGTTCAATTTCTTCCAAATTGAAACATCCAAATCTGATGGAATTAAATCTTTCCTATAAATATTTAATTTAGGAATTAAATTTAAAGTAATTAAATCGTGAATACCTCTAGTTGATCTCAAATTTAAAAATTCTTGAAAAAATTCTCCATATTTCTTGAAATTCATTCCAAAATCAAGAAAGAGACCTTCATCTCCTTCTTCAAAATAAATCTTATTTCCTCCAATGGTGCGGGCTCCATCATAAACCGTGATTTTTGCCATTTTCTCTCAACCCAAGATTTTTGCTAATAAATATTTTATTCTAGAATGATCAAAAAGAAGAAATTATATTTTTAAAATATATTATAAAAATGTTTTTAAAAATTTCAAGAATTTTGGATTCAGATTTAATTAACATTTTAACAAAAATTTTTTGACTTGATAAAAATGGCGAATAAAGTAAAGATCACGTTATTAGGCGGTATGGAAGATGTGGGTGGAAACATCATTTTACTAGAAGATGAAGGTTATGGTGTTAAAATATTTTTAGATTTTGGAGTTAACATGAAAAAATTCAATGATTATTATAAACAAGGCCAAAAAATTGAAAGCATTGATGAATTAATTAGATTAGGTTTATTACCTAATGAATTCTATTTACCAATTGATAACTTGTATACAAGATTGCGCCCAAGTTTAAAAAATAATGACAAATTTCAAGATCCACCATCAAATTTAGATGGGATATTGATTTCTCATCCCCATAAAGACCATTATCTTGGACTATCTTTTGTAAATCGAACAATCCCCATATATACTGGATTAGTTACTAAAAGGATCATATTAGCTTTCAATAAAACATCAAAAATTTCCATTGATAATTATTACAATGGTTTAAACTGGAAAACGTTTAGAACTGGAGATTTAATAAATATCAAGGGCTTAAAAATTGTACCTTATCATGTGGATCATTCCATTCCAGCAGCATATGGGTTTATTATTTATTCTAGCTCGGGACCCATTGTTTATACAGGTGATTTCCGAATGCATGGACCTTTATCTCACATGTCAAAAGAGTTTATAAATGAGATTAAATCTCATCAAATATTTATTTCCAAAGGAAAACCAACCGACCAACAATTAAAGCAATTGTCTTCTCATGGTATTAAATTATTAATCATTGAAGGAACAAAAATTTGCAAGAGCACGATAGAATCTGAGAATTTGGTGGAAAAAAACTTGCTAAGTTTGTTTGAGAACAATCCTTTTGATTATATAATTGTAAAATACGATCGAATAGATTGGGATAGGTTTAGAACAATATCTTCTATTGCTAAAAAATACAATTGGAAGTTTATAATCGATGAAAAAGATGCATATTTCTACTATTTATTAAATCAAGATGAAATTTATGAAACAATGAAAAATCCGAATATAATAAATGATGATCACATTTTAATTATCAAGTTTGGAAATGCCAGATTTAAATGGCAAGAGGAAATCCGTCAAGCTTTATATACTCAAGATAAAGGGTTTAGATTTATCGATTATCGCCAAATTAAAGATATGAAGGAAAAATTTTTCATTTACATGAATTGGTTAAACGAAAATATTATTAAAAATCTAAATCCTAATTCAATGGGCATGTTTATTTCTTCTAACTTAGATCCTTATGCAGAAGAGTTTTTTGATAATACCGATAAATTTTACAATCGATTTTTAGAATTAGGAATTCCTACTTACAAGATTCATGCGTCTGGTCATGCTGCCCCTCATGACATTATTAATTTTGTGAAACAAGTTAAACCTGAAAACTTAATACCAATTCATACTTCCCGTAAAAAATTCTTCAAGGAATTGTTTAAGAGTTCCGATATTAAAATTCATTTATTAGATTACAATGACAGTTTGGAAATTTAAAAATAAGTTTTTCTAAAATTATGCTTTTATTTTCTTGTCTCGTTCTCTGAAGGATTTAAAACTATATTTTCCTTCGATAAAAGGGAGAAGGAAAAAAACATAACCTTTTTGGATACCCCATAAATTTAATAGTCCAAAAGATGGAAGGAGATCTTTTCTCTCCTACTGAAACGCTTCTTTTTGAAGAAGATTTTGCAGAATTAGTTCTTTATCCATTTTTTTTCTGACACCTTCACAAAAATATGTGAAAGTAATAGTATCATGACTTTTTAATACATATTTTGCATTTTAACATCGATTTCTGTTAAAAAATTTAAAAAAAAGCATTATTCAGAATCCTTATAGCCACAAGTACACCGAGGTACTTTATAAATTTCAATTCCGCAAGAACATTTTTTAGGATGCCCGTATTTTTCACATATTTTATTAATTATTTTACAAGAAAGTAATAGATTGATTTTTTTGCTCTCTTTCAAGGCTTCTTGGGGCGTTAAACCTAATTCTTTATGTAAAAATAATTCGAGTAAATGAGCATGCCGTTCTAATTCGATTGCCAGTTCTTTGCCGTTATCTGTTAATTTTACTTCATGAAATGGTTTATAATCAACTAATCCTCTTTCCATTAATCTTTTCACGCAACTGCCTACTGTAGAGTGCTTTACATTTATGCTTTCTGAAATTTGGCTTATTTTCAATGGTTTCTTATTTTCAAACAAAAAGCTTAAAACTTTAAAATCTAAATCGCTCATGATTAAAATTGATATTTATATTGGTTTTTTTGATTCAAATACAAGATTTATTTTAGAATTAATTTCTTCACGATTATCTGGAGGACCGTCATATATAATTCTACCACTCATTAATAGAAGGCGTGAACAGTAAGGCAGTAGCAAATCTAAATGGTGGTTTATTGCCATAATTGTAATATTATATTTTTGATTTAATCCTGTTAATAGTTGCATTAAATCCCTTACCATTACAAAATCCAGTGCGCTGGTCGGCTCATCTAATAATAATATTTTTGGATTTGAAGCTAAAGCTCTAGCAACCATTACTTTTTGTAATTGTCCTCCAGATAAATGCCCTATAGGTCGATTTTTATAATGACCCATGTGAACGATATGTAATGCTTCTTCTGCTTTCTTTTTGTCTTCTGGACTCAATGGACGCAAAAATCCTACTTTTCCATACAATCCCATTTCAACAACTTCTAAAACTGTTGCTGGAAAGGATTTTTTAACGTAAATATCTTGAGGAACATATCCTATACTCGTGCGCATCTTTTTTAGATTATACGTGCCAAATAATTTTACTTCTCCCTCAACAGGTTCAATTAACCCAAGAATAACTTTCAAGAGCGTTGTTTTGCCAGAACCATTTGGTCCGAAAATTCCAATATAATCTCCTTGATATACATCCAAATTTACATTTTGTAAGGCAAAAATACGTTGATATTTAACTGAAATGTTTCTCAAGCTTATTATAGGTTCCATTTTCCTCCATCTCTAATTTATTTAAAAAATTATTCAAAATGATTTATTCTTTTGGTTTTTTTCTAATATATATAAATATTATAAGAACAACTAAAATTAAGACTATAAGGACTAAAAAAACACCCCACAATTCAATAACTTCAGGGACTTCAATTGGATGTGCTAAAGCCCATAAATCGTATTCTATTAATCCTTTATAAGTATCAATACTCATTGTTTTACCATTCCAATTTACAACAACATTTAACAATGGAGTTAGAAGCGCAATTCGTGAATTTGTTTCTCTTGCTATTTCATAAACATTTTCTAAACTATGTTGGGGATTAGTAACTATCAAATGGCAGTCTTCTCTTTCCATTAAACGAATAACATTAGCTATATCTATAGCAGATGGTTCTTTACCTTCACCTTTTTCTATTGCTGCAACTCTTGTAATATTCAAGAGGTTTTCTGAAAAAAAATAAAAAAATGCAGGGTGACTGACCACCACTTTTAAACCAATAAAATTTTTCCTTGCGTTAATAATTTCATTGGTTAAATTATCTAAAATATTGATAAAATTACTCGTATTGTTTGAAAAAATCAATCTATTTGCTTGAATCGGTTCAAGACTACATAATGTTTCATTTACTCTTAATGTAAAATTCTTAACATTATTTGGATCCATCCAAACGTGTGGGTTCTTAAAGCCTAAGAGCGGGTCAACTTTAAGCATTCCTGGTTCAATTAATGAAATAACTATTGCATCCTCCCAATCCGTCCTCCACCATGGCTCTAATGATGCTACGCCCATTCTAAAGATAACATCTGCATCTGCTAGCGCCGAAATCTCACTTGAAGTGGGTTCATATGAATGAGGATCTTCAGTACCGCTAACGATTACTGGAACATCTTTTCCAACAATATTTTCAACGACATCTTCAATTATGGTTAATGTGGTAACTATTTTTAAGCTTGTATTAGATGTTTTAATTAAATTCACATCTTTTTGATCGTTGCTAATGAAAAAAACTTTTGATAGAAGCGGTGAACTTAGAATATTTAAGAATATAAATGTAAGTATGAAAATTAAGACTAGAATATCATGCTTATTGTGTTCTTTAATCGTCATGATTTAAAAATTTAAAAAAAAAAAATTACGATCCATCGTATTTACGATATCTCGTATTTTTAAAAAAATTTAAATGTTTTTATTTTACTTCAAAGGAAAGGGTAGATCAATTTGAAAAACTATTAAAAAGGATTCATTCATTACTTTAAGTGTAAAATAAATATTATTAACATTAAAATGTTGAATTAAAATGATATTAGAAAGCTTTTTTGAAGCGCTTGTAAAATATTCTTTTTTACAGCGAGCATTAATTACTTCAATATTAGTGGGAGTTATATGTGGATTGGTTGGAGTTTTTATAATTTTGAGAGGATTAGTATTCATGGGGGCAGGTATTGCTCATGCTTCATTTGCAGGGGGCGCCTTGGGAATTCTTTTAGGTGTAAACCCTTTTTTCACAATTTTTCTTTTTAGTACCGGATCTGCATTAAGCATTGGCTATATTAATGAAAAAGGTTATGTGGAGGATAAAAATGTTGCCGTGGGCATTATATTTTCCTTAACAATGGCTTTAGCAATTCTATTTATCAGTTTAATTCAAACCTATAGCGCTAGTGTTAATGCACTTTTGTTTGGCAATGTCTTGGTCGTGACTACTGAAGATTTAATATTGTTGATTTTATTCGGCGTGCTGATACTCATGATAATCTTTTTCATGAAAAAAGAGCTGTTTTTCATTACATTTGATTACGATATGGCTAGCGCAACTGGATTGCCAGTTAGATTTCTTTCATATCTTTTTTTAATTCTAATTTCATTGGCAATAGTCGTATCATTAAAAGCAATTGGTGCTATATTAGTTTTTGCCATGATCATTACTCCAGCTGCAGCTGCATATCAATGGAGTTTTAAATTGAACAAAATAATTATTTTGTCAGTGATTTTTGGTTCGATTTCATCATTTTTTGGATTATGGTTATCTTATGAATGGGATTTACCTTCTGGTTCTACGATAACCATCATGGTGAGCATCATATTCGTAATTTCAATGATTTTATCACCAAAAAGACGCATGGGTAAAGATATAGGATATCAGCACTTATGTAAAGTGTGTGAAAAAGCAGATAAAATTACAACTTGTGATTTTTGCGAAGAAGAACAACATTTACATCATCATGAGCATCAAGATTAAATTTTAAATCTAATTTTTACTATAAATTTAACTAACTTTATAACTTTACAGTTAAGTTAATTGGTAAAAAAATGGTAAAATGTATGGATAAATTGAAAAATTGGTTTATTGTAGATGCTCATTCTGATTATGGTTTAAAAATTTATAGTGATTATTTAAACAAAAAAGAGAATTCTCTAAAAGAGCACTTGAATTCACTTAGAATTGGAAATATTAGATTAGAGGCATTAACCATAGGTGGAGATTTTGATCTATTTCCAAACATGAACATTAGAGAGTATAAGACCATAGATAATGTAATTAAATGTATTATTTCTGAAATTAAAGTAAATTCCTCTGAAACATTATTGATCAAAAATGAGGGAGATCTTAAAGAAATTTTAAAATCTAAAAAGGTTGGATTTATTCTTGCTCTTGAAGGTGCAGGACCTATCGGGAAAAACCTATCGAATTTATTTAAACTTCGCAAATTAGGTTTAAGATCGTTAATGTTAACCCATAATGAAAAAAATCAATTTGCTGATGGATGCATGGTAAAAGAGCCTAAAGGGCTAACCAAATTAGGAAAAACTTTAATAGAAGAATTAAATAATTTAGGGATCATAATTGATGTATCCCATTTATCCGAGCCTTCATTCTGGGATCTTTTAAAAACATGCGAAAAACCAATCATCGCATCCCATTCTAATTCTAAAACTATATGTAATCATCCTAGAAACTTAACAGATGAACAAATCGAAGCAATTGCCAATACTGGTGGTGTTATAGGAATTAATTTTTTCTCAAAATTTTTACGTCAAGACTTCCATAAAAGCTCCATTAATGATGTTTTGAAGCATATTAATTATATGATTGATTTAGTTGGAATTGATCACGTGGGTTTGGGTCCTGATTTCTTAGATTATTGTATAGAAGATTTATTGAAGCTTAATCCTCAGTTAAGCGTATCTAATAAAAAACAATTTTTCCCCGAAGGTTTAGAAAATGTGGAAAGCATACCAAGGCTCGTTATTTCATTAAAAGAATCTAATTTTTCGAATAGAGATATTGAAAAAATACTTGGATTGAATTTTATCAGAGTTTATGAAAAAATAATTAGAGAAAATTAAAAATATAATTCCAAGAAACTTATTGCTTTTTACCATAAAAATCTAATGCATTAGAAAATAATGATCTTGCTTTATTCTTCTCATTTTCTTTTTGTTCTTTAAATTTTACAGTTGATCTTGTATAAGTTTTAGGGTTTAACTCTAAGATAAAGGGTGATGGCCTCGAAGTTTCCCAACCCCCATATTTTTGAATAATTGAAGGTGAAATTAAATAAAGTTGGTCTTTAGCTCTTGTTAATGCTACATAAAAAACTCTTCTTTCCTCTTCTATTGATTCAAGATCGCCAATACTCTTTATTGAGGGAAATTGCTCTTCACAAAGCATTGGAATAAAGACAACACGCCATTCTAATCCTTTTGCTCGATGAATTGTTGATATTACAAGCGGTTTTTCCTCCTCTCCTTGCGAACCAACAATAACGCTTTTTGATTCTATATCTGATTTATTTAGGCTAAGATTTTCTAGGAATTGACGAATAGAATTAAAATTTTGGGCATAATTTACTAATTGTCGTATATCCATTACTCTATCTTGCCAATTTTCATATTTTGATTTAATGTAATCTTCTAAAAGTTCAAGGATCTTTAAAATTACTTCTGAAGGAGAGTCCATTGATGTTATTCCAATTAATTGCACGACATGTTTTCTGAGATTTTCTAAACCTTTTCTTGGAATTTTTAATCCCTTTAATTTCTCTCGTAAAGCTTCTTGATCTATTAAAAAATTAATAGGGTTTTCTGTTTCAGAAATGATTTTAAAAATTTTAGTTGCAGATTTCGATCCTATTCCAGGTATCATGTTAAAAATTCTGTTCCAAGAGATTTCATCGTAAGGATTTTCTATAATTCTAAGATGCGAGACCACATCTTTAATATGAGCACGCTCAAAAAAGGTGACTCCTGCGCGAACTTCGTATGGAATGTTTTTAGCTTGTAATTCTAATTCAATTTTAAAAGTATGATGTCCAGCCCGAACTAAAATTGCAATTTCATTCAATTCAAAACCATCATCTCTGAGTTTTAGTACTTGATTGGAGATAAATCTTGCTTGTTCTTCATCATCCGAGACCTCTACAAAAAAAGGTTTAACACCTCCAGATCTAGTAGGTCTCATTTTTTTCTTAAATTGTTTTTTATTATGCCTAATAGAATCATTTGCTAATTCCAATATATCAGGAACGCTTCTATAATTATATGTTATTGTATAACGCTTGCAATTCTCATATTTTTTTTCAAAATTCAGTATGTTTTCATAATTAGCTCCTCTAAAAGCATAAATGCTTTGGGCATCATCTCCAACAACGATCATGTTTCTTTCAGGATTTTGACTTGCTATTTTAAAAATGATCTCATCTTGAAGAAAATTTGTATCCTGATATTCATCTACTAAAATGTATTTAATCTTTTTAGCAATTGCTCTTGCAACGTTTCTTTCGTCAAGAAGCTTATTCCAAAATACTAAAAGGTCATCAAAATCGACTAATGAGTTTTCTTCTTTCTTTTTTGCGTATCGCTTAAAAATTTCTTTTAATTTTTTAATTAATTTTTCATTATCAAATTGAGGATATTTCCATTGAATTATTTCTTCAATAGATTTATTACAATTTATTGAAAATGATAAAATGTTCTTAGCGATTGCTGCTGATGGAAAGCGTTCATTAATTCCTTCCAGATTCGACTCTGAGATTGCCAGTTTCATTAATCCTTTTGCGTCAGTTTCATCCATTATTGTATAATTTGGTTTTAATCCTAAAGTTTTAGCATAAATTCGGAGAAACCTATTTGCCAAGGCGTGAAATGTTCCCGCCCAAATACCTTTGGGCTTTTTACCTAATAATCTTTCCACTCGCTTTATCATTTCATTTGCAGCTTTATTAGTGAAAGTGACGAGCATTATTTCATTTGGTTTAATGCCAGATAACAATAATTTTGCTACTGAGTAAACTATAGTTCTCGTTTTCCCTGAGCCCGCTCCAGCAATAATTAACATTGGTCCTCGTAAATTATTGATGATCTCGAGTTGTTCTTCATTAAGATTATTTTCAAAATCTACTTCATTATAAACTTCTTCAGCTATTTCAACATCTTTTAAAAATAGTTCATTGAGAGTTTCATCATAGAATTCAAACACGAACTTTTCTTGTATTTTACTTTTTTCTGAAGACATCTTTTCATAATAATATAATCTTATAAACTATATATAATAGATGAGTATAACGAAAAAGAGAAGTATTGAAAAAATAATTTAGAATTAATAAAAATTTTTAAAATAGAAATCATGTAATCTATAAATGAAGAAAAATTTAGAAAGAAATTCATATTTTTAATTTTTCTTAAAGTTTCGTCCAATTTTCCAAGCTTTGCCTAATTTTTCTCCAACACTCCTATAACTATGTTCTCCCATTGTATAAATTAAGGGGTTTATTTTAGATATATCTGGAGCATCTTTTGTGAGATATTTTTCTTCAGAGTAAGCATTAATGACTTCTCCAATGAATAATGTATGTCCAATATTTAATTTTATAGCTTTATATACCTTACATTCAAGATTTAAAGGTGATTCTTTTATCATTGGGGCATTTTTTAACTCACCATAAAAAACTTCAAATACATTGGATTTGTCCACTTCTTTTCCAGAATATATACCACAGTAATCTAACTGAACAATAATGTCTTTAGAAGAGATATTTATGCTAAATTCTCCGTGTTTTTCAATACCCTTGTTTGTATGATGAGAATCATGAGCTGAGATTGAAATTAATGGTGGTTTTATTTCAACAATAGACGCCCACGCAACCGTCATGAAATTTGGTTTTCCATCAACCATCGCACCAACAATAACAACGGGCAATGGGTACATGTAAACACCAGTTCTAATCTTTTTTTTATCCATTATTCATCCTCCTATTTTTTTAATCAAAAAAGTATTCTCTTTTCTTTTAACTTTTATTGTATTTTAAATCTATATTCGATATTCTTTAATTTTAAATTTGAGGAGAATTAATTTTTAATTTTAAAAATTCTTTAAATTCAAACAAAGGGTTAAAAGATTTCACCGTGTAGTAAGTTTTAGCCATTATTTTTAATTCTAGATTAATAACAAATTATTTTTGTATTACTTGGATTCTTATCTTAAGGATGTTATAAAGAAAATGATTTATTTGAAAATGAAAAAGAAGGATGATTTATTCATAGAATTCTTATTGAAATGGTTTAAAACAAATAAAAGAAAGTTCTCTTGGCGAATACTAAATTTAACACCCTTTCAAGTGCTCATAGCAGAGCTATTGTTACAAAAAACAAACGCGAATCAAGTAGAAAAAATTTTTCCAGATTTTATCAAGAAATTTCCAGATCCATCAAAAATCGTAAAAACAGATGAAAGCCAATTAGCTGAAACATTACGACCATTAGGATTATTCTTGAGAAGATCTCGAGATCTGAAGAAAACTGCTAAATTAATTATTGATAATAATAATGAAGTTCCAGAGACAAAAAAAGATTTAATGAATTTGCCTGGAGTAGGAGAATATATTGCCAATGCTGTATTATGTTTTGCATTCAATAAACCAGTTCCTATTATAGACGCAAATGTAGGAAGAATAATGAAAAGAGTATATAGTTTTCCTGTTAAAAATGCCCCATCAAGAGATAAGAACTTGGAAAAATTCATGCAAGATTTAATCCCTAAATCAAATTTTAAAGAATTTAATTTAGCTCTACTAGATCTTGCAGCTTTAATTTGCTTGCCTAAAAATCCGAAATGTTTGGAATGCCCTGTATCAAAAATCTGTGATTTTTTCAATAAAAAAAATTTCAATTAATCTATTCACAGAATAACTATTTCTAAAATTATTAAAATTCAATTTGCCTAAAAATTCAGTAATATGATGTTTATGCGCCATAAATCTAAAGAAATATTCAATAATTTCGCTATGACTTTCTTCAAACATCGTTTTATTATGAATGGAAAAAATTTTACAAAAAACAGTTGAAAATGTAATAAATACTTACCTATATTTTGCTTACATAAAAATATAGGTAAATTATAAATAAAATTAAAGGGTTAATTTATTAATATTCGACAATATTTCTTTTCCTAATTGAGAAATTTCATATATTTTTCCTTTTCTTCTATTAGGGGTTAAGCATTTAATTAATTTTTTTTCCTCTAACTCTCTTAATGTTTTACTAACATGACTTATTGGATAGCCAACATTTTTAGCTAATTTTGTTGGAATATTAACTCCTTTATTTAATTCAATCATTATTTTAAATCTTAAAGTACTTGATATTATATAGCTTATTAGATCCCATTTAATCATTAATTTTTATTTATATTAAAAAATATTTTTATTTAGTTATGTTTTTAAGTAACTAAATCATAATAATCGTGTAAATATATTTGAGCTCTCATAAATTATATTATATGGTATTTAAATACAAAGATTAAAATTTAATCTTAAACCTAATAAATTGGCGTATCACATTGAAAGAAAAATATAAAGTCATTGATCTATTTAGCGGTTGTGGTGGCTTTAGCCAAGGCTTTTTGTTAGAAGGTTTCGAAATTATTGCGGCAAATGAATTTTGGGAGCCCGCTATAGAAACTTACAAATTTAACCATAAGAATGTAAAGATGATTGAGGGTGATGTAACATTAAATGAAATTAAAGAAAGATTATATCAAACTATTAATAATTATAAAATTCATGTTATCATTGGTGGACCTCCTTGTCAGGCATATTCTTCAGCAGGAAATAGAAATCCAGACGATCCAAGAGGACAATTATATTTAGATTTTGCTGAAATCGTGAATTATTTAAAACCTGATTTCTTCGTTATGGAAAATGTGAAAGGACTATTAAATATGAAACATATTAATCCATCTTTGACAATAAAAGAAAAAGAAGAGTTTAAGAGACTCTGTTCTGTTCTTCAAAGATTTAAAGATCTTAAAAGATATAGAGCTCAAAGAAATTTATCGAACGAAGAAGAAAAAGAATTTAATCATTTAAAAGAATTGAAAGGAAATGTAGAGAAACAAATTCAATCATATTTAATACCTTTAATTGACAAGATTTTGATGAAATTTAAAGAAATAAATTATAAAGTAATATGGAAAGTATTAAATTCTGCTGATTATGGAGTTGCTCAAATGAGAAAAAGAATAATATTTATTGGTACAAAACACAAAAACATTAAATTAAGTTTTCCCCCAAAAACCCATTTAGAAAATAAAGGAGTTATGCTTATTACCGATTTTATTGATAAAAAAAATAATTTTAATCAAAAAAAATGGATTCCCGTTAAAAAAATTCTAAAAAAATATGAAACTTGGGATGAAAAACCTGAATTGAACCATTTATTTACACGTCATTCTAAAAATTTTATAGAGCGTTTAAAGAAAGTACCAATAGGTGGAAATTTATATAAAAATTATAATGATGCTTGGTGGAGATTGGATCCAGAAAAGCCAGCACGGACTGTTAAAGAAAATCATGGTGGTGTTTTCATTCATTATAAATTTGATAGAGTTTGCACGCCAAGAGAATTAGCAGCATTGCAATCATTTAGTGATGATTTTATTTTTAAGGGAACTAAAAGTGCTATTTTAAAGCAAATCGGAAATGCTGTTCCTCCTTTGATGGCAAAAGCAATTGCAAGACAAATTAAAACTCATCTGGATGAAATTTATTTAAAATGATCTGATTTTAATAGAAATATAATGCCAATTAATTAATTGGTAATGAGAATAAACGGAGCAATAAATTTGTATCACTAAAAATGACGTGAAAATTTGATTGAAAGCCCAACTATATAAATAATATTTAATTAATTACCATTTATGGAAGAAAATAATGAAACTATTTATGAAAAGCTTCGAGAGCATTTAGATTCGATGCCTGTGGGGTATCCAAAAACAGAATCTGGCATTGAAATAAAGATTTTAAAACATCTCTTTACGCCAGAAGAAGCAGAATTAGCAACAAAATTAAACTTTTTTCCACTCCCTTTAGAGAAGATTTATCGGAGAGTTAAGAAAAGAGGAATTTCAATAGAAGAGTTAGAAAAAAAGTTAAATGAAATGCATAAAAAAGGTTTAATTGATTTTAGTAAGCAAGTAGAAAATGGAAAAGAGATTAAATATTATGCAAATCCTCCTTTTGTTGTAGGTATCTTTGAGTATCAATTAAAAAGGTTATCTAAAGAATTCATTAAAGATGTAAAACAATATTTTGAAGAAACTTTCATGGAAAGGGAGTTTAATGCTGTAGGAGTTCCTCAGTTAAGAATAGTGCCTATTGAGCAAAGCATTTCACCAGATTTATCAGTATCTACATATGATAACATAAGAGATATTGTTAAATATTCAAGAGGACCATTTGCTATAGCAGAATGTATCTGTAGAAAAACAAAAGATATATTAGGAGAGCCGTGTAAAAAAACCGATCTTAGAGAACTATGCATTACTCTCGGACATGGAGCAATTACATATTTAGAAAAAGGACTTGGAAGAGAAGTTTCAAGAGAAGAGATTCTAGACATATTAGATAAAGCAGAAGATATAGGGTTGGTATTGCAACCAGGAAATGCACAAAGACCTTTAAGCATTTGTTGTTGCTGTGGATGTTGTTGTGAAGTACTCCTTAATGAAAAGAAATTATCCGAACCCGCAAGATTCTTTGCCACTAATTTTCATGCTTTTATAGACGATGACTTATGTTCAGGATGTGGAACATGTGAAGAAAGATGTAACATGGATGCTGTAAAGGTTGATGATGGAATTGCTAAAGTCCTTATTGAAAGATGTATTGGCTGTGGAGTTTGTGTTCCAACTTGTCCCGTTGAAGCGATTAAATTAGAAAAAAATGAAAAAGAGCTGGTTCCTCCTAAAAGTTATAGTGATACATATTTAACAATAATGAAGAAAAAAGCAGAATTAGCCAGAAAGAAAAAAGAAATTTAAAGATAAAATAAATTATTTTTTATTAATGACATTTTAAAATTTTTATTTGTTTCATGCGTATTCAAAGGAGTTAGTTTAGAATGGAAGATTCAGCTTCTAGTATTTCGAAATGGTTTGGTTTATTACCTCCAAGAAAATTTTGTGATGATAAATGTTATTTCATCCCAGGGATGGCTAATTCAACTGTTTTTGAAACTAACAAGGGATTAGTAATTTTTGATTTACCTACGAAGCAAAATGCGATGAAAACATTTCAAGCTATAAGAAAATTTACGACTAAACCGGTAAAATATTTGATTTATTCTCATGGTCATTTTGATCATGCATATGGCAGTGAACCGTTCATTAAAGAGATTAAGGAAAAAAAATGGGAAATACCAGAAATTATTGCTCACGAGAATTGCATTAGAAGATTTGAAAAATACAAGCTTTTAGATAAATATCATGAATGGATCAACCGTCAACAATTTGCTTCTGTGATAAGAGATACAACTAACCAAACCGTAGACCCTAATAAAGCTCTATATCCAACAATAATATTAAGAGGAAATGAAAGTAATTATTTCTTTACATTAGATGGCTTAGAATTTGAATTATATCATGATAAAGGAGAGACTGATGATTCAATCTGGTTATGGGTCCCTGAAAAAGAAATCATATGCTCTGGAGATCTCATTTTATCCTCGTTTCCAAACATAGGAAATCCTTATAAAGTACAAAGATATCCAAAAGATTGGGCAATTGCTTTAGATAAAATGCTTGAAAAGGGGGCAAAATATCTTGCTCCGGGTCATGGTCAATTAATAGAAGGCAAAGAAAATGTAGAAGATGCTTTGTCCATTACAGCAGAAGCCTTGCATTTTGTTCACGATGAGATCGTGAAGAGATTAAATGAAGGAAAGTGGTTTGAAGATATTTATCATGAAATGCTGGAAATTTTTCCAGAAAAATTTAGAAAGCACCCAATGCTAAAACCCATCTATGGATGCTATAGATTCGCAATTCATGCCACTTATAGGCTATATCATGGTTGGTATGATAGCGGAAATCCAACAGATTTATTCCCAGCAAGAAAAAAGGATGTTGCAAGAGAGTTTCTAATAATTGCCAATGAAAGCAAGTATTTGTCGAGAGCAAGGTTATTATTTGAAGAAGGAAAATTACAGTTAGCTTTACATGTATTAGATATACTCATTTTAGGTGAGGAAGAAGTTTCTAGAGAAACTTTAATTGAAGCACTCCAACTAAAATTTAAAATATTAAAGAAAAAAGTAAAACAAGAACCATCTTTTATCGCTAAAAACATAATAAATAATGCTGCTAATCAAATAAAAGATAAATTAAAAATAATAAAAAAATAAATTATTTTCATTTCTATGGTTTTATTACATCAGATTTACTAAGAGCTGTAATTACTTTATCTTTTGGTTCAGGAACGAAATATACAACCAGTATAATGCCAATATATGCAATTAGGCTTAAAAGCATTCCAATTCCTAATGAATGAAGCGATGTAAAAGGATGAGCTAAGCGTTCTGCTTGCGTTAAATATGGATTTAAGCTATCTGAGATCAATCCAACTAAAAATCCTCCAAAACTGGCACCTCTAGCCACTGAGAATATGATAGAATTGGCTGAAGCTCTCACATCCGTATCGTAAAGTTCGCTACTCCAGACTCCAAAGATTCCATGGAGCCCAAAGCCTAATGTAATGAATATTGTAGAAGTTTGAATTAAAATGTTATTGAAAAATATTAAGATACAGAATGCAAAAATTAAACCTCCGAATATGCCGACAAGATTATCAACAAAAAAAGCTTTTTTTCTTCCAATGTAATCGCTCAAGAAACCGAAAAAGAATAATCCAAGCGCAGCAATAATCATGATGATGAGCATGTAACTACGGGCAGCATTCTCATAGTTAGCATTACCAAGAAAGAGATAAAAGTATTCAAAAAAGACCGGAGCAAAATCCACCATTGCATGATAAGCCATTTCTGCCAACCAAAATAGTAGGATCAGCAAGATAGTTAACTTTAACCATTTTTTACCAAAGATTTCTCTTACTCGAATTTTTTGTTTAATACCACGATCTTTTCTAACTTGATCAAGCTCCGACCAAATTGCAGATTCTGGTAAAGCAAACCAAAATAAAACCAAGAAAGGAATTGGAAACAATGCGGTTACAAAACACCATTGCCAACCATATTTGCTTACTAGCATTGTTACTATAATAGCTGAAATATATCCCAAAACAAAAGTTGAGTGCACTAAACCTCCAGCAGCCCCTCTTCGCTTTGGAGAAAAGTGTTCAGAAATTAAAGAGAATGAGAGACCCCAGCTAACACCCAATCCAGAAATTAATCTTAAAGTTCCGAATAACCAGAATGCATTTTGAGGTACTAAAGCTGTCAATGAAGAAAAAATAGCGTCCCATGCTATTGACAAGATTAATGCTTTCTTTCTTCCAAATCTATCGCCAAGCTCTCCGAATAAAATTGCCCCGGGAACCGTGAATACAAATTGAAGAGAAATAATCAAGCCTAACGCAGCATCATTAACCCCAAAATAATCTTTTAGTGTATTACCTAAAAGACTTATCATTACTAACGAATATCCGTCGTGCATCCAGGCTATCATAGCGGCTAAAATTATTACAAAAGTTGTAAATTTTGAAGTATCTTCTATTCTTGACATAATTATAAATCCTAATTTCAAATTTTTTTTAATCTAATTATATATTTATGCTAAAATTCTTTAAATAATTTTATTAGTAAAAATTAAAATTTTGAAGTTTACCAGATTTATAAAAAATTAAAATAGATTTGTTACAAAATCAAGATTTTCATGTTCCCGCTAATCTCTTTGGCCATCTAGTTTGAGCCCTAAGATTTTCGTGTAATAACTTATTTAGCATTTTAAGTTTAATATCTTTAGCATTTGAATCATACCATAAGTTATTTAATTCGTCCGGATCATTCTTCCTATCAAATAAATCCCCATGATCTTCCAGACCTTCGTAAATAGATAATTTATAATCTTCTGTAATCAAATGCTTTAGCCTCACGAATAATTTGCCGACTTCTTCGTCATTTTCAATAAGGCAACAGTTTCTTATTTTTAAATCGGGGTTTTCTAAAACTGGTGTCATGTCATACCCTTGCATGTCGGGCGGGTGATATCTTTCTTTGATACCTAGTAAACTTAAAATTGTTTTAGGAATGTCTATTGAACTAATTAAGGAATTTGAGATGGCTGGTTTGGTCAAATCAGGGACTCTAAACATTAAAGGAATTTGGAAAACTCCATTAAAAGGTGATGGTCCCTTAAATAAAAGACCATGTTCTCCCATTAGATCTCCATGATCGCTTGTATAAATCACTATTGTATTTTTATCATATCCTAATTTATTTAATGCTGCTAAAATCTCGCCTATAGCATCATCTATTAAAGCAATTGTACCATACGTCCATGCTATAAACTGCCTTGCTTCTTCTTCATTTGTTTCTCTTAACATTGCTCCAGGAAATACATTAATATAAGGTGCTAAAAATTTATGTTTACGTAGGTTTTCAATATCATGAAAACTTCGTGGTAATTCTATATCTTCTGGTTTATACATGTCTTTATACTTACCAGGGGGATAAACTGGTTGATGAGGATCTGGGAATGAACAATGAATGTAAAATGGTTTGTTCCCATATTCTCCATTAGCATGGCGTTCTAAAAAAGCTATAGTTCTCTCTTTTACATAAGTAGTGGAATAAAGTTCTACAGGTAAATCATGTTCGCAAAAAACTGAGAAAAAATTATCTATCACTTTCCACCTTTCTCTCATTGTTTTTGCTAAATGTGGGGCTCTTTCTTCTAACCAATACATATAATGTCCTGTAAGACAAGGCCCATGACCGATAACTGTTTCAACTTCTTGATATCCATAATATGGAATTGGAAAATTTTCTCTGACAGGATAAAAGCCTTTTTTTGGAAAGACCCAATCTCCAAATGATTCTGCAGATTTATCTTTTATTCTATATGGTGGTGTATTGAATTGATGATGTAATTTTCCAAAAGCGGCAGTGTGCCATCCTTTTTTTACTAAACTATCCGTAATTTTGGGGATATCATTTGATAATATCATTCCATTACTGCGAACACCATGAACATTTGGATAATATCCTGTTAATAAAGTAGCTCGATTCGGCATGCACATTGGATTTGTACAAAAAGCATTTGTAAAGCGCAAGCTTTCACTTGCCAATCTATCAAGATTTGGAGTTTTTAACACTTTATTTCCAGCACAGCTCATGTGATCTGCGCGATGTTGGTCGCTTATAATAAATAAAACATTCATTTTTTCACTCATATTAAATCATCAAGTTTATGAAAGAACTTTTCTATAAAAGTAAACTAATAAAGAAAAAATAAGAACTAAAATAAATCATGTGTTTTATCATAAAATGGTATGAAATTTATTAGATATATTTAAATGATTAAAATGTAAAATTCTATAATTTACCATAGATACTTTTTATTTTTACTTTCCTAATAAACTTTATCAGTGGGTTTTTAAGTCTTAATTTCGGTTTTGAAGATCCTGAAAGGAGAATTTATAAAAAAGTTATTTATTTTGAAATTTTTTTTAATTTTTATATTAATTGTTAATACTGAGAACAATCCCGTTATCCCTTGGAAATATATTGCTGACATGAGAGATAAACTCATTCATAAATACCTTATGTTGATATTGAAATTGTATGGGAAGGAATTAAAAGTGAAAATCCACCTTTAAAATCTATTTAATAAAATTATTAAAGAATTAGAAGATTAAATTAAAATTATAAAAATAAAAGGCTCTAAATTAAAGAAATAGGATTAATTTTATAATTAAAAAAGAGAGAATACGATATCTATATTAAATCTCATTTAAATTCAATTATATACTTTCTTTATATTTTAATCAAATAAAATATAAGCGAAATTGCTCCTAAAATGGCAATTATTAATCCAATTAATCTACCCATTGTTTTTGCTGGTAGTTTTTGAACATATGAAGATGCAATAATACCAACAATAACAGAACCTAAAGCAAGATAAAATGAAATTTCAATATTGAAAAAAATGGTATTTTTAATGGTAAAACCTAGTATTTCATAAAATACAAACGAACAAAAAGTAACAATCATGCTCAAGATTAATGCGGTCCCAACCCCTCTTTTAAGAGGAAATCCATATAATATAACTAAAACTAAAACAAATATTAAGCCAGAACTTGCCCCAAATAAGCCAGAATTAATGCCAATGAAGATTCCAAAAAAAATGGCTAAAATATAAAATAATTTTGAACCCTTTTTTATAAATCCATTAATATCATCTTCATTTTCTTTATCTGGATCTGCGTTATTATCATTTCTCATGCTTTTTTCATTAAAATTCTTCTCTTTTGAGCCTTTAAATCTCTTGTTAAATTTTTTAACCATATTCCTTATAGATTCCGTAGTAGGAAATCCTTTTTTCATAAATGATAAACCCAATAAAATGATAAATAATGGAATGAACCAACCATAAATATTTCCTAATGCTGTTGTCATTAAGATTAAAACACCGACAAATGAGACGCCTATTGAGATTAATATTATGATTAAGATATCTTGACGAATGTGAAACTCTTTTCTCCGTATATACTTAATGCTCACTAATGAAACAGTAATAAAATCATTTAGCAAGTTTATAGCAATTGCTAAAAAAACATCTCCAGTAATTAATAGAACTGTAGGAAGTACCACTCCTTGCCCAGTTTGCCCTACAAAACTAATTGAAAGCCCAACCAAGGCACCAATGCCAATTAATAAGAAGATTTCAATAATTCCTAAATCAAACATCTGTGAAATTTTTATTATGAAAAATTAATTACTTAATCTAATTTAATAATTATAACTAAAAGAGTCGTAAAATATAATTTAAGATTTTCTTTTTAGAGATAATTTAGAAAGAAACAATGAAAATAAATGAAATAAAATGACCATTATAATTGATGAAAAAGAGTCAATATACATGTATGAATTAGTTAAAAATATTATTAACGAAATTGGACCACGAATGTCTTGTAGTGCCCAAGAATTAAAAGCTGCATTAGTATTAAAGGATGAATTTGAAAAAAATTGTGATGAAACTGAATTAGAACCGTTTACTTGCAGTCCTGTTGCTTTTTTAGGGTGGACTAAACTAATCTCAATAGCGATATTGATATCTTTTATCATATATTTCATTAGCATTTTTATCCATAGTCATGTTGGGTCTCTAATTTTAGCAACACTTTCATTTTTCTTAATTTTTATTTCTCTCTTGATAATTTGGGAAGAATCTTTTAATTACCGTGAGTTCATAGATAACTTATTCAAAAAGAAAGAATCGCAAAATATCATTGGAAAATTCAGAAATGATGAGAAGATAAATAAGATTTTAATATTTTCAGGGCATGTTGATACAGCTTTAGAGTTTAATCTTTTAAGATGGCTAGGTTGGGCATCTTTACCCCTATTATTTGGTGCTTTAATAATATCTATCATGTGGTTAATTATTTCTTTTCTCAATTTAATTTTCTTGCTTATTGGATTTACTTCAATTAGTTCATTATTCCTAAATTTTAACACGTGGCTTTTCATTATCGCAATACCTTGCTTTATATCAGTATTTCTATTCGTCCCATTTGGAGACAAAGGAAATGTTGTACCTGGTGCAGTAGATAATCTTAGTAGTTGTTCTGTATTAGTTGGTTTATCAAAATATTTAAATAAAAATAGAGAGATTATTCCAAGAAATACCGAAATTAGATTAATAATTTTTGGATGTGAAGAGTGTGGATTGCGCGGTGCTTTTCGCTATGTAGAAAAGCATTTAAGCGAACTTAAAAAAAATAATACTTTAGTTCTTAATATGGACGGGTTAGAAACTCCAGATAAATTTAATGCCATTGAATACGAACCAACTACTAGAACAAAACATTCAGAAGAAGTTATCGAAAAAATTATAAAAGTTGCGAAACAAGAAAATGTAAAAATTGGGCGTTTAGGCGGAGGAAAAAAAGAAAAATTAATTGGAAAACTTAGTGGGGGTTCAGATGCAGCAGCTTTTTCTAAAGCAGGAATTAAAGCGGGATTTCTAAACTCTGCTGACTGGAAAACGCGCTCTAGCTATTATCATCAAAGGTCAGATACACCAGATAAAATAAAAAATGGAACCTTGGAAAATGCGTTAAAAATATGCATTAGATTTATCATTAATGAATCAAATGTTTAAAAAAAGTTAATTTATTATATATAAAAGTTTAATAGATGATATAACATGTTAAATGAGGAATTATTATCATATCTGACTGAATTATTCGAAAATGATGATTTAAATCGCTTACCAAAAGAATTGGGGGGAAGTAAAATATTTTTCAAGCCTTTAATAGGAGTTGCTAAAGGTGATGATCCCATATTTTTAAAATATAAGGAAGTTGTGGGACCAGAACATTTGACACCTTTAGAATTATGGAATAAGAGTGTTAAAAACCCAATTAAAGATTCTGATTTAAGGATTGTTTCAATTGTATTTCCTTTTGACGAGATCATTAGAAGAAAAGGCCAAGAACCTTTGATTTTAAAAAATTTTAAATTACCAGCAGAAATATATTCCATTGCCAGAAATTATGCAAATGATTTCATTGAAGATACTTTAAGAAAATCAGCAGAATTCTTGAAATCAAAAGGTTATGATGCAATAGTAGGTGTCTTAAGTGAAGAATTTTCCTTAATAGTTAAAGGAAACTTTTATTCCACTTGGTCTGAACGCCACATGGCTTTTGCTGCAGGATTAGGTACATTTTCACTACACGAGGGTTTCATATCTGAAGTTGGCTGTAATATTCGATTAGGATCCTTTGTAACTAATGCCCCATTCAAAATTACTCCAAGAAGAAGTGATAATCCATATGGTAATTGTTTATATTATCATGACGGAACATGTAAGAAATGTATTGAAAAATGTCCTGCTAATGCCATAAGTGAAGAGGGTCATGATAAAATCAAGTGTAATAATTATCGTTTAAAAATTTCTCGCAGAATGGTTCCCAGATTAAAGCAATATCTAAAACCTTATACTAGAAGAATTAATTGGAAAATGATTGAACATTCCTTTCCAGTTGGGTGCGCTTTTTGTCAATTTGGTGTACCGTGCATGGATAAGAATCCAATAACAACTCAATAAAGTAGAGTTTCTTTCATATATCATATATAAATCATATATAAATCAAATATTTTTTTTGTCCTTGAATAATCTATTTAAACCACTTCAAAAAGATGGGATTTACTCCTAAATTTTAATATTTTCAATTTAAAGATTAAATTATGGCAATAAAATGAACCTATTCAATAATTAAATTATTAAAAAATTTTTCATAAAATGGGATTAAAAATACCTTTATCAATCAAATCTATTACTATTTTTATATTTTTTACATTAGATTTCTTTAGTTCAAAAATTTGAGAAATGTAGAAATAATTTTTATTATTATTTTTCATGATTTTAGAAGCCAAATTCACAATTTCCTTCTCATCTAGTTTTAATTTTATTTTAATATTACTGCTGAGCTCTAATGGATAAAGAAGAGAAACTTTTAAATATTTCCTGAATAGATCCGTTATGCCTACAAACTTATTAGCTTCTCCTTTGAAATTTCTTAGCATGATACCATATTTCTCTTCAATTTTAAGGGCTAGTTTATTTAAGGACTCAATAAAAGCTTGAGATGGACTTTCAGTCATGATTAAAATAATTCTAAAACTCTTGAACTCAGTCATGATAACTTTGAGATTTTTATACTCTAATTTGATTGTTTGGGTTTCAGCGTCAGAGTTTGTTAGTTCTATTCCAAACGATTTGATTGCCGACAAAAATCCAGAGATTAGCGATGTATCTATGGGATCAGATGTAAAAATTTGATCATATATTGTTAAAGAAGACTTTTTATCTACTAGCATGAAATATTTTAGATTTAAAATGTCCCTCAAATAATTTAGAATGGCTTCTTTTTTAGCCCTTCTCTTCTTTACTAATTTCTTTGATACTATGATTGAGGTTATCATTATTCCTGTCGAACCAAAAATGAGAAATAAAATCAAGAGAAGATCTTCAGGACTTATTGAAAATGGCAAATTTACCATGAATTCTTGAGTAGCAATCCCTCCATCTGTATGGTTTGTCCAAAAAACTATAATTTTATAGGATCCTTCGAATGCATTTGTAGAGATATTATATTCAAATAAATTTTCATCAAGTGGTAAGAATTTTGTTATTATCATATCTTCAAATCCAAAAGGATCATAAATAATACAAGTGTATTGCCCTGGTAGAACTGGTTCGCTTAAAGTAAATCTAACTTTTTGTCCCGGACGATATTCTTCTTGTAAAACATTTAAACCAAAATTAATTAAATTAGAATGAGCTTGTATCTCCCATTTTGAATTATCGATTATTACATCATTTGTCAGTAAAATGATTCCCAAGGTTTTATTTATCTTAACTAAATTAGTAATGTTTTGTTGATTTCTAAATATACTAATATTAAACCATCTTTTTGGAAATTGTATTTTAAAGGTCTGATTTTCATAATATTTAGAGATATTTAAATAAAAATTCCAAAAATTAGAATGATCTGGTTCAATTTTTAGATTACCTATCAATTTTATCATTTTCGAAAGAGAAACGCTATAAGTTAAATTAAAAAATATTTTTTTTGAAATGTTATATTTAATTGGAAAAATCTGGGATTGTTGAGATATAGATAAATTAATATTAGTTAAGTTCAAAATACCAGTCCCTATTTTTGGCCCATTTTCTATGGGATAATGTTGATCTTTCACCTCTAAAGTCATATTGATATCTCGAGGGTTAAATATTTGATTTGTCCTCAGTATCAATTTATGCCTAAATGGAGAACCCTGACCTATCATGCTCCACACATCTTTTTCTAATTTGGCAGTATATAACTTAGTATTATTTGAATTTATTTCATTTAAAAACCAATTATAATTAGAATTATCATTAATTAAAAATCCTGAACCATTTAAAACAAGGAAATATTGGCCTTTTTTTAAGAGTATAGGTTCTGGAAACATTTGTTGATACCACATTGGAACATTAGAAATGTTTAATAATACTCGTGAGCCATATAAAGTAGAATTCGGAATATGATTTATTTTATCAAATCCATTTATCTGCACGTAGACATCACTAAATGAATTACCGTCAAGGTATCCATAAATGTATACTCCAAATAACTTAATATTTTTAGTAATATTCAGTTGAACGCCATAGCCATTAATTTTTTTATCAATTGATTTAAAACTATTCCCACCATCCTCTATTATAATTGTTTCTCTATCTAAAGAGATATTTTTAAAGAAAATATTTAATTCTGTCATATTCCAATCAGTAGAATATAATGAAAAATTAAAAGTATCAGTATTAAGTAATGTCCCATTATCTAATGCTTTCTCTTCTCCATTTAAAGTAATGGGAAATTCTATGGAATAACCTTCTGAAGAATTAAATGCTGTAGAAAATTTTACCATAAAGGTAAAACTAATAAAATTAATCATGAGAATTAAGAATAGGATAAATAATAGAGAAATTCTATTCTTTTGAAAATTTGACATTATTTATATTTGTATATTTAATTTTTATTGAAATTGATGATATAATCCCCATTTAAATCTATTAATATTACTTAAAAATGGTGTTAAAATCACAAATGATCCAATAAAAGTTTTAGTTTTTAATGAAAAAAATATTCTTAATTATAGCATTAACTACTTTTTTAAAAATTTATCGAAAACGAATAATATATTAAGATTGGTAAGATTTAATTAGAAAATTAAAGAAAAAATAAAAAAACTCTTAATAAAAAATGTCATTTTTATTGTTTTAATTTTTTCAACGCGTAAGCAAAATTTTTACCAAGTGTTTTAAACGTATTGATTCCTTCTTCATCATTTTCTACAGCTCCAATTGGACCACCAATCCCTAAATTCCAATAACTTGAACCAACCACGATCATTTCAGCTATTAGAAAGAAAAAATTCAAGCTAGAAAAGACATGATTTGCCCCAGCTCGTCGAACGGCTACTACAGCTGCACCAACTTTTCTTCTTAAAAGATTACCGCTTGCTCTGCAAACATAGCCGGCTCTTTCAATCAAAGCTTTCATGTTAGCAGACACATCTGAAAAATAGGTTGGAGAGCCTAAAATTATCCCATCTGCTTCAATCATTTTCTCGATGTAATCATTCATTTTATCTCCTTCAAGAACGCACTTGCCATCTTTATTTTTAGAACATTGCCCACAAGCAGTACAACCTTTTAAATTTTCATTTCCAATCCAAATGTATTCGCATTCTATACCTTCAGCTTCAAGTTCTTTCATTACATAATTCAAGCATATGTAAGTATTTCCATTTTTTCTCGGACTGCCATTAAATAAAACTACTTTCATTAATCTCACTATATTGGTCATTATATCATAAAATAATTAGAATATTACTATAGTAAAAAATTTGAGTAAATTTATCGTTAATTATTTTAAAAAGGTTGCTTTCATTTTTTCATAATATTTTGCATTTGGAAAATAACCCATGGTAAAAAGTAAACGACCAGAATTAATCGCTCCAATCCAAGATTGGAAAACGCTGAAATACGTACAAGATTTACCAGATGCCATCTATTTTGGAATTCAAAAATATAACATGAGAAAAAGAGCAAGAAATTTTAAAAAAAACCAATTAAAAGAAATTGTTAATTTTTGTCATGAAAAATATCCACCTATTAAGACTTATCTAGCAACAAATATATTAATTTACAATGATGAACTAAAAGATTTAAGGATTTTATTGACTGAAGCAAAAGAAGCTGGCATAGATGCCATTATTGCCCATGACCTTGCTACTATTAAATATTCTATAGATTTAGGAATAGATTTTCATATCTCAACTCAATGCAATGTTTCAAATATAGAAGCTGCAAGTTTTTATGAAAACCTTGGAGCTCAGCGTATTACGCTTGCAAGAGAATTATCGTTAAGCCAAATTAAAGAAATAAAAAATAGCTTAAAAGAAACCGAAATTGAGTGTTTTATACATGGCTCAATGTGCACGGCAATTTCAGGTCGGTGTTATTTGTCTGCAACAATCACTGGCTCTGAAAAATATTCTGCAAATAGAGGAAATTGTGTCCAACCTTGTAGAAGAACTTGGCGTGTAATGGATGATGAGAATAACGAGTTAATATATGATGGATTAATGTTTTTGAACGCTAAAGATCTTTGCATGATAGAGCATATTCCACTATTAATTGAAGCAAAAATCGACGCCTTTAAAATTGAAGGAAGAATGAAAGATCCATTATACGTTAGAACGGTTGTAAAATGTTATAGAGAAGCAATTGATTCTTATTTTGAGAATGATTATACGGAAGAAAAAATAAAGAACTGGATACGCGAGTTAAAACGAGTTTATAATCGAGGATTCCACACGGGTTTTTATTTTAAAAGACCGAGTGTTGAAGATATCGAATTTAATAAGAGAGGAAATGTTTCCCCTTATAGAAAAAATTATATTGGCAAAATTTTGAATTATAATCCAGTCAGTAAGACGGCAAATGTCCTTCTTGAAAACAATTCTTTATCAATAAAAAAAGGAGATACTATAATTATAGAAGGAGAAAATACATATAATGTAGAGATTTTTAATTTTGCCATTATTAAAGGCGAAAAATTTGAAAAAATTCCCATAAACAGCAGAAACAAATTAAAGATAATTAATCTAAGATTAGAAAAATGTGAACCTAATGATAAAATCTATTTATTCTCAAAATAATATATTCAAATATAAAAATTATGAAATTATTTTAATGAATTATATTTATATTTAGTTGGTTTAGGATGGATTTTGTAGAAAAAAGAAAAAAAATGGTAGATCATTTAATAAAGCGGGGCATCTTAAAAAATCCTGATGTTATTGAAGCGATGCTGAAAGTTCCCAGGCATGAATTCGTGCCAGATGGGGCTCAAGACTCTGCTTATATAGATTCACCAGTTTCAATAGGACTAGGTCAGACAATTAGCGCCCCTCACATGAATGCAATGATGTGTCAATATTTAGAATTAAAAGAAGGAGATAAGATACTAGAAATAGGGACAGGGTCGGGATATCATGCTGCTTTATGTGCAGAAATCGTAGCTCCAGAAGGATCTGAAAAACCAGGTCATGTGTATACCATTGAGCGCCATGAAAAATTGGCAAACAGAGCTAGAGAAAAATTAATTGCTTTAGGATATAGTGATAGAGTTACTGTCATACATGGAGATGGAACTTTAGGGTATCCAGAAGCCGCACCATACGATAAAATATTAGTCACCGCTGCTTCACCTGAAAAGATTCCACCTCCATTAAAAGAGCAATTAAATGATGGAGGGATCTTGTGCATTCCAGCAGGTTCTAAACTATTTGGTCAGAATCTATATATTATTCGAAAGGTAGGTAAAGAATTCAAAATAAAAAAGATAATCGGAGTTAGATTTGTCCCTTTGATAGGCAAGTATGGTTTTGATTACGATTAAAATTATAATGTATTTTATGATGAAACATTAATTCACATGTTAGGATTTCATTATATATACTTATCTACAATTTCTTTAAATTTGTGATATTCAAGATATTTTTGAAAAGATTCTTCGTTTTTTATTTGATAAATAATTTCTTTTAAGCGATCTGCATTGCTTTCTTCTAATTTAAGGATAATTTTAATGCATTTTTCAATAAATTCCGGTCCCATTTAAAAATAAGTGAATATAAGATTGGCAAGAAAGTTTTCATAATTTTCATCATCTTCACTTATTTCATTCAAGGTATCCTCTAAAAACAACATTCCATCTTCAATTTTGCCGTTGGAGATTAATGCAACAGAAAAATTTAATCTAAATGAAGAAGTATCCCTTAAAGGAATTATTTCTCGATATATTTTTTCAGCATTTTGATATTCACCCAAATTAATGTAAAGCCTTCCTAAAACATCTAAGACTTTAATATAAGAATCTTGTTCCCAAATTGGAACGATTTTTTTTGCCCTTTCAAGTAGAGTTCTTGCTTCTTCTAAATCTCCTCTTTCTCCTAAGATTAATGCTGGATTAAACCAAGCTTCCCACATATTAGGATTGATCTCTCTTGCTTTAGCATAGTTTTCTAATGAATTTTCAATCTGATTTAATTCTGCTTGAGTTTGCGCTATTTTTGCATGAGTTTTTGGATTATTAGAATTTATCACTAACGCTTTTTTCCATATATTTATTGCTTCTTCAAATTCTTCATATTCATAATAATTAGTGGCTATAACATCATAAATCTCATCGTCATTATGAGAAAGGTTCATTGCTTTTTCAAAATATAACGGAGTTTCATCAATATTTTCTAATTTTGAATAGCAATATAACCCGTATAATAACCACGTGTGAGCTTTTTCTGGTGAAATAACTTTTAATGCATTAAAAATAGCATCAAGCTCTATTGTTCTTATGTTATCAATTCCATATTTTAAGCGAGGAAAGACTATATTATTTAGCGTTAAATCAAATTGTTTCAAGAATTCTTGATTTTCAATAATATTTTTTGACAATTTCAAAAACAAATTACATCCAATCGTAAGAAAATTCAAATCTTTATTCAATGATAATTTTTTAATTAATTTCAATCTCTTAGGTCCTATTTTATTTGAGTTTGAAATAATTCTATTTAATTCTTCAGACTTTAATAAAAATATGGGGTCATTTAACCAAGCTTCTCCTATAAAGTATAAAACTTTTAAGAGCTCCTTTTTTGAAAATTCGTAAATCGGGGTTTCTGATAATTTAGAAAACAATAATTTTCTTAACATTAGTAATAGTTGTAATGCAATTTCAGCATTTGTTTCATTTTGTAATAAAATTTCTAACTCTGATTGAAAAGGACTCAATATTTTTTCATAATCATCATTATTTAAAGTAAGTAAAAGGGATATTGCAGTTTTTCTTTTCTCAATTTTATTAATTGATATGAATCTCTGTCCAAACTCACCAAAATCATCTGGACCAACATCTCTGAGCATTTTGAACAGGATTGCACATAGAAATCGCAATTTTTGAAATTCAATCTGATCGATGTAATCAAATAAATTTTCCAATAATTTCAAATCAACTCCTTTTAATAAGGCTGTTTTTAATTTTCGTTCAATTTTTTTTGGAAGGTTTTCAAATAAGTAAACGTCCAAGATAAAATCCATGAAATCTCTAATTACATCTGAAGATTTCAAAATTAATTTTAACATTTTTAATTTGAGATTTAAAGGAAAATCATAGAATTTCAAGTCTTTCTTACGTTTGTCATCATAATAATCGTAATTAGGCAATAGAAATTTTAATGTATTTTTTTGTGGTTTGTTTATATAAAAAGATGGCAAATTTGCTGAAAATATATAGATCACATTTATTTTATCTTCATAATTAGGACTATTAAGAAATACTTTTTCCAACAAACTATAATACAAGTCATGTAATGGTCCCATGGTTGAAATTAAACTTATGGGAGATAAGATTTTCATAATAATAGTAGAATGTTCAGGAATTTTAGGGTCTAGTTTTATCAAGAGATTTAATAGTTTTTTGGAAATTTCTGAATTAATTTTAGGGATTTTACGATACTTTTTATATATTTTGTTGATTTCGTCAATATTCTCTGCTAATTTTGCTTCCTCTTGTATTTTTTGATAAGTGGAATAATCTATTTCATGGAGCAAATTTTTAATCATGGAAGTAATTAATTTACTAAAACCTTTTTGTTCTAAACTAACTATATCATTTGCAGTCAAATTTTCTAAATTATTTTCTATAAAATTCTGAATGATTGATATTTTATCATCTTTAACGAGGTTTTCAATAAAAGAAATCACTTTATTATTGTTGAAATCAATGTTATCTTGATGTGAAACCCATTCTTCTAAATATGATTGAATTGTTAACTCAAAAGAAGGGCTACCTGGTAAATTAAAAAAATTTTTGATTTTTTCATATTTTAAATGATACAAACCCCATTTTTTAATAAATTCTTTTAATATATCTTTATCTTCGAATAATAGAGCCCATATAATTGATTCTGGCGTAATTTCTGATGTAGTAAGAAAATTGTAAAAATTTGAATTGCCTTCTTCAAATAATCGCTTAAAATATGCTTGAATTTTTGATTTCAAGCTTTCATTACTACTTGCAATATTTTTCATTAAATTTAAAGTGATCCGGTCATCCAATTCATTTTTTATCATTGATTCCAAATGCTTTTCAAATGTTCGTACTGGTAGCTTTTTAGTTGACGCATAATTCAAGCATATTTGAAGATATGAAAATTTCAAATCTCTTTCTAAATTATCTTCAAGAGATATAATTTCATTTTCTGAAAATTGTTTTAGAAAATCTATCCCTCTCTCAGAAATTAAGAAATTAATTAATTTTTCTTTTAATTTAAGTGAATTGTTGGCTTTTAAAATTGCTAAAAATTGGTCTTTAAATTGAGTTAATTGATCATCTTTAAGCTTCAGCTTTTCATGTAATCTATTTAGTATTTTAAACACATGATCAAAAAGAATTTCCTGAAAAGAGTCGCCTATAACTTTCTTAAAAATAATCTTTACGCATTCAACATAATTTTCCATTAACTTTTTAGGAATATCATTATTTACATATTGAAATAAATCTTCAATCATAAAAATTATAACAGAAAAGAGAGTTCTATTCTTGTAATCAAGAATTGAACCTTTTAATTTTTCTATTAGTTTTTCATTTTGAGCTAATTCTCCTGGTACAATTTCAACTAAAGCCCTTAAAATCAACTGACTTTTTGGGAATGAATCGATAGTTTCAGAAATAACATTAATCTTATTTCTGAGAATGGGATTTTCAAATATTATTTTTAATAAAGGAATGAATAATTTTCAATCGAGTTGATATTTTTCTACATCTCTATAGCCAACTTCTAGCACTCTCCTAACATTTTCAGCTAAATCTAGTTGTATTAGATGAAAGTATTCTGTTAATTTTTGTATTAAAACATTACGGGTAGAATTAGCAGCGTTATTATAATTATCATTTTCTATGGATTCAATAATCATTCTAATCGTGTCGTTCCTCCGAAGATTTTTTGCAAAATACTCTAATATAACGGGCAATTCCTCTCCATTCCAATAACCTTTATCGTATTGTTCCCATTTGCCATAACCCATCTTAATTTCATTAGTCAAGTAATCTTCTTCAGCAAAAACATCACATATTATTTTAAAAGCGTCAAGACTCCATTTCCTTCCCACACTACGCGAGAGATTTTCAAAAGCTATTAGTGCATCTTGTCGTACATTTCCAATCACTCCTTTTATATTTTTCTCATGCGGTGGGATTGATTCTATACTTTTTATTCCTTTTGCTAAAATAGAAATGATGTATTCTAATTCTCTTTTATCCTTTGGCTCCCATTCTGAATGTGAAACTAAAATCCTAATTCCTGCCCAAGCAACCCAATCTGATTTTGAATAAAGTGCTTTATACCCCAATTCTAATAATGAATCAGGATTGTTTACTAATGGGGCATTACATAAAGCTTTATCATTAATAAAGTTAGTGAGTGTTCCATTCTTTATAATAGGCGTTATTTTATACAATATCCAAGCAAGAGAACCTCGATGGATTAGTTTAATATTTATGAATTTTGTATTCTTTAAACCATTCTTTATTTCTTGGATGATGAAATTTTGAATTCCTTCAGTATATCTTCTTTTAACATAAAAAATTAAATAAATCGCCACAAATAGGACTAAGAAGTCTGAAATTAACCCAAATGTGTTAAAGAAATATTCTTGACCTTCATTTAGGAAAGTTAATATTATTGTATTTTTAAAAAGTTCATTATTTAATAATGAACCATTCACATCAAAAATTTCCAGGAGGATTAATGATATAACACTAAATACACCATAAATGCTGTAAGCATAAGAAAACAATTCAAGTTTGGGTTGTTGGTCCCAATAATCCTCTTTAAAACCGCTCACTGTTAAATATATAAAAAATGGAAAACTAATGATTGATGGAATTGCTATTAAATTTAAAAATTCTGGAAAAAAAAGCCCAATAAAAAAACTACTTAGTGAATAAAGTACGGTTAAAAAACCTATAAAAGAGATGATCATATCTTTCCTAAATTCCTTAAAATATATTAAGGGACGAAAGGAATTATAAAGTCCTTTTCCTCCATAATAGCTAAAGATTAAAATTGGAATGAACAAAAAGGGTATTAGAAAAGAGACCACGAAATTGAATCCAAACAATATCAATAATAACCCGGGAAAGAGATATATTAAAAAATATAAAATCATCGTAGACAAAATAGGTAAAAATTTATTTCTTATTCCCAATATGCTTAATTTATCAATTAAAAGGCTACTCAATTTATTGAAGATTGCATGCTGAGGCTCATAAGGAGTTAATTTCCCCGAAAATAAATACAATTCTATAAATGGGAAAATTATTAAAAAAATAAAAAAGCTCAAGAAGATTAAATCTAATAAATTCGGAGGAGAGGGAACTATTCCAAGCATCCATAAAATTAATTCACTTGTAAAACCCCCAGCAATTCCCCCTGCTAAAATTAATAATGAAATGGATATTGCAGTCTTAAACGTCAAAACTCCTAATTCTTTTTTGAAGTAATTATTAAATATCCAAACCCAAAATAAAAAAACCCCTACAAGGAAACCTATAATAAAAGCGATTAGCATTAAATCAATCAACTCATCGATGATAATATTTTAAGAAATGATTAGTGAAAAAATCCACTAAATATTTTTTAATTATTTTTTTTGCTATAAATAATTTTTTTTAGAATGATTAATTCGTCAAGTAAAAGATAATTTTATTAAGAATTAGAAGAATTAATTAAGAAAATTAAAAATTAGAAGTAATTAAAAATAATTTTTTTTGTTTTTATTGAGGGTTGAGTTTTTCTCAATTAATTTCTGGCGAAGGGCATTTATTTTTTCATTTCTATAGATTCTTTCTTTTACATCTTTTTTAGATAGCATCCATCCGTTTCTTTTCTCGAAAACCGTATTTCGTCTAATTTTAAAACCCCTAATATTAATAATTGCTTAATTAGAATTTAACTTGACAATATTTAAAATTTATTTAAAAAATTAAATAATGAGAGGGTGCTACAAAAGTGTAAAAGAATTTTAAAAAAAGTTATTCTATAATTAATTTAATCGAAACATCTAGCTTGTCTCGCATTTTAAAGCAAGGTATGATATTAATTCCTTCAAAAATTTGTTTATATCCCTCATCGGTAAATGCATAAGCAATAATAGGAAATTTTAAAATTTTATCTGGTTTGATTTTGCTTGAAAATTCCATTTCTAATTTAAGGTCATAAGTTTTATCAAAAACTTTTATTTTTGAACATTGGAAAGATAAAGGATCTATTAATTGGCTATTTTCTTTTAAGTTTTCATTTATATCCTCGCAATGCCATGAAAAATCATCAGGATTTCCATTAAAAAAGAATGGTAAATCAATGCCCATGTAATATGAATTTAATTGTTTACCGGATTGGCTGGAATTTAATTCACATTTGACATTTAATTCAATACTTTTCTCACTTAAGGTTATTTTTTTCATTACTGAGCATTCTATAAGAGAATTTTCTTGTTTATCGATGATTGAACCCGATCCTTTTAGTTCAACAATGGCAGCTTCTAAATCTTTTTCCATTTTTAAAATACCAAATGATTGGTTAACAAAGCTTCCCATTTCTTGATATTTATCTGAGATTAATTGCTCTAAGGTGGTTTCAACATTAAATATTCTAATTCTAAACATTGACCTTCTATATCTATCGATATGTATTTCATTTGATTCAATTTTTTCTTTATCATGATATGCTTCTGGCCACCGTGTAAGCGTATTTAATAAATTATACGATTTTGGTTTGTAATCTAATTCAAAAATAGTACCTCCATCATCTGGATCTATATATAGATTAATTAAATCAGATTCAATTATAATTTCAGTTTTGCTATTCTTATTAAAATCCATCGGTGTTATGAAAATATAATTTTTAGCCTTCAGATTATATAAATCAGAAGAAATATTATCAATAATTCTTTCTGCATTTATTAAATGACTATAAACAGAAAATCGGAGAAATTGAAGGTAAATCCCTCCAAATAATCCATGCCAATAACAATCATTGCATTGCGCTTTATATATCTCATCCCAAGCTTCAATTATATAGTCTTTATATTTTCTTATCAAATTCTTTTCTTTTAATTGTTTTTCAACCGAAATGAGCTTATTTCTAACATGTAACATTTTTTTATGCATGTTATTTGATTCGGGATATTTTACCAAGAAATAGCGCCAAAAACCTCCTTTTAAAAACATATATTCATCTTGCCTTTGAGGATTCTTACGCAATTCTTCTCTTAAAGATTCAAATTTCTTTCTTATTGATGTTGGCAATACCCATTCTTCCATTTTATCATAACTAGCTGTTGGTAAATATATTAAACCCTTAGCAGGATGCTTTTCCATGTATTCTTTTAGTGTAATCGAGTTTATCCACTTGTTTTCTGTAATTCGCTTAAAAAATGTTGGAATAAATGGTTTGCCCTCATCACCCTCATGATGCCCTTCTCCATCCACGTAACATATTTGGTGAGTCGTCCCCCATACACCCATTTTCTCAGCATCGGATATGAGTAAAGCAATTCGATCCCCTTTATCATCTGCTATGGATTTTAAATATTCTATCGAATGCGTAGTAGGTTTCCAAGGTGTTAAATATCTTAAAGGTTCATTTATAGGAAATACTCGAAGAGTTTTTCCTTCATTCTCTGTATTGTATGAATATAAAGTATCTATTTCTTTAATTCCAGTAGATCTAAAATGATTGTCATCGACGATCACATATTTTAAGCCGCATTCATTTAAAAAAGAAGGATAATCGGGCTCCCATACCCTCTCTGAGAGCCAAGCACCAACGGGTTTCAATCCAAACTTTTCTTGAATTAAATTTGATAATTTAATAATTTGACTTATTTTATCCCGATGAGGGATTATTGCAAATATAGGTTCATAAAAACCGCCCCCAATTAGCTCTATTTGGCCTCTATTTGCCATTTTTTTTATTTTTTCAATTGTTTTGGGCTTATTTTTAATCAACCATTCCAATATATTTCCTGAAAAGTGTAAAGTAACTTTAACTTCCGGAAATTTAAAAATATTATCTATTAAGGGCTTATAAGACTTATTATAAGCATCTTCAATTACCCAATTAAAGTTATCAACTGGTTGATGAAAATGAAACACAATACCTAAATTTATTTTCATATTTTTCACTTTATTTACCATTTTTAATTTAAACATTTTTTATATTAATTCTTATGAAATAAAAATAAAGGGATATTTTTATGTATTAAAGATCATTTTGTTCATTGTATAATTCGAATCATTTTATTAAAAAAATAATTAAAATACTAAGTAATCTTAATAATATATTGGATTTTTATTAAAAAATTATTATTCTCAGTTTGTTATGAGCTTAATAAGAGCTAAATGTGCTTATAAACTAAAAATATTAGTCGTAGGAGGGCTTAACTCCGGAAAGACTACTTTTTGTTCAAAACTTTCGACTTATTCTTCTGGTAAAGTATTCCGGAAATCCATAGGAGTTGATATTTTTGTTATTGACACCTTTAAATCCGAGGATTGCATGATAACATATTCTTGTTGGAATGTTTCCCCTAAAAAAAGGTTTGAATTTTATAAATCGGCAATTTTTAGGGGTGCCGTTGCAGCCCTTGTTTTATTTGATTTAACTGATAATCAAAGTTTTATAGAAGCAGGAGAATGGATAAAATCAATAAAAGATTTTTTTGATGATATTCCAATCATTTTAATAGGTAATAAAGTAGACTTAAAAGAAAATAGGGTTATAGATTATGAAACTGCAGAAGAATTTGCTAAAAAAAATGAATTAATTGGATATATTGAAATTTCAGCAAAAGAAAATATTAATTTAGAGAATTCTCTCAAGATTTTAAATGAAATTGTTTATAATCGATTGAAAAAAAAGGAAAAAGAAGTTAAAAAGTTATCTGACAATGAAATAAAACAACAATTTAAGGATTTAAAGCTTAAGAATTAACAGTTTCCATAAGAACTCAATATATAAAAGCTAACCTATTTTAAACAAAAAATAAAAGGATAGAAGATTTTACTTCTATAAAATATTTAATCTTCAATAATTGGAATAAATAAGATGAATTATGTTTAATTCTTTTGAAAAAAATCTTTTTACTCAAATATTCAATACTAATGAATTTAAAGCGTGGTTGTTATCAAAAAGATGGTTTGGTGACAAGTCCACTTTAGGAAATCTAGCTTTTGAAATAATAATCAAATACTTTCAAAATATTTCTGAAAACATTATATTGACAATAATAGAAGTAAAAACTGAGGGTTATTCCAAAGAATACTTTTTTCCATTGATAATTTATGATAAGATTTATGATATTTTAGAGGATTACGAGAAAACAAGAGAGAATATTACGAATCTTATAGAAAAAACTTTCAGTAAGATGATAGTGTTTAACATCTTAGAAGATTCAAAGGAAAATGTAATGAACTTAAACCTTCTTGAGGCAGAATATTGCATTCATTTTTGGAAAAAAATGTTATTTGATAAAACCATTTCAGAGCACTTTCCTTCTTATAATTTAGATTTAACATTATATGAAGAGCAATTTGAGGATAAAGAAAATTTAGAAAATGTTCAAGCTTTAATTGAAGCTAGTTTATATCCTAATAAATATGATCTATTTCTGGAGCAATTAGGAGGAGGAAATACCACAAATCTTTTATTTAAATTAACCATTTCAAAAAAAGGTTCTAAAAAAAATGATGGATTCTCATATGTCTTAAAATCTTATAAAGAATATACAACAAGGATTGAACCTCGAACCTTATTTATACTGGTAAAAAATAATTTTCCCCACGCTCCAAAAATATATGGTATGATAAAGATAAAAGGGAAGGATACGATTGGAATATTGCAAAACGTTCCAAATATTGGAAATATTGGTGATATTTATTGGAGAGAAGTAAACAAAATGACTATTGATTTTTATAATTACATTAAGGAAAATTCAATTAAGAATAATGATTTAGAAACATTTAATGATTTTGTAAATAAATATTGCGCAGAATCTTTAAAAGTTTCAAGAGAAATTGGACCATATATCAAAAAATTGCATGATGCTCTTATCAATGAAGATTATAATGATTATTCACCAGAGATCATTGAAAGCACGGAATATTTAGAAAAATATACAAAAAAACTTCAGGAACAAGTCTTAAAAATTCAAGATTACATGAAAAAAAGAGAAGATATATCATTTTTTGACTCACCTAAGATTAAATCTATTCTGATTGATATTTTAGATGTAATTGAATCCTTAAAAGATGATTTTCATGTTGAGAAAATTAAAATACGACCTGTTCACCAGGATCTCCACATGCAACAAATCTTATATAATAAAATAAATGGGAATTATTACTTTTATTTCATCGACTTTGAGGGTGACCCTCAATTATCTCCCGAAGAAAAAAGATCAAAATTTCCAATAGAGAAAGACCTTGGTTCATTTTTGAGATCGCTTAGTTATATTAAATTTAATACATTATTGAGTTTTATTGATGAATATATTGTTGATAAATCACGATTTGAAGTCCCACAAGAAATATTATATTCCACATATTTCAGAAAATCAGCAAGAATTACTTTAAAGCAGGAATACGTGAACATCGTAGCAAAATTACTCGAATATTGGGAAACAAAACTAATGGGGAAAATATTTGATAAAAGTTTAAAATTGCATTTCACACTTATTAATTATTTTTCGATTGAGAGGGCATTACATGAACTAGAATATGAATTATTGTTTAGACCAAATATGGCTATTATTCCAATTCTAGGATTAAAGGAGATTATTGAGAAAAGACAATCATAATTTTGCAAATTCATAAGAAAAATGAGATGTAGATCTCTCTACAGGTTTAAATTCATTTTTATATTTCGATTTCAAGCTTTTATTACTATTTAAGTTTTCCTCAGTGTAATTAACATTCATTTCTTTTTCCTTAAATAGCCTCCATAAGAAAGCTTCTACAAATTTTTGAGGACCAAATTCTTTAGGTATTAGGACATAATTACTTTTATCAATAAATTTCTCAAAAAATCCTAATTGTTGGCACATTTCCAATTTGTAATCAATATCATCAATTTTTCCAACAATTCTTGAGATATCATTGATGAATCTGGCTAAGGAATCTCCAAGACGTATTTGTTCAGCGTCATCACTCTTTTCTATCAGTTTTCTTAGATAATTCCTTTTTATTACTATAAAATTGCGGTTATTTAATGACTTTAGAGAATTTCTTTCTTTTATAATGAACCGTGATAATTCTAAATAATTTCTAATTAAATCTGCCTTAGATACACCTAATCTATCTTTTAATTTATCTAAATGTTCATTTAAATCTTGACTGATTCTAATGGTTATAACACGAGAACTGTTCTTATTTTCTTTAGAACTCATTTCTTCTTTATTATTTTCTTGCATTACTTCTTAAGTAAATCATTAAAATTTTTTTGATTGAATTTCAAATTTATTAAATAAAAATTTTTGATATTAATTGTAATCAATTGTAATTTATTAAGTTTATTTATTTAATACGGATGAATTCATCCCAGATTTAGTGAGATTTATTTAAAATTTTTAGAAAAATTTGATAAGAATGGTTAATGGGAGAAAATTTTAAGAAGAATCTTATCTAAAATGGGTTAAATTTACCAAAAAATTATATTTATTATTCAAATTTCATTTCAAGACTATTTCTCAAATTTCTTAACTTTTAAAATTAATTCAATTTTATATCTGTTATATTGTATAAAAAGATTTTTGATTTTATAATTAATAGTTTATAATATTTATAATAGGGATTAACTTGGTGTAAGTATGTTTATAATTTTACTTCCAAAAATCCAATGAAAAAAAAACCCAATTATGCTTTTTATATAAATATTCTTTTTCATTATTCTGTAGTTTTATGTAATATTATGTTATCATATGAAATTTATCAATTACAAGATAATATTTAGGATCATTTCAATTAGACTTAAAAATGCAGAATTATTTCTATAATCCGTTAAGTTTGTTAAATATATCATTATTAAGGGTTGAATATTATAAATGGAATTGATTAAAACCAATTTTCAAGAGGGAGTAGAAGTCCAGAGGATTTTAGATTTAAAAGACAAAAATTTGAGTGAAAATTCAAATATTATCTCATCAGATAAGCAAATCGAATTGATAGCTAAAGCCTTATCTTCCAAAACTAGACGCCAAATATTGAAAGAAATTCAAAAATATGAGAAAGGCATGGATGTTTCTGAGATAGCGTCTAATTTAGGAATGACTGAAGCAAATATTTCTGCTCAAATCAAGAAATTAATTGAAGCGGGCTTAATTAAGTGTGATTACTGTTCTGGTCAACACGGAGTTAGGAAAATTAGTAAGTTAAAATATAACACCTTGATAATCAAGTTCTGATTTCAAAAAGAAAAGAGATCAATCTTCTTTAAGAAGACAATTCAGCTAAGAACAAAAAAAGAATAAAAGGATATTGCAAAATCTAAAATTGTTATAATTTTCAAAATATTTCTTTTTTTACTCTCAATATTAAAAATAATATTGAAGATTTATTTAGATAAAAGCTTATGAATAATGATCTCTTTTACTTTATCCATATGTCCTAAATGTAAATTTCTTAATTTATTAATTGTATTTGAAATTCCTGCTTTTTCTATTTGCATTAAAGTTTTAAAGTATGGTGCTTTTTGTATCTTCTTAACTGCATAATTATCATTTATGTTTTCTATTAAGAATCCATTAGATATTATTTCATTTTTATTTAGTAAATCATTAATTATTCCTAAAAGAAGCCCATCAAAAGAATAACGCAAGAAATCTTCATTATCAATATCGGTCATTCTAGAATTAATTACATCTTTAAGCAGTAAAATCGCTTTTCTTAAGAAGTTTGAAACTTGTTCAAATTGTTGTTTCAATGTAAGATCAATCTTGAAATCATTTAGATATCTAAAAATTAATAAGCTTAATAATTGATATTCTGAAGTTAAATGCAAAAATCTAGCTTTAGTATTCTTGATGATATCAATAGAATCATCTGAATTGATGAGATCATCAATATGATCTACGGCATTTCTAAAAAAATTTGATATGTTTAAAAACTTGCGCGCTGATGGCTCATACTCTTCCATTTTTAGAAGGCTTATGGCTTTTTTTTCTTCATCCTGATAGAGTTTATCAAATTTATCAATTCGCATGATAGCTTTTAATATGAGAATTTCTCCCTCATCTCTTTTGTGGTGAGATCGTTCCAAAGCTTCTCCAGACTTTAGGAGTAGAACAGAAGATAGATTATAATAGATTTCAGGATCTATCTCATAGAAATAGTCTGCAGCTTTTCTCCAATTCTCAGCTGCAGATTCCCAATCCTTCATCTTATAATAGATATTGCCCAATTGAACTAGCATTTTAGCAGATATTTCATTTAACTTAAGTTCTTCGGTTTTTCGAATGATTGATTTTAATCTATAGATTGCCTGCACTTTATTCTTAAATTGAGATATTATTTCAATTATTCTTGCAAATACTTCATCTAATTTTATATATTTACCAATATCTATGTAAATTTGCGAAGCTTTTTCATATAATTGGACTGCTTCTTTCGATTTTCCCAAGTCAACAAGTTTTTCTGCTTGATCGATTAATTGAAGTGCCTTTACTTCTTGATTATCTTTATCCGTGTGTCTAAACATTATGAATTATTCCACTCTTTAAATAAATTGTAAGGATTCATTATTCGAAAAATTTTATTTTGCTTTTTAAAAAATTACAAATTCTGTATATATCATCAAAGAAAAAAACCTTATTTATATGTATTGATGTAAATTTGTATATGTAAATCAAATTAAATATTATTCCAAAGTTTAATCTTATTATTTTTAATTATCTTTTTAAATTCAAATGATTGGTAAGTTGAAGCAAAACATTCTTTAGCATCTTCAATGGCTCCATAAAAGATAAAGTTTGAAAACCATGAAGCTATAAACATTATACTAGCTCTTCTATATCTCGTATGAAAACGCTTGTTTAATCGTGGTGAAGAATATTTAAATAAAAATAAATTTGGAGCCGTACCTACTGGAATTTTTAGTGAAGTTGATATAATCTGTTGCGTTTCAATAATGTGCGCTAAACTTTCTAGGTCTATAACGCCACCATCCACCCAAATTTCGTTTATTCCAATTTTCTTGAGTCCTTCGATTATATTGATATTCTCTGGTTGATTTTTGTCCATTAAATAAGAGAATCTTTGGGTTGATGTCATATTAGGTGATCCTAAAATAAGAACAACCACTGTTCTAACTTTATAAGTTTGAAGCGCTTTAACTTCTTGTCTATTTTTTAAATTTGAAATTGCATTATAAATAAATTCAGAATTTTTAACGTTATTATCGTGAAGATATTTAAGTCCTGCTAATCTTGCTTCTAAAGTTCCACCAAGTATAAATGGTGTAGAATAATTAGTTAAATAAAAATCTAAATATCTCTCCATCGCTTCTGGTGTACTTGCAGAAATCTCAATCATAGCGGGTAATTTATATTTTTCTGCTAAATCGATATGATTTTGAATTCTTTTTTTTGCCTTTTGAACGTCAAATATTTTCTCATTTTTTCGATCAATCAAAGTTTGATTCTGGTAAAACATTGTACCAATAAGAATAGGGGGTAAGTCGAAATTACCGCATCCTACTTTTATATTACCATATTGATAAAATTCCCTCTCTTCCATATTAAAGCATCTTTTTCAATAGAAAATTTCAATAAATGAAAATAAAATTAATGCATTTTAAATTAGCAATGAATTTTTAAATTTAAATGCATTGCCTATTCATTTAATTTGAGTTTTACACCACAATTTTTACAAATACCATTCTCTAACTTTAAGAAGCAGTAATCATGGTAGTGAGTACCACAATTACCACATTTTACAATTTTTTGACCTTCTTCAAAAATTAAATTACATACAGGACAAGAACTAAATATAGCATCAGCATCTAAATCTTCAAAACTAATTTTTTCTGCTTTAAAAATTTTGGGTCCTTCTTCTGTTTCTGGTTTAACCGCCCGTTTTCTACTCAACAATTTTAATTTTTGAAGTTGAGTTATTTCCAATGGAATTTTTAATAGATAAAAGCAATGAGGGCATCGAACTACACCTGCTTTTTTTAAATTAGAATCTTTTTGGTATTCTGCCCAATTTGCTAAACAATGAATGTGAAAGGGTGTTTGGCAGTTAGGACAATATCGACCACTAACATAAAAGGAACTTTTCGTGAAGGGATTTGTGTCAGAAAAACATATGGAACATTTTTTATAATTAGCTAAACCTCTTATTTGCAAAAGTCGTTGTTCTTGATCTTTAGTTAAATCTTGAACTCTTAATAAATCAGCAGCAATTTGACGTAAAAACATTGGATTTTCTATTGGTGATTCTTCACTTTCACCATAA
>Ga0190334_1000048_pt1 | contig 54806 bp, 92 predicted proteins | sample 48720478_MG_FD_161270 | JGI IMG/M metagenome (GOLD analysis project Ga0190334, IMG submission 161270) | Hydrothermal vent sediment bacterial communities from Southern Trench, Guaymas Basin, Mexico - 4872-04-7-8_MG | ecosystem: Environmental > Aquatic > Marine > Hydrothermal vents > Sediment ... | reverse complement strand
TGTTGCATAATATTTAATAACATCTTTTGGTGTTATCGTTATCCATTTAGCTCCTGCACCCTCCCAAACTTCAGCTCTTATTTTTATTTTGTTTTTGCTGACAATTTTAAGATAGTTTGGAATTTCTCCACCATATAAATCTAAAATTTTTTCAAAAACATTGGGTGTTTTTCCATCTCCAAATTGGGCTTTCATAATTAAAAAAACATAAATAATCTTTATAAAACTTATATCTCCCATTTGCCTTTCTCTTTCTTTATGATTTCGGCTGACCTTTCTTTGCCTTCATCGATGTAACGCATGGTTGTTGTTATGTTGCTATGACCTAATATGCTTTTGACAAGGAGCAGGTCTTTGCTTTTTTCATAAAGCTCTTTTGCCCGGCTTGTCCGTATCCAATGGAATGAGATTCCATAGCCAAGACCAAGGAATTTCCTACTATGATTTTTAATTTGACTCCAATATCTATAATAAGCTTTGTCTTTTGTTTCCCATCTTTTGCCTTTTCTTTCTCTGAATAGATAGATTTCGCTAATATAGTTTGGAATTTTTTTGGAAACATCGATATTATAATAATTTTTAATTAATTTTACAACAAAATCTGAAATATATCTTTTAACAACCTTCTTTCCCTTTTCAACAACTCTTATATAAACACCATTATCATCTTTATTAAACATTTTAAATTTCAAATCTAAAACAGGCGATATTCTCATAGCAGTATCCCACATAATTGATAGTATTATCATATATCTTGGGTCTTTGTTATACAAATAATTAATAAGCCCTCTAAATTGCTCAAAATCTATAACTCTTTCATATTTTCTATCAAGAATCCGTATTTTGGATGCAATATCTTTTAATTTGTCATAATCGGAAGACCTGTTTTTCCAACGAAGATAGTATTTCACTGCATATTTTCTTTGATAAACTCTTTCTCCAGCAACAATGAATCGACGAATATTATCTAAATCTGTTCCATATTCGTTAATCATTTTGTTTATTTGAAACACATATTTTTTAATAAGTGTTTCTGACAAAGTGGTGTTTTCTTTTAACCATTCTCCAAATTCAGAAGGCTCTTTCCCAATTTTTGTTTTTTTTCTTTTGAATTTCTCTTTCTTTTTTGGCATATAAGGTTATTATTTTTTCAGTTTTTATATTTTAGGATACGAATTTAATAGAATATCTTTATATTCTATTAAGAAACTCTAAATGAAAAACAAATCAAAGGATACCAATTAAAATAGAAAATGTTTTATTTTCTATTAATCAACTATAAACATGGTTTATGAAAATGTATATAGACCTAAAAATAGAATACCCAAAATTTTCTATTAATCACTCTATCAAACAATTTAAAACTTTTATATTAATGTGATAACATGGACAAAACAAAAATTGTCATGATTCTTGTTATTGTTTTGTTGCTCATGTTATCCTTATATGTTGAGTTTTTCGTATGTGGAGGATTCAATGGAAGCCTCGCAGATGTTCCTCGCTTTTGCTGGTGGTTCAGATAAAGCTTATAAACATTATTTTTGTTAATTGAATCAAGGAGGAGAGAAAATGATTAAAAAAAGAATTTTAGAGGATGTTGTGATAGAAAGTGGAGATATGAGAGCATCTGCTCATGTTTCTTCCATACAAGACGCCCTTAATTTTGTCAAAATGCGAAAAAACATTTTCAATGACAAGACAATGTATAAAGTTCAGACTTATTCTCTTGTAGATGGAATATTTTATGTGGTAAAGGAATTCAATTATCGCCAAGGAAAAAGAAATGTATGGTTATGGATTTTCAGAAAGGATTCTCATAAATTCTATACAGTTGAAGACTATAAAGGGAAGCCAACAGTTTATGAAATAGTGAGAGCCGTGTCTGCTCCATTCCTTTGGGAAGAAGGTGAGGATGATTGATATGAAAAATGTAGATATAAATACAAAATATTTTACATTTACATACTCAAATGGAAAATATCATATTAGTCTTGGAAATTTTAGTGATGCTGGTTGGTATTGGAGTGGTGACAAAAAAGATTTGATGGATTTTTTAATCAGACTTGCCAAGTCTCAAGTAGCAGAAGAATTTATAGAACAAATGAAAAAACATAAAATCACACTTTCTGATATTAAAAAGGATGTAGCACTTTCAATAAGAAAATATAATTCAGGTATTTATCCAATAACAGGTGACAATGTATTGTGGCATTTTGGAGAAACAGATTTTTATATCTACTCTGAAGAAATAGAAAAAGAATATGGTGAAGATTTTTGGGATTATTTCACATATAGTTATGAAAGGTTTATTAAAAAAGGATATGGAAAACAAGTTAAAGAAATTTTGATGAAAATATTAAGAAAATCCAAAACATTTACAGAATTATTTTATAATATAACATCAGAAGATACAAAAGAAGACATTTTTGAAATTATACAAGAATATTTTGATTATGAAATCATGCTTGCATCAAAAAAGATGAAAAAGAAAATTTAAACAGAAACTATTTAAAGTTTTGGGAAGAAGGTGAGGATGATTGATAATGAAAATAAAAGTTGGAGACATTGTAAAATTAAGAAAAGATGTATTGCTTAGACACGCGAGGAGCATTCCAGCACATATGGGATTTACTAAAGAGCAATTTGAATGGAGAGACACACTTAAAAAATTGGAAGGCAAAAAAGGCGTTGTCACAAGAGTTTTTAAAAGTGGTTATGTGAATGTCGATTTTGGTAGTACTCTCATAGGCATTAATAAAAGTGAATTGGTTGTTTTAAAAAATAGGAAAAGAAAAATTGATTAACTATTTAAAGTTTATTCTAATAATAACTATATAGTCGCTTTAAGTATGCCTACCCATTGGGTTGTGCATATTCATGCCAAAAAGATGGCATGACCAAAAAGGAGTGGGATTCTTCCCACTCCTATTATAGGCGTGCTTTGAACCAGAAAAATAAGTGGTTCAAAAACATTCAGGTGGGAGAAATCCCACCTTATCACCTCTTCTAAACCATGTTTTTTGCCTATATTGAGAACTTGTAGGGTAGCCTAAATGGGCTATAATATGGCAAAAAAAGTGGTTTCTACGATTTCATAATTCATCTAATTTAACCTGTTTCATTTTGAAAGCACAATTAAAAATATGCAAACCAAGCTCTGGCTCAACACAATTTCTTAATAATAATCTTTTATCGATATTACTATAAGAAGATAAATCAAAACCCTTTCTTTTCTGTAATTCATCTATACTACTATGATGACAACGAAATATCTTTTCATTTTTTCACTACTTCATTTTTTGCAGTCTTTATCACAATCTCTAAACAATGCTGGCAGTAGAACTCATACCAAATCCTGCCATCTTGGTCTGTCCACTTATCAATGAAATTGAATACATGGTCACACTTGGTCATACAATAAATTTATCAAGCAAATATATAAAATTTAAAGTGGAAAAAAGAGAAATTTAAATGTTTTCCTATGTTTCTCACTTAAATATTTAAAACTTATTGCCTTAATTCTATCAAGGAGGTTGGAGATATGGAAGAGAAACAAAAAAAGATTAATGAAATAAAAACTGATTCTGAAGCAAAAGTGGAAGTGATGGACAAGAAAGATGTAAAGGATAAAGAAGAAATCAAAATAGACGATGACAAGTTTATAGAGGAGATGGATGAGACACAAATAAAAGCGGAGCTTGCAGGCAGAGTTGTCGAGGATTATGCTTATCAATTCATGAAGGGAGGCGTAAAAGTCACAGGTCTTTCTTATGCTGGAGTTATGGCGGCGGCAAGAAAGCAGGGAAACATCAAAGTCGTTTCTATTGAATTTGATGAAGACGAAAACAAAGTAATAGCCAAATGCCGAGCCATAGACACCAAAAACAACATTGAAGTGATAGGAGTTGCCACACAATCCAAAAAATATTCTTCAGGCTATCCTGACGAGTTTGCGTTCCAAAAAGCCGCTTCAAAAGCACAAAGGAACGCAATCAGAAAGCTCATTAACGAGCCTGTTGCAAAAGCCATTCTCGAAATGGCTTTAGAGAAAAAAGAGCAAATGAAAAAGGATGCAAAAAGTTTCATGTGAAAAAATGATAGAAATCACAATCAAAGTCGATGGATTCAATGCAACATACAGCCTTACGCCTAAAAAAGCCAAAGTGCTGGAACTCGTAACACTCATGAAAACAGTTGAAAAGCACAGGAACTATGTTGAAACATGGAGCAAAAAAATATTGGAGGAGACCTTTCCCAACAACCCGGAAAAAGAGCTTGAAAACATAAAAGCAATCGCAAAGGCTGTAAATATTACAAGTGACCCTATAAAGTTCGAAAAGGGTGAAAGCGAATGATAAAGGCAGAAATCGTGATAAATGACACACAAATATCAACAAAAATCACTACTGATGGCGATAGCATGAGTTTAGATGAGATGATTTCACTCGTAAAATCTGTAGAGCGGTATGATGATTCTGTAAACAAGCTACTCAAAGAGATATTCAAAGAAAACCGATTCATAGAAAAACTGAAAAACATTGCAAAACACGCCAAAGTAAAAGGCAAAGGTGATGTAATCAAAATGGAACCAAAAAAGGAGAAAACATGAATCGTAAAGAAGTAGAGACACTGATTGAAAGTCTGCTTGTGTCGTTTGGAGTGATTTTTATTTCTGTTTTGGTTTCAGCTATGGGATGGAATGGATGTGATGTTTGTATTTCATCTTTTTTATGTTGGATTTTCACTGTGGTGGCTGTAACTTATTACAGGTTCAAATTCAAGAGGGGAGGGGATATTCATGTATAAAATAGAAATGGAAATCAGCTTTAAGGATGGCATAGTTGAGGATATAAAAGTCAAATATAATGGGTTCACAAAAAATGACATTTTGAATGTTGCGAAAGGCTATTCATTAGGCGAAGCAAAATATAGGATAGTTGAGAAAATGAATGAATATGAAGCAAAACAAAAACCCAAAAATGTAAGTGGTGGTGATGCTCCAACAAATGCAAATGTAAATGATGTGAAGGACATCAAAGTAGGAGTAGGACAGCCTAAAGTCCTTTATTTTGATGATGATGATGAAGACGAGTTGCCACAGGAATATAAAATGTGGAAGAAGGTCGTATTGTCATTATTCAAAGTAGATTTGTAGGTGATATATTATGTATAAGTCAAAGATTGAGTTGGAAGTAATAGGCAAGGGAGAAGGAAACGTGAAAGGCAAAGTAAAAGCCGAGCTTCATAACAAAGACTACTACAAGTATTATGTTTCTGGATATCTTTCCAGAAAGATACGACAAGTATCTAAAATAGATAAGGAGGGGAAATATGCCGATTAAAGTTTCTTGGGATGGCAAGAAATACAAAGTTGAGACATGGGGAAAATGTGGTGTTCTTGGTGAGGAAGAAGCACAAAGATATTTCATTAAGAACAAAGATTTGATAAAATACCAAATGACAAAGCACAATGTTTCAGAGTTTGTCTGTGATGATTGGTATGACCATGCATCTCAGGCAGATGTATTCGACAACGAGTGGTCAGAAACAAAGTTTTATCTTAAACATAGAACAAAAGAAGGCTGGTGGAAGAAGTGAGGAGGCGATAGCATGAGCGATGATGCAGTGAAATGGATAAAGAAAAGAAGAGAGATTTTGGAAAGCTATAAACAAAAAGGTAATGAATATACCTGTGCAGAAATTTATGAATATAAAGATGGTCGGAAGATAAAAGCTATCGTAGAAAGCCACGATAAGGTTATAAGCGATAATGTGGTACATGAGATTGGTAAATATGCGTGAGGTGATAAATTATGAAATATACAGGCGAACTGTATGTTGAAGGAAAAGCAAGAAGCACAGACGATGAAGGTAGCACAAAAGGGTATGCAAGGGTGAAGGCATCACATTTGGATATAGCAGTCGCATTAAGCCAGACAAGTGGTGAAGCAGTCGATGCCGCAATAAGATATGCAAGCGATATACACAAATATAGAATAGGCACCAAAAAGAGATATTAGCCTGAAACCTAAGCACGACATTGACCTCCTTGCGAGGCGGTAAAATCCTGTAACATCTGACTCCGATGTTCAAATCTCATCACCGAAGTCGTGGGTGGGCAGGACATTAACCTTAAATGGCTTAACTATGGCAGTCTTCGGTTGGGTGGAACACAAATATTGCTCGGAGGGTGTGTTTCCTGCCATAGTGCCAGAGGAGATTAAAAAAAGGAGAGAAAAAGAATGAAATCAATAAAAATTCCATTAGAAGAAGTAGAATTGTCAATACAATTACATAAATTTTTTGTAGTCTTGACTATAATATTATTCATATTGTGGCTTATTAGTAAAAGCATTTTCTTTTCATTATCTTGTATAGGGTTTGCTCTTGTTGCTTTAGCTATACCAGCGGCTATTCTTATAAAAGCTTATTGTAATAATAAGGAGGGATTGAAATGAGTGATTATTTAAAAATTCCAATGAAGCAAGCAAGAAAGGCAACTAAAATTTTCAAAATATTTACAGTTTTGACTATAATAACACTTGCTTATTATCTTTTCATAAGTGGAGAATATCATTTTTTAATGATAGGCTTGATTTTTGCTCTTTTATCATTATATCCAATAGCGTGGATATTCATAAACGCATACGATAAAAGGGAGGAGATGAAATGATTAACAATCCAAAACTCAATAGAATGATGTGGAGTATAGGGATGGTGTTTATTATATGGGCATTTACATCGTCTAATACTCAAATAAGAATGGTTTTTGAAGTTGTTGGTGGGTTTCTTATGGGATTTGGAGCAACAGGAAATTGGGGTGAAGATAGTTAAAAAATTGATGAGGGTTAAAATGACATTAATAATAAACAAAATAAATCAAAACTATGAAGTAGAATTGCCTAAAAAAATTGAAAACGCAGAATTTGTAATTCTTACGCCAATAATTAAAGAAAAAAATACAATTAAATCTACAGGAAAACAAATAGTAGCAATTGTTCGTGATGGAAAAGCCATAATTCGTGGAGAACAAAAACATCTTGTAAAACCAAATGAAGATGTAGTGGTTGTTCCTATAAGTTTTTATCTTCAAAAAAGAAAATTATGGGAAAGCAAAAACCCTGTGAAAATTGAGCTTCATGAATTGGAATTTGCAGAACATCCTTATGATAATTTGTATATTTTGACAATCAAAACTAACCCACCTTTCGAGATAAAATTAACACGAAGTGAAGCAAGTTCTCTTGCTTTAAAAATTAATAAAGAAATAAATGATGAAAAAATTATTTGTGAGCATTGTGGAAAAGAAATTGGAACAAACAAAAATTGCAAATATTGTGTTTGGTACACTAAATATGATAATGAATTTTTATTTATGGAAGAATTATCAAAATTTATACACAATTTATGGATGAAGTGGAGCAAAGAATTAACAAACAATGAAAAATTATCTGAATCACGCATTAAAAGATGGAAGAAATTGTGGATACCTTATGAAGAATTGCCTGAATATGAAAAAGAAAAAGATAGAGAAATTGTAAGAAAAATAATAAAAATTGTTGATAAATATGTGGAAAGATGAGTTCTGCAAGATATTTTTGGTGTGAATATTGCAGAAAGCGAGTTGAAAATCTTATAAACTCACTTTATGGTAAACTTTCACCAGAAAAATGGGAAGAATTAAAAAATGCAAAATATTGGGGAGATTTTTTAGATTTATTGCCTGATGATGAAGAGGAAAAACTTATAATGACAGATGATGTGGATAGAATAATTGGCGTTCCATTTCGTGATTTTAATATTGTAGAGGACTGGGGAGGAGGCATATATATTACAGAAGATGGAAAGTTGCTTATAGACATTGCTTGTAGTTGTGATTTGTGTGGAAAACACTTTAGTTTTAAAATAATAGCTCCACAGAGCAATGATACCAAACAAGAATTTATAATTAACGACCAAAAAATTAAAATAAATAAAAAATGAAAGTGAAAAAAAATGGGTCTTCATCAAAAAAGTGTCATCAACATTTCAAAGGCGAAATCATGAGAAGACGATGTCTTGTATGTGGTAGATTCAAAGCAGAAGGTCAAGAATGTTGTAATTATAATTATGGAGAATGGTTGAAAGGTAGGTTGAAAAAGAGGTGAAAGAAAATGAACAAGAAAATAAACTCGAAAAAAGAAGGAATTGTATTTGATAAGATGTATATACTCTTTGTTTTTGCTATTATAATTGCTGGGCTTTGTTTTCTATTTGTTCTTAAAAATTTGACTGTTCAGCAAGAACCTATTGAAACAGATGAGATAGCTAATGAAGTTGCTCAAATGATTGGATACAAGAAAGTATGTGTCAAACATAGTTTTGAACCTGTTTTCTTTGAGAACTTGCCTTATATGAATGTATCCGAACTTCCGAAAGGATGTGTATTGAAAGTTCAAGATTTCAGAGATTTGGGCCCAAGACATGCAAGCGATGTATATGCTTATGTAAACACTTCCTGCCTGAAAGACTTTACAATGGTATTCAAAATGGTAGGCTGTATTGAATATAAATGGGTTAAGGAAGGCGAAAAGGTGAAAGTGAACTCACAGGTAAATGCCCCTTAAACCTTTGTGGTGTGGACGCTTGGAGTGGTTTCCAAGAAGGTCGCTGGTGACGGGGCTCAAGACCTACCTGACCAGTAGGGCGTGGTCATGCTCTCCCACGATAAAAAGAGGGCTACCTGTGAGAAACCACCATATTTCCACACACTGACACACCTTTTGAGCAAAATTGATGATGAGGTGAGAAATGTGACGATGATGGTAATCTGAATGCTTTGGAGATTTGATGGTCTATATATAGTAGAAGAAAGAGGAGGAATGATAAGACATGGTAACAGTAGATAGTCATGAATTAATTCTTATTGCAATTGTTGGTGTAATATCAGGAGCTTTGTTTACGATATTAGTTGCTATTGATTGTGTTTTTGGATTAGTGGGTATGTTTATTGTTTGGTTTTACTTCTTTTTAATTTATTGGTTATACATTAGGAATGAAGATGATGATGATTGAGTCGTTAAGTGGTAAATATGAGTAAGTATGATAGAGTAAGGGAAGTGGAGAAGAAAAGTTTTAAGAAGATTGTTGTAGTTCTGCTTATATGGACAGCAGCTTGGTCTTTTGTAACAGGATTGAATATGTTGCCATTCTATTTGGTCTTTGATTTTTGTTTATTAATCATTATATGGTGGTTGTTTAGGTGGTAATATGGGATTGTTTGACAGTATAAAGGTGTGGTCGTCATGCAAAATATGTGATATGCCTCATACGCCAAAGAACAAAAGGAGAAAGGTGTGAAACGATAAGAGCCTAAAGGTGAGATAATCATGAAAGAAAAACCACAACCACTGGATTTGGAAATGTTGATAATTGATTTAACTAATAGTCTTTTCCATTTTTATGGTCTTGTAGATAAAGGATATAAGCAAGCCCTTGAAGGTATAATCAGGAAACATATAAAATCAGCTTGTGAGTTTTATTTGAGGTATAAGGATAATCCAAGATTGTTTTTAGCCAAAGAATCTGATTCTAAATATGTTTTTAATTACATAAGGAAAATAGAAAATATATTGAATCATAAAAATCCTTCTTATATTGCATGGAAATTGGCAAGTTTTGACTATAACGAGTGGCTCTTCAAACTTGCTTTTAAGGATGTTTTCGAGGCGGAATCATGATTTTAAGTATATTTTTAATATATGCATATATTGTAACACAGCAAAAAATATTGTTGATTTTTCTTATGTTGACATGGATTCCTGATATAGTTTTGGGCATTGTGGTTTTGATTGATAATGTAATATATTTAAGAAAAAAGGAAGTGAAACAATGAAATGTCCAAAATGCCTCAAAAAACTCGACAACTATTCGACAATAGAGGGCGGATGGTGTAGCAGATGTAAAGAATGGTTTCCACCTGATGTTGTAGAAGAATTTATAGATGAAAATGATTGAGGAACTGAGAAAAAAGTCTAAAAGTCAAAGAGCTTGAGATTTTATATTGAGTTATGGAGTCCATGAAATAAAACAGGAGGTTGAAAATGAAAAAAGAAAATTGGTCAATTGAATTTGAAATAGAAAATGCAACAAGAAAACAGATTGAAAAAATAGAAGACGCTTTTATAAATATATTGGAAAAAGAAGGTCTTAAATATGCTGGTGGTTTTTCTGTTTGTGAATATACAATAGGATGTCCTGTTTGTTACAGAGATATGACATTGGGAAACAAATGCGAATCAAAATATAGCTATCATTATGAATTTTTTTGTGAGTCTTGTGGAGCAGTTGTGTTTTTCAAAAAACCAAAAAGCAGAATTGATGATACATTTATAGGAAAATGCAGGATATGTGGCAAAGACAATGTTGAGATAGATTTGGATTTTGGCGGTTGTGTTAAGTGTGCGAAAAAATATTCTAAAGAACAAAAGGAAAGGCGAAAGGTCTAAAACGATAGGAAGCCTAAAAGGTGAAATAAATGGTAGAAAAACAGAAAAATAAGCAAATGGAAGAAAATACAATCATAATCAAAAAATACGATTGGTTTATGATATTGTTTGGAATAATGATGATTTTGTTTGGTGAATTTTTGATTTTTTTTGTGCTTCATATTGATTTCTTCACTTTGCTTTTAGTGAATTTTGTTTTTGTTGTTATTCTTTTTGGCTTGTCTGTAATTAATGAGTCGCTTGCAAAACCAAAAGAATATTATATCCTTAAAGGCAAGAGAGTGACAAGAGAGTGGTTTGAATGAAGAGAGGTCTCTGGAGGTCAGAAAATGAAAACAACACGAGAATGGGTTTGTCCTATATGCAAAGGCAAAGGAGAATACACAAAAGATGGTGTTAGATATAGATGCAAATGTAGAAAACCTGTATGCGTGTGGTGAAACCATGAAAATAGGAAAGCCAATAATCAAAGCGAAATGTCCGAATTGTAAAGCAGAATTAATGTTAAAGACAGATAAGAAGGGAAAGCCATATTTTGTTGTCGTTGGAGGATATGTTGTAAAATGTGGAAAGTGTGGTTGTGAATATGACACTCAATTTCATAATGGTTGTCCTCAATGTGGATTTGGTAAGACAAGGACAGTTAATATATATAGTGTGAAACCATGAACAAATGGACTCTCTGGGTAATGCAACAAAGGTCAAGAATGTATGTCAGCATTGCACAATTCATAATGATTTTCTGGTTGTTCATACAGAATATAGGTAATTATGCTGTTGTTCCTGTCGTATTGGGATTGCTTGCTTTGGTTACATATATTGATTGGAAGTATGTCTTTAGCAATGAATTAAAAAGGTCAGCAGAAAAGAATCCCATCACAATGGAAATGTTAACGCTTGTGAGAGAGATACATAAGGAGGTTGTAGAATGAATAGAGAAATTAAGTTTAGAGGAAAAAGAAAAGACAATGGAGAATGGGTTAAAGGGTATCTTATCAAATCATATGATGGCAATTTTTATATAGGAAATTTACATGAGCTTTCGCATTGTATAGATGGTGATATTGTTATTCCAGAAACAGTTGGACAGTTCACAGGATTGAAAGACAAGAATGGAAAAGAGATATATGAAGGTGATATATTGTTTAAACAACCATTTTCTGATATGAAAGCTTATGGTATTGTTGAATGGAAAAAAGAAACAGGATGTTATATAATTATATGGAATGTTTTATTCTTAATAGATGGAAAGTGGAAATTATCAAAAGGTAAACAAGTAGAATATCTGAAAAAAATATCCAAATATGAAATTGTTGGGAATATTCATGATACAAAAATTGATGAAATTATTAAGGAGGTTAATTAACTTTATATAATGTAATAATAAATATTAATTGCGTTTGACCACTCTGCCACTTCGGTGGCTTTCACTTTTTTGGAGGTTGTAGAATGAAATGTATAAATCACAAAGATAAAGATGTAGTTGCAACATTAACACGAAAGCACAAGAATATTGATGTCCAGATTGGGTTATGTGATAAATGTTTTGAGATATGGAGTAAAGAATCTGGGTTTAAGAAAAAAATGTAATGTAATAACTTAATAAAAGTATTTAAAACTTTTCATTAAATTTAAATCAATTTTTTTAAAAAAAATAAAATGGTGGTGCTACTATGGAAGAAGTTATTAAAATGTTAATAAAAGAAAAGCAAAAACTTGAAGAAAAAATACAAAAGATTGACACTGCTATAGAAATTTTAAATAATAAAGCACAAAAAGAAGAAAAGAAACAAGAAAATAAGACAAGTGAGCAAACTTCTATAGAAAAAGAAGATGTTATACCAAAACAAATAACACAAGAAGTTATACAAGAACCTGAACCACCACTTGTTGTGAATTTTAACAAGCGATATGCTCCTTATACTAAAAAAGAAATAGACAAAATATTATCATTGGCAGAAAAGGGTTATAGTACCAAACAAATAGCAGAAATGACAGGAAGGACATATTCAGCGATAAAAAAGAAGTTATATGATATGGGTTTCAGGAAAAGAAAAAGCCGTAAATATATAAAAGTGAGTGAAAAGAGCAATAAAAGATGGACAAAGACTGATATAGATATGCTTAAAGGAATGTATTTAAATGGTTATAGAATATCTTCTATTGCAGGAAGGTTGGGAAGAACACCCAAATCTATTAGTGATAGAATCTGTATATTACGCAAAGCCGGCGAGTTGGATTAAATAACACCAATTGCGTGAAAGATGAGTAATCCTGATAGAACCGTCGTCAGGACTAAAACTATTGGGTTCTTCAGGACTCCCCATATTATTTTTAGTTTTGAAACAATTACTTTGCTGGTTTTGTATGGGTATATAGTGGCTCCAATATAAATCAGAATGGCAGGTAGAACTGTATAAGTCAGAAGCAATATGACATTGAAATCATATCCTTGTTGAGAAAACCACCATGCTAATAGGAAATTCAGACCATCATCTGGTGTTCCATTGAATGGAATTGCGAAAGCAATGCCTAAAAATATCAAAACCCCTCCAATCAGCTTTCTCATTTTATGTGTTCTATTTGGCATTTTCTTCCTCTTCTCTCTTCAATATTTTCTTGAGATAGCCTTTGCCTCTTCCATTAAGCTCATAATAATATGAGAATTCTCCTTCGGTCTTATTGACATATCCAAGCAAGATGAGCTTTCCCAATGCAACTTTTATTTGTTGTATTGATATGTTCAAATTATGCCTTCTCGCTTTCAGAAGAATGTCACCCTCACTTAATTTATTTTTTCCAAGCAACAACACCACTGCCTCTGTTATCTTCATATCATCACCTCATCCCCTGAAAAATCCTATTAAAAGTCCAGCAAGAAAGCTTGTGAATTGCAAAGACATCTGAACTATAAAGCTTGATTGTCCAAAAGCCCCTGATAACATTGGTTTTAATATTCCAATCAGCTCCGAAATGTTTTGTATGAAATCTGCATTTATTATTCCAAAACTATAAAGGAAAACTATTAATACCAACGCTATCATGCCAAACTTTATGCCAGATTTTATGCTCGTTCCAACCATGTATCCTACTGCGAATAGTACGATTAACATGATTCCTGAAACTGCTGTTATCTCGCCTATAAATGGTACCATCATTGTATCACCAAAGCTACTTTAGCATTTATCATGCTCGCTATAAAGTTGTTTGAAATGTGCAGAGCATCAGCTACCACAAGGGTTTTGAATAATAGTGTGGATGCTACGCAAATCGCTCCGAATATAAAAACCCAAGTCATTGCTACAGGGTTCAAAGCATAAACAAAGGAGTGGAAGACTGTAAATATGGTTATTGTTAGTCCACCACCTGCTGGATATGCCATTACAGATAGATATGTCTCCAAAATTCTTGTAAGGCTTGTCAATATGAATGAAAAGAAAAACATATTTTCTATCCAGCCTGCCACCGCTGAAGCCACAGAGTTTATCACATCATATTTGAATGTTGCGAATTGTGGATATGGAACGAAAGCTGTTTGAGTAAATACTATTTTGAAAGCAAAGAAAATCGCAATGCCAACACCAATCAAGACAGTATATTTGAATGGGATTGGTGTCTTCTCGGCAGTAATCGTATCCACATATCTGAATCGCTTTATTGTAAGCCAATCGAAGAACAATACTGCAAGAGATATGATAAGCATTACAGCATAAAATATCCACATTCCTGCTGTCTGTGGATTCTGCAAAAGCCGTATGCCTATCCACATAAAATAGAGAATCATGGCTATCATGAAAGTAAAATAATATTTTTTCCCTGATGTTTCTTCTCTTTGGAACATATTTTGACCCCGTCAAATAAACTTTATTTCTTCTATTTTCCTTTGGTTTTTGTCCTCAAATGAGGAGCATTACGACTATTGTCACGCCTAAAGCGACTATGCTTGCGTATGTTTTCTTAATCCATAACCTCTTGTCTTTCTTCCTTTCTTTCATGACACGCATCATAAGGATATATGTCACAGCAAATGCCGAAACCAATATGAGCCAGCCAATTGGTATGTCAATGTTGGCTTCTTTCTGTGGAACTTTTATAACGAATCCATTTGGATTTTGTGCGTTCTCGCTTCCTGAAATCAGCACAGAGAATGATAATTTAGAGTATATTGCTTTCAGGAAATCAAGCAGGATTTTTTCTTCAGATACATGAAGATTTATTGTTGCAGTCGTAAACATACCTGTTATTCGGTCTTTAATAGCAATATCCACAACATAAGTTCCATAAGGCATATCCTCTGGAATATTGCTTTGTATGACAATGCCTTTCTCTTCCCCGGGTTTTATCAGAACATCCTGTGAGGTATCATAATATATGAGAGAAGAGTAATTGCCCAATGCCTCTACATCAATCCTTATATCATGCTCACCAACATTCTTTATGAGAAAGGTATAACCATTTATAACTTGTATATCCTGTTTCTTTCCTCGTCTTGCGAATACTTCCACAATCTTGGGCGTAACCTTAATCGTTTCGTTTGTCACTACTATTACTCCACCTCCTCCACCAGAACCACCACCTGTAGGTGTTGTTCCTTCTTCTTCCTCTTCTTCGGGATTGGTGGATACAGCCAAAACTGCAAACGCCTGTTTCTCACTCTCTATTGTATGTCCAAACTTATCGTAAACAGTTACAACGAAGTGGGCTATCCAATCGTTGTCCACATACTTCTGATACTGATAAAGGTATGTGTTGTTGCCAAGTGCTGTCATGTTTGCTTCTCCATCAACAAAGAGGTCTATATAGACATAATCAACATTGCTCTCATTCACTACAACCGTGATGTTGTTCGTTTCGGTCTCATAGATTGTCGTCTCGTATGTTATCGACTCTATCACAGGGCTTGATGAATCCACTGTTATATTGTATTGCTCTGTAGCGTTTTGATTGGCATATAAGTCTTCAAAATAAATTATGAATGAATGATTGCCATCAGAAATGCCTGTCATATTCCTATAACAATAAACTCCATCAACATTCCCAGAAACATTGTTCTCATCCCATTCTATTGTACAGTTTCCAAGCACTTCATCTGCTGTCAGATTTATATATAAATAATTTACTGAAACTTTTTGATTGTTTTCCACATTCAATGAAACCATGTCAGGTGGGTCGTTATCGAGAATTGTTGTCACATATCTTTCTTCTGTTACATTTGTATTAAAGTTCACATCCCTACCATATACTCTGAAGATGTTGTTACTGTTACCAAGACCTGTTTTATTGATGTAACAATAACTACCTATAACCATCATGGATTCATTTGTTCCATTCCATTCGAGAATACATGAATCAAGATACTCGTCTGATGAAACATTTATGAATACCCATGTTTGTTGAACTATGGAACCATTGCTTGGAGTTGGTGATACAAAATCCATTTTCAAACTCGCTTGCTCCACTGTAATATTTGGCTCTGGATAAAAGTAAGAATATATGTAAACATCATCTATGTTTATCGCATGGTCTGTTGCTTCTCCCACATCCCAACCAATATTTCCATTATCCATTTTGCATAAATCTGTAGAATTTGTTATTTCAAGATTCCAATTCAGATACATGAGATTATCAACATTCCATCCACCACGCTTTGCCATACCCCAATACCATATATCATTGTCTATTATAACATCTTTCATGTATATGTCATTGGCAAGCAATCCCATTCTATCGTTTTGATTATCATATCTTGCTTCTGAACAAGCACCACTTCCACTAAATAAGTGATGTCTTAGACCATAACCGCTATTATTGTGAGTATAATAAAATCTGAAAATTGTCACGGTCATGTTGCCAAAAGCGTTCATAGTTACAAACTGGTTTTTAGATACTCCTATACCACAATAACTACATGATACAAACCCAGATGAATCCCATGAACAACACGAACCCATATTCCATATTGAACTATCCACGCCATTTGTGAAATTGTCTGCTATAATAAAGACATTGTTTCCATTTTCTGGAGGATAGCTTGCACTTGGATTGTCATGATACAAATAATAGTTATCGTCATAACTGCCTGCTGGTATGCTTGCTTGTGTTTTAAAGTATAAACGAGTAAGTGAAGAATTGAACTCTGTGAGGTTTATCCTATCCAAAATCACATAATCATTATAGACTATCCTTACATCCCAACCATTATCTGTAAACTTTATACCCGAAGTATTTAAGAGCAGATTTACAACAGTTCCCTCTGGCATTGCCAAAGAATTGTTATTGTTTGTTATTGTTATTTTTCGTTTTTCAAGGTAAGATGAAAAATCTTCATATTCAATACATCTCATGTTTGTTCTGCTACTGTTTCCATAACTATCATTAGCGTAAACAATAAAACAATATTGCCCCACTGATAATCCTGTTTTATTGATGTAACAATAATCTCCATTCACAGTCATAGATTCGTTTACACCATTCCATTGTATAGTACAAGAATTAATATTATCTGACGCTGTTGCATTTACAAAAATCCAATTTTGCATGACTCTTGTATTGTTATCAAGTGTGGAGTCTGTGAATGTAATAAAAAATGTTTCTTCTCCTTCTATTATAATATTTGGCTCTGGATAGAAATAAGAATAAATATAAAAATCATCAACTTTGAGCTTGTGACCTGTGTTTTCTGATACATCCCAACCCCGCCTTGAGTTCGTCATTCTTCCTGCAAGGGCTGTTGTGGAATTATCTACATATAATGTCCAATCAAGATACATTTGGTTGTTCACATTCCATCCACCACGAACTGCTTTAGCCCAATACCATGTGTCATGATTTATGTTTGCATAAGCACAATCAACATTTGGAGAACTACCATGTATGCAGATATAATCTCCTTGTGCTGAATACCTTGACTGCATATTGCCATCATTCAAATATGCAAATGGATAATGTCGTGGATTTGGAGTATCTGTCACACTTGATGGAACATTGAACTTGTATAGAACAACTGTCATATTTCCCCAATAATAGTTTGTTATCATGGTATAACTTCCAACGCCATACTGTCCATATACATATCCACCCGTCTGCCATGGAAAAGACGAAGACCACAAAGATGAGTTCACACCAGAATCGAAAGTATCATAAGCAAGGAAAATTTTTGATGCGTCATTCATTGGTTCATCTGCATTTAGATTCCCATAATAAATATAGTAGTTGCTGTCGTAACCACCTGCTGGGATTTCGGCTTGTGTTTTGAAAAATATTCTGGTATCTGAAGAATTGAATGGTGTTATATTCCAGCGGTCTATCTCATAAGCAGTTATTCCATCATCGTATATAATCCTTACATCTTGCCCATCATCTCTAAATTTATTTCCCATCGTATCCAATACAATATAAACTGTCTGTCCAGAAGGCATCGCTTCTGTTGTGTTTTGATTTGTGATATTTATCTGCCTCTTATAAGCCCAAGATGAGTTCCACCATGGGTCAATATTGTAATACTCGTCATTAAAGTAAAAAGTGATGTTGTATTTTCCATTGCTATTGGGTAAAACATTATATTTAATCACAAGCATGATGGTTTCATTTGGTGAAACCGTATATGTTGTGAATGGTTCATCTATCGTTTTAGTGTGTGTATAATTGTAACCAATAATCACAGGCTCTTCACAAGCACAGTATGTGTCGTTGTAATTAACACAATTGGTAGAATTGTCTGCACAAACACTTCCTTCCACATTTTCGTGATATACTGTCCTGTTCTCCATATAAGGAATCCCAACATCTGTATCTGTTGTTGTATATCTCCTGTAAAACTCAACATTACTCATCTCCTCTGGGTTCTCAACCGTAATGTTGTTTATGCTAATCTCATGGCTAACACTATCTTTGTTGGTTATCAGTATCTCATGCTCACAATCGGTCAGACAGTATTCAGTTGCTGGGTCAAGCGTGATGTTGAATGTTGCGTTCTCTATTGTGATGTTTGTAGTTCCAAAACCAAAGGCAAAGAACCTACCTCTTTGAAACTTACCGTCAGCCGAACAAACCAATATGAGATTGTTTTTGTTAAACCCAAGTGGCGGGTTAAGAAGCTGGTAATACAAGCCATACTGACCTTTAACTGGAACATTGTGCATATTACGAATAACATTAAGTAGATTCACTCCATGATTTTGTGCGTACTGATACAACTTCTGAAGACGCTTTCCATGTTTGTTCAACAATGTTAGCAATCCTTCATTCCTGTCATTCCACAGGTCTATCAACCATGACTGTGGCGTTACATTAAGAACATAACAAGTATCATTATACGGCTTTATCTCTACATTCAGAAACTTCGACAGGAACCCTTTATGAACCTTCCAAACAACATCACCAGTTGTTATGATGTTGTTTTCATAATCCACATGATAAAACATGGCGTTGGATATAGGTGTTATAATACTGAAAGCTACAAAAAATACCAAAACACTTAAAACTAAATAAATCTTTTTTCTTTCCATTCTTTATTAATTGATAAAATAATATTTATATAATTGCCTCATGTGATTATATCTATTAATATTGTTATATAATGCAATATGCTATTATAATTCAGTAAAAGCAGGAAAACTATAATCGCTAAAATCGCTCCTCCTTCTGTGTTTGATATTTTTTCCTTTCTGATTTTCTTATAAAAGACAAATGTGAGTATGAGTATGACCACAAGATAATTTGTGAATTCAACAAGCAAATCCCATGTTTTGACAACTGTAACTGAAGCTGTGGTTTCTGCAAGACCTGAAAGCCTATAACTCCCAGCATGGACTACCACACCTGTCTCTACCATTTCATAAATTGTTTCAACCGTCTCTGCCATGTCTGATACATTTATTCCAATTACGCTGAGGTTTATGGTCATATTATTTACTTTAACAAGAATATCTGTGACTGTGAGATTGACTTCATAAATCTTGCTCAAAATGGTCGTCACATTATCCTGTGTAGAGAGATTTAACGAAACAATATCCTGAAGAGAAAGATTATTCAAACCTTCTATTTCAGTTATAATGGTTGTGATATTCTCCTGAGTAGAGAGATTGAGATTCTCTATTTCTTCAAGCGATAGGTTGTTTAAGTTATCGATAGCCACAAGAACTGTGCTTATGTTCTCCTGTGTGGCAAGATTTAGTAAAACTATATCCTCAAGCGAGAGGTTGTTGAGATTGCCTATCGCAACTAAAATGTCACTAACATTATCTTGTGTAGCAACAACCGATACAACATCGTCAAGCGAGAGGTTATTGAGATTCTGAATCATGACCATAAGCGTAGTGATGTTATCCTGCGTAGCGAGATTCAATGATTGTATGTCATCAAGCGAGAGGTTGTTCAGATGACTTATGCTCATCAACACTTGCGATACATTCTCTTGCGTAGAAAGGTTTAATGAAACTATATCATCAAGCGACAGATTATTTAGGTTGTTAATCAGCCCAGCAAGATATGTGATATTGTCCTGCGTAGCCAAACTATCCATTCTTTGTAGTATGAGTGTAACATTCTCCTGTGTAGACAAGTTAAGCGATAGTATATCTCCAATCGAAAGATTGTTGAGATTCTGTATTGCTAACAAAACATCTGATATGTTTTGCTGTGTGGCAAGCTCAAGGGCTTCAATCTCTTCTATCGAAAGGTTGTTTAGATTCGCTATATCAGTCAAAATTGTTGTGACATTCTCCTGTGTGGCAAGCTGAAGTGAAACAATCTCATCGAGGGAAAGGTTGTTAAGATTCTGCACTGCCATCAGAACTTCTGACACATTATCTTGTGTGGCAAGATTCAATGAAATAATATCGTCGAGAGACAGATTATTCAGTCCATCTATATGTGTGAGAATTGTTGTGACATTTTCTTGTGTTGCTACTACTGAAACAACCTCCGAAAGTGATAAGTTGTTTAGACCTTCAATCTTCGATATTATAGTCGTAACATTCTCCTGCGTTGCAAGGTTTAGGCTTCGTATATCATCAAGCGAGAGATTGTTAAGGTTTGTGATGTGTGTTACTATCGTTGAAACATTTTCCTGTGTTGCCAACTCCAACGACACTATATCCTCAAGAGAGAGATTATTGAGATTATTTATACTGGTTAAAATCGTGGTCACATTATCTTGTGTTGCAACTACAGCAACTATCTCATCAAGCGAGAGGTTGTTGAGCCTGTCTATCTTGGCTATCACTGTCGTGATGTTATCCTGCGTAGCAAGATTAAGCGACTGAATCTCAGACAACGAAAGATTGTTGAGACCATCTATATGAGCAAGAATTGTTGTCACATTATCCTGTGTAGCAACAACCGAAACAATCTCTGATAGCGAAAGGTTATTAAGACCTGCTATGGCATCAAGAACCTCTGAAAGGTTCACTGTCCTGTTGCTATATTCCCAAACAGCCTGTGCTATCTCTGTGACATTTATATCACAGCTTCCTCCACCAGAACAGTTTTCTGTAAGCGTTCTGTTGTAATAACTCCAAACCGCTTCTGCTATTTCAGTTGCATTAACTGAAACATTTGCGTTCTGTGTCCAATTCCAAATCAGGTAAGTTCTTGATTCATTCCCAAAATATTTAAATGGAAATATGTGAGCGTAATCCCCACTCACAATTATATAATTGAATAGTTGATTCACATAGGTATCGTAGTTTGGTCGCAGGTCTTTATCTAACTCTACTAAAGCTTCCATATACTGATACATTGCATCAAGACTTGATGGATTGTCATAACTTGTGTTCAACGAATCCACGAACTGACGCTTGACTCTTGCCTGATATATCGTTTCAAGTATATGTTCACACCAGCACTCGACAGAATCTACATTTACACAATTCTGAGTGGTTTCGTTTAGTGGGAAAGATGGAAGCATCTTGCCATCTTTGTCAAAATACCATTCGCAGATGTCATAGACTACATCATAGGTTTTATTCATCCCAGAATAAATGAAGTCGAATGTCCGATACCACTTGTTACGGAGCTTAAAGTAGTAGTTGTAAATGTCGCTTCGATTGAAGTCCTGCGTGAAGGTCAAAACCGACTGACCAACAGAAGAATCATAGTAGCAGGTATAGTTTGTTACTGACACCCATTCGGTTCCATTCCAGAATCTAAAGTCAAGAATGTCTGTACAAAAGTAGTAATCAAACCCATTGATTGATACATCCACACTTTGGGTCTCTGCTACTAAAGACCTGACTGTGAGGTTGAGATACGCAGTGCCACCAAACTCATTGCCTTCAGTTAAATCCATATGGCCGTCATTGAAATAATACGAGTATTCCATACCATCTGACACATGGACTTCGCCAGAACCTCTTACTGTTTGATATTCTGTCTTATTGTATTCATTTTTTATCATTGTCACATTCAAGTTATCTATATAAACTACATCCCCCGAATCAGAAAGTTCTATACCATCAAACTTAATCCATACCCTCTCTGACCAATTAAAATCTTTTTTAAGAAACGTAAAAGAGTAGTAATGCCACATATTGTCATCATCACCCTGTGTCCATGTTTGTGCTATTGTGCAGTTACTTGAGTTGTCATTACCACAAAAAACGAAATATCCAAAATCAACTGACTCAAGAGAATACACTCTTGCCCAGAACGAGACCACTACCTTGTCCACTTCATCTGAAGAAATGACTGGTCTATCTGCATAGCCATTGCCTCCTCGAAGGCGAAGACTATAGCTTCCTTGATAAGGGTTACCGGTCGAAAAATCAGCATTACCTTCAAGATACCAGTCATTCTGCCAGTCGCCTGTGCCTCCTGACTCGCTTGCACTCTCGAAGTCATCGTATGCTTGATATACTGTCCAGTTTGGTTCTGGGATTATACAGTAAGCAGAGACCATGTAAACGCCTGCTGTGTAAGGCGTTACAAAGGGATAAAAATACAAACCTTCACCTGTATAGGTCATAAATTGGTCTTCCTTCCATTCATCAAAACCATCTGGATAGTATATCGAACAATAACAGGTTGCATTTTCGATTGGAAGACTATCTGAATCAAGAAGTTGCAGGAACACCTTACCTCTCTCTCCCGGGATATACTCAGTTCCATGTATACGTATTACATACTCCCTTTCTTTCTCCTTCGGAGTGTAGGATAATTTATATTTAATCAAAACATTCTGTGCAACTCTGGAAGTATAGAATTGAAAAGTGACTCTATCTGGCATATGCTGACCACTGGGAACAATGCCCTTACAATCAAACTCTATGTGGTAATCAGGACTATCTACTGATGGCGTAGTCCATGTCGCAGGAGTGCAACTAACACCACTTATAGATACACCAACTGATGTCGAAGCTTGAAAGTCGCCTTTCACAAAAATCGTCAAATCAACAACACCTTCGAGGTTTATATACCTTGGTATCTTATAATCTATCTGATATATATGATGAGCTTGCGTATAAGGCAAAAATCCGACAATACCTTCAGTTGTATAGGTTTCTGCCATAACCATGTTAGGAAAAACTGATACAAACAATAAAGCTACGACTAAAAACAACATTTTCTGTCTCATATAATAAAATAAAATAAAAGAGAGAATAAAAGGTTTTTGGATTCACCTTTTATTTCTCATTTAGCTTGTCACTGTTATCTTCACATACTGTGAAGAAGCACCTGATTGTCCTGCCACATCATCTGTTGCGAGCCAATCGCCTTGGTCGTCGAGCCTGAAGTAGAATGTGTCTCCAGAGCTGAGGGATGCTTTGTCAAGGCTTATCTGCAGGTAGTAAGAGCCTGATGTGCTGTCATCCCAGTCACCAAGTGGTATGGCTGTCTGACCACTTACATAAGGCAGTATGTTTCCGGGTATGCCCATGTTTGTACCTGATATGTAAGTGACAGTTGCGGCAGTAAATGCTGTAGTGGACATTGGATTAGTTGTATCCTGTATCGGCTTCAGCACCATCTCTTTCAGTTTGCTGTTCGTCTGTGTGTTTGAAAGAGTTAGTGGAATCCTTATTGTTATTGTATCATCAGTTGCCTGTGATACATTTATTGTTATTGTGTTGCTTGAAGCTGATGATGCCACACCTGTCTGAAGTGAAGCACCACCTGCTCCTGTTGCTTCTGACTGCATTGGGTCAGCAATTGTTCCTATCCTGTCGAGATACAGGTCAGGAAGTGTGTATGTTATGGATGCTCCAAGGTTGGGGTCGAGTTTCGGTACATCCACATCTATAAGTTCTGGATACCATGTTGGGCTTCCTGTATTATCCCAGACCTTGAGCAGATACTTTGTGCCTGTCATTATCTTCTTGGCTGTGAAGTCAAGAGACCCATCAGAAGCGTCTATATCATCACTGTCAACATAACCTGTTATCGGTGACTTCACTGCGGAACGAGGTGTGTCTGCTGAATAGACCTTACCATCAACTGTTGAGGTTGTCACTGCATTAGTTGGATTCGTTGAATCCTTTAGATAAACTGTCATTGTTCCAACAGGGAATGGTGTATATCCTGTTACTTCTCCGTCTCCAACACCACCTGAAGGTGTTGTTACTACTTGTCCTGTGTATTTGAAACCGACCATCGCAACGAGAACAATGATTACTGCTACAATGATTCCTGTTCCTATGCTAAAACCTGATTTTCCTTTCATTTCATTCCTCCTTTTTATTTATCCTCTCAAATCTGAGAGCGACTTGAGAATGATACATTTAGAATTGCGTTAGATACTCTTTATAAATGTTGATATTTGGCGAATCGAATTTGATTTCTGAAGAATTTTTTATTTGTTGTAAAAATTTACATTTTATAATATAAATTAAAAATAGTCCTATTCAAAATTCGATAGTCATGTTCAGAACAGTGTTTCAAGTTTCGATGTTATTTTCAAATCAGTTCTGTTTATGTATTTGTGGCTTCTGGAGAATAAAATTTTGCCTTCTTCAGTTTTGTTAAAAATATAATTATCAAGAGCGATGAAATGAACTCTGAAAACAGTCACATCAGTTTCTTTTATATTGCCTGACACAACCATTGTCCTTTTTTGTTTTCCATTGTCATAAATTATTTTCTCTTTTAGCAACAACCCAAAAATCCTTTGGAATTCCTGCAATGACAAATCCATGATTTTGGCAAGCTCTTGTTTGGTATAGTCCACATCTTCATTTGCTTTGTATAATTTTATGAGTGTCAGGAACATCACTCTCCCTCCCCATAAATATAAGACAATGGAAGTGCAGGTGTAACTATAGTCCATTCTCTTGTCTGCTTGTCGAACACGAGCCAATCTCTTTTTCCATCTTTTTTTGGGGAAGAAACATCGCTAAGCATTGATATAACCTCATTTTTAAGTTCCCTCGTTCCACCTGACATCTCATATATAATGGATGGGAAGTATTGTTCTATGAACATTATAAGGTCATCGACCTGTGTTTTATATGAGAAGAAGACATATCTCGATTGCTTGATGAAATCCTCTGGGATATATTTCCAGTCCTGACCTGACACATAAAGCGAAATTCCTTCTGACCTCCCCATGCGAAGAATTTTTATCAGTGCGTCTTTGACAGAAGTCATTTTATTGCGAGGAGCGAAAGCAGGAAGCTCATCTACGAGAATGAGAACTTTGTCCTTTCTTTTGATTGTTCCCATCTGCTTAGCAGTATAGACCTCCATCAGAACATTAGAGAGATAATTGGTTGATGGGGCTAAAGCAAAATCTCCAAATCTCATAACTCCTCGAAGATTGATATTGACATATTTTCCGTTGATTAACGAATCTACTACCGATGGTATTTTTATATCTTTCTGTTCATAAAATACTCCTTGCTTTATGAGAACTTTCATTTTTTGCTTCAACATTCGTTTTTGGATTTTGCCCAAACCATCCATAGAATCTATAGCATCCTCAAATTCTTCATAAGTATCAAAGCTCATGCCTTCTGCCTCAAACAAATCTAATGTGTTTATTATGCTCTCGCTTTTGGTGTTTAAGGAATTCTTAAAATCAATCCAGCTTATCTTATTGAGCGGAAGAGAATAATATGTCTCATAATCCTCATTCTCGATTTCATAGCCTGTGACTCTACGAAGGAACTCGAAATAATATGAGATTATGTCTATTCCTGTTGGATTCTCGCCTCTGAGAAGATATTTTTTTGGGTCGAAATCTCTCGCCTGCAAAGGCATAAATTTATAAATATATTCGCCTTTAATATCCACATTGACGACCCTGCCTCCTCCAAGATAAAACCTATCCGAAAGACCTGACTCTATTATGGATTTCCCTGTTCCTGTTTCTCCAATAACAGTTATCATTTGTGAATTGTTGAAGTTTATCTTGAACTCCGAGTTTGTGTATTTGTCAATGCCAATAGGCACTCGTTTTGTATAGTTTCTATATTCCTGAATGTCCACATATTTTTTGAAGACAGGATTGTCTCTGAAGGATTTTACTCTGGAATAGTTTTTGAGAGTCCATGAGAATATGTTTTTCCCTGTGGTCATATTTCTTCCTCCTCCTGTTTTTGTGGCTCTCTATGTTGTTTATTGTAATATCTTAGCTCTCTTCTTATCCTATCTATATCAAAATGTTGAATATTGCCTTCTTCTATTGCACTTTTATAGAGGACAACAGGGTCTTCAAATGAGTTTGGCTTTACAAGATTCAGATATTTGATTCTCATAGGTTCGAGACCAACGATTGCAAGAAGCCTTGTCCGAAAAGATTTTGATGGAACATTGAAGCCAATACATCGTTCCCCATTCTCCATGAATTCCCGAAAAATAGCCATGTGATAAACGAGGTTGTCTCCCGTTCCAAGAGAGTCCTCCCACCATTTTTTAAGAAACGAGAAAGCTTTAATAGACAGGTCTTTATATTTGGCGTCTCTTTTAAAGACATAATCAACTATCTTGTTGCTATATTCAATGAAAAACCATGAAGCGAGAGTAAGCACGAAAATTATCTCTATTGGAATTACCATCAACCATCCAATTACACCAAAAGCAACCAACAAAGCTATAAAAGTTGCGATTTTTTCTATCACTTTTGTGTCCATAGATTTCAGACTTTGTATGGGTGGTGGTGCGTCATCAGATTGGGGAATCCAATGGAACCGAAAACGGGTTTGAATTTCCCATACAAAGTTTTCTGTCTTAGACCTCAAATTCTGCAAGTGTGCGTCTCCCATGTTTGATTTTAAAAATTGGTCTTATGATTTCCACCTCATCAGCAGTTCTAAAAATTTCTGTCTTCTCTATGTCTTCTTCACCATCAAGCCATTTCATGATAGCTTCAGCCATTTCTTCTTCATCATACATTCCATAAAGTCCCATTACAGGACACCACCCATTGCTGAAATATTTGCTTTGCCTATCAGTCAGACCATTTACAAAAACTGTTAGCATACTCACGCCTCCTTTAGTTTTGCCATGATGTTTGGATGGATTTTATAGACCTTTTCATTATCATCATAGACCATTGCTTTTAGCTCCACATAGGTTATGAGGTCTTTCTTGGCTTCTTTTGTAGATTTGCCAACGAGTTTTTGATAGTCCTTGAACTTGAATTTGAACATATTTGCGTCATAGAGCTTCAACAATATCTCCTTTTCGTCATCATAGAGATTTAGCTTGTTTATTTCCTTCCAGAAAATCACTTTTTTGTTTGATGGTGTGGATTTTATAGCATTGTCTATAATCTCTGAAATCTTGTTTTTTGGTGCTGGAGGGGCTGGTGGTGGTGTTGATGTTGTTGCTGGAGTTTGTGTTTGTGATGCTTGTGGTTGCAATATTGGTTGTAGCTGTGGCTGTTGTGCTGGCTGTGGCTGTGGTTGTGTTGTTTGTGGTAGTGCTTTGGTAGTTAGGATTATTTTGAAGTTCTTGAGGATTTCTTCCTGTACCTTCTTGCTGACAGCATATCCTATCTTCTCATCGAGGTGTCTCATCATTGTCTTTAATATTTCATCGTTTTTCTCTACAGTAGTCTGCAGGTCAGCGAAAGCCTTGTTAAAGCTTTCAAATCTCGTCTCTATTGTTTTATTGTAATTTTCCATCCACTGCTCTTTCTCCTTTTTTATAAGCTCGAAAAACTTCTCAAGCATATTTGTTTCAGCCTTCAGCCTTTCCATCTCAATGAATTCCCTTCTCAATGCCTTCATGGCTTGGCTTATCTTGTTGTTCACATTGATGAGATACTGAATATAGAGAGACTTCAGAACCGACACCTTGAGAAACATATCAGTGACTTCTTTCTGTTTTTGGAATAATGTATAGAAGATATGCCCTTCCCAATTTTGGCTTTTCACTCTTTTGTCATTCACAATGGCGTCGATTTTGGATTGGAAATTACGAATCTGTTCCTCATCTACCATTATCCTGTTTGCAATGCTATCCATGTCTGCCCTGACAGTATCCTGAAATTGCTGGAGGTTCGTAAGCGTTAATGAGAAGGAATCGATGAGACGCATCCGGGATTCGATGCTCGCCTCTGTGACCTCGCTTAATGTAGAATCCTCAATCTGCTCGTCTGGTATGCTTATGTTTTCATAAATCTCTTTGTCCATTTTCAGCCTCCTTCAATTTATACATCAAACTGCCTTCTTAATGGGAATGGCTTCTGTGTAGGTGAAATCTTTTTGGCGATTTCGTGTATCTCCTTTACTTCAGTTTTTATGTCCATCTTATGTTGTAGCTCTTTGCTTCTTGCAATGTTTTCTGAAATCTTGAGCCTCTCTGTCAATTCTTCAACCTTGCTCAGAAGCTCAGTATTCATCTCCTTGATAGCATCCGGGATTACACCATGCTCGCTGACAAGCAACATGAGGTCATAGCTCCCTGATACCTTTGTTTTTTCTATGGTTTTAATGCTTTTCGGGCTAACATTTCGTATTACGAATTTGGAAATGGGGTTTAGACCCAAAGGTCTGCAAATTATGTCTATCCCATCAGTCGCAAAGGTATTGGTCTTGTTCAAGAACCATCCAACAAAACCTGTTCTCATATCGAAAACCAATATCCTGTCTGCCATTCTCTCACCGTAGCGTAATTTTACCTCTTACTATAAATATATAGTATAACACTAAAATTATTATTGCTATTATATCAATACCAATTAACCAATTATATAAAGAGACCTGCCTGTCATACTTGTCCTGCCATTCAGCAATCTTGGCTTCGTAATCATCCACCACATTTTCCAAGATTCGTGATGTGACAGGTATCAACCTCTCATTGTTCCTTATGTCTGATACAGGGAAAGTCGCATTGCAGACATAAACAAAGCGTTCTTTATTAAGAACACAATTGTAACGGACATCTCCAAATGTCAGGGAATACCTATTCAGCCTTGAGACATACCCAAAATCGAAATTATATACAGGTCTTGAGTTCGTCACCACATATTTTGGTTCAGGTGATATGCTAAGGTCTATGGATATGCTTTGATTGGTTATATTTTCTGGAGATATTATTAATAAAAGCGACTTGCCTTCCACTTGTATGGTCTCTAATGGATTGAGGATAGAGACCTGACCTTTGTCTGTCTTCACAGATAGTGATGCGTTCTCAACCTCATTATTGAGTGTTATATTGAAGAGAGTATCTTCGGTGGATTCTGCTATGAGAAGCTCTGTATCTTCCTTATAAGAAATCGTTCCTGAATATTCATTAACAGTCACATAGCCTGCTGGTTTTGCCTGCAATTCGTAACTCATAGTCATGGAATTGTTGAAAACATCCCAAGCTGTGACATTGAATTGCTGTCTTCCATACTTATCAAATTTTATCGAGGCTGAATAGATGTCATTCTCGAAAAGCACTGCCTCATAGCTTTGGTTTTCATAATCAATTTCCACTTTCTTAATCTGGCTATCATCTTTCGCATAAATCTTAATTTGTATCCATTCGCCTGCTTTTACAGGAATTGATGGGTCTGTGAGCAACATCAGAAGAGGCTTGTTCTCCTCGAAATAATTGATAACAATCTCGCTTCCATCGAATGTTATTGTGTTGTTCATTGGTTCCAAATCATCAAAAAGTATATACAAATCTGTAGAATTGAGCCACCAAATATGAGAAATGTTAATGTCGTGCCAGCAGTTTGTATAATTTTCTATTTTATATAGATATGGAAGCTCGTTGATTTCAAGGTAAAGGGAGAAATTGTTTGTATAGCATGGTTCGATGTATTTTTCAAAAACCATATTCTCAAAAACAGTCTCGTTGGTTTCGTTGGTTTCATTTTCTGAAACCTTGTAAAAATCATATAAAGAGATAACATCATCGCCTAAAATAAATTTGCCTATGGTGATGTTTTCGAGAGTCAGGCTGTCCACAATGTAGCTCTCGTTGCTGGTATCGTTCCACCATGTCACATTCCATTTCGCCAATGCTGAAGGAATTGAAAATAGAAATAGTGATATAATCAACAGGCTCAAAATTATAACATTGTTATTTTTCATGCTATCTATTTAGCCTTTATATTTAAATTTTTTCGCTTTTGATAAATCATTTTTTAAGATTGATTTCGCCAATCATTTCTATGAGAGCTTTCTTTTCCTCGTCTGTGAGGTCTTTGCTTTTGCTTATCGAGGATTTTAGCGAAAGGAATTTGCTTGCCATTTTGGTCTTGCCTTTCTTCTTCATGATGCGGATTCGGTGTTTATAATAAACAAAAATCTCGTTAATGTTTGCTTCTTTTGGCTCTGATTCATCAATGGGTTTTATTTTGGATATTGCTTTCTCGACAGCATCCTCGACGGCATTTTTTATTGTATCCAAATCTATGTTCTGCATTGTATCCTCCTTATTTGGTTTATCCTCCTCGTTGGAAGGCTCCTTGAGAATGACCATACGACTACCACAGAACGAGCAAGTGTCATCTATGATTGGTTTTATGGCTCCACAATGTTTGCATTTTAGCGATGGCATACCCAATAATAGCGAAGCGAAATATTTAAAATTATGCAGATATGTCCTTGCTATCGATATAACACTGTTATATCTTTGCTTGTTTCTCTTTCCTATCATTCTTCCACTCATCTATTATCAATAAGACAACAGAAACTGCTGAAAGAATCCAAGCAATAAATATTATTCCAAAGCAACACAAGAATAGATTTTTGTTAATAATGTGCAAATACCACAAAACCAATCCAATCACAGAGAATACAATAATAATCCAGCTTGTCAAGACTAAAAACTTGAGCCTGATGCTAACTTTATCTTTTGATAAGACAATATCATTCATCTCTTTCAACCTCCTTCATATTGCTATTGAACAACAAAGGAAAAATAATATATATCAAAACAAAAACCAAACTGAGAAATACCGTGTTATAAATAAAATTATATGTACAAAGTCCAATATAATTGAAATGATGCAGGAGTATTGATGTAACTAATAAAATGTTTGTTATTAAAGCTACAATAACGAAGACCTTCCTTCTAAATAAAACTTTATCTTTTGGTAATAGCACATACTTTGTCATCTACTCACCTCTTTTATAACTCAATACCCAGACCTCCTTATGAGATGTGGTTTGGGTTTGTAAACGAGACCCTTCTCTATCATCCAGTCTATAATCTTATAGAAAAGCTCATCCGGGATTCTATAATCATTTTCGTAGGCGTGAAGCTCAAAATTCAGAGACTGGATTGTGGTCTCATTGTTGAACCATCCCAAAATCTCCAGAATCTTGTCTATAATCTCTTTCGTCTTTCGAACTTTGCCACTCTTTTCTATGACCACTTCTCTGGGTATTCCACTGGATTCTTCAGGCTCAAAGCCTATTTTTGGGGCTTCTATTGGGCTAGAGGGTAACCTCTCACCAGATTTTTGGGGTGATTCTTGGGGTTTGGATTCTGTTTGGGGCTTCTCCTTCTCTACTTCAGGGGATTCTGGGGATTCTTTCTGTGGCTTGTCTTCAGCTTCTTTTGCCTGTTTTTCTATCTGTGCCAGCTTCTCTTCTATGCCTTTCCTCTTCTTTTGGCGTGCCTTCTCTATCGTGTTTACCAACTGCTGGAAAAGCTCTTCCTCATGCTTCTGTATGTTGAGATTTTTTCGGAGCATATCCTCGATGGTTATTGATTCCCAATCTGGAACCTCCTCCTCTCCTTCGAGTTTTTTGTGTGCATTGTAAATAACCTCGTCTATCATGTTGTTTTCTGCTTGGCTTGGTGGTGGTTTAGCGTCTTGGGGTTGTTCTTGGGGGTTTTCTGATTCTTGAGGTTCTTCTGGTGATTGAGTTTTTTCTTGATTTTTTTCGTGTTTTTCTTTTGTTTCTTTATTTTTTAATTCTTTTTCCTCTTCAATATCCTCTTCAATATTTTCTGTTTCTTTTGATTCTAATATGCCTAATCGTTCTGCGAGGTCTTCAACTTCTTCTCTTGTAAGGAAATATTGTCGTTTGCCTGCCACTGTTCTTTTTTTCTTGAAATGGAGTCTCTTCATAGACCTACCAAGCCATGTTGGTTTAATCCAATGTGGATATATTTTTTTAATTTTAATTTCTCCACTTGGTAATTCAGTTTTTTCTTCATCCTCATAATATTTTTTAAATGCTTCAAGTATGTCCTTTACTTGATACCATTCTCCATTTTCAGAATCAACAATATCAAGCAAAGCTCTTACAAGGTTGTTATCATGTTGTTCATTCACATCTTCAACTAATTTTTCTTCAGATTTTTGTTTGGCGAAATTGACCATTCTTTCATAAACATCCTCTCCACAAAGCCATGCTAAAGATAAAACAGGCTTCCATAATTCCCAATCTCTTGACATTATGGTGCCTGTTGTGTTTTTAAATGAATTATAAAAATTGGATATGGGTTTCCAAAGATATAACATGGAGATGTAACACAAGTCTCTGATATGTTGCCAATCTGTATCATAATCTATCTCTTGTGAGCGGTCACCATATATTCTGTTTTTTGTCCTCAGCATAGTAATTGGAACTGTTCTATCTTCCAATGTGTCTTCAAGTCCTGTGATGTTTGCAATCATTTTTGGACAATAAGTGTCATACCCTTTGACTGTAAAATCAACTTTTTCTCCCTTCTGAACGCTTCTGAAAACCCTATTGCCTTGTTTATATCCATTTAAAAGTATATTTTTAAGTATAGGTTGGTTTCTGGCGTTTACTAATGCGTCTTGTTCATCTATAAGTAGTGTTGGTCTCACGCTTTCTATCAGTCTGAATATACTTGAAGCCGAAATACTGCCTGTCCTCATGGCATTGAAAGCTATTTTCTCAGTGACCTCCAAGACTGTGGTCTTTCCACATCTTTTGGTTCCATTTAGATAGACATAAGGATAGCTTCTGAATAATGGGAAGAAATATGTTCCAAAAGTCCAAAGCGATAGGAAGAGGCGACTATCATCATCTTGGTCTATGTAATACCAAAATTTTCTGTAAATCAGAAAAATTATGGTCTTGAAAAAAAGTTGTAGATATGGTAGAGTTTGAAGACGGTTATTCGAGACCTCAGAAAATACAGTTCTCATTTTCGATAGGAAGAGGCTATGCTCCTTGATTATGCTACCATATAATGACAAAAATAAGGGATTATAGAAGGGGTTTTTTCGTTTAATACTTTTTAAATGTTTAAAATGTTTTAAATTTTCAGCCTGATTTTGGTCATTAGAATGCTTATTTTTTGTCAACAACAGGGAGTTAAATTTTGCAAAATGCTCTAAATCAGTATCATGCAAGGTATCTTTGTTTAAATAAAAATTCCTTAATATTATGCTTGTAAGATTATCTACAATATCTACTACTCTACTAATTGTCTTTGGAGAAGGAAAATTAGTAAAACTGCTGATTTTTGTCAACAAGTAGTAACTAATTCTATTAATCTTCAAAAATAAGGGTTCAGTTTTCAATAAAATTTGCTCTTCTTCTGGAGAAACGAGACCATGCGGCGTCAAAAACCAAAGCTTATCTTTTACCTCATTTTCAGAGTTATTCAGCTTCGATTTTATCCAAACTCCACAGTAACAAATATCCTTAAAATCTATTGCTGGGTGTATCTCTATCTCATCGTTGAAAATAGGATTCCAAATCTCATTTTTTTCTTCATTTTCTTTCATAATAGACGCCTATTCTGCTGGCTATTCCAAGAGCTTCATAATATTGCATTTTTTCCTTTTCCAAACGACGCTTCCATTTTTGAACAGCTTCAGCACAAACACCAATCATTCGCTCCTTTCTTTTAAGATAAGCGATAACATCCAGCTGATAATCCTCTGGAAGCTTCTCCTTTTTTATGAACTTACGCTGAAGTTCCTTCAATCCATCAAGAGTTAATAAAGTAGTCATGTTTTTATTTTGTACTAAAATTTTAAAAATCGAAAAACACACAACATCTTGTATATTCTGACTTAAAAACCACAAAATATCCATCAGAAACAAAGGTATATAACACTGTTATATCGATAGCATGAAGGCATATAAACTCAATTTTCTCAAAGCCCTTTATTTCATATAGAATAAGCAAGTTTGGCGGTGAGTCGTGGATTATGAATTTGAACACCCTTCTGAGACGGAGGTTTGACCCTGAATCCACGACCACTTTCACCAGCAATCCGAAGGGTCAGATAGATAGTTGGGCTAATACGGGTTTCATAGGAGGTTGATGGCTTAGGCACTCCTTTGTGGCAAGGGAATAGGTGAGTCCATGCGAAGCCCGAAATCATTGAAGGGTGATTTCGTGACAAATTCCATTCCCTCGTCTCCACAGGTCGCTTGGCGACCTATTTCCTAATTGTTAATAAAATTTAAATAAGTTTAGCCAAGTCAAAACCTTCATTTTTGCCTATATTTTAGAGCCATAGGCTACCCTCCAACAACCACAATATGCCTAAAAACCACCATTTTTCAGCCTCCTCAGCAAGAAATCAAAGGTCTCCCATTCCATGAAGACGAACTCCCCCTTCCTCATAACTTTTGCCACCACAATTGGGAACTTGTCCAACTCTTCTGCCATCTCACCTGCCTCTTCAAGAGCTTTCAGGAAGTTTACTCGCTTCTGGCATTTGCATTGAATGGCGAATGGAAGCTTTGTGTCAATATCAATTCCCTTTCCTTCCTGATACTCAAGAAGCCTCTTGGCTGAAGGGTCTATTTTCCTGATTCTTTTGGCGACTTCCCTTTCCCAATCATGACCTTTTCGTCGCCTGCTTTTATGAGACAACATCATCTCCCCCAGCATCTGCGGTGTGGTGTGGTTATAACTTACTGCCTCACCCAGCCACCGAGGCAACAGCGGAGTCGAACCGCCTTAGAGCTTAGCAGTAAGTGGGAGACCACCGCAGATAAATGGCTGTTTAAGGTTTACCTATTAAGTATTTCTTTGTTTTTTCATCAACTTTTTGTAAAGTTGGATGTTTTTCACCATAAAATTTGTATGAAGGTCTTTTGTTTAGTTTTTTTAACTCTTCAACAATTTTCAATTCTTCTTTAGTTGGCAAAGTCCCTTGTTTATGTAATTTGAGATATTGAATAAACAATTCTGCATGCTTCTTTTTAATAATCAAATGTGGTTTGATTTTTTCTAAAAGTTTTAGCATTCCATTACTAACATGAAATTGCCATAATAGTTGTGGTGCTCTAAATCTATCAGCCTTTCTTTCTATTATAGAACCACCAAGTTTTTCTTGTAACCAATATATAACATCAAAATTACAATTACCAATTCTAATAACGGGTTGTATGCTTTTTTTATGTTTTCCCATTATAAATGTTCCTTCTCCATCAATTAATCCTGCAATATATCCTATTTCTATATCAGTAAAATGGATTTCTTTTATTTTAACACTTGTTTTACATTTAGGACAGGAAGTATACCATCTGGACTTGCCTTTGTAATCCCATTCGTAGCCACATCTTTGACATTTCAGTTTCATAATTATTAGTATGTATTCAGTATTTAAATACTTTTCGATTAATTTAAATATCCCCCAACCTCTATGGAACTTAAAGGGATAGTCCGCAGATTTTTTCGCCAACTTCGCTTATAGCTATGCTGGCGGGCTGTTTAGGGTTGTAGCCAATGTCCTCCAGCTCTGTGGCGGGCAACACAACCCACTTTGCAATATTTTTGTGTTCCTCCCAGCCGAACACCACCACAGATTTTTACGCCATCTACAGGGCATTATTTAATGGTGCCGACCCTATGCCTCTTAGGCACCTCTCTCCGAGGCTCGATGGCGTAGCTGTTTAGGGTCATGTGGCGAAGCCATCTGTGGGAATTTATTAAACCCTGCTGGGTTCAGGGTCACCCAGTGTGCCACTGTCCACAGATTGCCCATTCGCCTATCATGTGGAACACATCAAGTTTTTCATATTTATATTCTTTTGATTTTACCTTCCTCCTTCAATTCACTTAATATTTTAAGTATAAGTTCAGGACGACCTACATTTAATCTTTCAGCAATCTCCATTGTTGTAATTCCAGATTTATGTTCATGCACAAGCGCATTAATACGCTCTTTACATTCTTGATATAAAGTGTCTCTAATTTTAAATCTGCATTTATCGAGAGTCCATTGCATTTGGTTCACCTTTATATTTTTCAATACAGATTGCCATTCGCCTATACCATCCTTTATATAATACCCCACTTCTTAAAAAATACCGTCTGAATCCTTGGACAGAACATAAACTTGTCATTGATGCACCATCTCACGAGAAGCTCTGATGTCTTCTCAATCTCATCCAAACTTTCTCCAGCAGGAGCGAAGAAGACCTTGCCTGCGTCAAAACCATTGGCTTCAATAACCTTCCTGAAGTTGAGGTAATCTTTTCTGCCTGAAACCATGAACTTGAAAAGCACATTTTCCATTTCTATATATTTCTCAAAATTTTGTGGGAGTTTGTCATAACAAACAAATGTTATCAGGTCTATGTTGGCGAAATCCCAACCTGTCAGGGCATTTTTAATACCAAAAACCTCAAGCTCGAAAGTTAAGCCTTCATTATAATTCCTTAAAAACCGTATCATGCTCCTTATTTTTTCCATCTGGAAAAGCGTATCATAATTGTATTTTTTATTAGGCAAAATCACAACATTGGAATTCTTTAGTATTAAAACATCCTTAACAATAGAATCTATATCATACTTATTCTCTCCAACTTTAACAATCGTTGATGGTATGCCAATATTAAGACCCTCAAACTGAATGGAAGAGTAGGGTCTCCTTTCAAGGTATAACATACTTATATATTAGAATTAAATTTAAAAAAGTTTTATGGTGGAATGGTGGAACCCAAAATCTGGATTTTAATTGTGATTATTTTGGTCACAACCATATATCTCAAACTAAAAGCGAATGCTTTTATAGAGTATCTATCAAAAATCAAACATGGAAAAAGTAAGGCTCACAAAACTCGGCATTAAGAAAATTAAGAAGTTTCTGACAAACCCAGACAGGCAGGCAAGTATGCTATTTTACATTTTTGGAAACAACACAAAGCAAACTATTACAAAATCACAGATTTTCGACTCGCTTTCTGAGCAGGGCTTGCTTATAAAAGAGATTGAGAAAATCTATAAGAGCCTTCTTAAAAACCACTATATAGAAGAGGTATGAGCATGATTGGGATTAGAAGGATAAAACCCATGCTCGCTGGAGAAGATGGAAGATTTCTGGGTCAGCGAGGGTGGTATCTGCAGGAAAAATATGATGGAACACGATGCATCCTTTTCAAACTCAAAAATGGGAAAATTGTAATGATGGGCAGGTCATGGAAGAATGATTTCGCTCCACGCTTCCCGGAAATCGTTAAAGAGGCGAAAAGATTGAGGTGCAAGACCTGTATCCTTGATGGAGAGCTTACATTCTTCAAGCATGGAAGAGATGAATTCGTGACAGCTCTTGCGACAGAAGAAATCAAGAAACAATATACAGTAAAACTCATGGTATTCGACATTCTTTCAATTGATGGGAAGAACATAGAGAATAAGCCAATAGAGGAACGCATGAAAATTCTTAAAAAGGTTATACCATCAAGCCTAAAACATATCGAAATTGTAAAGACATATAAACAAGAAAAGCGATTCAAGCAACTTTTTAAGAAAATCACAAAACCACCAAGACAAGGAGAAGGCGTGGTATTAAAGGAGAAGCACTCGCCTTATGTTGAGGATAGCAGAGCATATTGGGTCAAAGTGAAAAAAGAAAAGACAGCAGATTGTGTCATTGTTGGCATCACAGAAGGCAGGGGCTGGAGAAAGCCATATTTTGGGGCATTGATTCTCGCCCAATATGATGACGATGGCAAGCTTCATTTTGTAGGTAAATGCAGTGGCTTCGACACAGAGACGCTTAAAAGGTTCTATAAACAATTTCAAAAAATGAAACCACCATCCAAAAAACCAATAGAAGCAAACATACCAAATGTCAAAAAATGGCTTCCTCCAAAAATTGTTGTCGAGATAAAATATATAGAGCGAACACCTTATGGGATTTTCAGGTTTCCTGTTTTCTTGAGGGAACGCAAAGACAAGCGACCACAAGAGTGCAAAATTAATTTTTAGACTGTTGGGCTTCTTGAATTTCTTGAGATGAACGCCTTCGCCGTTTATTCCAGCTAAAGACCTTCTTAATAAAAAAATTCCGCTTGACCAAATATACTCCATTTTCATAATTCACGACAATGAACACAAGAAAATCATTCGAGAGCATGGAAGCCATTTTCAATTCACGAATAAAAGGAGGCTTGTCAGCAAATATTATAACGAAATGATTATAATTAGGATAATGCTTGCTTATGATTTTAAGATTTTTGGCGACGCTCTCTCGTGGTTTTTGCCTCATGAAAGCAAAATATTTGCCTGCTGGATTTAACAGGTCGTTCATCGTGATGTCTTTTTTATGATTTGGAACGAGAAAAAATTTGGTATTGTAGCTTCTTCTGTTCCGTTTACCAAAAACCGAGACAGTTTTCGCAAGCAGGGTTTTCTTTTTGTTATTGAGACCACCCATAAACCAAAGAATATAAACCATAGAGATGTGCTTCTCCTGCTGGTTTAAATCCACGAAAAATGAAATAGCACTCTCTATCTCATATCTGAGCTTATAAATCCTGTTATAATCGAATTTGTCCTTCTTATATCTACAGAGAATCAAATAATTTTCAATCTCAGCTTCACTCGCTTTTCCATATTTTTTGTAAAGCTCTGCTGGTCTTCTCATCCTTCTCAACAAATTCTTCAATTACATCACAATCCATGCCAAGCATCTTGCATATTTTTATGGCGTCGTTGCTTTCAATCTCTTTTGTCAATATTTTTTTCTTGAGCCTCTTCTTGCCGAATTTGTTTAGATGTATCTGCAAAATGATGCTTGGGGATTGTGTGATAATTTTTTCTACAATATCTGATGGAACGACTGTTCCACAATATTTGCACTCTATTTGGTTCTTTTTGAAATTCAGGCTTATGAAGGAAATCTCATTCCCACAGACACATTTATACATGAAGCTCCTCCTTCTCATTGATTAGAATTTTTATTATGTTCTGCAGTTCCTCTATAACATCATCATAATAGAGGTCTTTGTTGGCATAAATTATCACACGGTTTCCTGTTATAAAACCAACCTTTCGCTCTTTGTTAGTTTCAATATTTGAAACAAGGGAATGACCATGTGGGATGGCAACATAAAAAGACTTGCCTTGCTTTACGATTTTCCTTGTTCCTATAATCATATTTAACTATAGAAAAGTTTTATTTATAAACATTATTCAAGAAATTTTAATCATGCCAGACCTTCAGATAAACGAGCTTGTAGAAATTTTCATTGTCTTGCTTATAGGAGCTGTTGTATTTCTGTTTGTCGTGAATGCCGCAGGTGGATTAAGTGGGTTAGTGGATAAGTTTTGTGCTGAATTTCCACAGTTTTGTGGACAGCAGGCACAGGCGATGTCATGTGAAGAAGACCCGGATTGTGCAACAGCTCTATATTCCATGAAAGCGTTGGCTTGTGCTGTGAAAAGCACACAGTTTGGTCATGTAGATTCTTGTGTTTCTGATTTTCAGGATAGAGACAAAGCATGGGTAGAGTGCAATTTCAAGGATGGTTATCAGATTTCGCAAACACCATCACGATGGCAAAAGTTTAAACAATGGGTAGCTTCATGGTTCAAGAAGCCCGAACCCCCAGAAGGCTGTGTAGTCCATAATTTCAAGCTTCCACAGAAAGTTAGTGATGCAGAAGAATGGATAGCTGGATATGGCGACCCAAAGTTTATTGGCTATCATCAGTATTTCCCAGATGGCGAAGACAAAGCATGGCGAGGCTACACAACATGGATGGAAAATGTAGGCACTGTTGTGTTGTTTGCAATACCAACAGAGCGGCTTTTTGTGGCAGGGAAGAGATGGGTTTTCACGAAAGTCGGCAAGCTTTTTGAGGAAGTAGGAGGCGTCACAGCAAGGAACATGGAGAAATCCCTCATAAAAGCAGGCGTTGATGAGTCTGATAGGCTTATGGTTTTCGATAGAGCCATGTCCAAGGCAGAAAGGATTTCGGCTTTACAATCCACAAAAATAGCAGAACAGGTTGGGAAGGAAGTCGAAAGCAAAGTTTCGCCATCCATGTTAAACACAATAAAGAAAACAGCAAAAGTAACCACACCTGTGGCTCTTGGTGCAGCATTGATTGATAGTATAAACGAGAAGTACAAGCCATATTATTCAAATCTTGTGTTGAAGCAACCTTATGTTGAGCCGATAACAATTCCAAGTACGAACATACCTGTTGTTCTGGATAAGCGTGGGTGGATGCTTAAGCTTACAGATAAGAATTTTGTAAATTTCTATGAAGCGTCACCATGTGATGCTGATTTGAGGACTTATATCGGAGCAGTCTTCTGCAAGGAGTATCACAAAGATGCAAATGGTGTCATATATTGTGCTTTCAGTAATGCTAAAGATGTATGTGAACAGTCCAAGAATGAGCTTGGTTTGGAGATTGGCGATTGTGATGAAGACCCATTATCTCTGATACCAATGTGTGGCAATGATGATACAGCCAACTTTGACCCAGTAAACATGTTTGTTGTTGGAACGAGACCAACAAACTGTGCTATGACCTCTATTATGGTTTATCCTGAAAGAAAAGATGGTTTCTGTTATACCACACCATCAAAGTGGACAGCTCCTATATTTGTTGGAACACTAATAGCAGATGCTCTTACATCATATTTCAGTGCAGGGATACTAACCGAAGTGAGTGTTGGAGTCACAGGTGGTGTGTTATACACATTAACAGAACAGGCAGAGAAGTGGCCGGGAAGCTAAAGGTGGCAGGCATATATACCAGAGGAGATGCTGATTACAAAGAAAGAACCACAGTCAGCACATCAAAGTGCAATCCCCCGCCTAAAGCCACCTTTAGGTGATTAAATGACGAGCATAGAAAAAACTTTGGCTATCATTGTGCGTTATCTCAGACCATACTCTAAAAAATTACAAGTCGCAGGTTCTATAAGAAGAAGACAGCCACATCCCCATGACATCGACATCGTTCTGATTCCAAGAGATTGGAATAAAATAAAGCAGATATTTCAGAAAAAAACCAAACCGAGAATTCTTGGAGACGATATTGTTTCAGGATGGTATAAAGGAGTCCAAATCGATGTTTTCAGGGCAGAGCCATCTTATTGGGGAGCGATGCTCATGCACGCAACAGGACCTCAGGGAGCATCTATTGGGCTTCGCATTATAGCGAGAAAAAAAGGAATGAAGCTGAATCAATATGGATTATGGAAAGGAAAGAAAAGGATAGCCGGGAGAACAGAAAGAAGCATATATCGTGCTTTAGGCAAGAAGTATAAAGAACCATATTTACGATAAATAAAAACTATCAACTGATAGCATGACATATCGCTATAAAATTACCAAAGCAATCAGGCAACGCCAAGACATCTATACCTGCATAGGCTGTGGCAAGAAGTCTTTGGAAGGCGAGTATTGGGAGCTATATAGGGTTCCTGAATGGTATGTCAGGCTGAATAAAATCTCAAGCTCGATATGTCCATCATGTTGGTCTCTCTATAGAAACAAGCGACTCAAAGACCTTATAGAGAAAAACTTTCCACATCTATAGGCGATTCCCATGCGAAGATTCTGTTCAAACTGTGGCAAGGTTGTCAATGTAAAACCCATCTCCTATATATGTAAATATAATAATGGCGAAATCTGGCAGGCTGTCTGTGAGAAGGGGCATCCATTTTCCCCAACATACTTTGGTTTAAGCGTTGTTTTTGTTCCATCAAAAACCAATAACAAGAAGCCACATTTAAAACGAGCAGAAATTCAGTTTTCTCAAAACAGATAACATGAGCCAACAAAATAATTTCTGCTAACTTTATAAAGAGTATTTAACGCAATATTATATAGGTGATTATATGGGATTGTTCGACCCTGCGAAATATAACTTTTTGGCTGATATTGTAAGAATCGATACGGTTTCAAATGCAAGAGAATCGGTGAGAATTCTGAAGAAAGTCTTCAGAAAATCGAGCTATAATGGAAGGCTTCAGATTAAGAAAGCAATGGTTCTTGCCGCAAATAGATGCAGTGCTTTCAGGAAAAGGAAGCATCTCTCACAAAAAGAAAGGCGAGAACTGAAAATTATCGAACAGATTTACAGAAATGGATATAAAAAATTGAAGGTGTAAGGCGTGCCTTACATAAGAGTCTATAACAAGCTAATAGAAGTGGACAGGAAGCCGAAACGCATACCAAAAACCATAACTGTTGGTGGCGTAAGGATGCCTGTAGATAGAGATATGTTCATGTTGCTTTGGGCGATTGACCACGCAACAAAGAAAGGGAGAGCCAAACTCCTAAGGAGATGAAAAAAATGGGATACATAACAATCAAAAGAAAGGGCTATAGAAGGAAAGATGGAACTTATGTGAAACCAACAACATACAAGAGAAGGGATGTAGGAAAAAGGGGTCGTGGACCCAAAGTAATACCTCCACTACAAGAAGGAGAATTGTCTAAACATGGATACCGATTTACAAAACCAGCGAGAGTCCGCCATCTGGCGTTATCGAAAAGCGTAAAAGAAGATGGATACAGAAAGGTACTTGGAAGACTGATAGCATTACAAGTATTGTTCAAGAGAACAAAGCCAAGATTTTCAAAAATTGCCGCATCAGACAGAATGTGGCTTGTCAAGAAGTTTGGTGGAAGCTGGTAATAGTAATGTTAAAACAGGAGGTATTAACATGGCAAGAAAGAGGAAGCGTTCTCCTAAGAAGAGAGTAAGAGTAAAGGGATATTATAGAAAAGTCGGAAACAAAAGAATTCGTGTTAAAGGATACACGAGAAAGAAATAATCCCTTTATGCTCTCTCTTTAAAAAGAGGAGGTAAAATATGGCAAAGAAAACACCTTGGACTTATTGGGTAGCAGTGATTGGCATAGCGTTGGCAGTACTTGCACCAGTGATAGCGTTCTTCAATCTTGGAGAGCTTGCATGGGTGTCTTGGGTAATAGCAGTGATTGGTCTGGTGCTTGGATACAGTCTCAAAGTCCATGCGAACACACTAATTGCTGGTTTGGTGATACTGTCAATATCTGGTGTATTCTCAGTGATACCACAGTTTGGAACACTGATAAACCAGATATTTGGAAACCTTGCAATCATGTCAGCAGGGTTGATAGCAATTCCAGCAGTTAGGACAATTGCAAACCAAATTGGAATAAAGATGTAAAGCCACAAACAGCCAATGAGGCTTCGCTGAGGCATTATGATATTATGGACAAAAAAGTATTTGTAGGATTCATGATAGGTGTATTTATATTGGTCATGATTATTTCTACGAATAAATATCAAGTTTTACAAGAACAATGTCCAAAAGTGGACATGAAAGTTTCATGTTCTACTGTTGATGATTGTATAGATTATTATAGACAGCAAGGTGCTCCTGATAGCTGGATTCAGAACCAGCAGTTTTTCTGTGAAAACAATGAGTGTATGATAATTCAGAATGTCTGTTCAGGAGTATCAGAGTTTGTGGAGGTTGATAACCAATGAAAGCAAAGATGTTCATGCTCATAATTGTAGTTTCCATGCTAATTTTTGGAGGCGTGGCTAAAGCCACAGTTCTTGGCTTCTCACAAATAGAGCTTAAAACAGGGTCAGTTGGCAATTTCAATTCTGGCAAGTATTGGATAATGTCATGGGTAGATAATAATAATAAGTATGAATATGTCAATGCTATTCTTTCTCCAGACCAGATTGAAAGTATGTCAGGAGAAAGACCCAAGCAATCTTTTATTTTTCGGTCAGAGGGAACGAATAACAGGTGTGAGTTAGATATTGTTGCTCAGCCATGGAGAGAAGGAATTTATACAGGAACGATTGTATCGAATAATATACCACCATGGTATTGTCCATATCAAGGAGGAGATTCTGCATTAGACCAATGGATTTCAGACAATTGTTGGCATGGATATTATTGTGTGAATGGTCTTGCTAATGACCAAATAGTTTGCATGAAGAGAGATAAACAGCTTGCTCTTGTTGGTGAAACACAGAATATGGCTTATAGGTTCGATACAACTTTTGTTACGCAGGTAGAAGGCAAGACTCAACAAAGCGTGACAGTTTCAAACAGTGATGTTGGAGCCGGACAAAGTGTTAATTTGGGAAACGATGTATCCATAGAATTTGCAGGACTTCTCAGTTCAGGTGATACTTGTCCTGTAAACAATGGTCAGCTTGCCGCACATTCCAATGATTTCACAACAGGATGGAGACTGATAGACAATTACAATTACATAACTTATGAGGATTATGTCAAAAACCAAATGGCAGATGATTTGAACAATTATATAAATGGAGTCATGAGCAAAGAAACAGTTGAGAATAGACTCAACTCAAGAGCGTATCAGGCGATACAAAAGAAGACATTTTCAAAACCTGTTACAGTTGAAGACCAGTCATATTCTTCTGGGAAAGTTAAAATAGACCTTGCCAATCAGATAATATATCCACAGTTCAGAGTTTTGATAGATGCTGATTATCTTGAGCTTGTCATAGAACAGGGAATCCCAAAAATAAATTATGTAAATTGTCCACAGTTTGATGAAGGTGATTATGGAACAGCGACAGTTTCAGTTTCAAATATAGGAGAAGGTGGTGGGAATTTTTATGCGAGAATTAAAGATTGCTCCCCAGAATTCTCTTCAAGCAGTCCTATTCAAATAAATATACCAGCAGGGCAGACGAGAACAATAAGCTTTAACATTTATGCGTCTTCAACGACATCAGAGCCAACATTTTCTGGAACTTGTACAGTGGAGGTTTGTTCTCAGGCAGTTGTGGGAACAGAACAGCATTGTGATACACAGACATTTTCTGTTTCAGCGAGAAGCATGAAAAACTGCATTCCAAACTCAAAGAGATGTGATTATGTAAACAACGCAATAGTACAATGCTCTTCAGATGGCATGAAAGAAATCATAATAGAATACTGCGACGAGAACGAGTATTGTGATGAGAGTACAGGAGGTTTGCCTGTTTGTGTCGCAGAAGAACAACCATGTTCAAAATTACATGAACAATGCTTGACACAAGATTGTTGTGGTTCTCTGAAGTGTTATGGTGGAATATGCGTAGACCATTACTGTGGTGATGGAGTCTGTGACTCAGATGAGAATATAGAGAATTGCCCATCAGACTGTGGTGGAGGAAATTTTGCATGGATATGGATACCATTAATAGCTTTCATTGGAGGAGGACTTGCATTTGTCTATTCCAACAATAAGATAGTTGGAGGAGTAGGAGCAGTTGTTGGAGGAGTTATTGGCTATTATGTATATTGGTTCACAACACAGCCTTGGTGGATGCAGTGGCTGATAGCAATAGGAGGAACTGTTGGTGGTGTGATACTCTTATACCTGTTCTTCGCATCAGGAGGCGTAGGGGCTTTAATAGTTTTGAGTAAACTGTTGAGGAGGAAGTAATGGACAGAATAACCTCTTTCATGAGAAAATCACAGGTAGAATATAGGAAATATAAGAAAACTAACGATTCAGATTATTTAGCACAAGCAGGAGAGAAGTTGTGGAACGCATTATTGCATTTGATAGAAAAGAAAGTGGGGAAAAAATTAAGAAGCTTCTCTGATGTTAAAAAAGCAGTATCAGATATATACCAACAAACAGGAGACAACACATTCCTCATGCTATTCAATGACGCATACTCGCTTCATAAAAATAAGCTTGATGCATTGTATATAAGAACTTATGAAAATCTTTTATACTTCAAAAGAGGGTGGACATGAAATGGAAAATGTTGTTTGATAACACAGCACGACAGTATTATTTCAGAAGAAAAAATAGAGACACGACAAGAGTAACGATATTTAAAAAAGACAAACTGGTGTGGATTGAAGATTGTGAAGCAGACTCTTTGGTATATTGCACTACAAGACTAAAAAGACGATTTAAAACATTACGAGAAGCCTATAAATTCGCAAGGGATTGGATAAAGAAGCATCCAAATGGATAAATCATAATGCGTTGCTGTTAATAGGTTGAGGGTTCGGAGAGAAGTTCTCCGAATCCGATGATTAAAAATAAAAGTGATAAAAAATGGGAACTTGGACTTTGAAGGTTTATGGAATCGGGAACATTGAATTCAAAACAGGCAGAGCTGGGTTTGGCGAAAGGATTTATCGCTATGAATACAAACAGCCAGCCAAATATTATTGTCCTGTACATAAAAAATATGAGCTAAAGGGTCACATCTATTATTATTGTGATAAATGCAACAAATATTATCGCAGAGACCAAGTTATCCGTGTTCCCCCATTGCAGAAAACCAAGCCAATAAAGACTCTTACAGTCCAATATATAGTTAAGAAAGATAACATCCCGGATATTCTACTCGATTTGAACAATGGAGTCTATCTCATTCCAATAGATAAGTTTGAAAACATTATCAACCTGAATGAATTCATCAAGCTTTTGCTTGAAACAGATGGTCTTGCTGTAACGACAAAAGCGAGAGCGAGAACAGGAGGAACATCGAAAAATTATGGAATCTTCGTGGATGAAGACCAAAACGCTTTAATCATGGCACCACTTTTATCAAAAACAGGGCTTGTCAAAGTTCCAGATTATGCAAGATATAAAGAAAAATATGTGAAGTCAGCCCAACAAATAAAACAAGCGAAAATGAAACTTTTGAAGAGATAACATGGCGAGAAAAAAATATGATTGGAACAATGCAGTGTTGCTCATTGTTGTATTTGGAGCTATATATTATATCACGACGCTTTTCAGGGCAAGCTATGGCTGGTTCGAGAATGGAACATTTATAGCGATAAATTCGATAGCTTGGATACTATTCTTTGGAGTAGTCACAGGCGTTGTGGTATCGGCTATAGTTTCAAAACTTAAAAGGTGATAATGAAAAGGTAGGTGATATATATGAAATTAAGTAAAGAAATAGAAAAAAGAATTTTGCATTTATTGGACAAATATAAATGTAGTGCTTATATTATAGAAGTTCGTCTAAAAGATAATCCTGATTATGTTATCGATGATTTGGAAGAAGCTGTTTTTTACTTTAAAATCGGTGAAGCTGAAATTAAAGAAATATATAATAGTGAAGAATTTAATCGTAAAATTTTAAAACGATGGTTAAAGCGAATTTTGGATTTCGCATATATGCCAGGAGAAGTAATAAGAAGCTTTTTATGGTATTCAGAAAGTTGGTGGAATTTACCTTCAATAGATAAAAGAGGAGCTGTTGTGATTCTGGTATCAACAGAAAAGGGTGTAAATATAGATGACCTAAAAAGCTTCAGGGAAGTTCATCATGGAGATTTCATTATGAAGATATTTACAACAAAAAAGAAATTCCTTAACGAATGGAAACATGAATGGACTGAAGATGATTGGTATGAAGCATGAAAGGTGAAGCATGAAACAGAGAGATAAGAACAAAATTTATATAGCAGGTGTGGTTGCTTTTTGTATTTTTGTATTTATAGCTTCATCTCAATATAGAATGCAGTTAATTGGTTGGAGTTCACCGCCTTCAGAAATACTTAAAGTTAGTAAGTTGGATGATTGTGTTGTGATAGATTTCACGATTTCCGATTCAGAGCATAATAGTCCTTGTAATAATGAGATTATCATTAATAAGTATGTAAGTCCATATGGTGGTTGTGGAAACATTGATGCACAAACCCGTCTTGAATGTTGGGGTATAGATAAAGATTTTATTTCATCAATAAACTATGCTAAGGTTGAAGGAACCTTTAGATGTCATACTAATTGTCCATATCCCCAAACCAAAGGAAAGTTTGAAGAACAAGAGCAAGTTCTTGTTTCAACAGATATTGGCGACTATCTTACACCCGAAATAGGACAAGATAGTGCCTTTGTTGGTGTTAGATTTCCAAATTTCAGATGTCCGAGTGCAGTTTATTGTACAAACGAAACAGTAGGATTTTCTGCAAGTGGAAAGCTCATATTATGCAGTCATAAAGAATGTCCAATCTGTCCAGAACCTTCTGAATGGTCAGAATGTATAAATGGAGAGATGACAAGGACAGTTTATGTTTGTAATGAAGAAACAAATTATGAATGCAAACCGCAAATAGAGACAGCACAATGTGAAGAGCAGGAGACACCAACACAGGAACCACCATCAACAGGAAATGAGACAAACCAAGTTCCTGTCACTGAAACAATCAACCCAATAGTTTATGTAATAATTGCAATAGTGCTTATGTTCATGGCACTATTGGTCTATGTAGAAATTTTGAGGTAAAACCATGCAGGCAGAAGCATTTAAGAACGCCTTCCTGTTGCATTTTCTCGAAAGGATTCCCAAAAAGGTTTTGATAGAGACGGCTATCAAGGCAAGCATTGATGTCGAATTGGATTTGATGAGAAAATCCAAAAAAGACCTCGTGAAGTCGTGGTTCGAGATTCTGAAGCATCCACATATAGGCGACGAATATTCTATAGCGAAAAGAATAAAAATGGGAAGGATAACTATTCTATAGATTAAAATGAATGAAAAAGAATGGAATAAAATCATAGATAAAATTTATGATATAGGTTTTTTTGTGGTTAGACAAGGAAGAAAATGGGTCATAGCAAACTATAACAATGATAATAGTTTTAACAGTAAACCATTAACAAAACCAATGACAAAAGAACAAATCAAAATCTGGATTGAAGGTTTTATCAAAGGCATGAAATATAGTTAAATATTTTTACCAAAATTTAGCAGAGGACAAAATCAAACGCTTGAATTTATATCCCTGTTCGCTCAATTGGATAACCCTCTTCCTTCCTATTTTCATTGTTATTATCAGACCACGCCTTTCCATTTCTTCGATTATTTTCGCAACATGAGAATAAGTCATATCAGTTTTTTTGGCTACATCAGTTATAATACAATTGTCTTCAATAGCATCTAAAATTTTTATCAAGCTTTCAAAAAAGATTTTTGACATCACTAAAATTTTGTCAAATAGAAATAAAAAACTTTATTTCAATTATTTTCCATGACACCAGAAAAAGAAAAAGCACAAATGATTGTGGATACAGTAAAATATGAGAAATTTGTCACACCAGCCAAAAAATATATAAAAGAATGGTGGTGTTGCTATTCCAAATCCAAAATTCCAAAAAAGACAGGCTTATTCTATAGCTGGGTCTTTGTATGGAAAGACCACAGATATGAAATCAAATATATGAAGGCACATAAACATAAAAAACAAGCAATGAAGAGAGCTTATGGTTTGTATGAGAAAAGGATTACAAAATTGAGAGAAAGGGATTTGAAAAAAATAATGGGCAAAATCAAATCAACGAAAGCAAAGGCAAAAGCAAAGAAAGTATGAGAATAAAAATATACGCAAACAGAAAAATAATAGACATCGATGACATAGATAAAAATAAAGATTTCTTAATGGAAACCATAAAATCAATCTTGGAGAAAAATGAGGTTTTGCTTATTTTTACTGAAAAAGAAAGGAATATAAAACTTGTTTCCAAAAAACAAAAAAAGAGACGAAAGGAATAGCTTTTTCGTCAAAACGCATGGCGGATTGTGCTTTAGAGTTTCCATATATCTACCAAAGGCTATTCCCGTTAAATTTTATTCTTCAAAAACATTTCCAAAAATTCTCTGATTGTCATTAGCTTCTGCCATCCACATACTTTATAATACATTTTCGCTGAACCTATTATCGCCATTCTTCCTGAAAACTCGCCCCTGACAAGACCCTTTACTCTATATACCTTGTATCCTTTGTATGTCAATATATGTTTATGAAATCCACGAACTTTCGCTGTTGCATTGCCATCTACTATAACGAAACCATTCACAAATCCTGAGATTTTACCTTTTCCTAAAGCCACCCACGCCTTGTTTTTGAATTTTATGTTTCCTTCTTGTATTACTTGTGTTTCTGTTGTCGCCAATGCTGTTGCTGATACAATGCCTGTAAACATTAGCATCATCACTGCAAATGCCATGAATATTCCTTTCTTCATCTATTATCACCTCCTTGGATAAAATTAAAAAAGGAGAAATAAAAAATCTTACATTCAACACTGACAAAAATCTTCAGGCTTCATTTTATGCCTTATTGGAATTGGAACAGTTATGTCTATTAGTTTTCCACATTTTTTGCATTTGACTCCAAACAGAGATTTTGAGGATTTTGTATTTTTAGCATGAAAAACAGGAGTTTCTTTTGGTATGATTACAATGGCTTGCTTGCCTATATGCTTTTTTCCAACCCAAACTATGCCTGAAGTACCAGAAGGCACGACTTTCTTATAAAATATCTCGTCTATTTCAAGATTTATTTTGCCTTTCATGCTAATCACCAGCTCGATTCATAATAAATCCACACAAAGTCGTCTGGAAGCTTCAAAGCAGAATCTATTATCTTTATGGTTCTTTTTATATCTTCAAAATAATGTTTGTCATATTCTTGGCTTCCAAAAAAGAAACCCTTTTGTCTTGGCAGTAATTCATGAGCCTGCTGTTTATTCTCCAAAACATTTAAACAAAGCTCTTTTAATTCCTCAAGCTGTTTTCTTTCAACATAATATATTCCACAATCATCAACGCCATTTTGAATGTTATCCACAAACCACTTATGGATATGGTTTGCCTTTCTCCAATAACCTATCTGGAATTCAATAACAATTAAACCATTTTCTAATTTAAATTTCGTCAGTTTTTCAACCAATCTTTTCATTTGTTCATATATTTTACCATTATTATTGACAAATTCTGACGCATATATTTTCCCTTTAAGATACATATCCAAACCCATATCAACCACCCTCTTTAAATTTATTTTCATGCTTTCTCAAATTCGGATAGTGTGAAAGCATATCATTCAATGATTTGAATATATTTCTTGGAAGATTTTCTCTTGTGTCTTCCCATGAGACTGCATATCTTCCACTTGGAAGCTTGGTTATGACATATTCATGTCCATTCGAGATGATTTTCCATTTCATATTCCAACACCTTAATATATTATTTCTATACCCACAATTTTACCAGACTTGTTTCTATCAATGAACACACTAATTCCTCCAATAAGGTTTATTTCTTCTGATTCCCCTGCGATTTTACCATCACGAAATTTTATATATATGGTCCCAAATTCCTTGTCATGTGTTACCACAGGCTCTTTTTGTGTCATGCTTTCTCACCAATAGCCTGTTCCATTGTCCTGCCTTCTTGCTTGTCCTATATGCCTGAAAAATGTATCGAAGTCTCTTTTGTGTTTCCTTTGGATATGTTCAGGCACATACTCCTTTATGATTTCTTTTACCCTTTCCATTGCTTCTATTGTTGATGTGCATATTGCCATATCAATCACCTCCTATTTTATCTATCATCTCTTTTATCATTTCTTCTATCTTGAAATACAAGTCATTCCTGACAGTATAAAATGCCTGTGTTATTATTGTTTCTTGTGGATCTTCCCCTTCCCACATACATGATGGATTGTTGCTTTCTTCTATGATAAAGGCACAAGTCAAAAATTCTGTATTGAATTTATCAAAGACGCTCTCTCGCAAAAACCCATACCAACAACTATCCAGCCATTCATGTATTTTGCCATTCAAATCCCATTCCTGATAAAATATCTCGAAAACATTTGCTATCGAATCTTTATTTTCTTTTATAATTTCCTCTATCTCTTCCTTATAATACTCTATAAAATCTTTTGCGTATTCTTCTATAAGCTCGTAATATGTTTCTGCCATATCAATCACCCTCCTATTTTTTTTAAATTAGGTTTTTCAACCTCTTATGATTTTTTCAATAAATTTATCGACTTCTTCGTCGCTTCCAGTAAATGTGTATAGTGAACCATTACAGAAGCGACCACTACCTTCAATCAACCATTCGCTGTCGTGTTCACTGCAGTAACAAGCATCTGCAGTGAACACATTTTTACACTCCTCGCAAAATTTTATTACTGGCATTTTTATCACCCCTATACAAAATTATACTTTATACTTTATCAATCACCCTCCTTATTTCCAACAAGCTCTTCTCTCAATAACACAGCACTGTTTCTATATAAACCATTTGCTGTGGTGTTGCTGACTTCATGTGTTGCTATGTTGGTTATCGAGTTGTAGAGACCCCAAAGAGAAAGGTCATCTGCATATTTGAAGTTGTTGTAAATTCTTTGGGAAAGCCTTTTGCCTACATATTTCAAAATAAGCTTCCATGCTTCTTGTTCAGACAAAAGCTTGTTTTGTGCAGATTCTATCATGCGTGCTACAGGGTTTCTGAAAATAGATATTGCTTCTACAACATATTGTATAGCATGGATTTTTTGTCTCGTGTTTCCTTTGTGCAGAATTCTTATGTTTTTGTTTAGTAGCATCTCTATTTTCTTCTTCTCCACAGGTTTTACGAATTCTGCTTCTTCCAAAGGAACCTGCACAACCATGCCATTTTTGCAGGCTTCCCTAAAACCAACAAGCTCAAAATATCCTGTTGTTTTATATGAAGAAAAAGTATATTTTATAGCAGAACTTCCATCAATGCTGTTTATTGCCCTAAAACCAATACGCACAGTATCGGCTACATTTTCTCCAGCAATTATATCAAGCTCTGCTTTTCCATTTGGTCTGATTCTTAATCCAAAATCATAGTCAATTCCAACATTATCGAGACCTTTGCATATAGGCATAAATGCCCTTTTATGCTGGACAAGTTTGTAATGTTTAGAAACAACACCAACAAGTTTTCCATCAAAAACAATTCCAACCATGCCTCTTGTGTCCACATTCCTCATTCTGATTGGTCTTTTTTGAGCTAAAGGAATGTTTTCAAGAGCTTCTTGCAATTCCGATTTTTCCCATATCCACTGCATATTATCACCCTCCTCTTTTGAAATATTTATAAATATATAAAAACGAAAGCTTTATAAATGTTTCGGTATTTTTGAAGAAAAATAGAGAATTTTAAGTGATTTTTTTAATCTTTTTTAACATTTAATGGAATAGCATTCTTGTCTATGAACTCAAACACCGAACCTTTATAATCAACATCATCATATAATTCAAAAATTTTTATTGTTCCTATTTCAGGTTCTTTACCTTTTTCATAAGTTGTTTTTCCATATATATGATATGTATCCCAAAACTCGCCACTTGATGGGTTGTAATTGCCATGCTTTATTATAAGAACACCATACTTGCCTTTTAAGGGTAAGAAATAATAATCTTCATCATATCTTTCAAAGACACCTTTTTCTTTTATTGCTTTAATAGCCTCGTTCTTGGTTATAAGCCATGACTTGGCATATCCTGTTACACCTGCAATAAGTGTTGTTAATGGACTTTCTTTCAGAATTTTTATAAACTGTCTTTTATTCATGCCTTTCTCCTCCTATTAAATATATAACCATTCAAATAAATCAAGCAATCTCCTTCTTGCTCTTTTCATATCTTTATACATATCAGAACGATTCTCATAGGCTTTATAAATTTCATTTTCTTTCATTATAACAATAGCTGTTCCAAAGTGTCTTTTACCTCTATAATCATCAATATAATTAGGAAGATTTATTTTTTTAATTTGAAATCCTTCTTTTTTTAAGTTTTTAACATTTACTTCTTCATATTTTTTCATATCTTCACCCTTATAATGTGGTCTCCTCTACAGGTGTGGTCTCGACGAATAGTAGCTGTTCGCCAACTACGAGTTTGTTATATTGTTTAAATAGTTCTATAAGCCTTTGCCCTACATATTCGCTTGGAGTATCGGCGAATTGTACAGTTATAACATAATTTTTCTCGTCTTTGAAGCCCTTCCATGTTCCTATGGCGTTCCATTTGGTGAATCCCTGAAGGAAACGAAAATGTTTTAGTTTGGTTCGCAAGACCACGATTTTCAGTTCTTCCCTGTCTCTCAAAGGCTCTCCTTTATATTTTTTCAGCGAATAGAAATCGAGAAGCCTCACAATTTCTTTTTGGATTTTTTCAGCTTTTTCTTTCATTCGCTTTTTTTCTGCCATAGTAGGCTTCTTGCCTACATTTTTATATATCCCGGAATAATAGATTGTTTTGGTCATTCTTTTAACGCCATATTGTTTAATCTATATCTACGAGCAATTTTTTGTTTTTATATATAATATAATAATATCCATTTCCTGTTCCTGCATATTCACTATCTAATCTTATACTATTATTATTTTTATCGAACCATATCCTCAAATCTCTTTTTTGTCTCCCACTCCCATAATCATAAACTGATGTTATTCCTACTTTCATTGCATTGAAAAATCTTTTAAGAAGATTTTTTTCTCGGTCACTCAATTTGCTATAAGAAATTCTACCTAAATTTTTTTTTGCAAAACTTTCCCATTTTTTTATGTCTGTCATATATTTTTTCCTATAATAAATAATCTTTATAAAATTTACTAAGAATAATAGATTGGTCATTCTTTTAACTCCATGCCATATTGTTTTGCATATTTTCTTAATGCTGGTTTATTTATTGTTTTAAATATTTCTAATGCTTCTTTTGCCATGTTATCTACCATTCGCCAATCACTACAAAACCCTGCTATACATCGTATTCCAGAACAAATATTGCCTGCTTGTGTTGCATAATATTTAATAACATCTTTTGGTGTGATTGTTATCCATTTAGCTCCTGCACCCTCCCAAACTTCAGCTCTTATTTTTATTTTGTTTTTGCTGACAATTTTAAGATAGTTTGGAATTTCTCCACCATATAAATCTAAAATTTTTTCAAAAACATTG
>Ga0190334_1000046_pt1 | contig 55281 bp, 50 predicted proteins | sample 48720478_MG_FD_161270 | JGI IMG/M metagenome (GOLD analysis project Ga0190334, IMG submission 161270) | Hydrothermal vent sediment bacterial communities from Southern Trench, Guaymas Basin, Mexico - 4872-04-7-8_MG | ecosystem: Environmental > Aquatic > Marine > Hydrothermal vents > Sediment ... | reverse complement strand
TGGTTATTTCCATAAAAAACATCAAAGATCGTATTAAAATATTTCCCATCAAAAAGACTAAATTTATATCTTATATTTTCATTTGTAATCCAAGTAGAATCATCCAAAAAAAATCCTTCTTTATAAACACTTACATTAGATGTTAAATTGTTAACTTTAAATTTGAGAAAATCATTTAAAGAAAAACTAAGGTTATTCAACAAAAAAGAATTGTAAATTAAAGATCTTTGACCATTATAATCCAAATAAAAATTAAAAATACTTTTTGTGGGTTTTGTACTAAAAGTATGTGTAAAACCAACTCGTTTGTTCCAGCTAGTTTCTGAAACGTAATTTTGCTCGAAATAAAAGTCACCAAAAATTAATTTTGCTGATGTATTTAAAATTTTCCAATTTATTTTATATTCGAAGTTCTTAGTTTGTAAATTCAAGATATTTTTCCCAAAATCTAACGAAAATTTTTCATTGGTTTTTGAATCATTTACAAATAATCTAAAATCTGAACCATTTTTAGATGTACTTATTGATGTTTCTAAAATTAAATCATTTATATGAGACACATAACCCTGATTTGTTGAAAAACCATCATATGGTGACCAAGAAAATGAAAAGGAAAACGGGGGTTTTTCTCTTTCTGAAATGCTAGCAAAATAAACTGGATAAGGTAAAAAAGGAATATCGAGAATAAATAATAATGAATTTTCAGCCACAATGTATTTACCTTCATAAACAAAAACATTTAACGATTCTATCTTATAATGTGGATGTTCTAATTCGCAAGTTGTAATATAAGCTTCAGACAATAAAGAACTTGAAGGATAAGTAATAACGCTCTCGGCTCCAAAATATAAATTTACTTTTTTCCCCGAGCTTTTATAATCAAAATTACCTCTAACTCTCAAAGAGTATGATTTGTCCTTATCAAATGTATATTTCAAATACTTTGCATAATAAACTCTTTCTTTATACCTATATTCTACGTTTCCTTCGGCTTCTAGATATTTTGCATATTTATCTTCAATAGTAATAGTAGCAAAGTCAGAAATTATATTATTTTCATTCCATAGAATTTGAACGTTTCCGCTAGCAAGTACAGTATCTTCAAAAAAGAAAATATTTGAAGCATCCAATGTTATTACACTAGAAAATGCCTGTGTATTAAAAAAAATAATTACAAAAACTGCTAAAATGAATAATTTTGACATAAATTCTCTTATTTTATATGCAAAAGGCGTATCAAGAACTAAAAACAAGAATATTCCTAAAAATCCAAATATGATATTAGGAATCCAAGCTGAGAAATAAGGATTAATTAAATTCTCTTTTCCCATAGCCGCAAGCCAAGCACCTGAACCCTGATAAAGTACAACGATACCAAAAGTTAGAATAACACTCCATGATTTGCTTTTTAGTCCAAACAAAAGCGATAAAGGAACACCTAATAATGCTATTATAAAAGGGCCAACTGAATTAGCATATCTTGAATGAAGTTCAACAATCCAAGGAGATGGATCTATGCCTAATTTTGAAAATGTTGTTATCTTGTTTTTCAATTCTTTTCCTGTCATATCTCGAGGTGATTTTCCAAATCTCATCAAATTTTCAAGATCTTCTTTTAAATCTAATTTTATTCTTGAAAAGTTCATATCAAGTTTGAGAAAACCAGATTCATCAGTTACATACATCTTACCATTTAATAAATACCAAGCATTTTCTTCTTTGATAACTCTATCAGCTGTAATTATTCTCTCTTCGTAATCAAAATTTTGAAACAAAACGACATCATATAATACACCATTTTCCTGGTCATATTTTTTTACAAAAAAATACTGTTCATCATCAATTTTTGTTAAAATATTTTCACGTATGTTTAATTCAGGTTTTTTATATACATATTTTGAAATTGTTTCAACAGCTTTTTGGTTAAACTTTGGTACAATTTGGTCGTTTAAATAAAATGCAAAAAGTCCGAAAACTATTGCAAGCAAAAAAAATGGAAAAACTAATTTTTTAGACGGGATTCCATGAACTAGCAAAGCTGTAATTTCTTTTGAATTGTATAATTGTGAGAGAACCCAAAAAATGGAAAATAAAACTCCAACAGGAATCCCCATAGAAATAAAATATGGTAAATTATAATAAATCAATTCAAACAACTTTAAAATACCAACTCGGTGTCTCACAATAATATCTGAAAGCTGGTATAAAAGTTCAACACTAGCAAAAACAACAAAACCAAAAAGTCCCATTAAAAAAGGGCCCAATGAAAGTTTTAAAATATATTTTGTTAAAACTTTCAAGAATTTTCCTCCTTAGTATTCTCTAAAGAGTCAATTGTATAAAGTTTATCATTGAAACACCTATATTGCTTTCCAGTAATTATGTATGATGTAGTTTCTGCAATTCTCGTTGCTTGATCTGCTATTTCCTCAATGTTTTGAGCAATTTCAAGTAAAATTAGCGCTCTTTTCACATATTTAGAATTTTCCATCATATATACCATTAATTCACTTCTAACTTCTTCCAAAAAATCATCAATTTCTTGATCGCGTTCACAAATATTCTCTGCACCATTCATATTCTGATCAGCAAACATTCTCATGCTCTCTCTTAACATTATTAAGGCATACTTAGCCATTTCAGGAATTGTTACTAAAGGTTTTAATTGTGGTTCTTTTATCAATTCCAAGGTTTTTTTTGCAATTTCTAATGATTTTTCAGATATCATTTGAAAATAGCTTGATATCACAAAACTACCAATTACAATTCTTAAGTCTTTTGACATTGGCATCATAGTAGATAAAATTACTAAAGCTTTCTCTTTAATTTTCATATCCATAATATTAATTTCATTTTTTCTTCCAAGAACAATTTTGGTAGATTTTTCATCTCTTTCTTTCAATGAATTCAAAGCTTGATTAAATAAAGTTTCAGCTAGCCATCCTTCTTTTAATACCATTTTTTTTAATTCTTCAATATTTTCCTTTAAAATCCAATCCATAATATCACCTTATTTAAAATAATTTTTTCCATACCCCAATTTTTCCTTTATTGATTTTGAAAAGTCATAATCAAAAGGTCTTAAAATAGTAATATTTTTCTCGGATTTTTTTACTGAAAACTTTTTAAACTTCCCATAATCAACTCCATCTACAATTAAATGAGTCTCAAAACTTGTTAAAACACTTATCTCTTCATAATCGGGCAAAATTACACTTCTTGAAGCTAAAAATTGAGGAGCTATTGGAGTTAAAACATATGCATCTACATTAGGCAACAAAATGGGTCCTCCTAATGAAAGGGAATAAGCAGTTGATCCGGTAGGGGTACTAATAACTAATCCATCAGCATGAAAGACAAAATTTCCGTCTCTAAATGTTATTTCTATGTCTACCATTTTCTGAGATGGTTCTTTCAAAGCTACAACATCGTTTAAACACAATGCGTTTATTTCTTTAACTTCAAGAAACTGCCTTTTATCTTCTCTAAATTGATTAGTTTCAAAATCTTTTAAAAATTTTTCAAATTCCTCAATTGTATAGCTAGAAAGGAAGCCTAATCTTCCACCTTTAAATCCAATAATCGGAGATAAAACAAATTTAGCGGCTTTTAAAACTGTTCCATCACCGCCAATTACTAAAGTTACATCCGTTTTGTAATTAATTTCTAATACATTTGACGAAAAAAATTTTATATTTACATTTTTTTCTTCTAACTTCTTAGCAAAACTGGAAGCTATCTTTTCTAAATCTGGTTTAAAAAATATCCCAATACTTTTCATTTTAACAAAAACCCCAAATCTATAATACTTTGTGCTAGAAATCTATCTAAAAAAACTAATAAAACTATTGCTATTATAGGAGAAATATCTACAGGTCCAATTCTTGGGATAATCTTTCTTAATGGTTTTTCAACAATATCTGCCAGTGATTGAAAATAATAGTAAAAACTTCTCGCTTGAGGAATCCAACTTAAAAATGCTGATATTATAATAATAATAATTTCAATATTAAACAAAACTCTAATAGCATAACCAAATCCAATCAAAAAATTAGCAATTAAAAACATATTTCTCCTCCTTTTGTTTGAAAATTTATCAAATCCTTTTTATAAAATAAAACGTTTTTTAAGAATTAAATTAACTATTTGTATTTTCTTTCTCCAAAAATTGCTGTACCAATTCTCAATATAGTTGCTCCTTCTTCAACAGCTATAAGATAATCATTACTCATACCCATGGAAAGATGATTAATTTCAGGAAAATCTTTTTGTAAATCCTCTTTTAAAAGTCTTAACCTTGAGAAAACATTTCTGATAATCCTTTCATCATCTGTGAATGGAGCAATGGTCATTAAACCAACAACCTGTACATTCTTAAAATCCTTAGCTTTATAAACAAAATCACTTAGTTCTTTAGGTTTTAAACCGGATTTAGTTTCTTCACCAGATACATTAACTTGAATTAATACTCTTTGAATTTTATTTAATTTTTTAGACAATAAATCGATTTTTTCAAGTTCATCAACTCTTGAAACAGAATGAATTAAATCACTAACCGGTACAATATATTTTAATTTGTTTAATTGAATTCTACCAATAAAATGCCAACTTATATCATACTCAATAAAATATTTTGATTTATCTCTTAATTCTTGTGCATAATTCTCTCCAAAAATTTTTATTCCTGAATCGTAGGCATCCTTGATAACTTCAACAGGAAAGGTTTTACTAACAGCAACTACTGTTATTTCCGAAATATCTCTTCCAATTTTATTACATGTTTTTTCAATATTTTTCAAAATTTTAAGATAATTTTCATAAATCTTGACCATCAAAAAGCCCTCCTACCTTTTTATAACCAAGATGCTTATATGACTTTTTAGTTGCTATTCTTCCTCTAGGAGTTCTAGCTAGAAAACCACTTTGCAGTAAATATGGTTCATAAACTTCTGAAATACTATCCTCGGCTATACCAACAGATGCAGCTAAAGATTTCAACCCAACTGGTCCACCATTATAAACCTCAATAATCGTTCTTAGTATTTTTCTATCCATTTCATCTAAACCATTTTCATCTATTCCCAAAAGTTTCATTATTTCTTCAACCATCTTTATATCAATTACTTTTTTTTCATTAACTGTGCTCATATCTCTAACTCTTCTTAATAATCTTAATGCTATTCTTGGAGTTCCTCTAGATCTTTTAGCTAGCAAAAACGCTGCATCATCCTCAATTTTTACATCAAGTATATTAGCTGCTCTTTTTAAAATTATCTTCAATTCATCTTCACTGTAGAAATCAAGTTCCATAATCAATCCAAATCTATTCCTTAATGGTGAACTTAAAAGCCCACTGCGTGTAGTAGCTCCAACTAGGGTAAATGGTTGCAAATCAATTCTTATTGATCTTGCCGATGGCCCTTTTCCTATCATGATATCAATTTGAAAATCTTCCATAGCGGTATATAAAATCTCTTCTACAGATTTGTTCATTCTGTGAATTTCATCTATAAACAATATATCACCGAATTCTAAATTAGTTAGTATAGCAGCTACATCACCCTGTTTTTCAAGAACCGGTCCACTGGTTACATGTATATTGGTACCCATTTCATTAGAAATAATGTGAGCAAGAGTGGTCTTCCCCAAGCCAGGAGGCCCAACCAACAAAACATGATCTAATGCTTCATTTCTTATTTTCGCAGCGTTAATAGCAAGCAATAATCTTTTTTTTATCATTTCCTGACCAATATATTCCCGTAAATACTGAGGCCTTATGGTTAAATTATCTACAGGAGTCCTTTCTGGATCAAAAATTCTTTCAGAAATAATCACACCTCCCTAACTATATTAAATAATACCATAAAAAACCTTTAAAATAAACAAAAATCCACCATATACTTTTTATAAAAATATTTCTGTGATATAATTCTTAAAAAATAAACTTGACAACAAATAAAAAATATGTTTAATCTTAAATGTAAAAAGAAAAGTGAGGAGGGTTATAATGGAAAGAGCAGAACTTTTTAGGCAATTAAGCAAAATTTTGGCTGAAAAACTTGATATACCAATTGAAGAAATTGACGAATCATCCAACATTATTGATGATTTAGGTGCTGATTCACTTGACGTTGTCGATCTTATTATGATTTTAGAAGACGAGTACGGAATAAGAATTGAAGATGAAGAACTAGAAAGTATACTAACTGTAGGAGATGTACTAAATATAATTGAAAAAAAACTTCAAAACAAAGAGGAGGAGTAAATTGAAATCTACAAGTGCTTGTCTTGTTTGTCATGTTTCACAAGCCCAAAGAATTTTAAGTAAATATGTTAATAATGAAGAAGAAAAATGGAACTTGCTAACCAAAGTTCTAAGCGATTTATCCACAGTAAAGTATGGTTTAAAACCAATTGATATTTCAGAAGAAATGTATACTAATTTAGAAAAATACCTTAAAATTGATGATATTTTTCGAAATGAGAAGAAAAAATCAAATGAAATCGCATTAAAGTTGTACGATACCTTTAAACTAAAAATTTTAGATTCTTCTGATCCATTATATGATGCAGCAAAATTAGCAGTATCCGGTAATTTAGTTGATTTTGGAGCTATGCCAGATTCCTTAGAATTTTTAATTTCAAAAGTTACAGAAATTTGGAATGAGCCTTTTTCTATTGATGACTTTGAAGAATTTAAATTAAAACTTTTAAAGTCTAATTCTCTTTTATATTTAGTTGATAATGCTGGAGAAATTGTTTTCGATAAGCTATTTATTGATATCATCAAATCTTTTCATAAGGATTTAAATATTGCAGTTGCTGTAAAAGGACAACCTATAATTAACGATGCAACTATAGAAGATGCAAAACAAATTGGTTTGGATAAATTAGCCAAAATTATAGATACGGGGCTGAAAACCCCGGGTGTTACTATTAGCAAATCAACTGAAGAATTCAGAAAAGCCTTTTATGATTATGAAATTGTATTAGCCAAAGGTCAGGGAAATTTTGAAGGATTATCAGATGAAAAGAGAAAAAATTTGTTTTTTGCATTGATTGCAAAATGTGATGTCATTTCAAAATTTTTAGGACTAGAAAAAAACTCAAAAATCTTTATAAATTCAAAAAGAATTTCCCAAGCTTAATCACAATTGAATTTTTAACTTTTTCAAAATCGCCATTTGAGATTAAAAAAGCCGAATAATCTTTTGTTATTTTTTTTGGAACAACTATTGAAAAATCCTGGATTTTTTCTTCTAAAATTTCTTTCATTAAAAAATATTTTGTTTCTACATTTGGGGCTAACAAATCTTTAAATTTAACTGGCTTAGCCACTTCTAATGCCTTTTTGATATGTGTTTCTCGCCCCCTACCCCAATCGTAAATTCTATAAGTTAAATCTGAAGATTGCTGTACTTCAATCACTGTAGAATTTGGACCTAATGCATGAATTGTTCCAGCAGGAATATTAACAAAAGTTCCTGCTTTTATTTTTTCTATTCTAAGAACATTATTCCAGTTACCTTTTTTAAGTGCATTTTTAATCAAAGAAGGCTCTTCGCATATAGCAATAGTGCCATCGCTTAGAAAATACCATGCTTCATTTTTTCCCCAAGGTTCATTTTCAACACTTTTTGCATATTCATCATCTGGATGAACTTGAACAGACAACCAAGATGAAGAAGATATTAACTTAACTAACAAAGGAAATCTGTCAAATTTCTTTCCACATAATTGTTCTGATGCTTCATTAATATTTCTTCCGCTACTCAATACGGAAGTATGAAAATGGTGCCCGGAGACCAACCAAATTTCCCCAATTGGTTCTCCTTTAATATCAAAAATTTTATTCAATTCAGGGTTTCCCCATATCATTTTTCTAAAAAAGGGATAAACTTTTTCCATAAAAACCTCCTTAAAATAGCAAAGCGGTCATAAATGAAATAAACGCCAACAAAATCGAACTACCAGCTAATATAGTTAAAATATAAATCTTTGAATCTAATTTTTTAATATTTTTGTTTAAATTATCAATATTTGAAGAAGTTTCATCAATAAAACTCGAAAAATTTTCAATGTTTCTAGAAATTTCACTTAATTTTGATCCATCTATTTCTAATTTTTCTAATTTCTCTACTTTAGTTTCTAATTCTGATATTCTTTCAATTGCTGGATCCAACTTAATCACTTTATTATTTAATTCACTTAATTTTGTTTCAAGTTCATTAAAACTTTCACTTAAGGTATTTAATTTCATATTTAATAAATTTATATCTGAATCAAAAGAATTGATCTTATTTTCTAATTTCTCAAAATTTTTTAATCTTTCATTAATTGAAGTTAATGAATTTTCAAAGTTTTCAACTTTTAATTTCATTTCCTGAAAATCATCTAAATTTTTTAGTTTTGCAAAGTCAAAATCTTTTAAATTTAAATAAATTTCATCCAAATAATTTAATTTATCGTTAAAAGATGAAAAGCTTAATGAAAGATTCTGTACAGTATTTTTTAAATTTTCAAGTTGTACATTCACCTGATCATTTTTAATTTTCGCATCTTTCTTTACATTATCTATTTCCTCATTAATTGAATCTATTTTCTGAGTTAAGTCTTTATTAATATTAAAAAGAGAATTTTCCATTAAAGAAACTTTATTTTTAATATCCTCAAAATCTTCTTTACTTACAAAATTTTTCTCAAGATTTGAAACTCTTTTCTCGAGATTTAACAAATTTTCATTTTTCAATTGTTCTTCCAAAGAAGAGATTGAAGCATTTAAAGTTAAAATCCCTGTTTCTAAAATTGGAATTTTTGAAAGAGTTGATTTATAATTTTCAAAATCATTAGATAACTTTGTGATTGTTTTACTTAGATTTTTTTGTTCTTCATCTACAATGTTAATCCTCTCATCAATACCAGATATTAAACTCTTTGTTAATTTCGTAGTATTATTTATCTCACTTATTTGCTTCAATAAGTCGTTTATTGATTCAAGATTGAATAGTTGGATAGCATTATAAATAATTCTAGCAACATCGATTCTAGTCATTAATAAATTCGGCTTGAATTTTCCATTTTCATCGAGCTCCATAATTCTATTTTCGACCAAATATTTTATTAACTCATAATCAGCTGAATATGGAGAAACATCCGTTATAACTACTTCTACTGAAAACGCAAGAATTGAGAAAACCAAAAGAAGTACTATCAGTATTTTTTTCATAGAAACCCTCCAAACAAAGCTAATGTCTATTTTTTCACTATGGCACTATTAAATCTCTCTAATAAATCTATTAACTCATTCTCAAATTGTTCAGGCATACTTTGCAAAACACTTTTAATGAATTGAACTCTTTCAACAATAACTTCATCAATTACCTTTTTTCCTTTTTCAGTTAATGATACATTTATAACTCTTTTATCGTCAGATGATTTAACTCTTTCTAAAAAACCATCCTTCTCTAACCTTGAAACAAGTCCAGTTGTAGTACTTTTGGCAATTCCTAAATTTCCACTCAGTTCAGTCATCGTCTTAGGACCTGTAAAATAAATCTTCTGCATTAAGTCAAACTGAGCGGGAGTTATTGGATATTTTTTCAAAACTTTTCTTCCCTTAACTTTTATCCTAAAACAAATTTCTCTTAAAATTCTCTCTAATCTTTCAGCCATCTTATCACCTCTTCGACAAAAGCTCCTTAAATGCTAAATAAGATTCATACAAATCTATTTTTGAAACCAATTCAAAAGGAGAATGCATACTAATTAAACCTGGGCCCATATCTATAACACTAAAACCTTCCTGAGCTAAAAATTTTGCTACAGTTCCTCCCCCACCAATTCCAACTTTTCCAAGTGTTGCTACTTGCCACTTAATTCCAGCTTCATTTAGGACTTTTCTGACGTGTGCAACAATTTCGGCATGAGCTTCGCTAGCTCCAGATTTTCCTCTTGAACCGGTGTATTTAACTAAAGCAACACCTTGCCCAACTTTTGCAGCATTGTATTTATCATGTACATCTTTAAAGGTAGGATTTATCAAAGCTGCAACATCAGCAGAAACTACAAATGAGTTGTCAATAAGTTCATCCAGTGCAAGTTCAGTATCATTTTCACCGTGAATTCTTAAAATTTTTCTGAAAAACTTTTTATAAAATCTGGCCTTAGCTCCGACATCACCTTCACTTCCAATTTCTTCTTTATCAAACAATATTACAGCAGCAGATTTTTCTAAATTTTTAGCATCAATTAAAGCTCTAATAGATTGATATGAGCAAATTCTATCATCGTGTCCGTATCCGCCTATAAAACTTTTATCAAACCCTACTTGTCTTGCTTTAACAGCAGGAACAAGTTCTAAATCGGCACTCACAAAATCTTCTTCTTCTATATTATATTTTTCCTTTAATATTTTTAATATATTTCTTTTTACAGGTTCTTTTTGTTCATCTTCTAAAGGAATCGAACCTACAATAAGATTCATTTTTTCACCTTGAAATTTTTCACTTACTTTTTCATCTTTTCTATCCAAATGAGGCAAAATATCAGGTAAAACAAAGACAGGATCATCTTCATTAACACCGATTTTTACATTAATTTTTGTGCCGTCTTCTTTTATTACTACCCCAACTAATGCTAATGGAATGTTATACCATTGATATAATTTTACTCCTCCATAATAATGAGTTTTCATTAATGCAATTCCTTCGTCTTCATAAAGAGGATTTGGTTTCAAATCAATCCTTGGAGCATCAATATGAGATGCTACTATATTAAAACCATACTTTGGATGATCAACAATCCTTGCAGCAATTAATGATTTATTTTTATTAACATAATAAACTTTTTCTTCACGTCCAGTGTACTCATCCAAAGAAATAAAGCCGTTTTTTTTCAATAACTCCTCGTAAAAACTAATTGCCAACCTCTCAGTTAAAGCCGAATTGAGAAAATTCATATAATCGCTACTAAATTTTTCAACAGCATCAATATCTCTTTTATACCATAAACTCATCATATCACTCCTTTACCAAATTTCTATTTCAGTTTCAAGATTTACATTAAATTCCTGCCTGATCTTGTTTTTTATAACTTTTATTATTTCTTTTACATCCTTTGATTTTGCATTTCCCAAATTAATTATAAACCCTGCATGTTTTTCGGAAATTTGTGCTCCACCAATAGTAAAACCTTTAAAACCCAATTTTTCAATAGCTGTACCAACATAAAAATCAGGTTTTGGTCTTTTAAACACACTCCCTGCACTTGGGAATTCTAAAGGTTGTTTTTGAATTCTTTTCTGAATTATTTCCAACATTTCTCTTCTTATCTTTTCTTTTTCACTTAGGGAATAACGAAAAGCTGCTTTCAAAATTATCAGTTTTTTTTCTTTTTTAAATATACTGCTTCTATAAGAAAAATCAAGATTATTTACTTTTAATTTTATTATTTTTTCACCATCAAATGCAATAACATAATCTAAATTTTCAGCTGTTTCCCATCCATAAGCCCCGGCATTCATATAAACAGCTCCACCAACACTTCCTGGTATACCATAAGCTTTTTCAAAACCGGAAAAACCTTTTTCCATTGCTTCTATACATAATTTTTTTAAAGATACTCCACTTTCACAAATTATTCTGTTATTTTGATATTCAATATTATTCAATTTTTCCGTTGATATTACAGAAATATCCATTTTTTCATCTCTAGGCAAAATATTTGTACACTTACCAACTACTTTCAATGGCATCTTTTCACTTAAAAATTTATAAGTTTCAATAAAAGACTGTATTGAATTTGGAATAACATAAAAACTAACAGGGCCTCCAATTCTAAAGCTAGTGTGATGTTCCATTTTTTCATTTACAAAAACATCGTTCCCCAGCATCAGTAATTTTTCAAAAATCTCTTCCAAAAACAACCACCCTATTCCTTCCAAATTCTTTTGCTTTATATAACGCATCATCAGCAAATCCTATAAGCTCTTCTGGTGTTTTGGCTTTAATTTCAGGATATGAAACAACACCAAAACTCATCGTTATTTTTTGAGGAAATTTATCTATTTTTTCTATCTCTTTTCTCAATCTTTCTGCAACTTCATAGGCGGTTTTAATATTTGTATCTGTAAGAAGAATAATAAATTCTTCTCCACCAAATCTTCCCACAACATCACTATTTCTCAGAATTTTTAATAAAACACTTGAAATTTCCTTCAAAACTTCGTCTCCAAACAAATGACCAAATTTATCATTTATAAGCTTAAAGTGATCTATATCAGCCATTATTATTGAAAAATCGGTATTTAATGCTTTACTTTTTAAAAATAGATTTTCAAGTCTTTCATTGAAAAAATATCTTGTATACAATTTTGTTAAAGGATCAATTACACTTCTGAGTCTTGCAAAGATACTTTTAACTACTGTAATAAAAGCATATTCTATTATCTCAAATCTTTCTAATAATTCATTCATTCTTGTTTCACTTAACACAGAAGATTTATCATATATTACTATCGTATAATTTAGAAATTTATCTATTTTATCTGATACTTTAATTAAAAGTGGATTATTGTTTAAAATGTCACCACTAACATTTAAAATTGAATCATCTTCCAAAGTTGAAAATTCAAATTTCCTTTGTATACGTTCGTCATTTAAATAAAATGCAATCTCATTAACAGAAATGATATCATAAATCTTCCCAGCAAAATAATGTAATATGTTAGAAGGTTCTTCAAATACTTCTATTGCTTTCAATTCTTCCAATATATTCATTGCATAATTATATCTTTCAACAATTTTTACAAATTCGGGTGAAACAAACTTGTTTTTCAAAACATCTTTAAATATAGCATATTTTTTAAATTTTTCAGAAAGAAAATAATAATTCTTTTTAAGCATTTCAACATAATTTTTAAAATCTAAGTCACTGTATAAACTAAAAGCTTTGGAAAGATAATTCCGAAATCTATATTCTTTATTAACAATTTTATAATATTTTGAAAAACTCTCATATAAAAGCGCTAAAGATAACCTAAGGTTTTGCGTTGCATAATCACTTTCAAGTGATTTTAAATGTTCAAAAAATGAATCAGGATCAATTCTAGCAATTTTCTCACCTATTAACGCATAAGCTTCTTCACGCCATAAAAAAGTAGTCGAATTTTTAAATTTTTTCCACTTTTCTTCAATATCATCTTTTTCGGCAAGTACCAATTCAGTAAATAAATCAAAATCCAATGTCTTTATAAAATTCTTATCTTTATTTTTTTCGAATAATTCCCTTGCTTTTTCCTTTTTATTGCAAAATAAATACAATAAAATCAATGTTCTTAAGTATGTATGTCCTATTTCTAATTCTTCTTGGATTTCTTTTGCTTTTTGAATGGTTTCAAAACCTTTTTCAAAGTTTCTATCATAAATATAAAAAAGTGTTTCCAAAATATATGTATTAGCAAGAGGAACGTTTAGATTCTTTAATTCTAACTCCTCGCGTATCTTATATAATTGATTAAAAAATCCTTTAGTATCTCCCATATACAAAAGAAATCTAATTTTATTTAACTGAGCATTTACAGAAAGATCAGGCAATGTACATTCGTAAGAAGCTTTTATTGATTTTTCATAGTATCCATTCGCAACAACAATATTATTAATTAAATCTGCAATTTCTGTGTATATAAATGGTAGCAGATGTAATAAATTATATTTTTTAGCTAATTTTTTAGCTAAATTTAAATATTCTTTTGCCAAATTCAGGTCTCTATTTCTTACTACCATTGATAAAAGTATGGCAGCTCTAACTTTTACATCGTTCGCAAAATATGAAACAGATTTAATCTTGTTAAAAATCTCTTTTAAAATTTTAATTTTTATTTCTTTAATTTTTCCCTTGTTATATAAAGCATAATAATATAATAATATTCTTCTATATGTTCCGATCTTTCCATAACCTTCAAGTCTTGACTTATCACTTTCAAAATAATTGATAACCTCGTCATTTTTCATATCAATATATTTTAAAGCAATTTTCCAATACTCAAATATTTTCTTATTAGGTAATTCAAAATCTACTTTTTTGTTTAATCTATAATAAAGTTCAGCTTTAAAACGCACAAGTGTATAAGAAATTCTTTTGTCTGGTAAAAGTACTTCAACTTCACTAATTAAATTTAAAAGGTAACTTGGAGAAAAATACTCATTTAATCCTTTCCTTATCAACTTTAAATAAGTACATATTGCTTTACTATATTCTCCAATCATTTTAAAATGCCAAGCTTTCTTCAATAATACATCTTCTTCACTAACACCAATATAAGTAGTATTAATTAATTTTAGATGAAGCTCCTTTCTTCTTGCTTTATCTAAAGAATAGTAAAGTTTTTCCCAGTATCTTTTTAATGTAAACCTATATGTATGATATTCTTTGTAAACGATCCCTTTTATTCTTAAAATTTTTAAAATTTTCTCAAAATTTTCATTCAATGAATCTTCAATCATTTTTATATCTAAAGTTGTAAACTTTTCACCTAAAATCGATAAAACCCTCATTTTTTCAAGTTCTTTTTCTTCAAATTCACTATATACATCGAAAAATTCTTCTAATTCTAAATTAACAATATTTTCTTTTTTAAAAATCCATTCATTACTATATTTGTTTTTTACCAAAAAACCTTTTTCAACAAACAATCTAATTATTTCTACAATAATTCCGGGGACACCTTCACTGAATTTAAATATAAAATCAACTAAGTCTTTTTTGTTTTCAATGTTCCCTAACATCTTCTCCAACATTATATTTGTTTTATGTTCATCAAAAGGATTTAGCTCAATCACTTCATCAAAAATAGAAAAGTTATACGTTGAAGCTGCAAAAATTAAAAACTTATTTCTGAATTTCAAAGCTTTTAAACTTGTCAAAAAAGTTTTAAAATTCTCAGGAATTTCATTGTAATTATCAACAATAATGACAACATTTTTAATAGAATTAATAATTTTTGCAGCCAATGAAATAATCGTCTCGATTCTACACTCTTTACTTTGAATACATTCAAAAAGTGAGTAATAAAGTTCTTTGTCATAATCTTCATTTTTTTTATATATTCTAAGAAGATTTAATATCACACTTTCTGGTGTTGTAGATCTAACTACAACAAAATCATTTTTATTGAGTAAAGATTGAATGTAGCCCAAAAACGTAGATTTTCCAATTCTTTGAGTACCAATAACGCCTATCATTTTTTTTTCTTTATTATTTATATACTTTTGAATTAATTCATATTCCTTTCTGTAAATTAAAGGAATGAAAATTTTTTCTTTTACAAAAGATTCAATAGAATACACTAAATCAAAATCAAAAAATCTTTGATTTACATCATCATCAATAAAATTTTTGACATTATCTTTAATTTCTTTAGATGGATTAATTTCATAAATTACTTGTCCAATCACATGCAATATTGACTCAGGTTTAGCAGTTTTACTAATTTTAAATTCTGGTGCAAAAAACAAAGCATTATTATTAATATCTAATTTTTCAGGATTTAAAAAAATAGGAAGTATTATTTTAAAATCTTTATCCTTTGTAATAAGAACATCTTCTAAAGAAAAAAATGGAATAGTATAATTATAACTTTGATAAACTTTTTTGGAAAATTCTAAAAGTTTATAGGACAAATAATCTCTCGATGAACTATTCAAAATTTTTAAATTTAACGCTTCTTCTTCATCATATGGATAAATCAATTCTAATTTTTCTTTATATGAAAAACTTTCAGGAAGTAATACGCTGTCAAAAATTTTAAAAGTATTGATATTCATGATCAATTCATCTTCAGAAACACAAAAAGTTTTATCAATAACCTTTAATCTTTTTAAGTGGTCCTCATCATCTCTTATTAAATATTCTTCCCCACAGTATGTTTTTCTCAACGTTCTTAGAATCTCCATGAAATTTTGTACCCCCTAATTTAATTCACTTTCCAATGCTGTCTTTGTCATTTTAACAACTTCTTTAACAATTTCCTCAATATCACCATTTAAAGTCGTACCAGCCGCTCTTGGATGACCTCCCCCACCAAGTGCAACGGCTACCTTACTTACATCAAACCACTCTTTTGACCTAAAACTAACATGAATTTCATTTTTTTCAAACTCAGACAAAAAGATCGCCACTTCAACGTTTTTAATTGATCTAATTTCACTAACAAATCCTCCACTGTCTTCTTCTGTACAATTAAATGTTGCATAATCTTCATGTGAAAGATAAGAATATGCTAACAAACCATCACATTCTAGTTTCAATTTTTCAATCATCCTAGATAATAATTGAAATTGTTCTAATCTCTTATTTTCTAAAATCATCTTAGCAATTTTATCTGGTCTTGCTCCAAAACTAATCAATTCAGCTGCATCTCTAAAAACTCTTTCATCAGCATTCGAATATCTAAAAAATCCTGTATCTGTCTCTATACCCATTAAGTTTATATGAGCTAATTTTTCATCGTAATTTATTCCTAAAGCCTTATTTATTCTAAGAACCATCTGAGCAGCAGCTCCAAATGATGGATCAACCCAGTTATAATTCCCAAAATAAAGATTGGTTGCATGATGATCTATAACAATGGATTTTAGCTCTCCCAATTTTTCAGAAAACCTTCCTATTCTATCGGGACTGGATGCATCTACAACAATCAATAAATCTGGATTAAAATCTCTAATATCTTCATAAGATTTAATTAATTTTATCTCCTCAAGTTCTGAAAAATAACTTGGAATCTTCCAATCAATTGCCATGAAAACATCTTTATCTAATTTTTGTAAACCAATTCCTAGAGAGAGAACAGAACTTATATCATCACCATCAGGCATGATATGGCCAACAACGAGAATTTTTTTTGATTCATTTATTAATCCGATTATATTTAAAAACTCATTTGCAGCTACCATTAAAGCACCTCCAAAGATTTTAACACTATTTTTGAAAATCCACTTTTTACCTTGTTGGCTATCTCAAGAACCTCAACATGTGAAAGAGGCTTTTCTAGGATTCCCGCTGCCATATTAGTTGCACAAGATAATACCAAACAATTAATCCCGCAATGTCTAGCAGCAATAATTTCAGGAACTGTAGACATTCCAACCAAATCTGCTCCAAACTTTCTAAAAGCTTTTATCTCAGCAGGAGTTTCATAACTAGGACCTAAAACAGCCAAATAGACTCCTTCTTTTATATCAGGGAAAAATTTCTTAACTTTTTTAGCCCAATGTTCGTCAAAAATTTTTGACATATCCGGAAATCTTGGGCCAAATTTTTCTTCATTAGGACCTCTTAAGGGATTACGAAATTGAAAATTAATAACATCTTTTACTAAAACAATATCGCCAGGATTGAAAGTTTTATTAATTGCACCAGCAGCATTTGTAATTAATAACCTTTCAACTCCTAACATTTTTAAAGTATAAATTACAAATTTTATTACCTCAGGGGACCAACCTTCATATAAATGAAAACGTCCCTTTAAAGCAACAACATTTTTACCGGAAAGTTTACCAAAGATTAGTTTTCCTTCATGTCCTGGAGCGGTTGAATTTGGAAAATATGGAATTTCCTCATATTTTATTTCAATCTTATTTTCAATATTATCGGCTAAAAAACCCAAACCAGAACCAAGAATTAAACCTACCTTAGGCACATCTGTTATCTTGCTTTTTATAAAATCCAAAGTTTTTTCTAATTTTTCCTTCACTTTTTACACCTCCTCTGTTAAAATTATTATAGCATATCTAAAAATTTTGTTAAAAATGAGGTGAAATTTATGATTAAATTCAGTGCATCTATTTTAGCTGCTGATCTGTCTGATCTAAAGACTGAAATAAAAAGAGTTGAACCTTTCATAGATGAAATTCATCTTGACATTATGGATGGACATTTTGTTCCTAATTTAACTTTTGCTTATCCTATCCTGGAAGCTGTTAAAAAATGTACAAAATTACCAATTGATGCACATTTAATGGTTACAAATCCCGAATTTCATGTTGAAAAACTAATAAAATTAGGAGTAGATAGAATAACAATACATATTGAAAGTACCTTTCATATTAACAAATTAATTTATCAAGTAAAAGAAAATGACATAGAAGCTTTCGTCACTTTAAATCCCGGAACACCTCTAAACACCATAGAAGAAGTTTTAAGCGATGTTGATGGTGTATTAATTATGAGTGTTAATCCGGGTTTTTCAGGACAAAAATTCATAGCAAAATCTCTTGAAAAAATCAAAAAGCTCAGAGAATGGAAACAAAATTATGGAATGGACTATTTAATTGCTGTAGATGGGGGGATAAATAATGATAACATTCAAACTGTTGTTAACGCTGGGGCAGATATTTTGATAATGGGATATGGGATATTCAAAAATGATAATTTAGAAAATTTAAGTAGAACTTTTAGAATATGATAACTGCTATTATTTCTCCTTACTCATTTAAAGGTTCAATCTTAAAACTCAATGATACTATTAATTACGCCAAAGAAATTAAGGCAAAATCTTTGTTTTTGTGTGATGAAAATTTTCATGCCACTGTTGCTTTTATTGAATTGTGTAAAAAAAATAAAATAAAACCTATTGTTGGTTATAGATATAAAGATAAAGTATTTTATGCAAAGAATACTAATGAATTATATCAGCTTTTTGAAGCATATAATTCAAACAATTTTGAAAATTTAAATCTTGAATATATTCCGAGTGAAGAAATATATTTTGCTTACTATCTTCCAAATCAAAGATATTTGTATGAAATTTTTTCTGAGTTTTTGGAAGTTAAACCTGTTGAAAAAGGAGTTTTAAAAAAAATTTATTGCGATCTTGATGTTGATGAGTACAAATTATCTTCAAACCAAACTCTTCCAAAAGCTCCTGAAAATTTTTTAGATTTAAAAGTTTCTAATGATGAGTATGAAAGATTAAAAAAAGAAATTCAGTTAGTAAAAGAAAAAGATTTTGTTGATTATATTTATACTATTTACGAAATAGTAAGAACAGCTGAAAATTTAAAAATTAAAGTTGGTCCGGGGAGAGGTAGTGCAGTTGGTTCTTTGTTAGCTTATAAACTTGGAATTACTAAAATAAATCCACTAAAATTTGATTTAATGTTTGAGAGGTTTTTAAATCCTGGTAGAAAGGATTTACCTGATATTGACCTTGACATTGAAGATGAAAGAAGGAAAGAATTAATAGAACATCTAAGAAGAAAATTTAAATTCGTTTACCATATTTCGACCTTTTCGAATGTTGGCAAAAAAACACTGAAAAAATTAGCAGTCCAATTCAAAATATCTTCTCAAAAATTAGAATACCTTCTTAATCTTCCTACTCATAAAAGTATTCATGCGGCAGGAATTATAATTTCCACAGAAAAAATTAATGTTCCAGTTAAAGAAAATGTTATTGAATGGGATATGAATTCCCTTCAAAAGCTTGGTTATATAAAATTTGATATTCTTGGTTTGAGAACTCTCACAATACTTTCGGAATTAGAAAAAAAGTTTGGAAATGTCCCTGAACATGATAAAAAATCTTATAATCTCATATCTAAGGGATATACAACCGGAATTTTCCAGTTAGATAGTTTCATAGGAAAAAGAGTTTCTCGACTTATTAAACCCGATAACATTAATGAACTTTCAATTGTGTTATCACTTAATAGACCTGGACCTTTAAATGCAAGTATAGATAAACAGTATGCAGAAGCAAAATGGAAAAATAAAAAGATATTGGAACTTGATCAATTAAGAGAAACAAAAGGTGTTTTAATTTATCAAGAACAAATCATGAAAATTGCCATGGAACTTGCTAATTTTTCAGCTGAAGAATCGGATTTACTTAGAAAAGCTGTAGCAAAAAAAGATAAGGATTTAATGGAAAAATTAATGAACAAATTTGAAAAAGAATTGTCTAAAAAATTGTCAGATAATACTGTAAAAGAAATTATTGATGTTATAAAAGAATTTTCAGAATACGCTTTTAACAAATCTCACGCAGTAGCATATGCTCATATTACATATTATCTCTCTTATTTTAAAACTAATTTTCCCAAAGAATTTTACAAAACACTTTTAAAATTTGATACTTCAAAAAAAGAGAATGTAATTTTTGAACTTCAAGCTTTAGGTTTTAATATTAGGCTACCAAATATCAATCGAATTAATGAAAAAGAAAAAGAATTTGTAATTCCCTTAACTTTAATTAGTGGAATAAATGAAAAAATTGAAATTCAAATTTTTCAAAATGGTCCATATGAGTCTTTTGAAAGTTTTGTAGAAAAAAATCCCGAGTTGAATTTTTCGATAGTTGAATCTCTTATAAAAGTAGGTGCTTTTGATGATTTGGCAGATAGCAGAAGAAAATTACTGGAAAAACTAAAAGAAATTAGAAGTGGTGTAAACAGTCAATTGTTGAAAATTTCTAGTAAATTGTTTGGTAAAAAAATTGAATACAATTATAAACCAGAACAATTATGGGAAAGATGTGATATGGAACATTCTATCCTGGGTTTTTCAATCACAAAACCAGTAAAAGATTTTAAAAACTATCTTTCTCCGTATGCTATTGCATTTTCAAGAAACCAAAAACTAGCAACACATATAATAACCAAGGGTGGATATGCTACTGATGGTATTTCGACATTTAAAATAAATGCACCAGACAATACATATACAATAATAAATGAGAGAAAACCCAAGCTTATTAACGGACTAAAAAAAATCAATTACATTTTAAATTATATTTATTCTCATAAAGACATAGAAAAAGGAAATTTATATGAAAGTGTAACTTTCAAAAGAAATGGCAAAAAAATCAAAATACTAAAATCACGTCCTTTAATTGATGACTACGATATAATTATTGAAGAAGGGGTATAGTATGTATATAAATGAATTAATATGTAAAAATTGCGGAGGAAAATGTTGTAAATATTATCCAGGGCATACACTTCCAAAAGATTTTGGAAACTCTAAAGATGAAATTTTCAATAATTTAGTACTTGCTTTTAAAAGCGGGAAATGGGCCATAGATTGGGTTGATAAAAGTAAAAATCTTTATTTTGTCAGACCTGCAATAAAAGGTAAAGAAGGTTATGTTTTTGAACACTCACTAAGTGGTGAATGCACTTTTTTATCAGACAAAGGATGTACTCTTCCGATTGAAAAAAGACCTTCAGGATGTCTTTACCTAGAACCTAAAGAAAATGAAACTTGTATTCCTCACCTTAGTAAAATTAACTCTTCAAAACAATGGCAAATATTTTTGGATATTTTATTTGATGCTGCTATAGAGGCTGAAAAAATTGATTTTGAACTGTAGGAGGGAATAAATAATGAAAAAATTCATCCCCTTTTTAATCATTATTTTCTTGTTGTTTATTTCCATAATAATAATTTTAACTAAAGGAAATGTATATACTGGTCCTGAAGTTTTTTTGCCAGGTTACAAATATGGGGTGGAACTAGACAAAGTAGAAAACGAAAATGTTAAAAATTTTGTTCGCATAACTAAAGATTTTGGTGATGGTTCGAATGTCTTAATAATTTTATATGAAAAGGAAGGGTTTTTCAATAGAAATTCAACTGAAAAACTTTTTGCCTTACAAGAAGAACTTAATAAAAAAGACTATATTATAAATATTTTAAGCCCTTTAAATTTAGTCAAAATTACAGGTTTTTCAAAATCATATTATGTTTCTAATGGGGTTTTGCAAAAAGAGATTTTAGAAGATGAAAATTCTAAAAGTCTTATAAGCAGAGATGGAAAATATGTAATTCTCAATTTAGTTTTTGATCCAGCTGTTAATGCTAGAAATTATATAGATGAAATTGAATTAATTACCAAAAAATACTTTGATGAATTTTATTTATTTGGTGAACCGATTATAGATAGTGAATTATTTAAAGAATTAATTAAACAAACTTACATATATCCAATATTTATGTTTATTTTGATTGTTTTCTTTTTCTATCTTCAGGTTCGATCCTTTAAAGTTTCTTTGTTAATTGTTTTTACTCCAATTATTGCTTCTATTTTGACAATGGGTTTGTTTTTCTTAACAGGAAGGCCCTTAAATACTTTAACTGTAATGACTATATCATTTTTGCTAATAATAGGATCAGGATATGGTTTACATTATTACAATGCATTTCACAGATTTAAAGATATTGAAAAAACAAATAAACATATTTCTAAACCAATTTTGTTCTCAATGCTCACAACGGTTGCAGGTTTTATGTCATTCCTGTTTGTTGAAATTGAAGCGTTTAGAGAACTGGGAATATTAGTTTCCATCGGATTGATAATCACTGTAATTCTAATATTCTCTATCGGGAAACAATCTCTTAAAAATCTAAATCCATCTAAAAAACCCTCATCTTTAGGCATAAAATTTCTTGGAAATAAAGTGGCCTTAATTTCTTTGATCATATTCCTAATTATAGGTTCAATATCACCTTTTATGATTAGAAAAATTTCGGTTAATTCTGATATGGTATCTTACTTCTCTAAGAAATCTAAAATCTCAATTGCTTATAATTTAATGGAAAATGTTTTCAATTTCAGGGAACCTATTTACGTTGTCTTAGAAAAAGATAGTCCTTTCTTAGCAACCGATAATAATAAAATTAAAGAAATTAAAGAAACTCTCTCAAAAAGTGAGTTTATTTCCAGTGTTGATTTTCCTGATGATATTCCAATACCTATTTTATATAATTATTCCAAAACTACTCCTAGTTTAAAATATTATATTTCTTCACGAAATAAGATAAGGTTAGTGATAAACCTCACAACCGAAGGATATTACAATATTGAGAAAGTTAAAAATCTTATAAATTCAATAATGTCAGAAAAAAAATATAAATATTATATGGCTGGCAGTGCTTTAATTTGGGATGATATTAATAAAAACGTTAGAAATACCCAAATAAAAAGTTTAAGTTTTGCAGCAATTTTAATATTTATAATGGTGTTAATAATCTTTAGAAAAATTCGCTCAACCTTAAGTGTTATGATTCCAATCCTTTTTACAACTATAATGAATTTTGTCTTTATGTCTCTTCTAAATATTAGACTTGATATCTCAACATCTATTACTTCAAGTATTTTAATGGGTTTAGTAATAGATTACTCAATTCATCTCGCTAGTGAAGAAAAAAGAATAGGAGACCCTCAAAAAACGGTTATTAATGTAGGACCTCCTATTTTAGCAAATGGATTAGGTTTAATATTGGGATTTTCTGTGTTACTATTTTCAAGCTTAAAATTATTTCAATCAATTGCAATACTACTAATTCTTGGTATCGGGATAGGATTATACTTTACATTAATAATTCAACCATTTTTACTGAAAAAACGTAGATAAAATTTTAACTTTTAAAACTTCTGCATTTTTTCTAACATCATAATTAATATATAACAGGAAAAGACCTTTTTTATCAAAAATAAAAGGGAGAATTTTTTTATCAATTTCTGAAAGCTCACTTAAATATAAACCCTCTTTTTTTATCCAGTAAAGTTCCCCTTCCGGTGAACTAACTAGAGGCTGTTTTTTTACAAAAGCCTTATAAATAAATAATATCCAGTTATAATTTTCAGGACCTATTTCAGTTGTAATCACTTTTAGAACATAATTATCTGAAATTTTTAAACCTGTCTCCTCGAAAATCTCTCTTTTCATTGCCTGCGAGGGGTTCTCATTTTTTTCAATCTTACCACCCGGTGGAACCAATTTATTTTTAAATGGTTCCTTAGTTCTTTTTAAAAATAAAACTTCATTAAATTCGTTGACAATATAACTTATCACAGCTACTTTTTGCTTATTACTCCTTCTAATATTTTCAATAAACGAACTAAACATTACAAAACCTCACTTTAAAATCTTATATTAGAACCTACAAAAACACTTTTTGACCACTCTGAACCTTCCCAATCATAAATAATTCCAGCCATAAAACTTTCACCTATTAAAGGATAACCAATTTCGCACATTGCTTTTGTATCACTATCTAAAAATTTATCTTCTGCAAATGGAGTTGAATCAAAATAAGAAGCTGAAACAATCAACCCATTAAAATCACCAACAGTTGGTACTTTTAATTTCAAATTACCTTCTAATTTTGGATTTCCTCCATTAAAATCACCTAAGAAATATAAACTACCTTTTCCATAAGGATCAAGTGTTAAATCGAAACCTGTTATATAACCAAAAGCGCTACTTTTATCCAAATAAGGTAATTGGGAATTCAATTTCAGAGTTGTATACATATTATCAAACAATCGTGGAATATAACCATTCATTGCATAATACACGCCAACTGTATAATTTAGTAAATTCCCTATTTCTCCATAAACACCTGCAAAAACACCTTTCCCAACTTCTGAGAATGTTTGATCTGCTTGAACAGCACCTTCGATTCCTATCTTTACTACTGAAATTGGTAGGGTTAACGATACACTTCCACTATATTTTACTGGTGTACCATTATTCAATGTATAGGTATTTGAAGCATCGAAATCTATTAATCCTGCAATACTTAAATCAAACAACTTAAATCTTGTTACAATTTCGCCCATATAAATACTATCCGATTCAACAAAAGAAAAAGGAACAAATGATTGTAGTTCATAAGGTACATGTATGCTGGTTTTTAAGTTTTTAATTTTTAAAGAGAGGTCAAAAGCTCTTGTATTGGGGTTAAAATATCTTCTAACATTAAATCCTAATCCATATGTAACAGGTCTTGCTTTTCCATATCTAAAACTGAATGATTCAAAATCTAATCCCAAACTATTAATAATAAAACCATTAATAATATTAGTACTTGGTTCACTAGAAGGTAAGCCAAAATAGAATGTCCCATAAACAACATCAGTGGCATATGTTGTAAAACCTATTCCTAAGGACACTGGCCCTACTGTGAACTCTGGTGTAATTTCATATATGAAATATTTTTCGCCATTTTTTTCTATAGTTCCAACAAACAAGGGTATCTCAGCAAAAACAAAAAAAGCAATTACTAAAAATAGTACTAAAAACATTTTTTTCATAGTCCCACCTCCATATCTAAAATATTATTCTGTAATTTCATTGATAATATTATATCATTGTTTATTTTTTATTTTAAATTGTGCTATAATTTAAAAAGACATAATTACAAGGGGGGAGACATTTGTTTGAACTATCAATTAATGAAAAGATTTTTTTAAATTTCTTACTTTTTTTTATAAAAAAATTTGATTATTCAATTAGCTTTGACGAAAACGGTGATTTAATAGTTAAATCTTCATCGATTGATGTAAATAGTTTAAAAAAAGTTCCCATAGAAAACATAAATTTAAACTATGAAATTTTTTCAAATGGTCAATCTGTAAAACTCTCAGATATTGATGTTCCTGTTTTAGAAAATTCTACTCTTATTTTCAGAAACCTTCCACAAAATTATAATGATAAGGTTAAATTTTTCTTCAAAGATCTTTCTAATGAAAAAACCCTTGAAGAAACTGATTTTGGAGAGGTATTACTCAAAGAAGATATTTCAAAAATCTATGTTTCTGGTTTTCTTGTTGCTACAGAACCTAATTTTCTCTTTAGTTACAACATAAAAACACCTTCAAAAACAATTATAGAAAAACTAGAACATTTTGACATACCATTTAAAAGAACAGCATATGTTAATAAAATTAAAAAGATTTTGTTATATTGCGAAAACGCTGAAGTTGCAATATATTTAGCTGATGATCTAAAAAAACTTATTAATGGTGAATCACATGATGAAATAAATTGGAAAGATGTACAAATTCATGCTATTAAACTCTTAAATGGTTTAAACAAAGTTTTGTTTTTTACAGAAAAAGAAGAAGAACAGTACTCTAAGATAATTGAATTCGCAAAATCAAAAGGCTATAAATTGATATTAGTTTCAGAGGCTTTGCGAAAATATTTAGACAATGAAAGAGATATTTTTGGAAATAGAATTAATACAACACTTAGGTTTTACAATGAATACTCAAAATCTTTTCAATTCGATTTTGTAGATTTAAAAAATTTAGAAAATGAAGAATTAAAAAACCTAGAGTTAATTCAAAAGTTTTTAAACCTTTTAGAGCTCAATTTAAAAATTCTGGTTTCAAACAATATGTTGCAAAGCTTGGATAATAGAGAAGAAACATTTGCATGCAACATTGAAAATCAAATAATATTTAAAAGAAATATAATTAAAGATTTGAATTTACTATTAAACCAATTCTTAATAAACGTTAGTAAAATTATTTACCCTAACGATACATCTTTTGATGCTCTATTAAAAACATCTTCAGATTTAATCATTAAAATTTCCAATGTCAAAACCTATAAGACAAATGCAAAAAATAGAGAATCAGTTTTTGAAAAATTATTCAAAAAATTCAAATGATGTTATAATTATGGTATGAATATAGATACAGTATTACTTATAATTTATTTTTTATTATTTTTGCTTTTATCTAAATTTTCTCCTTTTATTATTGGAGCCATAATTATTGGCTTTTATTTTTCTATTATAATTGATGTTCCAGCAAGCTTCTTAAACAAAAAATTTAATAATAAAATTTCAAAAATTATTTCTTACACTTCTGTCCTTGGTCTAATATTATATTCCATGATTAAATTTGTTCCCATTGTAATAAACCAAGGCAAATTAATTTTTGATAGTTTATCCAAATTATCAATTAATGAAAGTACAAAAATTCCTAGTTGGTTATCTGAATTTTTAAATATTTCCAACAAGCAGATCTCTAATTTTGCCCTTGAAATCATTAACAAAATCCTCTCCATAGCCCCATCTTTTTTTACAATGGCAATTCTTATAATTGTAACTACTTTGGCTGTTACAAATTTAAAATGGTACATGGCAAAAAATGCTGAAAAATTATTTGTAAAAAATCCTGAAAAAGGAAGAGATTTTCTTAAAAAAGTCTATAAAGATTTTGAAAAATTTGTTAAAGGACAGGTGTTAGTCGCAGCAATAGTTGGTTTGATCGTTGGTATATTATCTTGGATTTTTAAAATTGAAGGTGCTTTTTTCTTAGGAAGTCTTTCATTTATCACCGATTTTATACCATTTTTTGGAGTATTAATTACAGCTATTCCTATGTTAATGTTAGGATGGTCTTCAAAAGGTTTATTTGGTTTAATTATCGCATTTATGATACTATTAATAGCTAATCAATTGGAATGTTGGGTTCTTTCTCCTAAAATACAAAGTTCAAATTTAAAAATTCATTGGTTTATTTTAATTGTTAGTATCCTTCTTTTTGCCGATTTATTTGGATTTATTGGTATTTTAATAGCTATTCCCACTCTTCTATTTTTAAAAAGATTTTGGAACATCTATATAAAAGGAGGAAGTTATGACAACTGGTGAAAAATTTGAAAAACTACTAAAAATAATGGAAATTCTAAGAGGTCCTTCTGGTTGTGAATGGGATAAAGCTCAAACCCATGAATCTTTAATTCCTTACTTAATTGAAGAAGCTTACGAGTTTATTGAAGAAGTAAAAAATAAGAATTTTGAAAATATGAAGGAAGAACTGGGAGATATTTTATTACAAGTTGTTTTTCATGCTCAAATAGCAAAAGAAAATAATAATTTTACAATTGAGGATATTATTGACAATCTAAATGAAAAATTAATTCGTAGACACCCTCATGTTTTTGGAAATGAATCAGGTTATTCTTATGCACGTTGGGAAGAAATTAAAGCAAAAGAAAAAGGAGAGGAATCTTTTTCAAAAATTGGAAAAATTAACTATGCACTTCCTGCACTTTCTCTTGCAAGAAGAGTTCAGGAAAATGCATCTGATGTAGGTTTTGATTGGGACAATATTGAAGACGTCTTGTTGAAAGTAAAAGAAGAAGTTGAAGAATTAAAAAACACAAAAAATCAAAAAGAAAAAGAGGAAGAATTTGGTGATTTACTATTTGCATTAGTAAATCTTTCGCGTTTTTTAAAAATCGATCCGGAAATTTCTCTTAGAAAAGCAACAGAAAAATTTATTAATAGATTTCAAACAATGGAAAAACTTATAAAAAACGATAATAAAAAACTTGAAGAACTAAGCCTAGAAGAACTTGATAAATACTGGGAGGCAGCTAAAATTGAGGATATACGGTAGAAATGTCTTAAAAGAAGTTTTAAGTACAAACACAGATGTTAAAATGGTTTATTTTTCAGATTCTGGCGATTCAGAATTGCGGGAATTGATTAAACATACTAAAGAAAAGAAAATTCCTTTTACAATTGCGAATAGAAAAATTCTATCTAAATTGTGTAACTACGATAAACATCAAGGAGTTGTAATTGATATTGGTGATTTTAACTATAAAGATGAAAGTATAATTCAAGAAATAAAAAGCCCATTTTTAGTGATTTTAGATCAACTTCAAGATCCTCATAATTTTGGTGCTATAATAAGAACTGCAGTCGGAGCTGGTGCAGATGCAATTATAATTCCTAAAAACAATTCTGTAAAAGTTACACCCACAGTTATTAAAGTTTCAGCAGGTACTATATTCAAAATTCATATTATACAGGTAACAAATATTGGTAGATTTATAGAAAACATCAAAAATCATGGTATATGGATCTTTGGAGCTGACATGGATGGAAAAAAATATTATGAAGCTGATTTAAAAAAACCTATAGCTATTGTACTTGGTAATGAAGGTTCAGGAATTAGGAAAGGTGTAAAAGAAAAATGTGATGCTTTTGTTTCAATACCAATGAAAAATAACATTGATTCTTTGAATGTTTCTGTGAGTGCAGGAATAATTTTATTTGAGGTGATGAGACAAAATGAAGGTATTAATAGTTGAAGATGATGCAAAGTTAAGAAGATTACTAGAACTTGAATTCACTCACGAAAAATTTGAAGTAAAAACTTCCGAATATGGAGAAGATGCTATTTATATTTATGAAGAATTTAAACCAGATGTTGTAATTTTGGATGTTATGTTACCAGACATTGATGGTACTGAAGTTGCAAAACAAATCCGCAAAATTGATCCTGAAGCTGGAATTATAATGCTTACAGCTTTAAGTGAAACCAAAAATAAAGTTGAAGGTCTGGAAAGTGGTGCAGATGATTATGTTGTTAAACCTTTTGACTTTGAAGAACTTTTAGCCAGAGTAAAAGCACTTTTAAGAAGAAAAAAGCTCGAATTTGAACATGAAGTAAAAATCGGTTCACTTTCGATCAATTTAGGTTCTAGAACAGTCAAATATAATGAGAAAGAAATCTCACTAAGCAAAACAGAATTTGATCTTCTTTCTTACTTAATTAAAAACAAAGGGCGAGTAGTTTCAAAAGAAGAAATTTTGAATGCTGTATGGGGACTAGATTATTATGGAACACCTAATACAGTTGAGGTGTATATAAATTATCTTAGGAGAAAAATCGATCCCAATCTTATCAAAACAGTTAGAGGAATAGGTTATAAAATCTCAAAAGAATGATGGAGGTGAAATAGATGTTCTTCTTTGATCCAAGCTTTATAATTTTAATACCTGGACTAATATTAGCTCTTATTGCCCAGATTTATGTACAAGAACGATTTAATAGATACTCTAGAATAAAATCATCATTGAATATGACTGGTGCCGAGTTAGCCAAATTTATGCTTGAATCAGCAGGGTTGTATAATATTAGAATTGAAAGAATCCCTGGTAAACTTTCTGATCATTATGATCCAAAAAACAAAGTTGTAAGATTATCAAATAGTACATATGATTCAAGTTCAGTAGCATCTTTAGGTGTTGTGGCACACGAAATAGGGCATGCTATTCAACATGCTAAAGGGTATGTTCCTCTTGTTGTAAGAAATGGCATTGCACCTGTAGTTTCAATAACTTCAAATCTTTCATGGATTTTATTTATAATAGGCTTTTTATTTTTTAATATTGCATTAATCAGAATTGGAATTATTCTCTTTTCATTTGCTGTGATATTCTCCCTTATCACTTTACCAGTAGAATTTGACGCAAGTAGAAGGGCTGTAAAAATTCTAGGCAGTAATTTATTAATGCCGCCTAGTGAACTTGAAGGTGTAAAACAAGTTTTAAATGCAGCTGCTATGACATACGTAGCTGGAACTTTAATGGCTATCCTGCAGCTACTCAGAATGCTTTTTTTAGCAGGTTTAGTAGGAGGTAACAGAGATTGAATGATCTTTTAATAGCTTACAGATTATTAAGGAAAAGATTTAGGGATGGTACTTTTTCAAAAGATTTTTATGAAGCTTTTTCCTATGCTGAGGAGAAAGCTTTTTTTAAAGATTTAGTTTTTGGAGTATTAAGAAGGCAAGAATATCTTGATTGGATAATAAATTCTTTTTTGAAGAAAAAAGATATTCCTCCTTCAATTAGAACTGTTTTACGTATTGGAACATATTTACTTTTATTTACTAATACACCAAAATATGCCGCGGTAAATGAAACAGTAAAATTGGTTGAAAAACAATCTTTTAGAAAGCTTGTTAATGCTATACTAAGAAATATTTCCAAACTTTCTTACATAAAAGAACCTAATGAAATACATTTAAAATATTCTCATCCCAAATGGTTAATAGAATACTGGAAAAAATTTCTGTCTAAAGATTATTTATTTTCCATGCTTGAGTTAAACCTAATTCCTCCAAAAACCACTGCAAGAGTTAACAAAAGAAAAATTAAAAGGGAAGATTTAAAGTTTTCTAACATACAGTTCACGAAACATTCTCCTTATGGAATTATATTTGAAAATTTTAATTCATCACCATGGGAATTAAAAGAATACCTAGAAGGATACATAACGTATCAAAGTGAATCTTCGCAGTTAATACCTTTACTTGTTGATTTTTCTCCTGATGAATATGTACTAGATTTGTGTAGCGCCCCTGGTGGAAAAGCAACTCATATTTTAGAGATTGAAAATGTAAAATTATATGTAAATGATATAGATGCAAACAAAATTGAAATTGTAAAGAATCAATTTAAAAGATTAAACCTTACGCCTGAAAACTTTTCGATAAAAGATGCAAGAAAAATTAATTTTGATATAAAATTTGACAAAATTTTTATTGATGCTCCATGTAGTAGCCTAGGAACTGCCAGAAGGAATCCAGAAGTTTTAAGACGTCAAACTCCAGAAAACATCAAAAAACTTTCAAGATTACAAAAAGAAATCTTGAACAATGCATGGAATTTACTAAAAAAAGATGGAATAATTATATATTCTACCTGCACAGTAGCTTTTGAAGAAAACACTTTGAATTCTAAATGGTTAGTAGAATCTAAAAATGGAAAAGTCATAGATATTAGAGAAAAGCTTGAAAATTTTGATGTAAAGTATTTATGGGATGGATATGGAGCATTATTCTATCCTGACGAAAGTCTAACACCATTTTATGTTTCATTAATTAAAAGGAGTGATTAAGTTGATTTCAAAAAAATCTGTTGAAAAGTTGATAACTTCCAAAACTTATACTCCAATGGTTCTAAAAGAATTATACAAACATTTTAATATTAAAACAAAACCTGAAAAACAAAAGCTTCGTAAGATACTTTCCGAATTAGTTAAAGAAGGAAAAATCTACAAAGATAGTAAAGGAAAATATAGAGCAATTAAAGATAATTTAGCAATTGGTACTCTAGAATTCACTAGAAATGGCACTTTGGCTTTTGTTTGGACAGAATCCGGGGATGAAATTGCAATTCCCACCGAAAAAGCAGGCAATGCTCTACATAAAGATAAAGTTTTAGTTGAAATCATTGGAAAATGGTACGATCTTCCAGAGGGAAGAGTTATAAAAGTTATACAAAGAGGCCTTAAAAAAATTGTTGGTACTTTTCAACCGCGCGGAAGATTCGCTTTCATAATTCCTGATGATCCAAAAATACAATACGATTTTTATGTTCCTGTGGAGTACTTCAACAATGCAAAACCAGGTGTAAAAGTTGTCGCCGAGATAGTAAAATATCCATCCCCAACGAGAAACCCTGTAGCAAAAGTGATAGAAGTACTGGGTTATTCTGATGATCCCTCTACAGATTTTCCTACTGTAATTGTTAAACATGATCTACCTGTTGAATTTCCCGAATCAGTTTTAAAAGAAGCTGCAAAAATCTCTAATAAAGTTACTGAGAAAGATTTAAAAGGAAGAAAAGACTTTAGAAATGAAATTGTTGTAACAATTGATGGTGCTGATGCAAAGGATTTTGATGATGCGGTAAGTGTTAAAAAACTGAAAAATGGGAATTATTTATTAGGTGTTCATATAGCAGATGTTTCATATTATGTTAAAGAAAATTCAGAACTTGATAAAGAAGCTTTTAAAAGAGGAACAAGCGTGTATCTAGTAGATAGAGTTATTCCTATGCTTCCATTTAAACTATCGCATGGCATTTGTAGTTTAGTTCAAGGTGAAGATAGATTAGTAATGTCTTTGATAATGGAAATTGATAAAGAAGGAAAAGTAGTAGATTTTGAAGTATCTCCAGGGGTAATCAGAAGTTATCGTAGATTGGTTTATGATGATGTTAATGCATTATTTTCGGGAGACAAAAAAGCATATGAAAAAATAGGTGATTTGAAAGAACATTTATATTTGATGAAAGAATTAAAAGATATACTTAGAAATGCTAGAAGAAAAAGAGGAGCTATTTTGGATATAGAAGGTGGAGAAGTAAAAATAATACTAGATGAAAAAGGGCACACGATAGATATAATCCCAAGAACCAGAGGAGAATCTGAAATTATAATTGAAGAATTTATGATAAAAGCTAATGAAACTGTAGCAGAAATTTTTAATAATTTTGATTTGCCTTTTGTATACAGAGTACATGAGCAACCTGATCCTGATACAATTTTACAATTGAAAAATTATCTTTCAGCTTTAGGAATAGATCTTAAACTTCCTAAAAAAATCCAACCAATGCTCCTTCAAAAACTACTTGAAAAAACCGAAGGACATCCTCTAAGAAGTAGCATTGAAAGACTTTTAGTACGATCTATGAAAAGAGCAATTTATTCGCCAGTAAATATTGGGCATTTTGGACTAGCATCTTATGCTTATACTCATTTTACATCACCAATTAGACGATATCCGGATTTAGTAGTTCATAGACTCATCAGAAACTTTCTGAAAACCAAAGGTAAATTATCTAAAAAACAAATAAAGGAACTCAATAAAAAACTAACAAAAATTGCAGTACATAGTAGTAAACGCGAAAGAACTGCCGACGAAGCAGAATGGGATTACATTGCATTGAAAAAAATTGACTATATTTCAAGACATATTGGTGATATTTTTGATGTAGTCGTTACATCAGTCACAAAGTTTGGACTCTTTGTAGAAATTATAGATAAGTACATTTCCGGACTTATACATATATCTACAATGGATGATTACTACAAATATGACGAAGAAAAAAGCATTTTAATTGGCACAAAAAAAGGAAAAATTTATAAAATAGGCGATAAACTTAAAGCAAAAGTAGTTAATGCCGATAAAACAAGAATGCAAATTGATTTTGAAATCTACGAAGGAAAAGAACTACAAAAAGAAACAAATAACATTAAAACAGATTAAGCCTTCTTATTCTTAAAATATTCTACTGCTTTAGCAATTAAAGAAATGATCAGTAAAATAATTACAATTGGAAAAACTATTGTAACTAATCCAACAAATATTAGAACGATTAACAAAATTCCCAAAAAAATAGACAAAATGGGCGATAAAAAAGGAAAAAACAAGATTCCTAAGATTACCAAAAAAATTACTCCAAGTGTTGCTAAAAAATATAACATTTTTTCACCTCCACACAGAAATTATATCTAAAAATATTTTAACATAATACCAAAATTTTTGCAAATAACTTTAATTTTTTTGGGTGATAATATGAATAAAGAAAAGATTAAAAAAGAAATTGAAAAATTAAGAAAAGAAATTGAATATCATAACTATAGATATTATGTTCTAGCCGATCCTGTTATAAGTGATGATGAATATGATAAATTAATGGAAAAACTAATTGAACTTGAAAAAAAATATCCAGAATTCCAATCCTCAGATTCTCCCACTCAAAAAGTGGGAGGAGGATTAATTTCAGGATTTAAAACTGTTCCACATTCAAAACCAATGCTTAGTTTAGATAACACTTACAACGAAGAAGAAATAAAAGAATTTGATAAAAGAGTGAAAAAAATTTTAAATACCTCTGAGGTAGAATACGTCTGTGAATTAAAAATTGATGGTGTTTCCATTGCTCTTAGATACAATGATGGCAGTTTAGTGCAAGCATTAAGCCGTGGCAATGGTTTAGAAGGTGATGATATTACCGAAAATATCAAAAAAATTAAATCTATTCCACTCAGACTATTTAAACCTCTAACTATTGAAGTTAGAGGAGAGGTATTTATGCCTGTGGATGAATTTGAACGTTATAATCGACAAAGGGAAGAAGAAGGATTACCTCCTTTTGCAAATCCAAGAAACGCAGCAGCAGGGACTTTAAGACAATTAGATTCTTCAATAGTTGCTAAAAGAAAATTAGACTCTTTCATTTATTACATAGTTGAACCTGAAAATTACAACATCAAAACTCAATGGGAAGCTCTAAACTTTTTAAGAGAATTAGGATTAAAAGTAAATCCTCTTTCAAAACTATGTAATTCTATAGATTGTGTAATTGATTATTGGAAAGAAATGATTAAACAAAGAACTATTTTGGGATACTGGGCTGATGGTATTGTTGTTAAAGTAAACAAATTTGAATATTATCCAATTCTTGGTGAAACAGCAAAAGCACCAAGATGGGCAATCGCCTTCAAATTCCCGGCAATAAAAGCAAAAACACGTTTAATTGACATCGAATTGAACGTTGGGCGTACGGGAACAATCACACCTGTCGCAATACTTGAACCAGTCAATTTGGAAGGAACAGTAGTTAAAAGAGCTTCGTTACATAATTTTGATTACATAAAAGAAAAAGATATCAAAATTGGAGATTATGTTTATATTGAAAAAGCAGGAGGAATTATACCGCAAGTTATAAGCGTTATCAAAGAAATGAGAATAGGTAATGAAAAAGAAATTGTTCCACCCGAAAAATGCCCTGTTTGTGGCGGGCCTGTTGGAAAACTTACCGAAGGCGAAGTAGCTTTAAGGTGTTTAAATCCACATTGTACTCAAAAATTAAAAAGACACTTAGAAATCTTTGTTTCCCGATCAGCATTCGATATTTCAGGTATTGGTGAAAAATTGATTGATAAATTTGTTGAAGCAAAAATTATCAATGATATTGCAGATATTTTCTACTTAACACCATTCGATTTAGCTCAAATAAGTGGAGTAGGTCAAAAAACAATTGCAAATATTTTAAAACAAATAGAAAAAGCTAAAAACACACCTTTTCACAGAGTTATTGTCGGGCTTGGAATTCCTATGGTCGGCGAAAAAACTGCAAAAATACTTGCAGAACATTTTAAAAATATTGATAATCTTTCAAAAGCATCATATGAAGAATTAATCTCTTTAGAAGGTATAGGACCAGAGGTAGCAAAAAGTGTAATAGAATACTTTAAAAATGAAAAAACCAAGGAAATAATTGAAAAATTAAAAAAAGCTGGTGTTAATTTAGAAAGTAAAGAAGTCAAAAAAAGTAACAAACTTAAAGGGTTAACATTTGTAATAACTGGAAGTCTAAAAAACTACACTCGAGATGAAGCAAAAGAAATAATCGAACAATTTGGTGGAAAAGTTACAAATACGGTAAGTTCTAAAACTAATTATTTAATAGTTGGAGAAAACCCTGGCTCTAAACTTGAAAAAGCCAAACAACTAGGTGTAAAAATTATTAATGAAGAAGAATTCGAAAAACTTATTAGTTAATTTCTCCAACTTCTCTTAAAAATTGGTTTAAAAATCCTTTTATGACGGATGAAGCATATGAAATAATACTTAATGTTTCCGACTTTAAAAGATAAAATTCTCCATTTTCATCCTTTTTTTTCATTTCGTCAATTGATACTCTTTGCATTAATCCATCTTCCCCAAATATTCTTTTTATTTCATTGTGTATTATTGAAAATTTACTCAATGTATAATTCATAACATTTTTAACATAATCATAATATGTTTTAAAATAAACCGGTTTTGCTCCAAGTATAGCTTCCCTAGTAGAGTTATCAGAATAGTACAAAAGATAGACCAAATAATCATCCATAAAATAATGGGCATATCCTAAAATAGTCCTCATTTTTTCATTCATCGCTGCCCAAACTAATTCTCCAAATGTTCCAGGAGCATTATGATAAGGTTGAGACAAATCCTCTATATAATGAAGCGCTCTTGCTAAAAATCTATAGCCCCAATATCTATCACCTGATTCAAAAGCTTTCTTTGACATATTTACAAAATACATAAACGATTTATCCCCTTCAAATGCAACTAAAAGACCTACTCTATATTTCATATGTCTAACACCTTGACTATTTCCAATTAACCCTTGAAGAGGAGATAAATTTAATCCTTCATCCATACCATTATCTGGCTCAGGAGAGTAAATAGTTAGGATTTGCCAAACAGGTAAATTATTATCCATCGGTGGAGGATCCGGAGGAAATTTTCCATCTCCAAGTGGTTCAAAAAATTCTCTTTGGCCAGCTACATCCTCAAGAACCAAATACTCTTCATTATATATTCTATCTTCTTCATAAGTATAGTCTGTTATTTTAATTAACGAATCTTTATTAACTAGATCTTGTACTAAATAATACGTAAAAGCTTCATGACCACTCCATGCAAATGAAAATACTGAAATTAAAACAAAAATAATCAAAGTAATTTTTTTCATATTTTTCCCCCTAACATTCTTTACTTTTTTTCTTCAATGAAAGATAGAACATCGTCAGAACCAAGCATTCTTTTTAATTCCACGGTTCTTTCATTTTCGTTAAGCTCTTTAACAATCCCCTCTTCATTACTCCTTGAAACCACAAAATGTTTATCAGCTCTAATAGCAATTTGCGGTAAATGAGTTACTACAATAACTTGATAATTTTTTGAAACTTCTTTTAATTTTTCTGCTAATTTATTCCCAGTTTCTCCACTAATTCCAGAATCTACTTCATCAAAAATTAATATTCCACCAGAAGCTACTGATAACTCCAAAGAAAGCATTAACCTTGATAATTCCCCTCCAGAAGCAATTAATCTAATAGGTTTTAAAGGTTCATTTTTAATTGTACGACCGATTATTTCCACTTTATCAAATCCATTAGAAGTCATTGGAGTTTTTTCAAATTGAATTTCTAAATCAGCATTTAAATTTAAATCTCTTGCATGATTTAAAAATATTGCTAAAATTCTATTTGCCGCTTCTCTACGTTTCTCTGTCAATTTTTCACCTATATCTTCTAAATCTTTTCCCAATTTTTGAATTTTTTCTTTTGCGTTTTCTAAATTCTTTATTTTTGAAACTGTCTCCTCATAACTTTTTTTATAATTTAAGTAATTTTGAATAACATCTTCAATAGTTGGTCCAAATTTTCTTTTCAATGAATTGTATTCCCAAATTTTTTGTTCAATTTCTGAAACATCATATTCTTCAATGCTAGTTAATTCTCGTTGAATATCCAAATTTACAGTTTCAACTATATCCAGTGCCGTATCTATTTGTTCCAAGTACTTTTCAGGTAAATTTTTTCTCATTTTCCAGAACATTTCACTAATATTCTCGCACATCTCCATAAGTTCGTTATAATTTTGAATACTCTGTTGCAAATTCAATGCAATTTTGTACTTCTCTTCTAATTCTTGCTCTTCAAGTGGATCTGGGTTTACCTTTTCAATTTCTTCAATTAAAGCCTCTAATTCATTTTTTCTCATCCTCAATTGATCAATATTTTCTGTTTTTAACAGTGACTGCAAAGATTTATATTCAGAATAGAGTTTTGAATATTTTGACATTAACTCTTTATTACCAGCTATTTCATCCAAAACAGAAATTAAAAAATGAGATTCAAGAAATTTTAAATGTGAATTTTGCCTGTGTATTGAAATAAATTCACTTAAAATTTTAGAAACTACATTCCTTGGATACACTCTTCCATTCACTTTAAATGTAGTCCTACCATTTCTTTTGATTATTGAAAAGATATTTTCCCCCGAATATATTTCATACTCTGAAAAATCATATGGAATATCAATTACTACATCTGCATTATAGTTATCTACTCTTCCGTTTGTCATTCCTAACAAAATTCCAAACACATCTAAAAGCAAACTTTTGCCTGCTCCAGTTTCTCCAGTAAAGACATTTAAATTTTCATGAAAATACACATCCACATTTTTAAAATACAAGTAGTCGTTTAAATGAATGGATCGTATTAATCCATTCTTCATTTTCCTAGATTCTCCTTTTCAAAAGAATATGGCAATAACTCTTTAACAGATACCTTTTTTATTTTTCTATTTTTACTAACCAAAATAACTTCATAATCACCGAACTCAGACATTACCTGTCGACAAGCTCCACAAGGTGAAATAGGTTCATCAGTATCACCAACTACAACCAAAGTATCAAATTCCTTTTCACCCTCAGAGACAGCTTTAAATATGGCAACTCTTTCTGCACAACAAGTTAAACCATACGATGCATTTTCGATATTGCAACCAGTGTAGATTTTCCCGCTTCTTGTAAGCAAAGCTGCACCAACTTTGAAATTAGAATAAGGAGCGTAAGCTTTTTCTTTCGCATTAAAAGCCTCATTGATTAGTTCTTCAATTTTCTTTTTCATTATCCACCACCTTAATCAATACTTTTTCAATTCTATTTTTAGAGGCAGCAACTATCTTAAAAACAAAAGTACCAATTTTAAACTTTTCACCCACTTTTGGTATTCTTTGTAAATTTTCTAGAATATATCCTGCTAATGTTTCATAATCGCTTTCTGGAAAAACTAAATTTAATTCTCTTTCAAGATCATTAATTGGTATTGTAGCATCGACAATATAAGAACCATCTTCTAGTTTTTTAATTCCAACATTTTCATTTTGATCATATTCATCCATAATTTCCCCAAAAATTTCTTCTAAAATATCTTCCATTGTCACTAGACCAGCAGTTCCACCATATTCATCAACCACAATTGCTATATGTATTTTTTGTTCTTTAAAAATCTTCAAAAGTTCTGAAACCTTCATAGTTTCCGGAACAAAAAGTGGTTCTCTCATTAATTCTTTGACTTTTACTTTATCCTTTATTTCTGTCCCTCTTTCGCTTACGAATACTAATACATCTTTTGCATAACAAATACCTACAATATTATCAATGGTATCTTTATACACTGGTATTCGCGAATATTCTTCTTCTTTGATAATTTCCATCACATCTTCTAGGGTTTCACTTTCCTCAATTGCTACAATATCAACTCTTGGAATCATAATTTCTTTAACTAATGAAACTTCCATTTCTAAAGTTCTTTTTAACATGAAACTTTCCTCATGTTTAATTACTCCCTCTTCACGCCCAGCTTCTACATACATCAAAATATCTTCGGTAGTAATAAATGGCGCTTCATAAACCAACTTTCCACCAATAATTTTTATAATAAAATTAGATATTCCAATAAGCATTTTTATGAATGGTGAGAGAATTTTTGACAAAAATATCAAAATTTTTATCATTCTATTGAATATTTTTTCATTATTTTGGCGAGCATAGATTTTAGGAGTTATTTCACCAAATATTAGGATAAAGAAAGTTAAAATTAAAGTAGTAACTAATGCCGAAAGGCTCTCAGGAATAATATATTTAAATAACCCTACCACAATTAAAGTAGCAACTGAAGAAGCTAAAATGTTTACTAAATTATTCATTATTAATATAACTGTTAATAACTTATTGAATAAATGCAGCTCACTTTCTTCTTCTTCCTTATCTCCTTTCTTCAATGACTCTTTAAGTTTTATTTTACTAACTGATGTTAAAGCAGTTTCTGATGCTGAAAATACCGCAGATAAATAAAGTAAAAAAATCAACAAAAAAAATGATAACAAATAACTTAAAGGATCTTCCATCTTCACTTTCACCTCCAGATAAGATTATATCATATTTACTTAATTCTCTTGGTAATTATAACATTTTTTTTCATTAAATTTCGCACTCGAAGTGATTTCTCTACATAAACTCTTTCTTTTGAATAAGGATCCATACCAGTATAATAAATAGTTGTACTTAAAGTACCTGGAGTCGGAGTAAAAATTTGTATTTGCTGAGGTTTATATCCTAATCTTGTTTCAATAAATTTTCTTAAATGGTCATTTTCTTTTCTACCTTCACCAGGATGACCTACAATAAAATATGCAATAACGTATTTTTTCTTTGAAAATTTTTCAAATTTACTCTTAAATTCTAAAAATAAATCTATTTTCGGTTTTCTCATTATATTTAATACTTTTTCATGTGAATGTTCCGGAGCTAATTTTAATTGTCCAGGCGTAAATTCAGGTAAATGTTTTACAAATGTTTCACCATTTCTTTTATCTGCAAGGACTAAATCATGTCTTATTCCAGAGGATATGAATACATTTTTTATTTTGGGTAATGATTTCACTTTATATAAAAGGTCTAAAAACACCTCATGATTTGGTTCATTGCTTTTACATATTTTTGGAAACATACAAAATTTTGCACATTGCCCTTTTGTGTTTCTAATCTCACAATTTGAAGCAAACATATTTGCAGTTGGCCCACCTATATCCATAATCGTTCCCTTAAAATCTTTGTGTTTAGAAATCACTTTAGCTTCTTCCAATATCGAGTCTATACTTCTTGAAATTACGTGAGTCGTTTGATGTTGAGTAAGAGCGCAAAAAGCACATGAACCATAACAACCCCTCACTGCTGTAATAGAATATTTAACAGTATTAATAGCTTTCACAGGACCTTTTCTCAAATAATACGGATGAACATCTCTTTCAAAAGGTAAAAGATAAAGTTCATCAAATAACTTTTGAGAAATCGGAAATTGTGGTGGATTTTGTATGACATATCTGTTATCGTGTTTCTGAATCAATCTATTATTTTTAAATGGATCAGTTAACAAAGTCTGTTTCAAAAACATTTCAGAATATCTCTCGGGATTTTCAGAAACCTCTTCAAAAGAAGGAAGAAATATTCCATCTATTGAAGGTGAAGAAGTCCACCAAACTATTCCTCTAATTTTCTTACACTTTTCAATGTTTCCAAATTTCTCAAGACATCTTGCAATTTCAAGAGTAGCAAGTTCACCCATCCCATATACTAAAAGATCAGCTTTTGAATCTAGTAAAATAGATTTTCTCACTTTATTAGACCACCAATCATAATGAGCAAATCTTCTTAAACTCGCTTCCAGTCCACCTAGAACAATAGGAACATCTTTGAAAAATTTTTTTATTAGATTTGAATATACAATGGTAGCCCTGTCTGGTCTTTTACCTCCAATTCCTCCAGGAGTATAATCGTCAGTTTTTCTTTTTTTAGCAGATGCTGTATAATTTGCAACCATTGAATCCACATTACCTGCTGTAACACCAAAAAATAAACGAGGTCTTCCTAACCTCGTTATTTCATCACTTTTCCAATCAGGTTGAGCTATTATTCCAACTTTGTATCCTCTTGAAACTAAAAAATGTCCAATTAGTGATACACCTATTGAAGGATGATCAATATAAGCATCTCCAGTAACTAATATAATATCTAAATATTTCCAACCTAATTTTTTAAGTTCTTCACGTGTAGTGGGTAAAAACAATCATTTTCCCTCCAACAATTCTTTATAAATACTTACATAACTTTGATATCTACTATTTTTTATCTTATTTTCTTCCACAGCTTTTTTTACTCCACATCCAGGCTCATCAATGTGATTGCAATCAGGGAAAAGGCAAGAAAAATTATCAAATTCTGGAAATAGATGTTTTAATTTTTTAAGCTCAATATGTGAAATATCCAAATTTGCAAATCCCGGTGTATCTGCTATCCATCCTCCAAAATCAAAGTGTAATAATTCAATAACAGTTGTTGTATGTCTTCCACGGTCCAATTTTTCAGAAATACCATTTACTCTCAAAGAAAGTCCTGGATTTATAGCATTTAATAAGCTACTTTTTCCTACACCTGACATTCCTGCCATAGTAGAAATCTTTCCTTTTAACAATTCCTTCAATTTGTCAATTCCCAATTTTGTTTTTGCACTAGTAACAATTACAGGGTAAATGCCAGAATATGTATCTAAAAACGATGTTATTTTTTTTTCTGTTAATAAGTCAGTTTTATTTAACACTATAATAGCAGGAAGTTTTTCATTCTCGACTAATACCAAATACCTATCTAAAATTTTTAACGGGGTTTCTGGAGACTTTAATGTTGTAACAACAATAACTTGATCTACATTAGCAATCTTAGGTCTTGGAAGTTCATTTTTTCTATTATAAATATTTTCAATTACTCCTTCGTTCGAAATTATTTGCCTATATTCAACAATATCTCCAACAATTGGTCTTATTTTTTGTTCTTTAAATTTTCCACGTAATTTACAAAGAAACTTTTCACCTGTTTCAAAATCTTGAACTATAGCCATATTTGACATAAACTTTACAACGACACCTTTTTTTCTCATTTATTACCTCCTAATTCACCATCATCCACTAAAACTTTAATGAATTCTCCTGTTTTGATTTTTTTTCCAGCATTTGGATAAGTTGCTAAAACTCTCCCATCAGGGCCAGGATATTTTATCTTATTAACTTCAACTTTTAATCCCCAATTTTCCAATACTTCTATAACTGTATGGTAACTAACCCCAAAAAAATCTGGAATAATATATTCTTCTTTCTCAAAAGATTCACCAAATATTCTTATAATCCTACCTTTTTTAACTACATCACTAACATTTGGAATGGTGCTAATAACCTTCCCATCCCCAAAAGTTTCAACTTTTAATCCTAAATTTTCTAGTACTTTTTTTGCTTCTTCAATTTCATATCCAATTATGTTTGGTAAATAAACAATATTCACTTTTTCGTTAAAATACACAAAACCTAAAAAAGCGAGAGCACCAAATAAAACTCCAATAGTAAAAATTAAGAAGTACTTTATTATTTTTATTTTAAATTCCTCCTTCTTAATTGACCACATGCAGCATCAATATCTGTACCCTTTTCAACTCTTATCTCACTTTCTATTCCATGTCTTTCCAGAATTTGTTTGAATCTCTCCATTGCCCAACGACTTGGTCTATAGAAATTAGGATTGACTGGATTCACTGGAATAAGATTTACAAAAACATTTATTCCTTTTAGTGATTCTGCCAATCTTTCGGCGTCTTCAGGATAGTCATTGAACTCCCTAATAAGAATATATTCAATAGTAATCCTATCACCGGTAATTTCTTGGTATTTTCTGATAGCGTATATCAATTCATCTACACTATACTTCCTATTTAACGGGATTATTTCATCACGTTTTGAATTAGTTGCAGCATGTAGAGATAAAGCAAGTCTAACTCCTACATCTTTCTCTGCAAGTTCAATAATTTTTTCGGGAATTCCTACTGTTGAAATAGTTATTCTTCTCTTACTTATATTCAATATTTTTTTGTGATTCAGCATTCGTATACTTTTAAGTGTTTCATCAAAGTTCAGTAAAGGTTCTCCCATTCCCATGTAAACCACATTCCCTACTTTTACTTTTCTGTTAATTTCAATTCCAAGAATCTGTCCAACTATTTCACCAGATTTTAAATTTCTCACAAAACCACTTTGGCCAGTTGCACAAAAACTACATTTAACCGGACATCCAACTTGTGTTGAAATACATGCTGTAACCCTTCCTGAGTGGAACAATGCCACTGATTCTATCGTATTTCCATCATCTAATTCCCACAAAAATTTGGTAGTTCTATCGATTTTAGAAATTTGCATATCAAGTAATTTAGGAATGCCTATATGAAACTTTTCATTTAAAATCTTTCTATGCTCTTTAGATAAATTTGTCATATCTTCAAAATTAAATACTCTCTTTTTATATACCCAATCAAGAACTTGATCTGCTCTGAATTTTTCTAATCCCAATTTTTTAAAGAATTCTATCAATTCATCATATTCAAAATTCAATAAGTTTTTTCTCATATCAATACCTCCAAAAGTTTTCTTATTATATTTTACCATAACGAAAATTAGCAATGTATATAGGACTTAAACAATTATATACGATTCATGGAAAACTTAAAAATCAGAGATTTTAATGTGAAATAAATATATATCATACCCAGAAATGAATAATTAAAGTTTAAAATTTATTTTCAAGATATTAAAATTTAATAATTTTTTTCAATTAATTAAATTCTAGAACTCAATTTTATATATCTAATATACCATTTTCTTATTGTCTGTTTGTATATTACAACCTATACTTTTTGCTATGTTTCCTTTAATCTTCTTTTTACTGATTTGTATCTCCATATACTTGCACCTTGTCTCTTCGATAAATTTTTCTTTATCGGTCGTAAAAAACCTCCTTGTAGCAGTGTATTTTATTTAATTACACTGTCTACTCTGGAGGTATCATATCAGAATATCATAACCAAACTTATTAAATTTTGAATTTTTTCCACCACTTAAGGTATTAATTTAAAAATTGATATCTTGATTGCAAATAAATCCCCTTAATCACTTTGAAAACTTTATTATCCAATAATCAATATCTCCAGCATTCGATATCTTACCGCCGGCAACAATATATCCTCCATCACTAATCTGTTGGATACTATATGCTGCATCACTATTACTACCACCAAGAACTACATCCCAGGCTTTGTTTCCATCACTATTAAGTTTTACTATCCAATAATCATATGTTCCATGATTTCCACTTATATCCCCATCGTTTGAAGCTGTCCATCCGGCTACAATATACCCTCCATCGCTAGTTTGTTGGATATACAATGCAAAGTCGTCAGCCCTATTCAGAGATACATCCCATTCTATGTTTGGCTGTTGTGTAATAAATGACCATATTGGTCCTTCCGTTTCTCCACCTTTTCCTTCTTTTGCTACTACTTTCCAATAGTATTTTGTACCTGAATTTAATGTGCCTGTTGCATATGATTCACCTATTAAATCCGTTTTCTCTAATTCTAAATTATTTGAATCAATGCCAAAGTATAAATCAAAGGTGAGAGTATCTCCATCAGGATCTGATGCCTCCCATGAAAGTGTTGGCATCAAAGAAACATCAGTTGCTCCATTACTTGGAGAAGGATTTGTTGGAGCTGTAGGTGGATGATTTACTGGCACACAAGATAATAATACCAATCCTAAAATTACCAATACAAATACTATTCTTTTCATGCTTTCTCCCACCTAAAAATTCTGAAAGATTAATTAGTCTTACACAAATAAAAAAGTGTTGAGACCCAAAAATTTCATTTAATTTTCTAATACATAATTTAATTTTTAATTTTAATTATACCATTTTAACTTATTTTAAATCAAATACAATTTATTTTACTAAAATTAAAAGAATTATAAATTTAGTAGTATTAATCCTTTAAATAAATTTTGAAATAAAAAAGGCATAATGTATAATTTTAGTAATAACCAAAATTGAGGGGGGATATTTTGAATCTAGAAAGACTCAAAACTTTATGTTTAATACCTGGTATATCTTCAAGAGAAGAAAAAATCAGAAAAAGCATTATAAATAACCTTAATCCCAAGGAATATTTTGTTGACAAAATTGGTAATTTAATTATTAAAAAAGGTAATCAAAACAAAAAAATACTTCTAATGGCCCATATGGATGAAATTGGTTTTTTAATAACCAGTATAAGAGAAAATGGAAGTCTGATTTTAAGAAAAGTGGGAGGAATTCCAGACGAAATTTTACAAAGCAGATTTATCGAAATAATTACTGAAAGCAAAACAATAGATGGAGTAATTGGTTCAGTACCACCACACTTAAAAAGAGATAACGTAAATTTTGAACTTGTAGCTGATGTAGGTGTTGAAACTAAAAATGACGTTTTAAACATGGGTATAAAAATAATGGATTATGCTGTATTTAAAAAAACATTTTTAAAAATAGGAAATTATATTTCCTGTAGAGCTTTAGACGATAGATTTGGATGTTATGTCTTAGAAGAAGTTTATAAAAATTCTTCTCCAAAAAATGAAATAATTTTTGCCTGGACTGTTCAGGAAGAAATAGGTTTAAATGGTGCAAAAGCTTTGTCAAACGAAATATATGAACTAGATTTAGCTATTGCAATTGATTCCTTTGCCTGTTGTTCAAAGCAAAATCAACATATTAAATTTGGCAATGGACCTATAATCAGATTTGTAGATAATTCAGGAATAAGTTCCTTTGAATACTCTAAAAAAATAATAGAAATTGCAAAAAAGCATGATATTCCACTTCAAGTAGGTTCTACTGGCGGTGGAACTGATGGAAGTGTATTTGTAGAAAAAGGTGTACCATTTGTCGCACTAAGTGTTGCAGTGAAATATTTACATTCTACTGTTGAAATGGTGCATTTAGACGATCTGAAAAATCTTATAAAATTAATAAGTGCGATAGTAGAGGAGGAACTATAATGGACCTTTTACTGTATCTACTTTTATTTCTCTCAGGTATAGGAGCTGGATTTGTCAACGTTCTAGCAGGTGGAGGTTCAATGATTACTTTGCCAGTTTTAACTTTACTTGGTCTTGATATTTCTGTTGCTAATGGGACAAATCGTGTTGGAATTTTATTACAAAATGTTATTGCAACAAGAAACTTTAGAAAAGGAAATGTTTTATCGTTAAAAGAAGGATTTTTATTAGCACTTCCCGCAACTATAGGGGCTATTTTTGGGACTTTTACTGTATTAAATATTGACAAAAACATTCTTGAAAAAATTATTGGTTTTATATTTCTTTTTATGAGTATTTTTATTCTTTATAAACCCAAGGTTTGGGAAGAAGGAAGAAAAGTCAAAAAAAATTATTTGGTAAGTTTTATTGTTTTCTTTCTTATTGGTTTTTATGGAGGTTTTATCCAAGCTGGGGTTGGATTTTTCCTTATTGCTAGTCTGGTATTTATTGAAGGAAATAACATTATAAAGACAAATGCTCTTAAGGTTTTTATCGTACTTTGTTATACTTCCTTTTCCTTTGTTATTTTTCTTCTAAATGGAAAAGTCGACATTTTAAAAGGATTAGTTTTAGCATTAGGAACAATGTTAGGTGCTAAAATTGGAACAAACGCCGCTTTAAAAAGCGGCGCAAAATTTGTAAGATTTATTGTTTTTATAATGATAATAATCTCTGGAATTAAATATATTACCTAGTTATTTTCATCTTGTTGTTCTTTTTTCAATATTTCATCAAGTAATTTATTCATTTTTACACTTGCTTCAATACCTTTATCTTCTTTAAATCTCAACTCGGGGGCTACATAAAGCCTCGTATTTTTTGCTACATAGGTTCTGAAATAACCTTTAAATTTCTTCATTAATTCTACTACCTTTTGACGTGTTTCACTATCTCCTATATAGCTAATATAAACATCAGCATATCTCTTATCCTTTGATATTTCCACTCTGGAAACTGTGATAAAATTTCTAACTCCATCAAACTCAGGTTCTTTGATCTTCTGCAAAGCTTCAGATATTAAATTTCTAATATAAGCTTCAATTTTTTTATTCCTGTATTCCGGCCTCATAATTTCGCCTCCAATATTTTTTACATATGATCTGGAGCTGTAATACCAAGTAAGTTAAATACAATTTCATAAACTATTTTTATGGCATACAACAAATTTAAACGTGCATTTGATATTGCAATATCTTCTTCATCGAGAATTCTCTCTTTTGCATAGAAACTGTGGAACTTTTCAGATAAACCATAGATGTAATTTGTCAAAATATGTGGTGACAGTTTTTCAGTGGTATCTTTCAAAGTAAAAGATAATTCATCAAGAAGTTTTATTATATTTAGTTCTTTTTCTTTTTCTAGTTTTTCAATATCTTCTTTTAATTTAAATTTGATTCCTTTTTCTTTAGCCTTCTCAAAAACACTATTTATCCTTGCATACGCATATTGAACATAAAACACTGGATTATCAACTGTTTTAGATTTTGCAAGCTCTAAATCAAAATTTAAATGTGTATTTATATCATTCATTGCAAAAAAGTATCTTGTAGCATCTTTCCCTACTTCATCAATTAGCTCATCAAGCGTAACAAAATCACCCGATCTGGTACTCATTTTTACAACTTCACCTTTTCTTTTTAAAGTAACAAACTGATGTAAAATAAAATCTAAAAAATCATCTGGTATATCAAGTGCTTTCATAGAAGCCTTCATTCTTGGAATATGGCCATGGTGATCGCTTCCAAAAATATCGTAAACCTTATCAAATTTTCTTAAATATTTATCGTAATGATAGGCAATGTCAGTTAAAAAATATGTATAAGTTCCATCGCTTCTTATTAATACCTTATCATCTTCATTTATCAATTTTGACACTTTAAGCCAAATAGCTCCATCTTTTTTATAAATTAAATCTTTATTCCTAAATATTTCCAGAACTTTTTCTACCAAACCTTTTTCAATTACTGACTTTTCACTTACCACAGAATCAAATTTACTATCAAGTTTAGAAAGTGTACTATTCATCATCTTTAAAATATTACTTACTGCATATTTCATAAAAAATTGCTCTGTTTCATTGTCCCATTTCTCCAAAAATTTGTCTTCAAATTCTTCTTTTAACTTCTCTGCAAATTCTATTAAATACTTCCCTCTGTATCCATCTTCGGGTAATTCAAATGATTTACCAAACAATTCATTGTATCTTACCCATAAAGATCTTGCTAAAAGCTTTATTTGTCTTCCAGCGTCATTTAAGTACATTTCTCTTGTAACATCATATCCTAAAAACTCAAAAACATTCGATAAGATATCACCTATTATAAGCTGCCTTCCATGTCCTACCGTAAACGGACCTGTAGGATTGGCACTGCCATATTCAAATTGAACTTTTATATCATTTTTTTCTGGTTTCCAATAATTTTGTTCTTTCGAAAGCATATCATTTAAAATATCTATATAATAACCTTTGGAAATTTTAAAATTTAAAAAACCAGGGCCTGCTACGTTAATTTCCGAAAATAAAGGATCATCACTTAATTTTTCAGAAAAATACCGTGCAACTTCAATTGGGGGTTTTTTAAAGTATCTTGCCCCTATTAAAGCAATGTTTGATGAATAATCTCCAAATTTTTCATCAGGAACTTCAATATTAAAATCGTATTGAATTTCTTGCTCCGACAATATACTTTTTAGTCTTTCATATATCAATTCTCTCAGCATTTAGGCACCTCCAAGTTGTTCAATTAATTCTAATACCTTATTTACTCCTTCTTTAGTTATAGCAGAATAGGGTATTACTATATATTTATCACCTAAGAGTTTTTCATAATAACGTATCATCTTTGCTTTTTGAGACATCTTAAGTTTATCAACCTTTGTAAGAATCACTGAAAATGGTAATTCTAAATCTCTAAGCCAGGTTAGTATTAATTCATCGTTTTTTTGCAATTCATGTCTACCATCTATTAAAACAAAAACCAATTTAATATTCCAGCCTCTTATTTCAAAATAATTTTCAATAATTTTTTTCCATCTTTCTCTCTCTTCATATGAGGCTTTCGCATATCCATATCCAGGTAAATCTACAAAATAAAAATTATTATTTATTAAGTAAAAATTGATAGACCTTGTTTTTCCTGGTTTTTTACTAACCTTTGCTATATTTTGATTAGTCAATATATTTAACAAAGTTGATTTCCCAACATTAGAGCGACCAACAAAAACAAATTCTCCTCCTTTTGATTCAGGAAATCTATCCTTAGAACTATATATTGTTGCGACTAATTTTACATTATTTATTTTCACTTAGCAATGCCTCCTTCAAGATCTCTTCAATTTCATCAACAAATACAAATTCTATTTCATTAACAACATCTTTTGGAATTTTTTCAACATCATATTCATTTTGTTTTGGCAAAATTATTTTTCTTATACCTTTTCTATATGCAGCCAAAACTTTTTCTTTTATGCCCCCAACTGGTAGAACTCTACCTCTTAGAGTTATTTCTCCAGTCATTGCTATGTCATTTCTAACTGGTATTTTTTTAATGGAGGATACCAGAGATGTTACAATAGTTACTCCAGCACTTGGACCATCTTTGGGTACTGCTCCCTCCGGCACATGGATGTGTATATCATTTTTTTCAAAAACAGATGAAAATTCCTCACCGCAAAGTTTTCTTGTTAAACTTAATGCTATCCTTGCAGATTCTTTCATCACGTCACCTAATTGTCCTGTAATAATCAAATTGCTCTTTCCGGGAAATAGTAAACTTTCTATGAATAATGTTGTTCCACCATAAGGTGTCCAAGCAAGACCGGTTGCAACACCAATTGTTGGATTTTCAAGTTTACCTTCTTCTTTGATCCTTGGTGGTCCTAAAAACTCTTTTACTCTTTTTTCTGTAATAAGAACTCTATTTTTTCCATTTACAATTTCAAGAGCAGCTCTTCTTATAATTGCCCTTATTTTTCTTTCTAATTCTCTAACCCCTGATTCAATAGTGTATTCAGAAATTATTTTTTCAATGGCTTTTTCCTTGAATTTTATTTTATTTTTACCGTTTTTCAATTCTCCTAGTGCTTTAGGAAGTATATAATCTTTTGCAATGAAAAATTTTTCTGTATTTGTGTAACTAGGAATTTCAATTATTTCCATTCTATCTTTTAATGCTTCCGGGATATTGAATAATGTATTAGCAGTTGTTATAAACAAAACTTCAGATAAGTCAAAAGGAAGTTCAATATACAAATCAACAAACTCTTTATTTTGTTCAGGATCTAAGACTTCCAGCAGAGCAGATGCCGGATCTCCTTGAAAACTTATACCCATTTTATCTATTTCATCCAGCAAAATTACAGGATTTTTTACTCCTGCTTTTCTTATTAACTGAATTATCCTTCCCGGTAGAGCTCCTACATATGTTCTTCTATGACCCCTTATTTCAGCTTCATCCCTAAGACCACCTAAAGACATTCTCATGAATTCTCTATTCATGGCTTTTGCAATAGATCTTCCAAGCGAAGTTTTACCAACACCTGGAGGCCCTACAAAACAAATTATCGGAGCTTTCATAGTTTTAGATAAATTTCTAGTTGCCAAAAATTCTAGAATTCTTTGCTTTGGTTCTTCAAGACCGTAATGTTCTTTTTCTAAAAGTTCCTTTGCATGGTTTATATCAAGATTGTCTTCAGATTTTTTGTTCCATGGTAAATTTAAAATCCAATCTAAATAATTTCTGATTACATTAGCTTCTGGAGAGTATGGAGACATTTTTTCTAAACGATTTAATTCGAATCTGGCTTTTTCCTTTACAAATTCAGGATAGTCTCCTTCCTCTATCTTTTTCTCAAGTTCTTTTATTTCTGCATCTTCTTCTCCACCTAATTCTTCACGTATAGCTCTTAATTTTTCTCTTAAGAAATATTCTTTTTGTGATTTTTCAATTCTCTGTTTTACTTTTTGATCTAATTGATGTTCTATTTCCAATAACTCTGTTTCTTTTGAAATTAATGCCAATATTTTTTCCAATCTTTCATATGGATGAAGTGTTTCAAGAAGTTCTTGCTTTTCTTTTAAACTTCCAGGAGTAATTGAAGCTGCTAAATCTGCAAAAACATCTGGATCTTCCATATCTTCTAAAAACATCAACGCCTCTGTCGGTAATTTTCTTGAATACTGGACATATTTTTGCATTTCATCTCTAACAATTCTCATAAGAGCTATAAGTTTTTTAGTCTTTTTGTATTTTTTCTTAAGAACTTCAATATTAAATTTAAAATACTTTTTTTCAACTGATTTTATTCTCTTTGCTCTTACTAATCCTTCAACTAAAACCTTGAAAGTACCATCGGGAAGTTTACCAAGTTGCATAACCCTAACAACTGTACCAATTTCAAACAAATCATCTTCCATAGGATTTTCAATTGAAGGATCCTTTTGATTAACGACAAAAAGAAGTTGATTATAATTTTCCATTGAATCTTCTAAAGCAAATAAAGACTTTTCACGTCCTACATAAAAAGGCATTACTGTATTTGGAAAAATAACAATATTACTTCTCATTGCAATAGCAGGTAAAACATCTGGAATATTTATTTCTTCTTCGTTGAATTTAGAAGCTTTTTTCTCTAATTTTTCAAATTTTGGTTTCGGATTTTCTGCCATTTTTACACCTCCTCAGTTCATTAATTAATTTCTGATTTTCTTCAGGAACCTTTATAATCAAGTCTCTTTTATCATTACTTTTGTGTTTTAATTCAATTTCTATTCCTTTTTCTGTAAAATATTCAGGAAAAATATTTGACCATTCTATTAGAAAAATTCCCTCTTCATCCTCTAATTGACCCTCTAAAACATAAAAAAGTTCTTCAATATCATTAAGACGATAAAGATCAATATGATAAATTGTTTTTAAATCACTATAAACGTTTACAACTGTAAACGTTGGACTACTTACATCTTCAGGTTTAATTCCAAAATTTTCACAAAAATACTTCACAAAAGTTGTTTTTCCAGTTCCTAAATTTCCATTTAAAAAAATAAACCTGTATCCATTTAAATTATTAGCAATTATACGAGCTATATCTCTCAAATTTTCAAGAGACACATCATAAATTTCTAATTCAATCAATTTTTCACCTTCTGAATATTAAATTTAAAATTAAAGTGAGAATTAAACTAAAAATGATCATAGAAGTAATTGGAATAATTATCACAAAACTTTTCTTCCGTATGACAATATCACCCGGTAAAGGAAATAGCTTAACTTTCTCCATTAAAAACATCAGAATCCCCATTATCAGAAATATTAAACCTGTTATTATCATTATTTTCCACATTCTTGCCACCACTCCTGAAATATTCAAAAGGAAGCGATATAGTATCACCATCTTCAGTATAAATTGTTACTCTCGACAAAAATACATTTACAGTAATAACTTTTGCATTTTTCCCTTCATATTTTATGGTACTTCCTTCATCAGGAATATTTTTCAATGCTTCAACATAAAAATCATATTCATATTTCAGACAACAAAGTAACCTCCCACAAGGTCCGGTTATCTTAGCAGTGTTTATCATCATTTGTTGCCTCTTTGCATGCTTTAAGGTTATACTATCAAACTCTCTTAGCCAATACGAACAACAAGATTTTAATCCGCAAAGACCTAATCCTTTCACAAACTTCATTTCATCTCTTGCACCAACTTGTCTTAATTCAATTCGAGTTTTGAATTCTTTTGCAATATCTTTAACTAATTCTCTAAAATCAACTCTATTTTTAGAACTAAAATAAATTACAAGTCTTGACCTTTCCATTAACATTTTGGCAAACAAAATTTTCATATTAAGTCTATGTTTTTTTACTAACTCTTTTGTAATTTCAATTGCTTTGCTAGCTTCTTTCTCGTATTCTTCAATGTTTTTTAAATCTTCTCCAGTAGCTTTTCTAATTATAGGCTTTAAATCATATCCAATATCCTCAATACTCATTTCTCTTTTTCCAATTAATACCTTTCCATAATCCATTCCAAATTCACTCATTACTATTACTGTATCATTTACATTTATTTTCTCACCATTATCAGTGTAATAAATAATAGGACCAAGTGGTGTTAACTCAACACCATATACTTCAGCAGTAAGTATCATTTTTACCCTCCTAACGTGAAATAATCTATAACTAATTATATCATGAATTCAAAACAATGACTTTTCTCGAAAATTACTAATAAATAACAAACAAAGCAAAAAAATCTGTTTTTATTTTCATTTGTTAAAAAATTAATTCCTTACATTATATAACTTTTTTTAAAAGAATTCAATATTTTTGATTTTTTGTTTTTTATTAATTTTTTAACTATAATTCAGTCTTTTAAAAATATTAAAAAGATATAATAAGTTAACCAAAAATCTTAAGTTTAAGGGGGGAATGCTATGAAAAAAACTCTTTTTATTATTATTGCTATGTTTTCAATTATATTAGTTTTTCAAGGATGTCTAAACATGTTACCAAAAGTTACTGGATCAACAATTAATGGAGTTGCAAAATACTTTGATAAAAATCAAAATCAACATGGAGGAATTGAAATCATATTAAGTTCAAATAATTCAACAAAAACTACAACTACTGATTCTAATGGAAATTATTCATTTGTTGGTTTAGAACTTGGCGATTATGTAATTCTAGCTCAAGATCCAAATAGCAATTATTTTCCAGCAAGTTTAGTTACTAGTTTAGTTGCAACTGGAACATATACAGTTCAAGAACTTGTTCTTACAAAAGTTATAAATCACGTTATAATTTTCAGAGAAACTGAATCTGGTTGGGCAAATGCAGGAGTTCCAACAACTGTTATAGGGGACATTTTAGTTAATAAACTTGGAATGACAGAAGGAACTGGAATTAACCAATTTGAATATCGTAGTTTAAGAGCAGCAACACCAAATCTTCAATTTAATTTTGGAGATCTTTTAGTCATCGAAGGTGATCAACCACAAGATTTTTATGACATTTACACCGCTAACAAGAATACTTTTGATACATTTGTAAATAATGGTGGTGCTATGTTCTGGGTTGCATCTGACAATGGTTGGGCATCTGGTGATTTTACATCAACCTTACCAGGCAGTATTACTTGGAGAGATGGCTATGAAAATATAAATAATATTGCTGTTTTTAATCATCCTATAACCAAAAACTTTCCACCACAAATCGAAGGTAACTACGCTAGCCATGGAGGATTCGAAACTAATAACAACAACTTAATTAACAACTTAGTATCATATATTGAGGAAGATTCTGGTTTATTACCAACATTTATAGAATATAGGTATGGATATGGACGTGTTTTAGCTACTACAATACCTTTAGAATGGTATGTAACAAATGGTCCAACAAATGTGCCACCGAATTATAACTATAACATATCTTACAAAGATTTATTTGTTCTGATGTTAACAAGAGCTTTAAGATACATAATGGGCTTAAATGTATCACCTGATATACTATGACAAGTTTATAAAAATTAT
>Ga0190334_1000044_pt1 | contig 56668 bp, 53 predicted proteins | sample 48720478_MG_FD_161270 | JGI IMG/M metagenome (GOLD analysis project Ga0190334, IMG submission 161270) | Hydrothermal vent sediment bacterial communities from Southern Trench, Guaymas Basin, Mexico - 4872-04-7-8_MG | ecosystem: Environmental > Aquatic > Marine > Hydrothermal vents > Sediment ... | reverse complement strand
AGTGACTCCGACTTTAGGAGGTGCCGGCTGATTGTTAAATTTTACCCAGAAGGATTCCAAAAGCTCCTTTGCCCTCTCTTCGGTTAAACTTCCGTTTTCAATCTCCCTTTTGTAAAAGGGATAAAGGTGCTGATCCAATCTTCCGGGATTGAAAGAATCCCATGGATTAAGCTCGGTTATCACTCCTATGTGGACAAACCAGTAATACTGCAAAGCTTCCCAGAATGTGTCCGGCCTTTTAGCAGGAACCTTTCGGCAAATCCTTGCCATCTCCTCAAGTTCGGGTTTTCTTTCTGGATTGCTCTCCCTTTCAGCCAATTTTTCAAGCTCGTTCGCATATCTATTTGCATAGGAAATAAGAGCCTGAGCCGCTATTTTCATAGCTTTAAGTTCCTCTCTTTTTTCAAGAGCTTCGGGATCATTGTAAAAATCAAGATTTTCCATACTATTTTCAATATCCTTTATAAAATCCTCAAATCCCTTTTTGTATATCTTGTCATCAAGAACAGTGTGACCGGGAGAACGCTGCTCCATAAATTCCGTGAAAACTCCCGCTGAAAAAGCTGCCTTCCACTTCTCGTCAACCTCACTGAAAATCTTATCCCTTATTGACCTGCCCTTCCAGAAAGGAATTATCTCCTTTTCGTATATCTCTTTTGTCTTTTCATCAACCCTGTACCAAACCTTTTCCCTTGAGTTAAGTATTTCAAGATCTTCAAGACTGTGCACTATAATTTCGGGGTATGTGGGTACAGCCTTTGGCTCGGGACCTCTCTCTCCCACAAAAAGTTCCCCATCATTAATGCAGAGCTTTTTATTCTCAAGTATGTACTTTAAAGCCATAGCCCTTCTTACAGGAGCTGAAACCTTTTGGGCAATATCACTTTTGTAAAACTCTGTTATAAGAATTGCTCTTTCGGGTGTTATGTGAGGTATTGCATTTAAGGATTGCTCCCTTAATTTTCTTATTCTTTCGTTCATTTTCAGCCTCCTATCTTCACATTAAAATTATATTTTCCAAAAATATTTTTTATTTCATTGATTTTTTCTTCGGGAAGAGGTTTTATCTCCTCCAAAAGATAGGGCATTCCCAACCTTTCGTACTTTGAAACCCCTGCCCTGTGATAATTTAAAAGGGTCACTCTGACAATGTTTTCAAGCTTTTTCAAAAATTCAATTATTGCATCAATGTTTTCCTGAGTATCAGTAATGCCTTCAACAAGAGGGATTCTTATCTCAATATTCCTGTGAATCTTATCCAATTTTTCAAGATTTTTTAGGATGACTTTGTTTGAAACTCCTGTGTACTTTTTATGAAGCTCATTATCCATAAGTTTTAAATCATAAAAGTACAAATCAATAAGGGAGTTTATCTTTTCAAACCTTTCAAAATCAGAATAGCCGGATGTATCAACAACAGTGGTCAAATACCTCTTTTTGCTCTCTTTTAAAAGACTTTCAAGAAATTCAATCTGCAAAAGAGGCTCTCCGCCGGAAAAGGTTATCCCGCCTGAAGATTCATCATAAAAGAGCATATCCTTGTCTATCTCCTTCATTACATCATCCACTGAAACCTCCCTTCCGGAAACTTTAATCGCATCAGAAGGACAGATTTCAATACAATCTCCGCAAAGATCACACTTATCTTTGTCTATCATTATCTGATTGGTCTTTTTAAGTGCTCCCGTATGACAGGCTTTTATGCATAGATCGCAGGAGTTGATACATTTGTCAGGATATAGCATTATTTCGGGCTCAAGTTTCTGACTTTCGGGATTATGGCACCACCAGCATTTAAGAGGGCATCCCTTTAAAAACACAGTGGTTCTTATTCCGGGACCATCGTGAATCGCATACTTTTTTATATCAAAGATAATTCCCTTAACCATCGTAAAATGAATAGTACTGTTTTACAAACTTCTCCTGAACTTCATAGGACCAGTGAACATCCCTCATATAATCCGCTGCTGATTTAAAATCACTTTTTTTAATAAAATCTATTATTGCCTGATGCTCTTTAACCGAATTTTCCTCCCAATCTTTTAGTATTCCTCTCTTTCTCTGAAAATCATAAAGCCTTCTCTTCTTTATTTTGACAATTTCAATAAGCTCATCATTATCGCATAGATTCAAAAATACATTGTGAAAATCAAGATTATAGCTATAGTATGTATCAAAATCTCCTTTTTCAACAGCTTTTTTCATCTTTGAATTTAAAAGCTCAAGTTTATCTATTTTTTCATTGTCCAGCTTATCCTTTACTGCAATGATGCAGGAAGATTCAAGAGCTCCTATTATCTGGTAGAGTTTTCTTATGTCTTCAAAGGAGAGTGAGTTTACAATAATTCCCTTTCGCGGCTTTATGGTGACAAAGCCTTCAAACTCAAGTTGAAGGAGTGCATCCCTTAAAGGAGTTCTGCTGATTCCAAGCTTTGCACTTGTTCTTTCAAGGTTTATCGTCTCTCCCGGCTTTATCTCTCCGCTCTGAATTTTGTCCCTGAGGTATTCGTAAACCTGCTCTTTCAAAGTTTTTGCAAAAAGTGGCCTCTTTTCCTCTTTCATTTTAACCTCTAATATGTAATATATCACATATCCGAAAAAGAAGCAAGAACTTTATAAATTTGCTCAAAAACTCGAATTAAAGCCAAAAAGCATAAAGCTTCCAAGCGTTTTTTGTCTTGTACTGAAATAGGTTTAAACTCAATTTAAAAGTGAGAGCTTTCCCACAAAAAAATTAAATCTTTATTTTAGGCTATAGATTATTTATCTAAAATTGGGAAATTAATACCCTATTCCAAAATTACAGCTGTCCCGTAAACTAAAATCTCTGCTGCATTCTGCATAATATACGATGTTGAAAACCTCACATTAACTATTGCATTCGCACCCAATTTTTCAGCTTCCTCTATCATACGATCAAGAGCCTGCTCTCTTGCCTGTGCGAGGAGTTTTGTGTAATCTCTTATCTCTCCTCCTGTTATGTTTCTGAAAAGAGCTAAAATATCCTTTCCAATATTCCTTGCTCTTATGGTATTCCCTTTAACAAGACCCAATACCTTTTTCACACTTTTCCCATTAACTTCTGGAGTTGTAACTATTATCATTTCTCTACCTCCTTGTATCTTTCCTTTTTTCCAGAGAATAATTGTTCCCTTAGTATAGAAACAAACAAAACAACAGCACCTAAACTGAGTGAAAATATTCCTATTTTCAATATCAGCGGAGTTTTTGGATCTTTCAAAAGCTCATCAATAAATTGATAAACTCCGAAAAACAGCACTATTATCGCCCCCAATGAAAACAATATCCAGCCTATTTTTCTTTCAAGTCTGTTATAAACAGATGTCCAGTAATTTTCCCAAACTCTTTCATCAGGCTCTTTTAATTTCATCATTTTAAGCCCCCCCTCAATTTCTATGTATTTTTTTATCTCAGCTTTACATTCCTCGCATACTTTCAAATGCTCCTCAACCTCTTTTCGCTCATCTTCCCCTAATTTTCCTTCAAGGTAGGGAAGCAAAAGCTCTTTTATCTTTTCATGATCTTTCATACCTTTCCCTCCAGCTCTTTTTTGAGCTTTTTCTTTATATAAAATAGCGATGACATGATTGTTCCGAGCGGTTTGTTTAATGTTTCGGCTAACTCTTCATAGGATAGCCCTTCGATGTATCTTAGTATTATAATTTCCTTTTCCTCAGGAGCCAATTTATGAAGTGCTTCTGAGAGTATGTCCTTGAATCTATCATTTCCATTAGGATTATAAACTATTCGGAAGAAATTATTCGAGCTTATGTTTTCTCTTTTCTTCTTTTTTGTATAATCAAAGCATAATCTTCTTATTATCTGATAAAACCATGGAAAAAAATCCTTTGAGCCGTCAAACTTTTTTATACTTCTGAATGCTCTTATAAATGCTTCCTGAGAAATATCAAGAGCATCCTGCTCATTGTGAACAAAGCCCAATGCTATATTGTAAGCCCTTTTCATATAAAATTTAACCAAAGGCTCAAAAGCTCTTTTATTGCCTTTCTTCAGTTTTTCTATTATCTCTCTTTCATTCTCAAGTTTATTCTTCATATTATATATACTACACCTTTTGTGTTTTTATTCAAAAAATAATAAGAATTCTTTGAATTTACACAAAAAAACTGTACCCGCCCAATTTTCCTGCTCTTCTCTTTATCTCTTCGGAATTTATTAAGTCGAGGAGTATTTTGAATCTTTTTGTTTGCGAAAACTCTTTTGTAAAAACAAAACCGTACTCTTCCTCTGCTATCGGAATAAAATCCAGACATAGAAGTTTTGCTACAGGTTTAATACCGAGTCCTGTATCAGCTTCTCCTCTTTTTACGAAAATTCCAACCTCAAGGTGGGTGAAAACCTCTCTTTCGTAGCCTTTTATTTGAGTTTTATCAATACCTTCTTTTCCCAAAACATAATCAAAAAGTATTCTCGTACCAGCTCCCCTCTGTCTGTTTATAAAAACCACATCTTTATCCAAGAGCTCTTTTACGGATTTTATTTTCTTAGGATTACCTCTTTTAACAAGAAAACCCTGCTCTCTTTTAACAAAAGGAAGATAAACATACTCTCCTTTATTAAGATGTCTCTTAAGAAAGGTTTTATTGTACTCTCCGGTTTTAGTATCAAGAAGATGAATTCCGGAAAACTGAGCTATTTTTTCGGATATTGCCTTTATTCCCCCCATTGAACCCGAATTTATTATCGCAATATCAAGGGTATTATCATAACGCCTTAAAATATCCCTTAGCTCAGAGATGAGAAAATCATTGGAGCCTATGAAAATTATTTGATTATCAATTAATTCTTTTTTCCTGTTTATTATAATTTCAATTTCCTCGCCCCTGTTAATACCCTCTGTTTTCTCCTCCACCTCGGCAATGCCATCTTTTTCAACAAATGGCTTTAAAAGGGATGAGCCTCTTTTCAAAGGATAAAAATAATATTTATCCCCTATCTTCCCAACCTTAATCTTTAAAAATTCTCTCATTCCCAACTTCGAATATACTTTAAAAGCTGAGACAGCATTTATTTTTTCCCTTTCAAAATCATAAAGTGTAAAGTGATATGCAGCATCTTCCAAAAATTCATTTAAAACTCCCACAGCTGCTCCCGGATAGCCGGGGATACAGAAAACGGGTATATCTTTAATCTGACCAAAGCAAAATGGTTTTCCCGGAATATAATTAACTCCGTGAAAATGAATCTTGCCATACTTTTCGATAAGAGATGGGATGTAGTCCTTTGCTCCGGATGATGTTCCGGCTGAAAAAACAATAATATCGTATTTTGGGGAAACATCCTTGAGAATTTCCTCTAAATCTGATATTACATCCTTTACAATATGATGAACATCTAAATCAACTCCCCACTTCAAGAAATAATCTTTTATGAATATTGAATTTGTCTCATAAATTGAATTTTCCTTTAGCTCAGAGCCTCTTTCAAGAATCTCATCCCCCGTGGGAATTAAAACAGCTTTAAGCCTTTTAAAAACTTTAATCTCCCTTATACCGGCAGCATAGAGCAAAGAAACAGTTTCAGCTTTTATTCTGAAAAAAGAGGGAATTATCATCATCCCCTCTGCAATATCCTCCCCTATGTTTCTCACATTATTGTAAAATGGCACAGGCTTGAATATTTCAACTGTATTATCATCTATAATGTTAATATCTTCTATCATTATAACAGAGTTGAATTTTTCAGGAATCGGATAGCCTGTGTTCACATATTCAAAATCCTCGCCTTTTTTTAAAACAACAGGTTTTTTAGGAAGGGCTGACTCTGTCGTTTTGTAGTCAACCGCAATTCCATCCATAGCTGATGTTGAAAAGGGAGGAACAGAAACTTTAGCATAAACAGGCTCAGCAGTAACCCTTCCGATTGCATCTTCAAGATTTATTCTTTCCTCCCCTACCCTTTCTAAAAGCCGCATCTTTTTAAGAACAGAGTTAAGAATGCTTTTTGCTTCTTCAAAACCCACCTTATTAAAATAAATTTTTCTTTTAAAATTCATAATATAAGAGCTCCTCACCTGCGTATGCTCCTTCCCTGTTTTCAGAAATTCTCACAAATCCGGTTGCTTCGGCAATCAAGGAAATAAGACCGGATTCACCAAAAAGAGGGTTTGCAAAAAATTCACCGTTTTTTTCATACTTTTTCACTAAAACAAAACTTTCCCTTCCGACCTTTTTTGATATATTTTTATCAATCTTCAAATAACCCGAAAGTTTTATTTTAAAATCCTTTGTACCTTCCCATAAAAAAAGAAGAGGGTAAACTATTGTAAAAATTGAAACAAAGGAGGATACAGGATGTCCCGGAAGCCCTACAAACACTTTATCATCACCTTTACCGAAGATAAGAGGCTTTCCCGGATAAACCCTTATTCCGTGAAAAAGAATTTCCGAATAATCCGAAAGTACATCAATCGTTATATCTCTTGCCCCCATTGAACTTCCGCCTGAAATTAAAAAAAGGTCAAAATTATTTATATTTTTATCAACAAAGCTTTTAAGCTCCTCTCTGCTATCCTTTGAAATCCCCAAAAAGGTGACCTCTTCGCCTATTTTTCTCAAATACTCTGAAATCAAGTATGAATTTGTATCCCTTATCTTTCCCTTTCCTCTTTTAGTGATTTTATAATCAATTATCTCATCACCCGTTGATATGACAGCTATTCTGAGTTTTTTAAAAACAGGGATTTCATAAATTCCGGAGGATAAGAGTGCCTGAATCTTTGAAGCTGAAAGCACATCACCTTTTCTAACAATAATATCATCAAGGGCATAATCCTCATCTTTTTTCACTGTATTTTCTCCGAATCCCAATGATTTGTAAATTTCAACCCATTCTCCCATCTCCTCTGTATCTTCCTGCATAACGACAGCATCAGCACCTTCGGGTAAAGCACCACCGGTTGAAATTTTAGCAGCCTCTCCGTCATTCAATCGAAAATCCGGAAGCTCTCCCATTTTAATCTCCCCTATTAATTTAAGCATAGTGGGGACAGAGGGAGTTGAGCCCTGAGTATTTTCATACTTAACTGCATACCCGTCAACAGTCGAGCGAAAGAACCCTGGAATTTCCTCTGTGGCTCTAATATTTTCTGCGGCTATAAAATTTGCGGAAACTTCGGATCTCACTAAAATACTATCTCTTTTTAAATTCAGATTTTCAAGCAGTTTTTCGTACTCTGAATACGATATTGTTTTTAAAAATTCTTTCATTAGCTATTATCCTATAAAAGGAATTAAATGTGAAGTATATTTTCCTAAAAAAGGAATAAATTTCCGCAGGATTGTAATTTTTTCCATTGTAATTAAAAAGAGCATAACAAAAAACATTAATTATTAAAGGGGTTTTACAACAAAGATATAATGGCACGGATTTTGATACAAGATAGCACGGAGGTTGATGATGATAGATCAAATTGGATTGAATGATGTTTATGCAAGCAAAAATAGTTCAAACCAAACAGGGGGAGATCCCTTTTCAAGCATTGGTGCAGATGATTTTTTTGAGCTTTTGATTGCAAAAATGCAGAATCAGGACCCTTTAAATCCAATTGATGATAATGAATTCATTTCACAGGTCACCCAGTTTACCCAATTGGAAGAGTTGAAAAGTATGAAACATACAATTGAGAACCTTGCTATGACTCAGGGAGCAGCAGCAAGCACAGAAGCTGTTAATCTTCTCAACAAATATGTGGTTACAGAAGGAAATGAATTTTCAATAAGAGAGAAAGGAGAAGATTCAAAAATAAGATTTGAACTTGATAAGGATGCAACGGATGTTTCACTCATTGTTTACGATTCTTCAGGAAATGTGGTCGATGTGAAATCTCTTGGTCCTATGACAGCAGGCTCTCATGATTACATTTATGATGGAAGAAATATTCAAGGAGATCAACTTGACAAAGGTACTTACAGATTTCAGATAAAAGCATATAGAGGTTCGGATGAAGTGGATATAAAAACATACTCCATAAGATTAATAGATGGAATAAGGTTTGAAAACGGAGATGTAATTTTAAAGTCTGGAGAATCACAGATAGATTTAGGCGATATAATAGAAATTTTAATTTAAGGAGGAGGGCAAGATGTTAACATCATTTTACTCGGGACTCTCAGGTTTAAGTGCTTATGCATCAGCTTTAAATGTGGTCGGTAATAATCTTGCAAATATTAACACACCGGGTTTTAAAGCATCAGCAATAAATTTTTATGATATTGTAACAAGAACATTCGGAGGTATAGCAGCAAATGGAGCTGGAAATCCCATGCAGATAGGACTGGGAATTTTCCCTGCAGAAGTTTCGGGAATATTTTCTCAGGGAAGTATTCAGGTAACTCAGGAAGGAACAAATGTTGCTATTGAAGGAAACGGATTTTTTATTTTAAGCAATGATTCATCTTCCCAATTTTATACCCGTAATGGAGCCTTCTCCTTTGATGATGCTGGATACCTTATAGATTCTAATGGTAATTATGTAATGGGATATACAGACAAGGATCCCACAACAGGCCAGATTGTCGCATCCGGAGAGCTTTCAAGAATTTTCCTACCGGCAAACACAGTAAGCTCTCCAAGCGAAACCACTATGTTTCAAGTATTTATGAACCTTGATAACAGAGTAGATCCAGGAACAACCGCAACAGCATCCATTGTTGTTTATGATTCAAAAGGAGCACAACACACTCTTACAATAACATATACACACAATGCTGGTTTACCCGATTCCTGGGATTATGAAGTAACAGTACCCGGCGAGGATGTCGTAGGGGGAACATCAGGGACACCTTACACATTAGCAACAGGGACATTAACCTTTAATGCAGATGGTACCTTAAACACCCCTGCAACAGATGTCACCATAACAACACCGGCATTTACCAATGGAGCTGATCCTATGTCAATAAACTGGGATATCTGGGATGATGATGGAGTGGCAAGTTTAACAGGATATCCGCTTCCTTCAGGAGTTTCTTCAACAAATCAGAATGGTTATCCTCCGGGAAATCTTACATCAATAATAATCAACAGAGAGGGGATGATACAGGGAGTATTCTCAAATGGACAGGTGGAAGAATTGGCTCAGCTTGCTCTTGCAACATTTAATAATCCAAAAGGGTTATTGAGAATGGGTTTAAATCTTTATGCGGAAACAGAGGCATCAGGAGTTCCGTCAGTTGGGGCCCCCCAAACAGCCGGAAGAGGGTCAATAAACGGAGGTGCGCTGGAATCCTCAAATGTTGATATGGCAACAGAATTTGTAAATATGTTAGTTTTTGAAAGAGGTTATCAGGCTAATTCACGAACAATAAGAACTTCTGATGAAATGATTCAAGAAGCCCTTGCTCTCAAGAGGTAATAGAGTTTAATACTCTATTCCTCTCCTTGCTTTTACCCCCTCTTTATAATAGTGTTTAATTTCCTTTATTTCAGATATTAAATCAGCATAAGGGTAAAGCTCAGATGGAGCATTCCTTCCTGTTAAAATAATTTCAACTGAAGAGGGTTTATCTTTTAAAATATTAATAACATCTTCCAGATTAATTAAATTATAGCAAATAGCCATATTAATTTCATCCAAAACAACCAAATCATACTTTCTTGAAAATATAGCCTTTTTGGCAAGCTCAAATCCTTTTCGGGCAGCCTTAACCTGCTCCCGAGAAGGATTTTTCTTATTTACGCAAAATTTGCTAATTCCACATAAAAAAACATCAATACTTTCAGAATGCTTTTTCAAAGCCCGAATTTCTCCGCTCTCCTCCCCTTTCATAAATTGGCAAAAAAATACCTTATATCCTGAAGCAATAGCCCTTAAAGTAAGACCAACGGCCGCAGTTGTTTTTCCCTTTCCATCACCCGTGTATATTTGAACAAAACCTTTTTCCAATTTTATTTTCTTTGATAATAACCCATGATTTCAGCTATAGCAAGAATATGCCCTTCAATCTTTCTTAATAAATCTTTTTTTCTAAGAGACGGAGAAAGGTTAAGATTTTCATCAAGAGCATAAAGCTTAAAATAATATCGGTGGGGTCTTCCCGGCGGAGGACATGGTCCATCATAGCCTATCCTTCCGAAATCATTAACTCCTTGAGTTACACCATTTGAAAAAGTTTTTTCTCTTTCTATCCCTCTTTCCAACTTTTTAACTGAAATTGGGATATTATAAACAACCCAATGAACAAATGTCCCGAAAGGAGCATCAGGATCATCAACAATTAGAACAAAACTTTTAGCATTTTGGGGAATATTTTTCCATTCCAATTCGGGTGAAATGTTTTCTCCCTGACAGGTAAATTTACTTAAAATAGTTTTCCCATTTTCTATATCACTACTAAATATTTTAAAATTAGCCTCTGAAGAGAATGTGGAGCCTACAATAAGAAGAGTAAAAGACAGCATTAATAAAAGTATTTTTCCCATTTTAACCTCCTTTTAAAAAGCCCAAAGCCTAAAGCCAAAAGCTTCAAAGCTTTTTTTGTCATTTGTCACTACCTTTTTGTATTTATTTATATCTCTTATTTTACTATTTATCAGTATTTTAGCTTCGATACTTAGAACCTTTTTACTTTGAGGCTTTCCCATCGCCATTAAATCTTGAGCTTGCATCTTAAAAACAAACCCATAGTCATTCATATAATTAATTTTACAACCAAATTTTAATTAAATCAAATACTCTTTTTTATCAAAAAACGCCCAAAATAATGTAGAGCCGTTACACGTAACGGCTCTACGAGTGAGTTGCTATTGATTATTGGATATTTTAATCTCGTAAAAAATCCGATATACAAACAGCAAAGGTTTTGGGCTTTTTTGGCTTAATAGCCCAGAAAGCTACCCCTGAGGCTTTAGGCTTTGTGCTTTAGGGTTTAAAAGACACATTGTTTCGCCGGCGCCTAAGATGGGCGTCTCTTGTATCTACGATAAAGAGAGAAACAAAATAATATCCGTCAATCCTGTTTAATAAGGCCCCCTCTTCTTTTAATTGTAAGCTCAAGTGCTTTTTTCTTTCTCCACTCTTCAATCTTTTTATGATTACCTGAAAGTAGAACCTCCGGCACTTTCATTCCCTTAAATTCCCGCGGCTGTGTATATTGAGGATAATCAAATATTCCATTCTCAAAGGATTCGTTTTTTACGCTTTCCTCTTTTCCAACAACCCCTTTTACATATCTTGAAATTGCCTCTATTAAAACAAAAGCAGCAGTTTCTCCTCCGGTAAGTATATAATCTCCTATTGATATTTCTTCATTTACAAATTCTTTAACTCTTTCATCAATACCTTCATATCTCGGACAAATTAAAATAATATTATCCTTTTCGGAAAGCTCCCTTGCTCTTTTCTGATTAAAAAGCTTTCCTGAAGGAGTCAAAAGAATTATATGAGAATTTTTCGTTTTCAAAGAAGATAAAGCATTGTAAATCGGCTCAACCATAAAAACCATTCCTGCTCCACCACCAAAGGGTCTGTCATCTATCTTTCTATGCTTATTACCGGAATAATCTCTGAGATCATGAACATTAATCTTTAAAATTCCTTTCTCAATTGCCTTTGAAATAACACCGTACTTTAAAGGAGTTGTAAAAAAATCAGGAAAAATTGTGATTATATCAAATTGCATCCCTCTGCTCCGCTCTTTCTTGCATTTTTATAGGAAGCATTATGGTAAACTTTGTCCCAACATTAGGTTTCGAATGAACCAATATCTCTCCCTCATGCTCCTTAATAATATTATAAGTAATTGATAAACCCAGACCTGTTCCTTTTCCAAGACCCTTAGTAGTGAAAAATGGGTCAAAAATAAAAGGAAGATCATCTTTATTAATCCCTTTCCCTCTATCGATAACATCAATTACAACCCTATCATTTTCTTTTTTCATTTCAATGGAAACTTCACCTCCTATTGAAGATGCATCAATTGCATTCAAAACCAAATTTATAATCGCCTGCTGAATTTTCACTTTTTCCCCATAAATAAAAATACTATTACCTATTATCTTCAATTCTATTTTTTTCTTTTTCAATTGATACTCTATAAGGGTAATTATCTGCTCAACTGCCTCCCTTAAATCAAACATAATCTTTTTCCCCTGACTATCCCTTGAAAAATTCAAAAGACTTCTGACAAGCTCCTTCATCCTATCCGCCTGAGCATTGATTCTTTCTGCAAGTTCCTTTGTATCTTTATCTTTCGCTGATGATTGTAAAAGCTGGGAATAGCTTGAGATTCCCGTAAGAGGGGTATTTATTTCATGTACAATCCCAGCTGAAAGAAGACCGAGAGATGCCAATTTCTCCCTCGTTATAAGCTCTCTTTCAAGATTAAGCTTTTCAGTAACATCCGACATTAAAATTATCTTTTCATTCCCTTCGAAATCAAGGTCAAAAAGATTAACCTCGATATTCTTGATAATCTTATCCTTTGTTTTAACCCTAATTCTAACAAACGGCTCATTTCCCTCTTCTCTTTTGTTAAATATAATGTCAGTATTAACATTACCGAGAATTTCTTCCAATTTCCTACTAATAGCCTCCTCCTTCTTAACTCCAAAAAGTTCTTCCAAAAATTTATTCCAATGTTTTATCTGTCTCTCTCTGTTAATAACAATAATCCCTATTTTCACTGTCTCGAGGATATTCTCACTAAAATCTTTTAATGATTTTATCTCTTCAATTCTATTCTGCAAATCTGAATAAAGGGAAGCATTTTCGATCGCAAGAGAAATTGAAGGTGAAATTGCAAGGAGAAGTGACCAATCTTCTGTAGTAAGATAAGTACCATCTATTTTTCTGTCCATCGTTAAAAAACCTATTATCTTACCCTGAGAAAGGAAAGGCAAAATATGGTACCCCCTTATCTGTTTGACTTTATTTTTATCAATACCTTTTAGCCATTCAGATTCTTCAATTGAATAAAACCAGATAAAATCCCGGTTTTTTAATTCTTCAATAAAAATTTTTGAGAAGAAAATTCTCATAGGAAGTTTGTTATCGCTATCTCCAATTCTATTTAAGAGCACAAAATCACCGGTTTTTTCATCAAAAAGATAAATCGCTGTCCTTTTCAAAAGAAAAGCCGAAGACAATATTTCCAGAAATCTCGAACTTAAAACATCAAGATCTCTTTCATATGTCACGATTTTAGAAAAACTAACTAAGTTCTCCCTTTCAAAATAAGACTTTCTATAAAAGATTCTGTTTACAATTTCCTCTAAAAAGGTAAAAAGAGGTTTTAAAACCAAAACTCCCAAAAGGATAGCAGCTGCTCCTATTGTAATCCCCCCCTGAAAATCTGGAGCAAATTTCGTTATTATAAGGATATAAAGAGTGAAAACAAGAATAAATCCAGTCACATAAACTATGTACTTTTTAGCAACAATCTCAAAATCCATCAATTTATAACCTGAAATAGCATAAGCAAAAGTTAATGGAATCACTAACTGAGAAAGAACAATGAATTGTGCCCACTCTGGAGGATTTGGATTGGAAAAAAACGGGATTATGTAAAATAAAAAGAATGGGACAAAACCAGCTGTTATTCCCCAAAAAATCCACTTTAACTGATTTTTCGTGTAAAGTTGGGTGTCAGTCTTATACCTATAAAAAATTAAAATCAAAGTTAAAAGAAAAACAATGCTAAAGAAGCCAAGAGATACATTTGAAATTAATCTTTGATAACCCGATAATGGATAACCAAGAAATTCAGAAAATTTTCCCGAAAAAACAGGAAAATAAAAGAAAATAAACAAAATTCCTATTCCATAAAAGAGATTTCTTAATTTTTTAAAAACTTTAACTTCAGTGGGGAAACTAAGGAAAAAGTGAAACAAAAAAGCGGGAAAAAGAAAAAATGAGATTTTATCAAGCCACCAAAAAATTTTATCCCAAGTATCAAGAACAAAGGTTGGAGAAAAAACATACATTGAATAAAAAGAAAGCGCTGATAAAAAGAATAGGTTTTGTGAATATCTCGTAAGACTCGAAGGTAGGAAAATAATGTAATAAGATATAAATAAATAAGCAAATCCTATAAGAATTAGAAAGATATAAACCATGGGAATGCTCTTTTTTACCAAAGTCCCTTCCGAATAAAAAAAACTTTCCCCCCTTAAAAGGTAATACCTTATACTGGCTCCTATCTTTTGTTGATAAATTACATTATAAAGATCTATCATATTATTAACAGGAATTCCATTTGCTTCAATAAGGATATCTCCTTCTTTGATCTCAGGGAAAAACAGATTTTTTTTTACAACTTTTTTACAAACAAGGGAATCCTTTTCCTCAACCCAAATAATTCTATCTGTCGGCTCTTTTAAAGAAATTTTTCTGTAAATATTAAAAACCCCTAAAATAGTAAAAAGCAAAACAACAAAAGATGTTATTATTTTTCTCATAAATTATAGTATTTTCTTAACCCAAACTGATACAAAACTCTCCTTTCCAAATTAAATAAATTATAATAAACTCCAACAAATAATTCTGAAGAAATTTTAGGAACAAATGCAAATAATTTTATTGAAGGAGAATAGGAAAATGTCAAAAAATCAATATAATTCTTTTTCAAATTAAAAACATAAGGTATTTCAACTGAGATAGATTCATTGAAAAATCTCTTTTTAAAAAATATGTTAAAAAAGTAATAATTCTCAAAATAGTTTTCCCTAAAAACAGCAGAAATCAGACCAGCCCCCACTGAACTTTCGAAAAACTTGTTTTTATTTCTTATTCTAAAAGAAAGAGAGTTAACTCTATAAAATTTCAAAAGGTATAAATTTTGGGAAAGTTCAAAATAATAATTTTTTAATCCTTGCCCTATCGAAAAATGCTCCCCAGCCAAAGGTAATTCATCACCATAAAAAGAGAAGTTTTTCTGCACTGCGAAACCAGATCCTTTCCATAAATAAAAATTAGCTTTGAAATTTTTCAAATCAACAGACACACTTGAGCCTAAAAACTTATCATCAAATCTAAAAGACTTAGCTCCTTCAAAGCTCAATTTAATGAAATTAAAGTTAAAATCAGTATTAAAAGAAAGGAAATTATCCATCTTTCCCCTTTGACCTACAATATTAGCAACTTCAAAATTACTCTTCACACCTTCACTTTCAAATCCTTTCAGTATAATTCCTGCGTAAGAAGTTGTACCATCCCACTTATAATTAAAATAATTACTGAAAGCTATTGCAGCATTTTCATTAAAAGGAGAATTAATAGACCCCTTTTCCTCAAGAATATGTTTTACTGACGCGCGGAAGATCATATGAAATTTTCGATTTTTCTTACTTTTTAATATCCTCTCCCTAACCTTAATATAATTGAGAGCAAGTATTTTGTCCTTTTTTACTATATTCAAAAAGCTTACTTTCTTTTTCTCAATTCTGTTTTTTTCAATGAATGTTTGAATACTTTCCCCCTTTCTTTTTGAAATCAAAGGAAAGGTTAAGAGAATTAAAAGGGAAAATAATATAAGATTTTTAATTTTCATATTAAAAAATATTAATTAATTTTGTAGCAAAAGTCAAGTTTCTATTTTAAGACCCGAAATCTCGAGCTATTCTATAATCTCCCCGATATATTGAAGATCCCTATATTTACCATTATAGTCCATTCCAAAACCTACCCAATATGAGGTATCAGCAGAAGAAAAACCAAAAGCATCAGGTTCTATCATTGCACTCTCTTTTAAAACCAAAGTTGCAGAAAGCACCTGCGCAGGTTTGTACTTTTTAACCTCATCTATAACTTTTAAAATTGTCTCCCCTGATTTAATCAAATCATCAGTTACAATAACCACTTTATCTTTTATAGAATTTTCTGGAGGAAAATCCACAATTATTATATTCTTATTCTCATCCTTTTTCACTACTACAAATTCTACTTCAGAGTTCAACCCTTTCTCATTCAATTTTTTCATTAATTCTGAAACAAAGAGGATTCCTCCTCTTAATATCCCAATAAGAGTGACTTCCTTATTTTTTACTTTTTCTTTAAGCTCCTCTGCTATACTGTTTATACTTTCTTTTAACTCTTCTTCTGTGACTATTTTTCTAACCTTCATTTCTCACTACCCTAAATTAATTTTTTTAATTTCAATTCTCTCTCCCAAAAATCTCTCAGCTATTTTTTTAAACCGCTGAGGAAAATCGGTTAGATAATAATGATAAAACGGATTTTTATTTTTTGCAAGTATTTTTTTCTTTTTTAAGAAATTTTTTAAAAATAGAGCCACAGCTTCTCCTGAATCAATTAGCTTAACACTTTTCCCCATCACTTTTTGAATAGTTCCCTTAATTAAAGGATAATGAGTACATCCCAGGATCAGGGCATCTATATTATTTTTTTTCAATTCATTAAGATAGATCTCAGCTACTTTATATGTGATTTTATTATCAACCCACCCCTCTTCAATAAGAGGAACAAAGAGAGGACAGGATTTCGTATGAATTTCCAAACTTGGGTCAATCCTTTTAAGCTTCCTTTGATAAGCCTTGCTTCTTATTGTTGCAGTTGTTCCTATAACACCAACTCTTTTGTTTTTAGTAAACTTCATAGCTTCCTTACTTCCCGGTTCTATCACTCCGAAAATTGGAATATCAAAAGATTCCTGTAATTTTTTTAGAGCAGTAGCAGATGAAGTATTACAAGCTACTACAATAGCTTTAACACCTTTTTTAAGCAAAAACCTTGTATTAGCCAATGAAAATTTTATAATTGAATCAGAGGATTTTGTACCATAAGGTAGATGAGCAGTATCACCAAGATAAATAATGCTTTCCTGAGGTAGTATTTTTTTTATTGCTCTGACAACAGTTAGCCCCCCTAAACCTGAATCAAAAACACCAATAGGTAAATTTATTCTGTTACTCTTATCCATCTTGAATCAAAACGAATAGGATGGCTTATGTCAATATGCCCTGCCAAAGTTTCAGCTTCTCTCCCATTTATAATAATTTGAGTCGCTCTTATAAAAGGGAAGTTATAAGAAAGGGTATTTACAATGGAATAAATTGTGAGCAATTCATCATCACTACCTCCCAAAAGCTTATCGTGGATAGCATCATTTACATCAATCACGACAATACCATTATTCACAACATACAATTCATTTAACTTTAGTTTTTTAGAAAAAGGATTGTAAAGTTTTTCACTATTTTCTGAGGGACCTTTAAAAAGTTCCAACACTACCTCTCTCACCTGCTTTATTAAATCTTCTTTCTTAATCACCTTTTTTTTCACTAATAAAAGGTAGTCTCCATCATTAGCTGGGAAAAAGAAGCTATACTCTATTTTTTCCTCTTTTTTTTCAATTATCTTTTCTGTTTTTATTAAATTTCTCTTTTTTAATCTAGGCGATCCTAGGAAAAAATATAATAAACTTAATATTAAAACAATAAAAATCCCAATATATATAAAGGAGCTTTTTTTCTTTATTTTTATCATTTTAATTATTTACTATGTATTTTCTTATTCCCAAATAAATAGCATAAGCAATTTTTTTTTGCTTTTCAGGGTTATTTAACATTTTTTCTTCTTCTCTATTTGAGATAAAAGCTGTTTCAACAAGAACTGCCGGCATTGCAACATTCATTAAAACTCTAAATGGTGCCTGTTTTATTCCTCTGTCTTTTGTCCCTAAAAGAATATTAAGCTCCTTCTGAATATACTCAGCTAATCTTGCACTCTCCTTTAAAAATTCTGTTTGTGCCATATCCCAGAGAATAAGCTTTATATCACTTAAATCACCATTGTCACCGACATCTTTTTTCATCTCTTTAAAATTATTTTCAAAAAATGCCAATCTTCTTGCTTCTTTATCAGTTGCCTTTATACTGAGGATATAAGTTTCAGAGCCCCTTGCTTTTCTACTTCTCGAACCATTACAGTGAATACTTATAAACATATCTGCTTTATGATTATTTGCTATTGAAGCCCTTTCTTCAAGAGAAAGATCCATATCTTTATCCCGAGTTAAATAAACCTTTACTCCTAAATTGCTTTCAATATATTCCTTTAATTTTTGTGCAATAGCGAGTGTAATATCCTTTTCATAGACACTTCTTGGTCCCTTTGCTCCAAGTTCACTACCACCATGTCCTGGATCAATCACTATAACCCTTACTTCTTTTTTCTCAGAATCAACCCTATTTCCAACATTTATTTTCTTTTGAGATTCTGTTTCTGTTTTTAATTTTTTTATAGGACTAGCTTTTGTTTTCGCGGGCTTTTTTTTCTGATTTTCAACCGAAAAATCAAAAACTATTCTAAAAGGCGACTCAAGAACAAAAGATTTTACTGAAAGAGCAGAAAGCTTTTTAAGAGTTATCTCAATAGATTGATTATCTCTCTTTAAGCTTATAAACTTTAATCTTTTGCTTTTTAATTTCTCAGGATTTCTTAAAAATCTCCTTTTTGTTTGAAGGACTATTTTAACACTCCTGCCTTCATCACTTAAATGATAAGTAAAAGGAGTTGAATCCTCAAATACAAGCCTTGTATAGGAAGGATGATCAAAAATTCGATAGGTTAAGGCATAGATATTTGAAAAGACAAAAACAAAAATTAAAGCAATTAATATTCTTTTCTTCATTATATTTCAATGGAGGCGGCGGGAATCGAACCCGCGTCCGGAAGTTTTCCACTGTCGGGCTCTCCAGGCTCAGTTTCCCGTTTTTTCTCGCTCTAACCTCCACGGGAAACAGGAAAGATCAGAGCAAAGCTTCCAAAAGTTTCGCATTTAAGGCGGAAGCATTCCTTAAATGCTATCCTGCTATCCGACGCTTCCAGAACCTTGCAGGAACAGGTTAAGGAAGCGGCTGCTTATCTATTAAGCAGCGAGAGCAAAATTATCTGCAATTATTTTTTACCCACCGTTTTACGGGGTTGGTGAAATCCCGGCCTGCTCCCTAAGCTTCTTAACTTCCGTCGAGGCCATTTCGCCCCCCCTCTTTTATTTAAGAGGATGGCGGGGATGACGGGACTTGAACCCGCGACCTTTGGCGTGACAGGCCAACGTTCTATCCGACTGAACTACATCCCCGCATGGTGGGCGGTAGAGGACTTGAACCTCTGGCCCCCGGCGTGTAAGACCAATGCTCTACCAGCTGAGCTAACCGCCCAGTAAATACTGTAAAATACTATAATTTGGCAGTTTTGTCAAGAATGCTTATAGGGTTTTCTCTAAATTGCCAATAAAATTCAATAAAAACAAATTGATAAAGAGCTTCTTTAATGCTATAATTTTTCAATGAAAATAGGGATAATAAGTGATACTCATGATAATCTCAATGGTATAAGAAAGGCAATAAATATTTTTAAAGAACTCGGAGTGGAAAAGATACTCCATTTAGGAGATTTCGTAGCTCCATTTACAGCAAGCCCATTTGTGGAGTCAAAAATATCTTTTACGGGAGTATTCGGAAACAATGATGGAGAAAAGTTCGGGCTTATAAAGGCATTTTCTCCGGTGGGAAAAATATACTCTCCGCCCTATGAAACAGAAATAGACGGAAAATTTTTTCTCCTTCTTCACGATCCGGTAACACTTGATTCATACATAAAAAGTCAGAAATACGATTATATACTTTACGGACATCTTCACAGAAAACATGATGAGAGTGTGGGAAAAACAAGAATTATAAACCCGGGAGAGGTTTGTGCAATAATAACAGGAGTATCATCCATTGCCTATCTTGACACAGAGAAAAATAGTTTGGAAATAATAGAGCTATGAAAACAAACCGTGAGATAGCAGAAATCTTTGAAGACATAGGATTCCTTCTTGAAGTAAAGGGTGATAATCCTTTCAAAATCAGAAGCTATAAAAAAGCGGCATCTCTTATAAAAAGCCTTTTAAAACCACTTTCTGAAATAAGGGAAAAAGGAGAACTTAAAAAACTTGAAGGTGTCGGTGAGGCAATTTCAAAAAAGATAGAGGAAATTCTTGACACAGGAGACTGCAACCTGAGAAGGAGACTGATAGATGAGTTTTCTCCTGAATTTTTAATCCTGAGAAAGGTTAAGGGAATCGGACCTCAAACAGCAAAAAAGATTTATGAAACTTTCGGAACAAAGGATTTTTTGTCAGCAGATGAAGAGGAATTGAGGAAAATCCTTTCGAAAAAGCAATTTGAAAATTTAAAGGGGTTTTTAAATGAGTGAAATTTTACTTGCCTCAGCTTCACCAAGAAGAGCTGAAATTCTGAAAACCATCGGAATAAATTTTTCGGTAAAATCGGTTAATATTGATGAAACCCCTTTTGGAAAAGAAAACCCGAATACATATGTAAAAAGAATTTCGAAGGCAAAAAATCAAAAAGCAAGGGAAATTTATAATTTCCCTGTAATAATCACAGCGGACACAGTTGTTTACAAAAACGGATTTCTCCAAAAGCCTAAAAATGAAGAAGAGGCTTTTTCAATGTTAAAAAAACTTTCGGGAGATTGTCACTATGTTTACTCGGCAGTAACAATATCCACTTCAAAAGGAGAAATTAAGACCGAGATTTCAAAAACAAAGGTGATTTTCCACAAACTTACGGATGATGAAATCAAATGGTACATAAAAACCGGTGAGCCTCTGGATAAAGCCGGAGCATACGGGATTCAGGGAAAAGGTTCAATTTTTATAAAAGCCATTGAAGGCTCATATCATAATGTCGTTGGATTTCCTGTTGACCTTTTTTACAAAATAACAAAAAAACTCAATATTAAAATATTAAAATAATCACGGAGGGATTTATGAAAAAAGTCATTATAGCAATCTTGATTATTTTTCTTACAATATTCGCTTTTTCACAAACAGCTGTAAATATTAAGAAAGCTGATGGAAAAACATTTTTCTCTCTTGAAAATAACAAAATTTTCGTGAAGCTTGAATTTCGAGATAACCGTCTCTTCTCCGAAGAGTATGGAACCAAAAAAGAGTATGCAAATAAATTCGGAAGTACTCCATTTAAACTTAAAACAGATGGGAACTTTAAAATCAATCTTATGTGGACAGGATGGCAAGCTCCAAAATTTGTCAATAATTCCGAAAATCCGGTTGAATTTACAAAAGATGATTTTAAACTAAAAGATTATAAAATCATAGAATACAAAGATGGGAGCAAAGAACTAATACTTTCAATGGAGATGAAAATAGAGCCTGAGGTTGAGTACGGACACTTTACTATTATGACTGACTTAACTTATAAAATTTTACCGGATAAATTTTACATTAAAAAGAGAATATCAGTTTATGATATAAAAAGGAATCTTCACTTTTTAAGAAAAATTTATACAATTAATTCAAGTATAAATTCCGGTGATTTTACAATAATCAAAAAGGGAGGATATGGCCAACCCATAGCCATTACGATGCAATCTTCAGGTGGTCTTTTCGCTGGAATTGAGTATCCTTCCTCCTATAATAAGGTTGAAGATAAAAAAATATCGTGCTGGCAATGGATAGGAGAAAAAATAGGCAAAACTCCGATAAATAGTGATTGGACTGTAATCGGAATAAGTCCCAACTCAGAGGTAAAAAACTTTTTTTTCAATTACATTGATGATATCAGGGTTGTCAAATTAAAACCTTATCTTTTGTACAATAGCTGGTATGATTTGAGAGCTCCTGAAATGGTAAAAAACAAGAAAAATATTATGAATGAAGAAAATACAAAAAGAATAATAAAACTTTTTAATGAAAATCTTACAAAAAAATACGGTGTTAAACTTAATGCATTTGTTTTAGACGATGGATGGGATATTTACAAAAGTGATTGGAAACTTTCTAAGGAACAGTTTCCCAATGGACTAAAACCTATATCTGATGAACTTAAAAAAACAGGTACTTCTCTCGGAATCTGGTTCGGGCCTATCGGAGGATACTCACACAGAATGTGGAGGCTTAACTGGATGAAAGAGCACGGATACGAAACAGTTGGGACCCAGCTTTGTTTCGGAGGTAAAAACTATAGCTCTCTATTTGAAAAGAGAGCTTTGGATTTTATTAAAGATTATAATGTTGGTTACTACAAATGGGATGGTTTTCAGTTTTCGTGCAGTGAAAAGGGACATGGCCACCCAATAGGAGTTTACTCACGAAGATTCATACTAAACAAATTAATCAAAATTGCAAATGCAACAAGAAAGGCAAATCCTGATGTGTTTTTGAACATAACATCGGGTACATGGCTTAGCCCTTGGTGGGTTAAAATTGCAAATCAGATCTGGATGCAAGGGGGAGATTACGGATATTCAAATGTTCCTTCCATAAGCAAAAGAGATTCTGCAATGACTTACAGGGATCTTGTCCTTTACGAAGATTTTAAAAAGTATAATTTTTGGTTCCCTGTGGCAAATCTTATGACCCATGGGATTATAAAAGGGGATCTTCAAAAATTGGGAGGAGAGAAAGAGGATATTGAAAAATTCACGAATAATGCGGTTTTATATTTTGCAAGGGGAATTTCAATGTACGAGCTTTATATCACCCCGGATCTTTTAACAGAAGAGGAATGGAAAGCAATTGTTTATTCATACAAATGGGGAGTAAAGAATTTTGATATTTTAACAGCTTCAAATGAAATGATAGGGGGAGATCCCGGAAAGAGAGAAATTTACGGATACATTCATTATAAAAACGGAAGAGGAATAATTGCCCTTAGAAATCCAAGCACTGAAAAGCAGAAAATAAGATTTGAGCTTAAAAAATCCTATGGATTTTCAAAAAATCTTGTTCTGGAAAAAATATACCCCTACCATTATGTTTCCCCGGTACTCTATTCAATAGGGGACTCGGTAGAAATTGAACTTTCAGGATACGAAACAGCTGTCTTTGAAATATTCCCAAAAGATAATGTTAACTATCCTCTACTTTCAAATATAATTTATCAGATAAAAAAAGCAAAAGGGAAAAATTATGAAATAATTCCTCTGAAAAGCACAGGAGTGCCAAAAATCCTTAATCCCTCAAAGGTAAAATATATAAAGTTTGATAAGAAAAAAGTAAATTTAAAAAATATAGTGGTAAAGGAAAGAGACTTTTTGGATAAATCAAAATTTATAAAAAACGGAGAAACTTTCAATTTTGAAATAAATTTTAAATCATTTCCTTATGAGCCTGTTTTTGCAGTTCTCTTTAAAACAAATAAAAATGTGAAAGTAAATGCTAACACAGAAATTAAAATCAACGGGAAAGAGGCAAAAATTTCCGAGATAAAAGGAAGAACTCATTGGAAATGGGTAACACTTAATCTTAATGAAAAAGCAAATAAATTGGAAGTTTCACTTGATAAAAAGGATTTTACGGGCAAGGTTTCATTCTGGATAGTTTACAAATCTTTACAGCCTTATAATATAATTAAAATAAAAACAAGGAAAAAATTCAAGGAAAAACCGAACCTTTTCACTCCATTTGGCAAAAGATTTTTAAAAATGAGAAAAAAAATAGGGGAAATTGAATTATAGAGAACAACGAACACATAAATTGAGTAATTATAGTTCTTATGATTTTTAGCGGAGTTTTATCATTGATTCAAATGAGAGATAATTTTTTAAAAAATTTCACTGCTCTTTGAGGATCAGAATTTTGCATAAGATATGAAGAAATGGCAAAATTTTCTATCCCTTTTTCCAAAAGAAGAGGAATATTACCTTCATTAATTCCACCTATTGCAAAATATGGAATTAATGTTTTTGAAGCAATCTTTTTTATTCCATCAGGACCTAAAATCGGAGCAAGTTTATTTTTTGCTTTTGTCTTCGTAGGAAAAGCTGGGCCTATTCCTACATAATCAGGATGAAAAGCATTGGCAAAATCAAGATCTTCTGAGTAATTTACAGTATATCCTACGATTTTATCAGGAGCTATTATTTCCTTAAAAATATCGGGAGGAAAATCCTCCCTTCCCAAATGAACACCATCAAGCTCAAATTCATTAACAAAATACCAGTAATCATTAATGATAAAAATAGAGTTATATTTATCTGAAAGCAATTTTAATTTTTCTATGTAAAACTTTAGAATATCTTCCGGTGTGTTCTTTGCTCTGAACTGGAATAACCTTACCCCGTTTTCAAGATAAAATTCAAGTTTTTCAAAAAAAGATACCTCGGTTTTTTCAGATAAATCAGCTATTAAATAAATTTTAATTTTATCAAACAAATTTACTTTGAAAGAATATCCAAAATATCCTTTTCAAGGGTTTTAACAGGATTTTCTATAATTCTTCCCACCTCTTTCCCGTTTCTGTAAAATACTATAGTAGGAATTCTCTTTAAATCCATTTTTTTGTAAATGCCTGATTTATCACAACTCCTCCAGATAACAGCCACATACTTTACCTTGATATCAGGTAAGAACTCAAATATTTTAATTAACTTTGGCACATTATTTCTTGAATCTTTACACCAAGTACCAAGATAAATCTCAGCGCTGACATCTTTTGTAAACTTTTTTATTTTATCTACTGTTCCAAGATCCGGAGAATAGTTTTCGTAAATCTTTTTCCAATCTTTAAGCATAAAAATCTCGGTCGGATTTGTCTCCCCAATTATAACTATCCTTGAAGCAAATACGAATGATACAATCGTTAAAATCTCGATAATAAAAGCCACTCTTTTTTTCATTCTACCCTCCTTATTCAAAATCTAAAATCCAAAGCTAAACAAAAGTGCTGGAACAATGGAAAAAATGAGTTTAATAACATATATTGATAAAACTATCGCAAAAGCCTTTTTAGGGTTTGATTTTGGCAAAAGGGAAATTCCTATTCCCAAAACAATATAACTCCATATATTAAAAAAATCAAATACACTCAAAACTCTGTAAAGTTTTGAGTGAAAATCAAGAGAGGGGAAAAATAAGGTAAGATTCGTGGAAACCGAAAGAAAGCTCCCTTTTGACACTGCAAGCAAATCTTTAACTATTCCTCCCCAAAGCATATCAATATAACTTGAATAGCCAACAATAGTCATTGAAGTTACAAAATCGGTTTCAATCCCTGCAAGCGTTGAAAACCAATTAACAAAAGCACCCAAAATTAAAATTATAAAAGGTATAAAAACTATCACAGCCATCAATGCTCTTGGTATGAATTTTTTCGGATTATACTCCTCCATTTTTTCGATTTGTTCTTTTGAAAGTTTTTCCATAATTTTGGGATTTTCTTTTATAAACTTCACCTGATCCGCATGCTGAATTGGAGCAACATAAACAGTTATGGCAGAAAGAAAAACCATCATAATCGCCATTGGAATCCAGTATTTTTTCAGCTCAATTGCCCTTTTCAAAACCTTATCAGGACTAAAGATTATCTCAAAAATATGTCTTATCGCTTCTACTAACATTAAGACCCTCCTCCTTTGATTTTATTTAAAATCTTTTACCTATAACTAATTCTACACCATTAATTCTTACATTATAATCATCCTCCGTCTTAGTATTAAACATATAACCGAAATCATTTACAAGATGAATTTCTATCTCTAAGCCCAAAGAATCGGGAGCAAAAAGCACACCAACTCCTATATCAAAAAAGACTCTGAAATCCTTCTGCTTGCCATCGTAGGGACCAATACCTGTATTATCAGGATCTTCAAATTCATAATCTGAGTTTAGATAAAAATTCAAATCAGCTCCGACAAAAAAGTAAGGTGATATCTCTTCATTTAAAAAATAAAGCTTAAAATATGCAGGAACCGAAAGATAGTGAACTTTATATATTGGAGTATAGTAGGCTACTTTATTTGTATCTGTTAATATATATTGAATATTTGTACCTGCCTTATAGGTTTTGTAAAATGCTCCGAATTCAAGAGCAAAAGCTCTGCTAAAATTAAACTCTGCACTAACACCGCCGGAAATATCGTACTTTGCCTCTTTGTAAACTATTCTGTTAGTGTTTATAAGATAACCAGAGTGTCTACCAAGATCAAGCTTAAGGTGAATATACCCTCCATAAGAAACAACACTGAGTGTAATAAGTAAAACAATTATTGTTAAAAATTTCTTCATCTTTCTCCTCCACATCCTTTTTTTAACCATTCCAAATACTCTTTATTTCCTTTATCCAAACTTATTGCAACTACCTCAGGAACTTCATAAGGATGGAGCTCCTTTATTCTCTCAATCGCACTATCGACACAATCTTCAGAAACTTTGTAAATCATTAAAACCTCTTTATCTTCATTTAATTCACCATCCCATATATAGATAGATTCCAAAAAAGGTATTATATTAACACATCTTGCCAATTTTTCTTTAACAATCTTTTTACCTATTTCCCTTGCCCTTTCAATATTATCAATTGTTGAAAAAATCATATAAAACTTCATATTTATTCCTTAGTAAATAAGTTGGCATAAACCTTTGCATCCTTAACCATATTATCAATTATAATGTACTCATCAGGCTCATGTGCTAATTCTTCCTGAGTAGCCCAAACAGCCGCATAAAGCCCCCTTTTTCTGAATTCAGCAGCCACAGTTCCTCCTCCAATACCAATGACTTTTGTTTTAACCTTTAAAACTTCCTCAACAGATTCACTCAGTTTTTTTACAACCGCTGAATCGGGAGGAGTAGGAGGAGCAGCTTCCTCTTCCTGAATATATGAAATTTCAACCTTTACACTAAATTTTTTCTCTATTTTTTCAGCAATCTGTTTAACTTTTTCTTTTATGTCTGAAAGAGAATAATCGGGTAAAACCCTGCAATCCATATAAAATACATCTTCTCCGGGAATAGTGTTAACATTTGGAACATTAGCCTCTCTTTTTGTAGGTTCAAATGTAGAAATGGGGGGCTCAAAAAGCTCATCCTTTTTATCAAAAATCTTATAAAGATTATCTAACTTCACAATCATATTTGAAGCAGCTCTATTTGCATTTATCCCCAGTTCTGGAGTTGAAGCATGAGTTTGCTTACCTGTAATCCTAAATTTAAGCCAGAGAATTGATTTTTCAGCAACTTCAATTAAAGAGCCGTTAGGGCTTCCGGCATCTGGCACAATTATCAAATCATCTTTTTTAAAAAGATCTGCCCTTTTATCCAAAAGATATGATATCCCGTACTTTGAACCTGTCTCTTCATCAGACACAAGAACAATACCCACTCTGTATTCAGGTTTAATTTCAAACTCTTTAAGAGCTTTTAAAGCAAAAAGAGAGGCGACCATCTCCTGCTGGTTATCTTCAACTCCTCTCCCGTAAAGTTTGCCATCCTTCTGCCATGCTTTAAAAGGATCACCGCTCCATTTTGAAAGATCCCCCGCAGGGACTATATCCATGTGAGTCATAATCCATATTGTTCTATCATTATTCTTACCAGAATATAAAAAAATATAATTAGGTCTTATTCCAGAAGGTACTCTATCATCCGGAGCATTAATTTCAATGAATTGTTCTATTCCTATATTATCTTCAATCCACTCTTTTAAAAACTGTGCTCTTTCAAGCTCTCCATCCCCACCATTTGCAGGACTAAGTGCTGGAATTGATGTGATCTTTTTCTGCAATTCAATCATTTCATTTTTATAAGATTCAATCTTGGTAAAAAGCTCTTCCTTCATATCATCACCTCTCAAGAATAAACCATTTTATCTAAAATGGATATAACCGTCAATAGAATTAGAAGGAGTTAGTTATGATAAGTCAGGACTCAAATGTCTTTTCAATTACTGAAAAAAGCTCTTCTCCACGGAAAGGTTTATGAACAAAACCAACAGCTCCGTTTTTTAACAAAGTCCTTACATCATTATCAAGAGTATAACCAGTGGAAACTATAATTTTTACATCTGGTTTTATTTGTTTTAACTTAAAAAATGTCTCTTTTCCGCTCATTCTTGGCATATTCATATCAAGAATAATAAGATCAATTGAACTACTTTTCTCAAATTTTTCAACGCCTTTCAAACCATCTTCTGCTGTTATAACCTTAAACCCTTTATCACTTAACATTTCTTTAAACATCTCTCTTATCAAATCTTCATCTTCTATGACCAAAATCTCTCTTTTTTTCTCTTTTTTGATTCTATTCCTCCTTTCCTTCTTTACTCTTTTTGTGAAAATGTTTTTTTCACTAAGCGGGAAATATAACTTAATAGTTGTCCCCTCCTCTATTTTACTATCAATAAACAAAAAGCCTCCGTGATTTCTTACTATCCCATAGACATTAGATAGACCGAGACCACTCCTTTTTTCTTTTGTAGTAAAAAAAGGTTCAAAAATCTTACCAAGAGTGCTCTCATCTATACCTATGCCGGTATCTTTTATACTTATTTCAGCATACTCCCCTTCACTTACAAAAGGATATTTTCTAACGAAATCTTTCTTCGCTTTAAAGTAGTCAACTGTTATTTTTATATCGCCTCCCTTAGGCATAGCTTCTACAGAATTTAAAAGAACATTCATTATGCTTTGTTCAAATTGGGATGGATCTGCTTCAATAACAAAAAGCTCATCAATTTTATCAAAAATAATATTTATTCTCCTATCAACCGTAGCATTTAATATCTCAATCACATTTAAAATATGTTCTTCTACATTAATAGGTTTAATTTCATATTTACCCCTTCTTGCAAACCCTACCAATTGGTTTGTAAGGCTAGAAGCCCTTTGAGTAGTATCTTCTATTTTTTCCAATTTTCTAAGTAAAGTAGAATCCTTTATATCCCTTTTTATAAGATAGAGATACCCCATAATGGTTGCAAGTATATTATTAAAATCATGAGCAATGCCACCCGCAAGCATTCCCATCGCTTCATATTTCTGAATTTTACGAATTCTATCTTCCAGTTTTTCTTTTTCTGTAATATCCCGTATTAAAACAAAAACAGAATCTTCTCCATCAAACTCAATACTTTTCATATTGAACTCAATTATATACTCCTGAGTTTTTCCTTTTAATTTAGCTTTTTTGGGCAAATTCTCGTCAAGATTGTCAAAAATATCAGTTTTTTCTCCATCTACTTCAATGATTTCAGAAAATTCCTTTTTACCTATAATTTCTTTTTCATTAAAACCTGTTAAATCAAAAAATTCCTTATTTGCAAATTTAATAAAACCCTTTTTTCTCCCTTTTCTATTTAACAAAATAAAAGAAAAACCAAGAGCTGTCAAAGATTCAAAAAGTTTTTTCATTTTCTCAATGAGTTTATCCTCTTCCGAAAGGTCTCTTTCTACTATGAAGTAACCTATCACTTTATCTTTACTATCATAAATGGGAGAAACAGATGAAAAAACTTTAAAGGTATCCCCATTCTTTTTCTTTTTATAAAGAATCCCCTGCCACTTTCTATTTTCCAAAAATTCCTTATAAATATTCTCATTTCCCGGTAATATTTCATATAGTTTGTAAAAGAATTCTTCTTTTACCTCAGAGAATTTAAACCCTGTAATTTTTTCAAAAGCAGGATTAACATATAAAATTTTCCCTTTGTTATCAATTATTATAAAAATTTCACTGCTTGCTCGAACTGCAAGGCTAATTCCCCTTAGTTCTGCTTCATACTCTTTTCTTTTAGTAATATCAACAGCAAATCCAGTGAATATAAAATTCCCTTCATTATCTTTTGAAGCATCAGCACTTCCGTGAAGCCATTTAATATTCCCACTTTTATCAATCACTCTACATTCAAGAGTAACTTTTTTCCCTTTTTCTAATCTTTCAACAGATTCTTTCAATAATGGTAAATCATCCGGATGAAAGATTCTTAAAAAGTTTTCGTCATTGATAGAAAGTTCCTTAGAAGAATAACCTGTAATTTTATAAATTCCTTTTGTTATTATATTATTTATAAATCTACCATCTGAAGACAACCTTGCTTGCCATAAAAAACCATTGAAATTGTTTGCTAAGAGTGCTAATTGTCTTTCCTTCTCATACAGTACCCTTTCTTTTTCCTTCTTCTCCGTAATATCAAAATAAAAACCAAAAGTTGCTGGTTTACCTTTGTAAGTAATTTTTTCAATATTTGACAAAAGTATATGTTTTCTACCCTTTCTATCAATAACAACCATCTCATAAAGATGTTCTGTTTTTTCCCCTCTAATTCTTTTCTGATAATTTGAGATAACCCTCTCAAAAGACTCTTCAGAAAGAAAATCCTTAAATGAGCGTTTATCTATTACTTCTTTTCTCTTGTATCCCATTATCTTTAAAAGATGATTATTAGCCTTTCTAACAGCACCAACAATCCCTTTATAATCCTGAAATATTGCAATTCCCACACCTAACCTTGAAAGAGCTTTAATAACCATTCCCTGAGATTTGACTTCTCTTTCCAATTTTTTTCTTAGATCATTTAACTCTTCTATAACTTTTTTATAATTTGAAATATCTCTTAAAATCCCAACCGCAACCTTTTCTCCTTCCAACTCATCAACCCAAGCTCTTGCTTCAATAGGTAGTATTCCTCCGTTTTTCTTAACCAGATTTAATTCATAAATTCCTCCCCTTGGAATTTCATCTAAAACTTCAATTGATTTTTTTTCTAAAAATTCTAAACTGTTTCTTCCTATTAGCTCATCTATCTTATAACCAAGCATCCTACTAAGAGCCTTATTAACATTTATTATTTTTCTACTCAGATCTTCAACTAAAATCCCATCAATACTTTTTTCAAAAATTGATTTATAAAAATCTCTATACTCTTCCCCCTTAGCCTTTTCGAAACCAAGAATAAATCCCCCCTTATCTATTCTGAATAACTTACTTACCTTAACTTCTATTACCTGATTCTTTTCATCCTTTGCAAATAAAACAATGTGCTTCTTTCTACTCTTTAAAAAATTAAAAAATCTCTCTTTATCTTTATCACTAATTTCATTTAACAAAATTTGCGGTGATTTCTTGTATGTTTTTTCAAAATATTTATTACACTTTTCTATCTCCCACCTTCTATATATACAGGCGGGAACCACAAACTTTTCAACATCCACCATTTTTCTACCCAATGGAATTATTATAACAAATGAAAAATCTTAATACAACAACATATTTGAGATTAAATCATTTCCATTATATTAAAACAAGCGAAGGATTTTCTATAGTTAATGAGTATTGCTTATATGAAGAAAAAGACAGATAACATTAATCCTGAAATAATTGAAAATTTTTTAGAAAAAATGGAGTTAGAGGAGCTAATTGTTTCTCCGGAGTTATCTTTAAAAACACTTAACAAAATAGATAAAAAATACACCATAGAAAAAATAATTAAGTTTATAAAAATCTGGTTTTATGGAGCTTCCTTCGCAATAGGGTTATTATTAGGAGTATCTATTGGAATGAATATTCATAAAACCGAAACTTCTGAAATTGCAAAAATTGAGGAAACCACATTAATCACAGAACCAATAATTGTAAATATCGATAAAATAAATATAAAAAAATAGGAGGATACAATGAGTAAAAAAACAAAAATTATTTCGCTTATTGTTTTGGTAATTTTCTTAAGCACAGGTATTTTTGCCCAAGGGTTTTACGGTAGCCACCACAAGGCTTTTGCAAAAAAGAGAAGAGCAAGATTTATGAGCCCGATGGGACTCTACAAGATGCTCTCCCTTTACAAAGATAAGCTTAATGTAACAGATGATCAGCTTGCCAAGCTTAAATCCCTCGCTTTTTACCTTGAAAAAAAGAAGGTAAAGCTTACAAATGCAAACAGAGAGCTTAAACTTAAATTAAAAGAGGAACTTGCGGCTAAAAATATCAATTATAATAATGTCAGAGATATAATGTCAAAGATCAGTCAGAATAGGACATCATTGTTTATCGAAGGGTTGAAAGCAAAACAGGAAGTGAAAAAGATACTTACATCTGAGCAACTGACAAAGATAAAAGAGCTTATCCTTCAAAAGAAAAAAAGCAGAAGACCAATGAAACCACAGATGGAAAGAAGAGTACCTCCCTTCAGAAATAAGTAAAAAACTATCCCTCATTAAGTTTCAAAGGGAGGCTTTCGCCTCCCTTTTTTATTTATTCTCTTCAGGTAATTTTAAAATCGGGTAAAGGGCAAGGGTAAAAGCAGCAAGGATAATTATTCCATAACTTAGCCCCAAATATTGAACAGCAACTCCCATTGCAAAGGAAAAGCCTGCAGAAAAAATCGTTTTTAATTGGGACTCTCCAGAAAGACCTGTTGCCATAATTTTAAGTGATATCTTATCGCTTATATACCCCACATTAAGAGGTTTTCTTAGATTTTCCAAAATAAAAATTGAAATAAAGAATATAATAGAAAGAAAATAAAGTTTTAACACAAGAAAAATTCCGGATAACAAAAACAAGCCAACTCCTATCAAAAAAGTTATATTTATTCCGTGCGCAACACTTTTAACTTTTCTTGAAAATGGGCCTGCTTTTTTTGATGTGTAAGAGGTCATAAGATATATAAAAAAATAAACTATACCCACCATAACCATAGTTCTTTTTTCTTTGGTAAGTGATAAAAGTATAGGAAGTGAAAGCACATAATACTTTAAAAGAGGCTGTATATAATCCTTTGTTCCCTTGTAAAGTCCGCTGAAGACCGATGATGTCAGAAGAGCTTTCATAACGAGTTTATCCTTGAATATTGAGAAAAATGCTTTTGTCGTTTCAACAGCTCTTTCCCATACCTCTTTAAAAAAACCTTTTTCAAATTTTTTAAGATCCCCGTCAAGCTTTTTCGGATAAGAGAGCATCAAAAATAATTCTAATATGTATGGTATTATGGAAGCTAAGAAAACAATTCTATAACTTCCTCTTAAAAACACTATTGACAGAGCAATTAAAGAGGATACAGCAGAGCCCAATTGAGAGGCACTTCGGGTATAACCATAATAATAAACTTTTAAATCAGAGATACCCTTTATCTTAAGATAGGTTAAAATCATTGCCTTGTGAGTACCTGTTCTGAAAGCCTCACCAAAGGAGAAAAAAATCATGGCTATTATATAATAGTAAAATCCCGGTAAAAAATAAAAAATCGCAAAGGAAATGATGTATGATACGAATGAGAAAATCATGGATCTTCTTCTTCCTATACTATCTGCAACAATGCCGGTAGGAAGTTCCAAAACATTTGTAGCTACCTCTCTTATTGAAAATAGAATTCCTATCTGAACATAAGTTATTCCCATTTCAAGAAAAAACAGAATTATGTAGGGGTCAAAAAATCTCAGATTTTTTAAAAAACCGTATGCGGAAAATTTGTAAAACTGAAGATCCTTCTTAAATTTTGCCATTTCGCTATTAACTGATACCTTCTATTTCTCCCTTTTTAAGTGATTCAAGAAGAGATTCCAATATTTGAATTAGCTCTTCTTTTGAAGGCTCTCTGTCTTTGAGCTGAATTTTTAATTTAAAACTCTTGTCCGGTGCCGAAAAATTGAATACAAATCTTTTCGGAAGCTCTTTTTTCTCTTTTCTCTTTTCCCTTATATCATCCCTTGTAAGCCCACTTTCATTATAGGAATTTAAAACTTTAAGCATTTCTTCCTCGCTTTCAAGTTTTGAAAGCTCAAGAAGAAAGCTCCGGGAATATATACCGGCCTCCTTGCAAAGTTTGATGATTTTTTTAGGTAAGCTTGCTATTTTTATTGTTTCGGATACTGTACTTCTCGATTTTCCTATTCTGCTTGCAATTTCTTCCTGCGTATAACCGAAAATCTGGTTTAATGTTTTAAGAGCAAAAGCCTCTTCAAAAGGGGTTAATTCCTTTCTCTGAATATTCTCTATAAGCGCATACTCCAAAGCTTCATCATCTTCAAGCTCCATTTCAATCGCAGGAATTTCATCTATTCCTGCCATTTCCGCAGCTCTTACCCTTCTTTCACCTGCTACCACTTCAAATTTTCCATTCTTTTTTCTTACTATGATAGGCTCTATAATTCCCTTTTCCTTTATCGACTGGGCGAGCTCTCTTATATTCCCAAGCTCCTCTCTTGGCTGGTGTGGATTTACAACTATTCTCTTTAATTTTATCATTCTTATTGAAATAGGATTTGAACTCGAGGCTATTTCATCCACAAAGTGACCATCATGCCTCATCTTAACAAAATCAGGTAATCCTCTCTTTTTAGCCAATTTTTAATATCTCCTCCGTAAGACTAAGATAATCCTTTGCCCCTCTTGAATCCGGAGCAAAGGTGTATATGGATTCCCTGTATGCAGGGCTTTCTTCAAGCCTTACATTTTTAGAAATTATGGTTTTAAAAACTTTATCCTTAAAAACTTTTTTTATCTGAGCAACAGTATCTTTACCTAAAGAAGTTCTTTTATCGTGAAGGGTTATAACAACTCCTAAAAGTTTAAGATTTGGGTTGCTTCTATATCTGACTTTTTCTATTGTCTCTAAAAGATCATCTGTTCCTTCAAGAGCAAAGTATGAGGATTGAATTGGAATTAAAATATGAGTTGCAGCGACAAGAGCATTTAAAGTAATAATTCCCAATGTTGGTGGTGTGTCTATTAAAATAAAATCATAAGAGGCTGAAATTTCCGAGATTTTATCCTTTAATCTAAAATGGCTGTCAATGTCTCCCAACAGCTCCCTTTCAAGTTTTGCCAATGAAATATTGGCAGGGGCAAGATCAAGGTTAGGTATTCTAGTTTTTACTATTGTATCTTCAAATTTTGCTTTTCCTGTTAGAACATCAAATATGGTTATACCCAAAGAATGGGGGTCAACAAAGGTAATTGTGCTGTTTGCCTGAGGGTCAAGATCAATTAGCAATGTTCTTTTATTTTTGTATGCAAGACCGGCTGAGAGATTAATGGCAGTGGTAGTTTTACCAACTCCACCCTTCTGATTAGCTATGGTTATTATCAAATGCTCACCTCACAGTATAATTTATGATTATAAACCAAATTATTCTCTCATTCAATAGAACTGCCTTACCAGCTACTCAAATCAAATAATGTTTTTAATAATTTGCGGAAACGCCCGAATGGGCGTTTCCGCATTTATTTTCTACTACCAATCTTTTTATTATTACTTCAAACCTCTTTTTTCAAGAAGAGCATTTATATCTGGCTTTCTTCCTCTGAATTTAATATAAAGCTCCATTGGGTCCTCTGAACCACCCTTTTCAAGTATGTATTTTCTAAACTTTGTGGCTGTCTCTTTATCAAACAAATCTCCCTTTTCCTTAAATGCTTGAAATGCATCGGAATCAAGAACCTCTGCCCAGATATAACTATAATATCCTGCTGAATACCCACCGGCAAAAATATGTTGAAAATAGGTTGATCTGTATCTTACATAAATTTCAGGGATTAAACCTATTCTCGCGAGAGAATTTGTCTCAAATGCAGTAACATCCCAATCGCTTGACATCTCAAGTGTATGCCAATCCATATCCAAAAATGAAGCTGCGAGATACTCTGTTGTTGCAAATCCCTGATTAAACTTAGCAGAATCTTTTATCTTTTTTATAAGATCCATCGGAATAAGTTTCCCCGTTTTATAGTGTCTTGCATACATTTTCAATACTTCGGGCTCAAGTGCCCAGTTTTCCATTATTTGAGAAGGAAGTTCAACAAAATCCCTTGATACATCTGTTCCTGAAACCCTATAATATGTACACTGAGAAAGAAGTCCATGAAGAGCATGGCCGAATTCATGAAACATTGTTAAAACCTCATCAAGACTTAAAAGAGAGGGTTTATTAGCGGTGGGTTTTGTAAAATTACCAACATTCACTATTACAGGAACAATTCTTTTTCCCCCGATTTTGGCTTCCTTTCTATAAGGACTCATCCATGCTCCTCCTCTTTTTCCGGGTCTCGGATAATAATCAAGATAAAGAATACCTATCAATGAATCATCGGAGTCCTTTACCAAAAAGGTTTTAACATCTTTGTTGTATTTCGGAAGATCGTGTCTTTCTTCGAATTTTAAGCCGTAAAGCTTATTCGCAACTTTAAAAACTCCATTTTTCAGAACATTTTCAAGCTTAAAATAAGGTGTTAGCTCTGATGTGTCCAGTTTATACTTTTGCTTTTTCAATTTTTCAGCATAATACCACCAATCCCAAGGTTTAAGTTTTAAGTTTTTACCATCCTTATAAATCATTTCCTGAAGAGCTCTTCTTTCCTCTTTAACCTTTCGGAGAGCAGGCATCCAGATTTTCCATAAAAGCTCATAAACATTCTGAGGATTTTTTGCCATATTTTCTTCAAGAATAAAATTAGCATGGGTTCTGTATCCCAAGAGATGAGCTTTTTCTATTCTTAGATTAACTATTTCTTTTATTATTTTTTTATTATCATTTTCATTTGCATTATCTCCTTTCATTATATAGGCAAGGAGCATCTTTTTTCTGAGCTCTCTCTTATCGGAAAATTGCAAAAAGGGAATAAGACTTGGCTTATCAAGTGTAAAAAGCCATTTTTCTTTATAACCCTTTGCCTTTGCTGCTTCTTCAGCAGCTTTTACAACACCTTCGGGAAGACCGGAAAGATCATCTTTATTGTCAATAACCAATTCAAATGCCTTTGTATCCTTTAAAACATTTTCTCCGAACTGCAAAGTCAAGAGAGAGAGTCTGCTATTAATTTCTGCCAGTCTTTTTTTCTTTGCTTCGCAAAGCTTAGCTCCGCCTCTTACAAAATCTTTATAATACAGGGTTAAGACCATTTTTTGCTCAGGATTTAGTTTTAACTTATCTCTCATCTCATAGACAGCTTCAACTCTCTTAAATAATTTAGGATTCATTAAAATCTCATCATTGTGCTTTGAAAGAATAGGAGAAACTTCTTTTGCAATTTTTTGAAGATTATCATTTGTATCAGCGGAAAGCTGGTTGAAAAATATATTTGTTATCAATCTAAGCCTTCTTCCGCTTCTGTCAAGAGCTTCAATTGTATTTTTAAAGGTGGGTTTTGCAGGATCATTAATGATTTTTTCAATCTCCTCTTTGTGCTCTTTGATAGCACACTTGATCGCAGGTAAATAGTGCTCATCCTTTATCCTATCAAAAGGAGGCACACCTAAGGGTGTTTTAAATTGCTTCAACAGCGGGTTTTTAAGATTTTTACAATTCAAACTATCACCTCCTGCTTGTAGAACAAAACTTAAAACAAATAACATAAGTACCAATACCACTGTTTTTTTCATTTCACCTCTCCTTAATGATTTTGCTTTTTATTATATTTAATAAGAAAAGATTTGTAAATAATTTCACAACAAATACTCAAATTAAAATTCACCAATTAGAATCAGCGTATCTCTTATGATATAATTAGGACGATGAAAAAAATTAAGTTAAGTGAAAGAGAGAAAAAGCTATTAAAAGAGATAGATAAGAAAAAGCTTCCGAAGCATGTGGCAATCATTATGGATGGCAATGGAAGGTGGGCGAAAAGGAGAGGCCTTCCGAGAATAAAGGGACATGAGAAAGGAAGTAAAATAGTTTTGTCAACTATAGAAATAGCTGATTACATAGGAATTAAATACCTCACACTATACACATTTTCAAAGGAGAACTGGAAAAGGCCGAAAAGTGAAATATCTCACTTAATGAAACTTTTGAAAAAATATTTGAAGGAAAATCAGAAAAAATTTACTGAAGAAGATATAGTTTTCAATACAATAGGAGACATAGAGGATTTTGATGAGGAACTCCGAACACTTATAAAACAAACTATGGAAAATACAAAGAATCACAAGGGTCTCGTTCTAACATTGGCTTTAAGCTACGGAGGAAGACAGGAAATAGTAAAAGCCGTTAAAAATATAGTAAAAGATAAAATCGACTATGAAAAAATAGATCAGTCTCTGTTTTCAAAATATCTTTCAAATGTTCCTGATGTGGACTTAATGATAAGAACTTCCGGAGAAATCAGAGTCTCAAACTATCTTTTATGGCAGAGTTCCTATGCGGAGCTCTATTTTACAAAAGTTTTATGGCCTGATTTTAGAAAATCCGAATTTTTAAAAGCAATAATAGATTATCAAAAAAGAGAAAGGAGGTTTGGAGAAGTCTGATGGAATTTATCAAAAGAACTTTAACAGCCATAGTATTATTGGTATTTATATACTTTTTAGCAGTAAAATCAACACCACTTGTATTCTTTCTTGTCCTTCAAGCTGTAGTTTACCTCGCACTTTACGAATTATTACACCTCATTGAGCTGAAAAATGAGTACAAACTAATTATAGGCATTTATGCTATTCTCATATCCTACTACTTTTTCACAAAAAAACTTTCAATTGACACCATTCTTTTAACGATGATCTTGGCTTCCGGCATTGTTTTGCTTAAAAGGATAAATAAAGAAACTCTTGAAAATTTTTCTTCAAACTATGCAAAATTGATTTTTATTCCATTTTATCTCGTTTTCACATTGAATTTTTTGTTTTATATCTGGAAGGTCAGCTATCTTCATCTGTTCTTTCTAATTTTAATCATATCCGTGGGAGATAGCGCGGCATATTTCATAGGTAGCTGGATAGGAAAGCATAAGATGTTTCCCGTAGCAAGTCCAAAAAAAAGTGTGGAAGGATTTTTGGCTTCAATTGTATTCTCAATCTTAACCGCTTATATAGCATCATTAACATTCTATAAAATGTTTCCACCTAATTTCATTCTTATTTCAGGAGCTTTGATTCCTCTTGTGGCACAGCTAAGTGATCCTGTTGAATCATTGTTTAAAAGAGCCGCAGGAGTGAAAGATTCCTCTAATATCTTACCGGGGCATGGAGGCTTTTTGGATAGGATAGATAGCTATATTTTTGCAGCACCTGTGTTTTTTCTTTTAATAAGATATTTCACTTTAATAAAATAAATGAAAACAATTTCGGTTTTCGGTTCAACAGGCTCCATCGGAAAATCCACGCTTAAAGTAATAGAAAAATTTTCTGATAATTTTAAGGTTAAATTTTTATCAGCTAATAAAAATGTAAAAGAATTTAAAAAACAGATAAATAAATTTAAGCCAGAATATGTGGGGATACCTGAAAACCATGTAAAAGAGATTAAAAGAGAGTTTCCAAAATTAAAGATAATTTCAGGAGAAAATTTTTTGGAAGATTCTGTAGAAATTGAAGGTGTTGACCTTATTATGATGGGTATTTCAGGGTTTGCAGCTTTAAAACCAACTTTTAAGGCACTTTCAAATGGCAAAATCGTAGCACTCGCCAACAAAGAGTCAGTTGTTGCCGGCGGAGAGTTCGTAAAAAAACATCTTAACAGAATAATTCCGGTTGACAGCGAGCATTCTTCTCTCTTCCAACTTTTAAAAAGCACAAAAAGAGAATGCCTGAAAAAAATTTACATTACAGCTTCAGGAGGACCCTTTTACAAAAGAGAAATTTCAAATAATATAAAAAAGGAGGATGTTCTCAATCACCCGGTCTGGAATATGGGAGCGAAAATTACTGTTGATTCGGCAACAATGGCAAACAAAGCTCTTGAAATTGTAGAAGCATTTTACCTTTTTTCTCTCTCTCCGGATGTGATTGATGTTCTTATTCATCCCCAATCAGTTGTTCATTCTTTTGTTGAATTCAAGGATGGAGTCAGGTTTGCTCAAATGAGTGCACCGGATATGAGATATCCCATAAGTTATGCTCTCTTTTACCCTGACAGGGCACCTGAAGATCCGACAGAAAATGAAATCCTTGAAATAAAGAAGCTTGAGTTTTTAAAACCAAACTTTGAAAAATTCCCATTTTTAAAAATCGCCTATGATATTATAAGAAACGGTAAAAACAGGGCTATAGTATTTAATGCTGCCAATGAAGAAAGTGTTTTTATTTTTCTTAAAAATAAGATAAAATTCGTTGATATATTTAAAATAGTTTTGAAAATTTATGAAAAAGAGGATTTCAAGGTGATTGAAACATTTGATGATATTTTTGAAACTGACTTAAGAATAAGAGAAAAGGTAAGACAAATGGTAAAAAAAGGAGATTTTTAATGGCAATAGTAGGAAAAATTATTAGCTTTTTTATAGTTTTCGGGATTTTGGTCTTGGTCCATGAGTTCGGACACTTTATTACAGCAAAACTTTTCGGTGTGAGAGTGGAGGTATTCTCATTCGGATTCGGGAAAAGGCTTTTCGGTAAAAAAATAGGAGAGACAGATTACAGAGTAAGCCTTATTCCTTTGGGAGGATATGTAGCTCTTGCAGGAGAAGAAGCAAAGGATGCCAAAGGTGAACCTTATGAGTTTGAATCCCAGCCAAAGTGGAAAAAGGCTTTGATTCTATTAAACGGGCCAATATTTAATTTGATATTAACCATAATATTACTTTCAGTATTATTTACAATAGGAATTCAAAGGCCGGCATATCTTGACAAACCCGCAAGGATAGGATGGATTCAAAAAGGTTCTCCCGCTGAAAAAGCCGGACTTAAAGTGGGAGATACTGTTATAGAAATTAATGGAAAGAAAATAAAGAGATGGGAAGAGTTTGAAACAATTATTACAACAAGCCCAAAAGAGGGATTGAATCTCAAAGTTCGAAGAGACAAGAAAATAGTGAACATTAAATTACATCCGAAAGCTACAGGTGCATATCAGATAGGACAGGCTGGTGTAATGTATGAATTACCTGCCAAAATAGGTCAGCTTGCTTCAGGAATGCCTGCATCACGAGCTGGACTTAAAACTGGAGATCTCGTTATTAAAATTAATGGGCAGGAGATAAGAAACTATTATCAGATGAGAGAAATTGTCTTAAAGTCCCCCAAAAAAGAGCTTATTTTTACTGTAAAAAGAGGAAATAAAATTAAAGATATAAAAATAATTCCTGAAGATCAGGGAGGAAAGGGAGTAATAGGAGTTATTGCCTATTTTGATACAATAAAGAAAAAGTATCCTCTTCATATAGCTCTTTTAAATGGAGCAAAGGAGACAAAGAGACTTACTGTACTCACCTATCAGGTTTTGAAAAAGCTGATAGTCGGTAAAATTTCATACAAAAGCCTTTCAGGTCCTATTGATATTGCAGACTTTTCCTACGCAGCGGTAAAGAGCGGGACATCCGGGTTTTTGCAATTTTTAGCATTCATAAGTCTCCAATTGGGAATAATAAACCTTTTGCCAATACCGGCTCTTGACGGAGGACATCTTTTCGTTATTCTTATTGAAGCTATCGCAAGAAAAGACTTTTCTCCTAAGTGGAAAGAAAGAATAGCAATGATAGGATTCTATCTTTTGATTTTGTTAAGTGTTTTTGTTATTCTGAATGATGTCTTAAAAAGAATGCACTAAGACTAAAAATCAGCTTTAAATAAGGCTCAAATTTGGTATGAAAATTATAAGAGATTGAAGAAGGAAATGGTATAAAGCTAAAAGCCGTTCCAGCCGAGCAGCAAAATTAAAAACCCATGAGAATCTAATTTTTAGCGATATCTTCAAAGCCTATAATCTTATGCAGTTTTTTCAGAACAATATACTAATAAATTAACTTTTTCCGAACCATAATTAAGTTTTTCCCTTTTCTATGGATTTTTTTGCAATTTTATCTATAAGAGAGGGGAAAAATGGCTTTAAAAGAATCCCGAGTTTCCCCTTTAATCCCATCACCAACTCTCTCTTTCTTTTTTCTATGGCTTTTATTATTTGGGAAGCACAGGTTTGAACATTCATCACTCCTGACTCCGAAATATGACTTTCTCCCAATGGCTTTCCACCCTTTCCGAGAGCATTTTTTCTTATATCAGTACTCACAAACCCGGGATAAATCATAGTTACATCAACTCCTGAATCCGAAAGCTCAATCCTTAATGAATCAAAAAATCCTGCCATTGCATGTTTGCTTGCCGCATAAGCTGTTCTCGTAGGAACTCCGTTTTTACCCGTAAGAGATGAAATGCCTACAATAAGCCCCTTTGATTTCTTAAGGTAAGGTAGAGCATAGTATGTGGAGTAAACACTTCCGAGATAATTTACCCCTATTATTTTTTCAAAAACAGAAATATCTTCAATCTCCTCAAAATTAGCCCACATTGTAATGCCAGCATTGTTTACAAGAACATCAATCTTTCCGTATTTTTCCACAGTCGTATCAATTAAAGCTTTGCAATCATCTTTGTTTGAAACATCGGTTTTCCTGTAAATTGCCTCTCCTCCCCTACTCTCACACTCAGAGCAAATCTCTTTTAATTTTTCCTCACTTCTTGCACCGAAAGAGAGCTTTGCTCCTCTTTCACAGAGCTGAAGAGCAAGCTCCTTACCTATACCCGAAGATGCTCCCGTGATTACTATAACCTTATCCTTAAAATTCTCTCTCATTTACAATACGTCTTTTATTTAATAGGCTTTTCCTCTTATCTCTTCCACTTCATCTATCTCTTTCGGAATCGGATTTCCCAAAAGCCTTGCTCCATCTTCAGTTACAAGATAGTCATCTTCAATCCTTACCCCTCCGAAATCCTTATATGTTTCAACTTTATCATAATTTATAAAATCCTTGAATTTACCTTCACCTTTCCAGAGTTCTATTAATTTCGGAATAAAGTAAAGCCCCGGTTCAACCGTAAAAACAAATCCCGGTTCAAGCTCTTTTGCAAGCCTTAAATAAGCAGTTCCGAATTGTCTACTCCTTTTAAGCCCTTCTCTGTATCCGACATAATCCTCTCCAAGATTCTCCATATCATGGACATCAAGACCCATCATATGCCCCAAGCCATGGGGGAAAAATAGTGCATGGGCTCCGGCTCTTACAGCTTTATCAGGATCACCCTTCATAAGTCCCAAATCTTTCAAACCTTCAGCAAAAACCTTAGCTGCCGCAAGATGCACTTCCCTGTAAAATACCCCCGGCGCAAGCATTGATATGGCTTTTTTTTGAGCTTTTAAAACAAGAGAATAAATATCCCTCTGTCTTGAATCAAATTTTTTTCCCACCGGAAATGTTCTTGTAATATCTCCTGCATAGTGTAAGGTGGTTTCAGCACCCGAATCATTGATTATTAATCTTCCCTCTTCCAAAAGATTTCCATGATAATGATTGTGAAGAGTCTCCCCGTGAACTGTAAAAATTACTGGAAAAGAAATTCCGGCACCCTTCGAAAGTGCAATGCCTTCAATAAGTCCCGCTATATCTCTCTCATAAAGGCCGGGGCTTGCTGTTTTCATTGCCGTTATATGCATTTCTCTCGTAATATTAACTGCTTTTTCTATCTCTTCAATTTCCTCAGCTCCCTTTTTCTCTCTTAATTTCACAACCGCTTTTATAAGTTCAACGGAAGCTTCTTTTTTAACATTGGAATAAGGAACACCCGTAAGCTCTGATATCCTTATGAGAACATCAGCTCTGTAAGGCGGAATATAGTGCACTTTTCTTCCTTCATCAATAGCTTTTTTAACATATGTATCAAGCTCCTTTAAGGGAAGGCTTTTTTTCATACCCACCTCTTCAGCTCTCTCCTTAACAGTGGGTTGATCTCCCATCCAAATAATATCATCTATCTCAAAATCATTACCGAATAAAATCTCCTCTCCGCTATCAGCATCAATCAAAGCGGAAAATCCCGGCTCATCAACTCCGAAAAAGTAAAGAAAAGTGCTGTCCTGTCTGAAATGATACTGGTTTGCAGGATAATTCATCGGAGCATCATTGTTGCCTACAAAAAGCAAAATACCATTGCCTTTCATTAACTCTTTAAGCCTTTTTCTTCTTTCAATATAAATATTTTTTTCAAACATAATACCTCCTATGATAAATTATTTTTTACTTAAAATAATACGCCAAAATAGGAGAAAAGTTAAGAGCTCTTTTTTCAGTTCAAGAAAATCCAAATTTGAAAATTAAAAATAAATATAGTAAAATGTTTTAAATGCTTAAAAAATTAAATACTTTTCTCTCAAGAAAAACTTTAGAAAAGTACATGTTACAAAATGTTCTGATAGTGACCCTTATAACCCTTTTTTTAATAACATTTTTCTGGCTTAAAAGAGAATATTCTAATTATCACAATTTTGTAAGCACAATTAACAAAAGCCACACTAAAGCTATAAAAAGAAGCGTAGAAAAAGAGGTTAAACAGATAGTCAATAATATAGGATATCAAAGAAAAAATCACTCCAAAAAACTTAATCAAAACTTAATAACAAGTTTAAATGCAGCTGTAAAAAACCTAAATAAGAAAAAATCATCTAAAAAACTATTGGAAGATTACTTAATAACCTTAAATCTTTTAAAAAAAGATGATTTATTTAATTTTTTTATTTTCAATCCACAAAATAATTATCTTTTTCCAAAAAATCAGGAAAAAATTATTAAAGAGATAATCAAATACAAACACTTAAACAAAGCTTTAATAAATAAAAAAAACTATGCTTTTAGATTTTCTACTCTTGAGGATGGAAGTTTATTAGGAGTGTACATAGAACTTAATAGTTTTGAAGCTAAAATCAGAAGAGAAGTGTTAAAGTGGTTATCTCTTTATAAAACAAGCAACAATGGAAGCTTATCTGTTTACAAAGTTAAAAATTTCAAAAGAATCCTCGGGGCAATACTTTTAACTGACAAAATTACAAAAATCAAGAAAAATCTGAGAGAAGGTATAAATACATTTTTTATTGAGACAAATTCAAGCAAAGTGGAAAATATCACATATATAACTTATTACAAACCTTGGCAATGGCTTATAATATACAGAATTCCTTCTCAAAAACTCTTGTCATTAAAAAAAGTGGCAATCAAAGGAGCAAAAAAAGAATTTTTAAACCAGATATATAAAATTCTTTTTGTTTTTATTATCTTTTTTACACTCTCATACATTCTTTCAAAAATCACATCAAAAAATATTAACAACCAAATTACCCAATTAAGAAATTATTTAAAAGCACATTTCCAAGGAGAGAGTTCTGATTATGAAAAAGTTGAATTAAAAAGATTTCATGAAATTAACAACTTTGTTAACACAATAATAAAAGATCTTGAAGAGAATAAATTTTTCTTTGAATTAGTTTTTGATGCTATTCCAAATCCTATATTTCTTGTAGATAAAGACTTGAATACAATTGTTTGTAACAAAATGGCAGCAACTATATTTAAAATAAAAAAAGAAGAGATAGAAAAGAACTGTTTTTTAAAATTATTTAAAGAATACGAAAAAATAAAAGAGTTTGTAGAAAGCAATAAAGATGAATTAGACATTGAATCTATAGGAATAAAAGCCGGTAAAAAGGAAATTCCAATAAGAGTCCTGGGAAAAAGGCTTTTAATTAAAAATAAAGCTTACTATCTTTTCTCAATAATGGATTTATCAGAGATAAAAAAAACAGAAAAAGAGAAAAACGAAAGCATAAAACTTTTCAAAACTCTTACAGAGCAAGTTAGAGCTGGTATATTCACTTTTGATAAAGAGGCAAAATATAAATTTATTAATAAAAGAGGAGAAGAGATAACTGGGTATAAAGCTGAAGAATTAACAAAAAAAACTGTTTGGGATATTATACACCCTGATTTTGTTGATATTGCAAAAGAAAGAGCCCAAAAGAGGCTCAAAGGTGAAGATTACCCAAAACCTTATGAAGTAAAAATAGTAAGAAAAAACGGGGAGGTCAGATGGGTTGAACTTTCAAATAAGAGCATTGTAATAAATGGCGAAAGAACTGTAATAGGAACGGCAATTGACATTACGGAATGGAAAAGAGCAGGAGCGGCTTTAAAAGAGAGTGAAAAACAGTTCAGAACTATATTTGAAAAATCAGCTGATCCTATGTTAATAATCAATGAGAGAAAAATTATTAATCTCAATAAAGCAGCAATAGAATTATTAAATATTCCCAAAACAGAAAGCAAAGAATATTCTTTCATTGATATTTCTTTTAAGAAAAATAATGAAGAATCAAATCATCTTTCAAAAGAATTTAAAAAGTTGATAAAAGAAACTTTAGAAAAGGGATTTACAAGATTTCAATGGGTATTAAATAAAAAAAAGGGAGGAAGCTTTTGGGCTAATGTAAGCTTTACCAAAATCAGATATGAAAACAAACCAGCCATTTTTGTAATTATCCGTGATATATCGGAGATAAAGGAATTAGAGGTAAAGTTAGAAGGAGAAAAAGAAAGACTTTCAGTCACCCTAAAAAGTATTGGCGATGGAGTCATTGCAACAGACAAAAAAGGTAAGATTATTTTAATGAACAGAGCCGCAGAAAAAATTACCGGTTGGAAACAGACAGAAGCAATTGGGGAACATTTTGAAGAGGTAATGAAACTTTATGATAAGGAAAGTATGAAAAAACTTCCACCTATTATAAATAAGGTTTTAAAAGAGGAAAAAGTAATATACCTTGAAGAAAGCGTTATTCTCCAAACAAAAAAGGGAGAAGAAAAAATAATATCAGATAGCGCTTCTCCAATTCTTGACAAAGAGAGTAAAATCGTTGGAGTTGTTATCGTTTTCAGTGATATAACAGAAAAGACAAAAACCGAAGAGGAGCTTGCAAAACATCAGAAGATAGAATCGTTAGCTCTTTTGGCTGGAGGAATAGCTCATGATTTCAATAATATATTAGCCGGGCTTTTTGGCAATTTAGAACTTGCCAAAACAAAATTGGAGAAAAATCATCCGGCATACAAACACATTGCGGTAGCTGGAGAAGCTCTTGATAGAGCAACTTCTTTGACAAGTCAGCTTCTAACATTTTCAAAGGGAGGAGAACCCATAAAAAGACCACTGGATTTAAAAGAATTAATAAAAGAAACCGCAGAGTTCACTCTTTCAGGTTCAAATGTCAAATATTACCTTGAATTACCTGATAATTTAGATAAAGTGTGTGCTGATAGGGGACAAATCAATCAGGTATTATCAAACCTCATTGTAAATGCAAGAGAAGCAATGCCAAATGGTGGAAATTTATATCTAAAAGTGGAGAATGTAAAAATAACAAAAAGAAGTGGGTTTAATTTAAAAGCCGGAAAATATGTACGAATATCCATTCAAGACACAGGTATTGGAATCCCTGAAAATTTATCGCTAAAGATTTTTGAACCTTATTTCACACGCAAGAGTACAGGGAAAGGCCTTGGACTTGCTACTTCATATTCCATTATAAAGAAACACAAGGGTTTGATTGAAGTCGAATCTGAAGAAGGTAAGGGAACTACTTTCTACATATTCCTTCCATCCACAACAAAAAAGATTAATAAAAAAGAAAAAATAAAAGAGGTAAAAAGGGAAAAAACCACATTCAAAGAAAAGAGGAGGGCTTTAATCTTGGATGATGAAGAATCAATCAGGGAGCTTTTAAAAGAAATGTTAGAAAACCTTAATTTTAAAGTAGATTTTACAAAAACAGGAGAAGAAGCAATTAAAAAATTCAAAGAGAATCACAAAAAACAAAAAAAATATGATATTTTGATTTTCGATTTAACAATACCCGGTGCAATGGGAGGAAAAGAGGCAATAGAGGAAATTATTAAAATAGAGCCTAAAGCAAAAGTTATTGTTTCAAGCGGTTACTCAAATGACACTGTTATGTCTAATTATAAAGAATACGGTTTTGTTGAAGTTCTGCCAAAACCATATAAATTTGATGAATTAAAAGAAATTTTAGAAAGAGTATTAAAAGGAGATGAAAATGAAAATTAGAATAGGTCTTGGATATGATAAGCATAAATTAATATCTCCGGGAGAGTTTATAATCCTCGGAAATATTAAAATACCGTATAAAAAAAAGTTTATAGCACATTCAGACGGTGATGTTCTTATTCATTCAATAATCGATGGAATATTCGGAGCACTGGGAGAAAGCGATATTGGGACGCACTTTCCTGATACTGATTCAAAATACAAAGATATAGATTCCTTAATTCTGCTGAAAGAAACCGTTAAAATAATGAAAGAAAAAGGTTTCCATATTGAGAATATTGACAGCACTATAATTGCAGAAGAACCAAAACTTGCTCCTTATATCGAGATGATTAAAGAAAGATTAGCTCCTGTCCTTGAAGTTAATAAAAAACTAATCTCAATTAAAGCAAAAACAGACGAAGGGACCGGAGATGTAGGAGAAAAAAGAGCTATAAAGGTCTTTTCAATAGTCCTTCTTAAATCTAAAACATGAAGATCAGCATACATTCTACCTTTGAATTCTTGACAACATCTATCTTTTACGGTAAAGTTCAAAATGATTAATTCTATAGTAATAGTACTGAGCGACAGGGCTTCCCAAGGAGTTAGAGAAGACAAAAGCGGAGAAATATTGGTAAGACTTCTTGAAGATAATGGTTTTGAAGTAAAGGAAAAAATAATAATTCCTGATGAAAAATTCCTTCTTGAAAATCTTTTAAATGAATATATAAATAAAGTTGACATGATAATAACCTCAGGAGGTACCGGTATTACAGACAGAGATATAACCCCTGACATAACTTTAAAATTTATAAAAAAAAGGCTTGAAGGAATAGAATATGCAATGATTCACTATGGCCTAAAACATACTCCCATGGCAGCAATATCAAGAGCTGTAGCTGGGTTAAATGGTAATACACTAATAATTAATTTACCAGGGAATCCCAATGCAATAGAGCAAAATTTTTTACCTTTAATTCCTGCAATAAAACATCTCTTTCAGAAACTTAAAAATCAGGAAGAGGATTGCAGTGAGCAAATAAAAAGATTATAGGAGGAAAAAATGGCTTATAAATATGAAAAATTACTTGACAGATTTTTATCCTATGTAAAAATTGACACACAATCAGATGAAAAAAGCGAAACAACTCCCTCTACAAAAAAGCAATTTGACCTTGCTGAACTTCTTGTTGAGGAATTAAAAGATTTGGGTCTTGAAAATGTAGAAGTTGATGAACACTGCTATGTTTATGCAACATTACCATCTAATATTAAAAACAATAAGTACAAGATAGGTTTAATTTCCCATCTTGACACAGCCCCTGCGGTAAGCGGAAAAGATGTCAGCCCTGTTATAAACAAAGACTATCAGGGAGGGGACATAATTTTACCCGGTGAAAAAGGAGTGGTAATCAAAGAAGATGAGAGCCTAAAAAAACACATAGGTGAAGATATTATTACATCAGATGGGACAACACTCTTAGGAGCTGATGATAAAGCCGGTATAGCGGAAATCATGGAAGCACTTAATTATTTTGTAAATAACCCTGAAGTTCCAAGACCTGAGATAAGAGTTGCTTTTACTCCAGATGAAGAAATTGGCAGAGGGACTACTAAGTTTGATAAGGAAAAATTTGGTGCCCAGTTTGCATATACAATTGACGGTGGAGCTGATGGAGAGATAGAGGATGAAAACTTTAATGCAGACTCAATGATAATAAAATTCAAAGGAATAAATGTTCATCCGGGTTATGCAAAAGGGAAAATGATAAATGCTATAAAATTAGCAGGTGAATTTTTATCTCTTCTTCCTAAAGATACAATGAGCCCTGAAACCACTGAAAAAAGAGAAGGATATGTACATCCCGTTGAAATCTCAGGAATTGAGGAAGAAACTACAATCTTTTTTATAATAAGGGATTTTGTTGAAAGTGAACTTAAAAAGAAAGAGGAATTTTTAGAGAAACTGGTTAAAAAGGTTATTGCAAAACACCCGGGAGCCGACTATTCTGTGGAAGTAAAAGAATCTTATAGAAATATGAAAGAGATATTGGATAAGTATCCCGATGTTTTAAATTTAGCTATTAAAGCAATAGAAATGGCAGGTGTAAAACCTGTTAAAACACCAATAAGAGGAGGAACAGACGGAGCAAAACTTTCCTTTATGGGAATTCCAACACCAAACATTTTTACTGGCGGACATAATTTTCATTCCAAGAGAGAATGGATTAGCTATCAATCAATGGAAAGAGCAGTGGATGTTATAATTAATTTAATAAAGCTTTGGGCAGAAAAAAATAATGAGTGATAGGATAAAGGACCTCAAACCAAACAAACAATCAAAAGGATATTATTCTGTAAAAAGTAAAAAAGTAAAACTCACTAAAACAAATAAGGAATATATAGACCTGGTTTTTGAAGATAAAACGGGAGAAATCAATGGCAAGGTCTGGGATAATGTAGAACTTCTGAATCCAACTTTTGATGAAGGAGATATTGTCTATGTTGAAGGATTTGTAGAAACTTATAATGATAAAAATCAATTAAGAGTTCAAAAAATCAGGAAACTATACGAGGATGAAGTTGACCCTTCCACTATTCTTCCTTCAGCAGAAGAATCTTCTGAAAAAATGTGGAGTAAAATACAAGAATTAATTAAGAAAAATGTAAGAAATCCCTTTCTACTTGAACTTTTAAAAAGACTCTTAAGTAAATATGAAAAAAAGCTAAAGATTTGGCCGGGAGCAAGAAAGGTTCATCATAGTTACTTAGGAGGCCTATTGGAACACACTCTTGCAGTAACAGAGATTAGTGAATTTTTATCTCAAAAATATGACCTTGATAAAGATTTAACCATCACAGGAGCAATCCTTCATGATATAGGTAAATTAGAAGAGATAAAAAGTCCTACTAAAAAAAAAGAGACAGAAAAAGGACTCCTTTTGGGACATATAATAATAGGAGTCCAAATTCTGAAGGAAGAAAGTGAAAGGATCATTGGTTTTCCGGAAGATCTTTTAAATCGTTTAACACATCTCATAATATCCCATCATGGTAATTATGAATTCGGAGCTTACCAGCTCCCTATAACAAAAGAAGCTCTTGCTCTTCACTTTGCGGATTTTATAGATTCACAAATGAATATATTTGAAAATATTCTCAAAAATCATACTGGTGACTCAATAGCAACAGAGTATGATTACCGAATAGGAAGAAAACTTTTTACGGGGGATAAAGAATGAAATTTTGGAGAAACATGGAGCTTCATACTAAGATAATTTTAGGTCTTGTCTTTGGAGCAGCTTTTGGAGTAATAGTTGGTCCCAAAGCAGAACTTCTAAAACCTATTGGGGACATCTTTTTAAGATTGATTACTATGATTGTTTTACCATTAGTCTTTTCATCTCTATTCGTAGGGACAGCCAGCCTCGGAGATATAAAAAAATTAGGAAGAATAGGAGCTAAAACTTTGCTTTTCTACTTCGGCACAACAATAATAGCCATAGTAATAGGCCTTTTGGCTGTTAACATTTTACAACCAGGGAAATACATAAAAAAGGAAACAAAAGATCAATTATATAAAAATTATATAAAAAGCGAAAAAATTAATATTAACAAAGTACAAAAGAGATCCTTAGTTGATACTTTTGTCAATATCATACCAAAAAATCCTGTAAAATCATTTGTAAACTCAGATATGCTTCAGGTTATTTTTCTTGCAATCATATTTGGTATTGCAGCAACTCTTTTGCCAAAGGAGAGAGGAGAGCCTCTTTTAAACTTTTTCAATTCTGTAAGTGATGTTAGTATTAAAGTAGTGGACATAATTATGAAATTTGCTCCTTACGGAGTCTTCGCGCTCCTTGCAGCTATTATTGGTAAATATGGCTATAAAATTCTTGTCACCCTTTTTACCTACTCAATGACCGTAATAATAGCCCTTTTGATACATACTTTTATAATTTTGCCTTTCTTTGTTAAATTCCTAAGCAAAATAAGTATAAAAGAATTTCTAAAAAAGATGAGAGAAGTTATGCTTCTTGCATTCTCAACATCATCATCAAATGCAACATTACCGGTAACAATGGAAACAGTTGAAAAAAAATTTAAAGTACCTTCTTATATCTCAAGCTTTGTCCTTCCTCTTGGAGCAACAATAAACATGGATGGAACAGGATTGTATCAGGGCGTTGCAGCTGTCTTTATTGCACAAGTCTACGGAATTCATTTGGGATTAAGTGGGCAAATTACAATTGTTCTAACTGCAACTCTTGCCTCTGTTGGAACCGCTGGAGTTCCGGGAGTAGGAATTATAACTTTAGCTATGATTTTAAGGGCGATAAATGTTCCACTTGAAGGAATAGCTCTTATCCTGGGTGTGGATAGAATTCTTGATATGTTGAGAACAGTAAGCAATGTTTTAGGTGATGCTGCAGCTACCATTGTTATAGCAAAAAGCGAAAAAGAGATCTGAATGAGATTTCTTTACCCCTATTTTGCTTTCCTAATAATTTTAGTTTTTTTTGTTTATTTCTTAAAATTCAAAAAAAAATCTTTCGCTAAAACTTTAGCGTTTTCAAAGATAAGTATTAAGAACAGTAGCAAATTCACCCACAAGATTATATATTTAATTGAAATTATTGCTTTTGTCTTCTTAATATTAGCACTAATGAGACCTCAAACCGGGGAAAAAAGTATAGAGCAGAGCTTTAGTGCTTACTCAATAATGGTTGTTATGGACAACTCTACGAGTATGCTTGCAGCAGATCTGAAACCATCAAGATTTGATGTGGCTAAAAAGGTTATATCGGAGTTTATCTCAAAAAGAAAGGGAGATCTAATCGGGCTTACGATTTTCGCAGGCGAATCAGTTACACTTATCCCAATAACTTTAAATCACCAAATGATAATAGACACATTAAAAAACCTTAAAATGGGAATCTTGGAAGACGGAACCGCTATTGGGATGGGATTGATATCCGCAATCTCATCTTTAAAAGAGAGTAAAGCAAAAACAAAGACAATAGTTATACTAACAGATGGAAATAATAATATGGGAGATATATCACCCGAAGAGGCAACAAAAATTGCAAAAGAATTCGGCATAAAAATTTACACAATAGGAGTAGGAGCATTAAATGAAGCCCCCTACCCTGTTAAAACCCCTTTTGGAATAAGATATGTTAAAGTTAAAGTTAATTTTAATGAGGAAATTCTAAAAAAAATTGCTAAGGAAACAGGAGGACTCTACTTCAGAGCAACGGATAATAAAAAAATGAAAATGATATTTGAACAAATAGATAAACTTGAAAAAAACAGATTTAAAATAAATCTGAAAATCACATACAAAGATAAATTTCAGATTCCTCTTACCATATCACTCTTAATGTTTCTTATCGCATTTTTTCTTGAAAAATTTATTTTTGTAATCACGGAAATATAGTCCTATTTAAAAATAAGCACAACTGAAGGTTTTTTTCTGTCAAAATTTTCCAAATTCTTTATCTTAAAAAAGAATGGGTAAAAATAAATACTTCTCTTTGTATACTTCCTATTTATCCTTATTTCTTTAACCTCTTTTTTCTTCAGAATTCCTTTAAATACAGTCCGAATATCAAATTTAATAACTAATTTTTGGTTGATGTTTGATTTTATTATGAGAACAATCTCTCTTTTTCTTTTCGAAAATACAGGCAAAAATTTTTCGCCAACAGCAAAAATTTCTATTTCATTATTCTCATTTTGGTTGATACTTCCCATTGCTTTAATAACTATGATATTATTCCCAATTCTGAAGTTTTTATGATATTTTTTTGTTGAAAAAAATGGAAATATTAAATAGATAATAACAAAAGCTATCATAACTATTCCCAAAAAATAAAAAACAATTTTCTCCCTCCTTTTGAGTAAAAGATAAGTCAAGATAAGTATTAACATTAACCAAACTAAATTAGGCTTATAACTATAATTTTTTATTTTTAAAAATGAAGGGAAAAAGGAGGGGAGATCAAAAAAAGAATTTCTTAAAAATGAAAAAAGGGCAGAAGCTCTTGTTTTAACTTCATGGGTAGTAGTTTGATACATGAGAAGAGGAAATCTTAAAAGTGTAAAACCTAGAAAAAGGGAGCACGAAGATAAAATTGCAAAAATCCTTTTATTCAAATCATTCCAATTTTCCTTCAAATAAAGGAAAATAATAAAAACTAAAAACCAGATGAAAGAAGAAATAGGTCTTGCTGGAGGACAGTACCCTCCCCTGTGAGTATTAAAAGCATAGTTAAAAAGATGGACAAAAAATGGAATACTTAAAAGCCAATACTTTTTATATTTTTTTCTAAAAAAGATAAAAAAGGATGGGAAGATAAACAAGAATACAGGGAAATAAAACAATAAGCCATCCCTTTGATCAAAAAAATAATTAAAGAAAGAATCAATTCTCAAATAAAGAGGGATTTCCTTGAAACTAAAAATTAAATGAATTAAATACTTCTTTTTTTCGGGGGTTAAAACACCATTGTAAATAGCCAAAAGAGAAAATGTTCCATATGAATTATAAATATATAGGAAAAATAAGATAAGTGATACAAACAATGGAATGAAACTTAATACTTTTCTACCCTCAAATACTTTTAACTTTTCCTTTATCAGAAGGATAAATAAAAGAGTCAAGATTATCAAAATCGCTTTTACCCCAGCCCAAACCAACACAGACATAGAAATTGAAACAATTAAATAGTTCTTTTTTTCAAAATAGAAATTGTTTATTGCTAAAAGCATTAGAAAGCTTAAGAATATTACAGGATATAGATGTACAGAAAAAAATAGATAAGGAGTTAAAAGAAAACTTAATATCGTAATATAAAAGGCATCCTTTTCATCAATCTTTGAAAATCTCAAAAAGGTAAAAAATTGAACAGCCAACATAATTGCCCAAAAGGCAATTCCCAACCTTATAATAATAAAATAAAAAACCTTCGTTTTCACGATTTCAGCTAAAATAAAAAAAGGTAAAATCATAAAGGAGATAGCAGGAAGATGAAAAGAGTAAATATAGTTTCTTCCCTTAATTCCAAAGTAACCGTGATATGGTAGAGCTTTCTCTGAATACCAAAAATTACTTATTTTATTTCTACTTTGATTGTTTGCAATATTAAGGTCTTGATCATATAAAATGGAGTTTGCAACAACCAAATAATGAGGTTCATCTCCTGAAAAGCCTATCTTTCCCAAAAAAGAAAAAATACTCATACTAAATACAAATGTTAAAAAAATTGCAATCTTAACTTCTGGTTTTTTTATTTTTTTATTTTTATTTTCAATATAGTAAAGCACAAAAAAATAGATGGCAGGGAGAAAAAGGACATAACTTCTTGAAATTGAATCTCTAATAAATTCAAAATTAATCAATGAAAAAGGTATTAACAAAATTAGAGGGGGCATCTTTTTTAAATACAGAGAAATAAATTTTAAATTTCCCTCTATTAACAAAAATATTAAAAAAAAAGAAATCGGGATAATTAAATAAAGATCATATAGAAAAAAAAATGCAAAAAAAATTATGTTTAAAATAAAGAAAAGTCTTTCACGAAAATTTCTAAACATAAGAGGAATATAACATTTTAGTAAAAAGTTTTCAATAAAAGCCTCAGAGCTTCCAAGCTGATTCTTGCAAATTGCTATTTATATATGGTAAAGCCTGAAGCTCCAAGCCTCGGAGCTGATTTTAAAAGCCTAAAGCCTCGGAGCCTCCAAGCTTCCGAGCTGTTTTTGGTGATTTGCTTTTTGCAAAGCAGATTTTTTACAAAATAAAATATAATAATCAATAACAAACTACTCGCAGAGACGCCCAATTTGGGCGTCTCTTGTATCTTAATATATTAATATTTTTATTTATAAAAATATTTAAAAAATGGCGAAAAATAGAGAAAATAAGAGAAAATGGATAAAATAAAAAATGCTAAAAATATACTAAGATTTTAAGAATTTAAAATTTCAAAAAAGCTTGACAAACCTGCTATGGTTTCATATATTAAAACATTAAGGCGGGAAATAGTATGATAAGTTTTAAAAGAAAAAACGGAGCAAAGGGTATTTTAAGAGAGAACAAATTTCACAAAGACTTAATAGTTTTGAATCTTATTGGACAAGAAAAGCTGCCCGGCTTGTGGCTGATGGCTCTGCACACACACACACAATTCTCAGATTTTCCTGGAGAAAGTGTATATACGAAAAATTTTGCAATAACAGATTAAAACCACCATGACCCTACCTCCTGTGAAGCTGAAAACTTATTAATAATTAAGATAAGATAGGAGGTAAGGAAATGTTAAAGGAAATAGCTAAGAAAAAAATAGTTTTTGTTTTATTGATAATTTTCATGGTTACGATAGCAAATACAGCAGTATATGCGAAAACATGCTTGGGGGCACTTGAAGATTGTCTTATAGCAGCTGGTGTTTCCGGAATAGCAGCTCTTCTTGGAGGTGCCAGTGCATTTGGTGCAATGGCTGCGTATGCTGCGTTTTGTGGTGTTGGTTTCTCCTTTTGCATTCTTTATAGTAAATAAGTGATGAGAGAGGGGATTTTGATAAAAAAAAGAATAACAAGTGTTTTTTTAATTGTTTTGTTGTCCTTTATGTTTTTCGTAGTTTCTCCGCAAAAATCCTTTGCAAAGAAAAAGGAAAAAGCTGCGAAGATATGTTCTCCGATTGTATTGATGATTGGTTTGGTTTAGGAGCTGTTGGTTTTGCGTATTGTTCAATTGGGTATGCTTTTTGCCGTTTATATATGAAACCGGAAAAGTGAGAATATAATGAAAATATGGGAGTGGAGGGAAAGGGAAACATGTTTTTTAAATGCTGAAAAAAAATTAAGAGAGAGGGAAAATGAAAAGAAGATATTTATTATTTATCATTTTAATAGTAATAATTTTTGTAGTTAATGTTAAAAGTAAAGAGCTTAAAATAACTTTAAAAAAAGTGAGGAATATAGGTTCTTGTGAAAAAGGTGAATTATACAGATGGATAGATCTTACGTTTGATGAGAATGATAATATTTATGTAACCGATATGTTGGATTATAGTATAAAGAAATATGATTTTAATGGAAATTTCATAAAAAA
>Ga0190334_1000042_pt1 | contig 58204 bp, 51 predicted proteins | sample 48720478_MG_FD_161270 | JGI IMG/M metagenome (GOLD analysis project Ga0190334, IMG submission 161270) | Hydrothermal vent sediment bacterial communities from Southern Trench, Guaymas Basin, Mexico - 4872-04-7-8_MG | ecosystem: Environmental > Aquatic > Marine > Hydrothermal vents > Sediment ... | reverse complement strand
CAGAACTTGAGAGGCGTATGCGCAACGACGAGCATATTCTCAGGTTCCTCACTGTAAGAATGGACCTTGAGCTAAAAAAACCCAAAAAGCTTGAAGAAAAATGGGCAAAGAAAAAGCAGAAAATTGAGGCTACGAAGGCTGGCCCAGAGGAAGTCGAGGAAAAAAAGGAAGGAGGTGAAGAATGAGAGAACAAAAAACTTCCACTGCACAGAGAAGATTTCCAATAAAGAAGAGGTATTGTAGGTTTTGTGCGGAAAAGATAGCTTATATAGATTACAAAAATCCTGAGATACTTTCCAGATACATAACAGAGACCGGAAAAATTCTGCCCCGAAGAATAACTGGTACATGCACATATCATCAGAAAATGCTGACAAGAGCCATAAAAAGGGCGAGAATTCTGGCCTTGCTTCCCTTTGTAGTCAAATAACAGGAGGGCCCAATGAAGGTAATACTCAAAGAAGATATTGAAAATCTCGGGAAGAAAGGGGATATAGTAAATGTGGCAGATGGTTATGCAAGGAACTATCTTATTCCCCGTGGCTTTGCTCTTGCAGTAACACGCGGAAATGTTCGGCTGATAGAAGAAGAAAAGAAAAGGCTCTTAAGACAGAGGGAAAAAGAGATAAAGACTGCCGAAGAGCTTGCTGAGAAGCTTAACAACCTTGAACTTGAAATATATAAGAAAGCGGGAGAGAACGATGTTCTATATGGTTCAGTAACCACTTCAGAATTAGCTGAACTTCTTGAGAAGGAAGGTATTCAGATAGATAAAAAAGCTATTCTCCTTGAGGAACCTATCAAGAGACTTGGGGTACACTATTTTGAAGTAAGAGTTCATAACGAAATTAAAGCCAGAGTTAGGGTGGTAGTGAAGAAGGAGGAAGAGGAAGTTTGAGGTGATTGGTTCCCTTCCTCACAGTCCAGAAGCTGAGAGAGCTATACTCGGGTCTATACTTATAAATAATGATAATCTGGACAGGGTTCTTGCTGAGATAGACGAGAACAAGTTTTTCACAGAAAACCACAGAATAATTTTCAGAGAAATAATAGAACTTTCTAAGCAGGGTAGCTTTGATGCCGTATTGCTCATTGAATCCCTAAAAAGAAAGGGTATCCTTCAAAAAGTAGGAGGACCTTCTTACATATCTTCTTTAACCGATGGCGTATTTGCAGACATAGACATAGGTCCATACATAGAAATTGTTCTGGAAGATGCTAAGAGGAGACAGATTATAGAAGAAGCTCAAAAGGCGATAGAACGTGCAAGCAGAAAACTTGAACCTGTGGATGAAATAATCTCTGAGGTTCAGGAAGGACTTTTTAAAATAACTGAGGAGAAAATAGAGAAGTATTTTCCTGTAAAAGATGCAGGTGAAGAAGCCCTTGAATTTGCACAGAGAGCTCACGAAAAAGACATTTCTGTTTTCGGTGTTCCAAGCGGTTTTGATGACCTTGACAATAAAACCACTGGATTTCATAGAGGAGAGCTAATAATTATAGCTGGAAGACCCGGGATGGGTAAAACTGCTCTGGCTCTTTCCATAGCCCTCAACGCTGCTGATATTTACGGAAAGAGAATAGGGATATTCTCACTGGAGATGTCCAAACTACAAATAGGAATGCGCTTGCTTTCCATGCTTTCCATGGTTGACATGCAAAAAATAAGAGAGGGAACCACGAGCAGAGAAGAGATGAAAAAGCTTGTGAAAACAAGGGCAAGGCTGGAAAAACTCAATGTTTTCGTGGACACTTCATCTTCCCTTACAACCACTGAATTGATGGCAAGGGCAAGGAGGATGAAAAAAGAGCAGGGTATAGATATGGTGATAGTTGACTATCTTCAGTTATTGAGGGTTCCGTGGGTAAGGGATAGAGTTAACGAGGTCGGGGTGATTTCAAGGACAATGAAGGAAATGGCAAAAACACTTGATGTTCCTGTCCTTGCTTTGAGTCAGCTAAACAGAGAGCCTGAAAAGCGTCTCAGTGGGGTTCCGAGGCCAAGGCTTTCTGACCTTAGAGAGAGTGGTTCTCTGGAACAGGATGCTGATATGGTTATAATGCTTTACAGGGATGAATATTATGACAGAGAAAGCATAGAAAACAAGGGAGTTACAGAGGTAAGAATAGAAAAACAGAGACAGGGTCCTCCAGGGGTGGTTCTTCTTTATTTCAAATCCGAAACAGGAAGATTTGTTTCGCTTGATAAAGAAGCCCAGCAGGACTATTGGCGCTTTATGGAAACCAAGGAAAGAAGAAGGGGCCGCAGAAGATCGGCTGTGGAGGAATAAATTTGAGACCGACTTACCTGTTTGTAAACCTTGACAATCTTTTACATAATGTGAAAAAGGCAAGGGCCAAATCAAAGGCAACACATTTCATGGGGATAGTTAAAGCCCAGGCTTATGGGAATGGTGCAATTCCAGTAGCAAAGGCAATTGAAGGCATGGTTGACTATTTTGGAGTTGCCACTGTGGAGGAAGGAATAGAGCTAAGGAAAGGGGGGATAAAAAAACCCATTGCAGTTCTTGGAGGGTTTTATGCTGGAGAAGAAGATAGCATACTGGATTATAACCTGGAACCAGCTGTTTTTAAGGAAGAGCACATAAAATATCTTTCTTTAGCAGGCAAGAGAAGGGGAGGACCTGTAAGGGTTCATCTTAAAGTGGATACAGGACTTGGAAGGTTGGGTATACCCTGGAATTCTCCTCGGGATTTTGCATTTACTGATGGGATTGAAGTAGTATCCGCCTTCACCACGCTTTCTTCGGCTGACAATTCCGGCATACCAACGGTCAGGGAGCAAAACGAAAGAATGAAAGAAGTGGAAGAGGCCCTAAGGCTAAATGAAAGAGGAGTTCTGATCTCAATGGCTAATTCTGCTGGACTTCTTTTTCATCCAGAGATTCATCGTGATTTAGTAAGGCCCGGGATTTTGCTTTATGGTATACCGCCTGTTCCTCAGCAAATTTCTGAATTTAGACCTATTATGAAGTTTGTTTCTAAAATAGTTTTTTTAAAGAGGGTTAATCCTTGCACTCCTCTTGGATATGGGGGTTCATATGTTACTCGCGAAAGTCGATTAATTGCTACGGTTCCGGCTGGATACGATGATGGAATACCAAGGTGCTTATCAAATAAGGGCTGGATGTATGTAAGAGGCCAAAAAGCCCCCATAGTTGGAAAGATTAGTATGGACCTTACCCTTCTTGATGTGTCTGATATTCAGGGTGTTAAAGAAGGAGATGAAGTGGTAGTCTTTTCCGATCAAGCTCATATTTGGGAGATATCGAAAATATGCAATACTATTCCCTATGAAATAATGTGCAGGATAGGGAAAAGGGTTCACAGAAGATATATTGATAGTAGCGGTAAAGAATTGAAATTTTATGATTTCTGAGTTTATTGAAGAGCTTGGTGCAATATTCATTTTAACCTGGAAAACTATTGTGGCAGTTTTCAATGGGGAAGGAGAATGGAGAGAAATCCTTCGCCAGATGGTCAGAGTTGGAGTAGAAAGTGTTCCTGTGGTTACTTTAACCACGGCTTTTGCTGGCATGGTCCTCGCACTTAATTCTTATATAGGATTTTCCAGAATGGGAGCAGGGGATTATACTGGCTCTGTCGTGGGAGTAGCGCTTGCCAAGGAATTGATCCCTGTCCTTACAGGAATAGTTATTGCAGGCAGAGTAGGGGCAGCCATAACAGCAGAGATAGGCACCATGAAAGTTTCTGAACAGATTGATGCGCTTTACACCCTGAATACTGACCCTATTTCCTATCTGGTTCTTCCAAGGTTTATAGCGTCTATTTTTATGCTTCCAGTTCTTACTCTTTACGGAGATGGGATTGGAAACCTTGGAGCTTATTTTGTGGCGGTCTATGTGATGAAGGTTAATCCCATAATTTATAACCAGTACCTTTATATGTATCTTGAACCCTGGGATATTTTTACAGGACTAATAAAAGCATTTAGTTTCGGTGCAATAATTGCTGCTGTGGGTTGTTATAAAGGTCTTTCAACAGAGGGGGGTGCAGAAGGTGTGGGTAAAGCTACCACCTCCTCGGTTGTTATTTCTTCCATAACAATTCTAATAGCTGATTTCATCTGGGGCAAAATTTTACCGTGGACACTTAGAGGATGATAGAAGTAAGGGATTTGTGGAAAAGCTTTAAAGGGAAGCAAGTTCTTAAAGGAGTAGACCTTTTTATAAAAGAAGGTGAGATATTTGTGGTTATAGGAAGAAGCGGGGTTGGAAAGAGTGTATTGCTGAAAAATATGGTAGGGCTTATGAAGCCTGATAAGGGAAAGATCTTATATAAAGGAAGAGATTTAACAGGTGCTTCAGAAGCTGAATGGAAAGATGTAAGACGTGAATTTGCCGTTGTGTTCCAGCATTCTGCACTTTTCGATTCCATGAATGTGGGTGAAAATGTTGCTTTTGGTCTAAAGAGAATGACGAATCTGGAAGAAGGAGAAATAAGGGAAAGAGTAAAAAGATGTCTGTCAATGGTAGGGCTTGAAGGAGCTGAGAATCTTAGAATATCTGAACTCAGTGGAGGTATGCAAAAGAGGGTTGCTATCGCCAGAGCTATAGCTTTGAATCCCGGAGTAATCTTCTACGATGAACCCACAACAGGGCTTGACCCTATAATGTCTGCCAATATTACAAATTTAATAATTAAAATGAATAGGGAAATAGGCTCCACATCCTTTATAATTACCCATGACCTTAGGCTTGCGTTTACTGCGGGGACTACAATAGCCATGCTTCATGATGGTAAAATTATTAATGTGGGGGAACCAGATACAATTAAAAAAAGTTCTAACCCCATTGTAAGAAAATTTGTGGAAGGTATACCGGATTGAGCGCTGAGAAAAAAGTTGGAATACTTATTCTGATTTCCTTTGCAATACTTGTGTTTTTCCTTATAAAAACAGGGTCTCTTTCCTCCATTTTTGAAAAAAAGGGTTATGAAATTTATTCCTATTTTGACAGTCTCGCAGGATTGCAGGAGCGTTCCCCTGTTCGCCTTGCCGGAGTAAAGATAGGCTATGTTAAGAAAATAAGTCTTGACAGAGGCCGGGCTCTGGTAAAAATGAAAATTTTCGAAAACTATAAAATCAGTAGAGGTTCCAGGGCAGCGGTAACCTCCATGGGAATTATGGGAGAAAAATATATTGAGATTTTCCCGGCAAGAGGGCCAGGATATATTCAACCCGGAGAGAGCATTGAGGGAATACCGCCCCTTTCCATAGACCAGATTGGGACAATGTTTTACTCCATTGCTCAGGATATTAAAAGCCTTAGCAAAACCTTTAAAGATGTTCTGGCAGGCGAAAAGGGGAAGGTAAGTTTGAATTCTATTATTCAAAATATTGATAGGACTGTGTCTTCTCTGAGCCAGTTAATTTCAACAAACAGGAATAATGTAAACGAATCCGTTAAGGAGCTTCTTGCTTCATTAAGGGAGTTGAGGGTAGCTATAGGAAAGTTTTCAAAGGCCTCTGAGGAAATAGAGAAGTTTTCAGCGGAATACAGGGGACAATCAGACAGAATAAAAACGCTTTCTTTGAAGATGACGAATCTTTCCGAAAAAGCAGAAGAACTCTTGAGCAGAGTTAACGTCCTTCTTGAGGAAATTCAGGGAGGGAAAGGCTCTCTGGGGAAGGTAATACAGGATGAAACCCTTTACAAGAAGACTGTAGCGACTTTAGAAAATGCCTCTTCTGTTACCAAAAGAGTGCAGGAAAGCCTTGCCAGGATAGAGTTTTCAGTTTCACCTTACCTTTATTTTTCCAGCGAAAATCTTGGAAAGGTTGGGGTAGAATTATTCAGTAAAAATAACTTTTTGAGGGCGAATCTTGTGGCGGACAGTAAAGGAAAAACTTATGACCTTCTTTTCGGGAAAAGATATCAGTGGTTTTCCTTAGCTTCAGGAATAATAGAGGGAAGTTTTGGTTTCTCCGCCTCAATTTATTCAAAAGGAGGACTTTTTCTTTCTGGAGATGTTTATAATCCCAATTCCTGGGAGTATAGGGTGCTTCTGGGTGCGAGAAGGAAGGGATTTTCGTTTTTTGGAGGGTATTCTAAAAAGGAAAAATTACTCTTCGGAATATCCTATGGATTTTGATGTTTATATGTAAAGAGTGTGGATACACTTCTTCCAAGTGGTTTTCCCAGTGTCCTGTATGTGGTTCCATTGGAAGCGCTGAAAAATTGGAAGGAAAAAAAAGATCAAAGGATTCAAGGCCTGTAGAAATAGGCAAGCTTCAAATTCGTGAGGGAAAAAGGGAATCAACTGGCATTGAATCTTTTGACAGAGTTCTCGGAGGAGGACTTGTTCTTGGCTCTTTCGTCCTCCTTGGCGGAGAACCGGGAGTGGGTAAATCCACACTTATGCTACAACTTGCATCAAATTTTAAGGGCGAAGTTATATATATTTCTGGAGAAGAGTCTCCCTTTCAAATTGGCTCAAGAGCAAAGAGATTAGGAGTAAAGGAGGGTATAAAACTTATCTGTGAAACAGAATGGGAACCCATAGAAGATGCCTTAAGAATAGAAAAGCCAGGGCTTGCTATATTTGATTCCCTGCAAACCTTTTACTTATCCTCCATTCCATCACCGGCAGGGAGTATAGCCCAGGTAAAAACGATAGCTGAAAGAATTTTTAGACTCTCCAAGAAGGAGGGGATTACATCCATAATCGTGGGTCATGTAACAAAAGAAGGAACAATTGCAGGTCCAAAACTGCTGGAGCATATAGTGGATGTGGTTCTATATTTTGAAGGGGATACTTCCCATAACTTCAGAATAATAAGAGCGGTGAAGAATAGATTTGGAGCTACAGATGAAATAGCAGTTTTTGAGATGAAAAGGGGGAGACTGGAAGAGGTGAAAAATCCCTCCGGTTACTTTCTTTCAAAAGATTATTCTCCGGGAATTTCCACCTACCCAGCAGTGGAGGGAAGAACCCCTATACTGCTTGAAATACAATCCCTTGTAATTCCATCTTCTCTTCCTTCGGCCCCAAGGCGCTTTTCTGTCGGGATTGATCCGTACAGGGTAGGTATGATGATAGGGGTTCTTGAAAAATATACGAACCTCTCTTTTGCCTCAAGGGATATATATGTGAATGTTTCAGGAGGCCTGAGAATAAAGGACCCAGGGGCTGATTTGCCCACTATTCTTTCTCTGATTTCTTCTTATCTGAAGATACCTTTGCCAAGAGGAGCTTTTTCCTTTGGGGAAGTTAGTCTTTCTGGAAGAATTCTTAATCCCTCCCTTAGGGAATTAAGATTGAAAGAGGCGAAAAAGCTCGGCTATGAATTTGCCATAGTTCCTCCTGGTGATAAAATAGAAGGGTTAAAATACTTTGAGATATCCCATATTAATGAGGCAAGGAGGATTTTTAAATGATTTTTATAGTATATGCTCTAATATCTTTTATTACATCGTATTTAATAAGGGGAAATTTTCAACCAGAGTTCTGGTTAGACGCCATTATTATTTTTGCAGGAGCTCTTATACTTGACAGATTGATTTACTGGTCTTCGAGGAAGAAAGAAACTCTTTTGGCCCTTCTTTTGGGAGTTATATTTGGCTGGATACTTTTCGAAATTTATTCCTCAGGTTTTCCTCAGTACAGACAGTATTTCCTGGTGACGTTTCTGGTCTTGCTGCCTCTGAGTTTTCTTTCTCTGTCCATTAAGAAATCCGAGCTTTTTTCCCCTCTGTATTGGGTAGAATCGCTTAGAAAAAGGCCGATAATTGGGTCTAAAAAGATACTTGATACCAGTGTAATAATCGATGGAAGAATAGCTGATATATGCTCCACAGGCTTCATTGAGGGTCCCATCCTTATTCCAAAATTCGTTCTTGCTGAGCTTCAGAAGGTGGCGGATTCATCGGACTCACTCAAGAGACAAAGGGGAAGAAGGGGGCTTGACATCGTTGAAAGGCTAAAAACTGAGCCTGAAGCTCATATTGTAATCACAGAGACAGATTTTCCGGAGATAAAGGGCGTTGACCAGAAGCTAATAGAACTTGCTAGAAGGTTAAACGCAAAGATCATCACAAATGACTTTAATCTGAATAAAATGGCAAAAATTCAAGGGGTAAAGGTTCTAAATATCAACGAACTTGCCAATGCTCTTAAACCTGTGGTGCTTCCTGGAGAAACCATGAGAGTGTTTATTCTTAAAGAAGGAAAAGAAAGAGACCAGGGAGTGGCTTATCTTGATGATGGGACTATGGTGGTAGTAGATAATGCAAGGAAAATGATAGGGAAAACGATAGAAATAACGGTTACCTCAGTTCTTCAGACCACGGCTGGAAAGATGATTTTCGGAAGATACACCGAAAGCTCGGGTCCCAATATTTAATAGCTATCAATCTTTAAGAGCTCTTTCGAAAATTCTGTCAATATGGCGAAAATAGTAATCAAGAGAAAATAGCTCTTCTGCTTGAGGAAGTTCATCTGAAAGTTCATGCTTAACAAGGTCCCTGAAATCTCTTTTTTCTTCAATGGCACGATGAGCAAGGCTCTGAACCTTCCTGTATGCACTATCTCTACTCCAGCCTTTTTCCACCAGAGCAAGAAGCACTCTCTGAGAAAGAAAAAGGCCATAATATCCCCATATGTTTTCCAGCATATTTTCAGCCTTTATTTTAAGATTCTTAAGGATATCTATGCTCTCACTTAGAATAAAATCCAGAGCCAGAAATGCATCCGGAATTATTATTCTTTCTACCGAAGAATGGGATATGTCCCTTTCATGCCATAGAGCATTATTTTCGAGCTCAGAAGAGAGATACCCCCTTATAAGCCTTGCAAGTCCGCATATTCTTTCGCTTCTTACCGGATTCCTTTTGTGTGGCATTGCTGATGACCCTTTCTGTCCTCCAGAGAAGGGTTCTTCTACCTCTCTCACTTCTGTTCTCTGCAGATGCCTTATTTCCGTGGCTATTTTCTCAAGCGTAGTTCCGCAGGTTGCAAGGACGTATAACACCTCAATATGGCGGTCACGTTGCAAAATCTGAGTCGATGCTTTTGCAGGCCTGAGTCCAAGTTTTTTTAAGGCGATTTCCTCAACCTCTGGAGGTAACTGAGAAAAGGTTCCAACTGCTCCAGAAATCTTTCCCACTGAGATTGTATTCATTGCCCTTTTAGCCCGATCTATGTTCCTGAGCACCTCTCTGTAATAAACAAGAAGCTTTAGACCAAAAGTAATGGGTTCAGCATGAATTCCATGTGTTCTTCCCATCTGAGGCGTATATTTATACTTTATTGCAAGTTCCTTGAGAGTATCTGCAAGGGTTTCCAATTTTTTTATGATTATTTTAAGCGCATCTTTCATTCCCATGCTAAGGGCAGTATCCACAACATCGTAAGAGGTCATTCCATAATGAAGATATTTGCCCGCCTCTCCTATTTTGTTTGCTACCACATCCACGAAAGCGGCAACATCATGTTTTGTTATTTTTTCCCTCTCCTTAATTTCCTCAACATCAAAAGATGCTCTTGCTTTTATCTCCATAGCCGCTTCTTGAGGAATTATCCCGAGCTTACCCATTGCTTCGGCAGCGGCTACTTCAACCCTTAGCCATCTTTTAAATTTTTCTTTTTCACTCCATATAGTCTTCATGGGTTCTAAGCTGTATCTTTCGATCATTTTCCCCTCCAGGCAATCGTTATATATCCTGTATGAGACCTCATTATTTCTTTAGGCCTAACCCCATAACTTCTTACCACCATTTCTCTTTTCATAATTTCAAAAGTTTTTATCCTTAAAAAGTTTTCTGATCTCAGGGTGAGAACCGTTTGTTTTACCTGTTCCATATTAGGCGAAAGAGATATCCAGGGGCTCCCCTTTTTTAGAACCCTGTGGGCATGTTTGACCACTTCCCATGGTTCTGGAAGGTCGATAAAAAGAGCATCGACTTCTATCTCTCCAAATCCATCTTTGTAAACATCCCTCCCTATTAAATGATAATTTTCCCATGGAGAAATTTTGAGATTTTTCCCTGCCAGCTCAAGGAATTCCTTCCTTTTTTCGAAGGAATATACCTTGCCCTTTTCCCCCACAAAAAGTGAGAGAACGAGGGTTAAGGAACCCGAACCCGTACCTGCTTCAGCCACTACAGAACCAGGTCTTATCCCTGCCTCCAGGACCATAATTCCTGCATCTTTTGGATATATTATGGTAGTTTTACGCTGGACATCCTTCATTAAGTCTGATGTTGAAGGTCTTAACACAACAAAATCTTTTCCTGTGGAGGATTTTATTACATCGCCAAAATCAAGATCAGGAGGAAGAATTATTTTCCCAAGATGTGTATGTAATTCCTTCCCGGGTTCAAACTCTACCAGGAATTCTTTCCCTCCATACAAAAGTATTTTTTCTCCTGTTTTCATGCATTAATCTTAACACAAGGGCTTTTTTCTGGTAAATTATTCTCATGAAGCGTTTGATAATTTATTTCACTCTGGCATTGTTGGTATTTTTTGTGGGCGGATTAATTATATTAAGATACGCTGGGAATAAACCCAGTTCCAGCCTTTACTTTCCTATTATAGTTTCTTCCAGGGGTGCGGTTGAAATTAAGAGAGGACCCCAGAGTGTGAAAGTAGAAACTGCAGAAGGTGCAGTGGAAATTGCTCTGGAAAAGGTTTATTTCCTGGTTGACAGGAATTCGCGTTTGTTGTTAAATTCAGATGAGGCGGAATTACAGGAGGGATATGTTGAATATAAAGGGGAAGGAAGTATAAAAATTATAGCAGGAGAATATACCTTTTCGGGGGAGGGATTTATAACTCCAGAAGGAGCTTTAGTGCTATCCGGCCAAGGAACTTTTAAAGAAATTGTTTTAAAAAAAGGGGAGTCATTTTTTAAAGGTAAAAAAATCTCCATACCTCTACCAACAATTTCCTTTGTAGTTAGAGGGTCAAATGTTGAAATTAATGGTCCATTCCCCATTCTGGTGCAGATTTCCAGAAAGCCAATGTTCGTATCTCCTATTTATTCATCCGAACACAGAGGAAGAAGTAAAGTATCTCTAAAAAATGGGGTGTATTATATAAGAGGGTGCAGATACACTCCATTTTTCCACTGCGGGAAAGCCAAAAAAATTGAGGTTAATAATTTAAAGCCAGAGCTCAGGAAAATTGATAATGTTCCGCCAATCCTTGATGTTACAATAACCCCCAAGGGAAAAGTTGTTATTATAAGTGGTAAAACAGAAGTTGGAGTAACCCTTTACATTAATGGTAATCCTGTAAGGGTAGAAAATGATGGAAATTTTTATTCTACTCTGGAATTTGATACACCTGGAATTAAGCAAATTGTAGTAGAGGCAGTTGACTCTGCTGGTAATATTACAACAAGAAAAAAGGAAGTAGTTGTTTATGGGGACTAAAAAAATGGGTTGGCTGGATTTTTTAAAAGGTTCGAGTCTTGGAATAGACCTCGGGACAGCAAACACCCTTGTATTCAAGAAAGGAGAGGGCATAGTTCTTAGAGAACCTTCTATTGTGGCTATGACGAAAAATAGTAGAAGGGTTATTGCTACCGGTAATGAAGCCAAAAGAATGCTGGGTAAAACACCAGAGAAGATGGTGGCTGTTATGCCTCTGAGAGATGGTGTTATAGCTGATTTTGAAGCAGCAGAAAAGATGCTGGAGACTTTTCTTCGCAGGGCTCTGGGAAACAACTCCTGGATAAGGCCAAGGGTGGTTATAGGGATACCCTCAGGTATCACTCAGGTTGAAAGGCGCGCTGTCAGGGATGTTGCCTTCAGGGTAAGAGCAAAAGAAATTTACATGGTGGAGCAAGCTATGGCCGCTGCTATTGGAGCTGGTCTTCCTGTGGAAGAGCCGACAGGGAGTATGATAGTAGACATAGGAGGAGGCACAACTGATGTTGCTGTAATTTCTCTTGCTGGAGTGGTTAGATCTAAGACTATTCGTATTGCAGGAAACGAAATGGATGAGGCTATAGTAAACTATTTAAAGAATAAGTATAATCTTCTTATTGGAGAAAGGACCGCTGAACATATAAAAATAGAACTCGGGAACGCCATAGAACCTGAAGAACCCAGAGAAATGGAAATAAAGGGTCGTGACCTTTCAGAGGGGCTTCCCAGAAATGTAATTATAACTGACAGAGATGTGAAAGAAGCACTTAATCCAGTTATAAATACCATTATAAAAGCAATAAAAGAGACACTTGAAGATACTCCTCCTGAATTGTCTGCGGATATACTTGAAAGTGGAATAGTTATAACAGGAGGGGGGTCTCTTTTGAGAAACCTTGATAAAAGAATAAGTCAGGAGACGAAACTGCCTGTGGAAAGGGCCAGAGACCCTCTTTCCAGTGTTGTCTTGGGAGTGGGGAAGATTCTCGATAATCTTCACCTTTTAAAAAGGGTGTCTGTGAGATAAAAATTGAATGAGGGAACGAGAACTTACATCCTCCTTATAGTTTTCAATATTCTTATACTGCTTACCAATAGTGTGATATCAGACAGAATAAGCACTGGTCTATCTTCTTTTTTTTCCGCTGTCTCAAGAGCAGGAGAGAAACTATCCGATTTTCATGAAGAGCTTTCTTACAGAATAAGATCCATAAAAGGCGCTTATAAATATCAGCGAGAAAACGAAGGGCTTAAAAGGAAATTGTTATTGTTGAGGCTGGAAAATTTAAAACTAAAACAGGAACTGGAAAGGATGCAGGCTTTTACTCGCATTTCCAGACTCAACAGACGCAGATGGAAATGTGTAGTGGCAAAGGTGATAAACCTGAACCCAGAAAATAAGAGACTTAGATTTTTCATAGATACGGGAAAAAGAGAGGGTGTGAGAGAGTTCCTTCCGGTTATTGACCTTAATGGTAATGTCGTGGGAAAGACTGTGGAACCAATAGGATATTCCACTGCAGCGGTGGAACCAATAACCAATCCATCATCTTCCATAGGTGGAAAAATTAAAGAGGGGATAGGAGTTCTGAAAGGGATAGGTACAGGATTGCTTTTTCTGGATTACATTTACATAACAAGAAATCCTTCTAAAGGGGAGATAGTTTTTACGTCAGGTTATGATGGTATATTTCCTGAGGGCTTACCCATAGGAACTATATCAAGAGTCAGAAGAAGGGGATTTATGTTTTTACATGTCGAAGTTAAGCCCGGATTTTCCATTGGCAACATCAAATACGTGGGAGTCTTATTGAAATGGTAGTGCTGAAAATCGCACTTTTGATTTTTTTATCTTACATTTATCAATCTTCTTCCTTAAGTTTTATTTTTCCTGTCCAGCTCTTTTCTCTTATTGCGTTTTTTTATTCTTTTAAGAGAGAAGGTGCGGTAATATCCACAGTATCTGGAATCGTTAGAGATATCTTGTTAGGAGTTCCCCCAGGAACTTATGGACTTTCTCTCACTCTTGCTTCTCTCATTACAATGAAAATATCCAGAGAGATAAACCCAAGGGGAAAAGTGTTTTTCTTATTACTATTGTTTTTCCTTTTCCTGAAGGATCTAATAGCATACCCTGTGCTTTCAATATTTTCCCTTAAACCCCCATTCTCTATTTATGGATATATAGCAACTATTATTTTTTACATTCCTATATATTGGGCCAATGAGAGAAAGAATAGATAAGATAAAGTCAAGGACCCTTCTTTTTGAAGTAATTGTATTTTTGTTTCTTTTCATAATAGGGGCAAGAAGTTTCCAGCTCCAGCTGCTCAAGGGTTCGTATTATAGCCGACTGGCAAAGGCAAATGCTACCTTTAAAATGGACCTGAAAGCGCCAAGAGGAAGGATATATGACAGGAAAGGGAAATTATTAGTTGAAAACAGGGCAAGTTTTTCTCTGGCTATAATAAAGGCTTTTTCCAGATCTCCAGCTGATACCCTTGAAAGAATAAGCAAAATTATTAAAATTCCCCAATCCATTCTTCTTAACAGGTTCTACAAATATCGAGATTATCCGGGGAAAAAACCTATAACTATTGCTGAAAATCTTTCAATAAGGCAAGTTTCATTTATAGAGGCTCATAAGGAAAAATTTCCGGGAATAGTAATACAGGTAGAGCCTGTAAGATATTATATTTATCCTGAAGCATTTTCTCATATCCTCGGGTATGTGGGTGAAGCCTCTCCTTTTGATATAAAAAAATTTGGGGTGGATATGGGGGATATGGTGGGTAAAAAGGGACTGGAAAGGGCATATGAGAAATCTTTGGAGGGAATAAAAGGGCATAGACTGTATATTAGGGATAGCCTGGGGAATCCCATTAGGATTGAGGAAGAGATACTTCCTGTGGAAGGTGCTCCACTTTATACCACTGTGGACCTCAGACTTCAAAGATTTATTTATAATAGGCTAAAAAACAGAAAAGGGGGAGCCATTGTTTTGAAGCCTGAAACAGGTGAAATCCTTGCTATGGTGTCAAGTCCTTCCTTTAACTCTAATTTAATGTCTTCCAGGTTTAATAACGAATATAAGCTCGAAATTATGAAAGACAAAAACTATCCGCTTTATAATAGGACTATTCAGGGAATATATCCTATTGGTTCAATTTTTAAGCTTGCAATAGCGGCAGCTGCTTTGTATAAGAAGGTAGTTACTCCGGGGACAAAAATTTTCTGTCCAGGATTTTTCAGGTTTGGAGGAAGAGATTTTAGATGCTGGCAGTCAGGAGGACATGGATGGGTAGACCTTTATACCGCTATTGAACAATCGTGCAATGTCTATTTTTATAAAATGGGGGCTAACTTAGGCATAGAAAACATTGTTGATGTTGTGTCAAGATTTCCATTTGGGGAAAAAACAGGGGTGGACCTTCCCAATGAGAAAAGAGGTATTATGCCCTCTCCTGAGTGGAAAAAATCAACCCTTGGGGTGCAGTGGTTTCCAGGAGACACAATTTCCCTTTCAATAGGGCAGGGGTATCTTGTGGCAACACCCCTTCAGACAGCCCTTTTTGGTGCAATGATAGCCAATAGAGGTTGGTATCCGGTTCCCCACTTCGTTAGAAAGGTCGGCAACAAGATAGTTAATAAAGGCAAAAGAATTGATACAGGGATTGCTCCGGAAATATTTGAAGAAATAATAAAAGGCATGAAAAGGGTCATTGAAAGAGGCACAGGTAAATCCGCTTATATCCCAGGAATAGAGATTTGTGGAAAAACCGGAACTGCTCAAGTGGTTGCTCTGGAGAAGACCAGGGAAGTAAAACCACATTCTCTTTTTATAGCTTTCACTCCATGCAAGAATCCTGAAATAGTTGTTTTTGTTATAGTAGAAAGGTCAGGTGCGGGGAGTGAATTTGCAGCCCCAATAGTAAAGGATATAATAAGGTTTTATTATAATGAGAAGAATATCTGAGATTGACTTTGGAATTCTCATAACAGCAATTTCTATTACAGGAATGGGACTTGCAGGAATCTGGGCTGCAAGAGGTGGATTTTCTTCGTATTTCTCAAGGCAGGTTCTGTGGCTTTTTATTGGTATTATCGCATTTTTTGTTTTTGCACTTATAGATTATGAGAAGCTTGTTTCGTGGTCTGCCTGGTTTTATGCTGGACTTATCATTATTTTATTAATTCTGGCGCGGGGAAGAGGTATTTCGAGCTGGTTTAAATTTGGTTCGGTGTGGATTCAGCCTTCAGAATTGGGAAAATTGATAGTACCACTTTTTCTAACCAGAATCCTTTATAAAAAGGCCAGCTTCCCTCTTTCGTTGAATGACCTTGTGAAAATAGGAGCTGTAGTGGGTCTTCCATCCGTTCTTATAGCAATCCAACCTGACCTTGGAACTGCTTTTGTTTACTCAGCCTTTATTTTTGCCCCCCTTTTAATTTATGGAATAAAAAGAACTCATTTAAATATAGCATTGCTTTTTTTAGCAGTATTTACCATTTTTATGTGGTTTTTTTTCCTTAAGGATTATCAGAAGGAAAGAATAACCTCTTTCTTAAACCCTTCGGATGAACCCAGAGGCTCTGGCTATCAGGTATACCAATCTAAAATATCAATAGGCTCTGGCAGGCTTATGGGCAAAGGGCTCAAAGAAGTTTCACAGGCCAGATTGAAATTTTTACCTGCTGCACACACTGATTTTATTTTTTCCGTTATAGCAGAAAGCTTTGGTTTTCTCGGAATTCTTGTTCTTCTTTTTCTTTATCTGATTCTATTTACGAGAATCTACAGAATAGGAGATTTTCTGGACTCAGAGAAAGCCCTTTTGCTTCTTTTGCTTACCTCAAGCTGGATAGCCTTTCAAACAGTTTTTAATCTTTTAATAACTCTCGGACTTTTTCCTGTAACGGGGTTTCCTTTACCTTTTATGAGCTATGGTGGCTCTGACCTTATAACGGCTTATTCATCTCTGGGGATTATAAACAGCGTAAAGGCGTGGAGATGGAAATAGAAGAACTTTTAGGGAATGTGAAAAAACCATTTAGATACACAGGAGGAGAATTCGGCTCCATTGTCAAAAACCACGCCGAAGTCAGGGTCGCTCTTGCATATCCAGACCTTTATGAAATAGGGATGAGTTACATAGGACTAAGAATCCTTTATTTCTTTATAAACTCATTTCCCTACGCCTCAGCAGAAAGGGTTTTTATGCCAGATATCGACATGGTTATGAAAATGGAAAATAATAATGTGCCTCTGTTTTCTCTTGAGACCAAAACGCCCCTTAAAAAATTTGATCTTTTAGCCTTTTCGCTTTTATATGAATTGAATTATACGAACCTTCTGTGGATGCTTCGTCTTTCTGGGATTCCAATTTACAGAGAGGAGAGGAGGGAGGGGGAACCCATAATCGGGGCTGGGGGACCCAATGTGATAAACCCCGAACCAATTGCTGATTTTGTAGATTTCTTTTATTTTGGAGATGGGGAACTATTTTTTGCGGATGCTTTACCGATTTTAAGAGAAACAAAAAACAGAGAAGAAAGGCTTGGCGCAATTTCCGAAATGAAGGGGGTTTATATACCTGACCCTTCAAAAAGAATATTGCATCCCCGTGGGCACCATTATATGGAAGGTATAAAAGTTAAGAAAAGGGTTATTTTAAATCCGGATGAATTTCCGTTCCCGGAAGACGCTATCCTTTCCCATGGAGAATCCGTATTTGACAGGCTTTCCTGGGAAATTGCAAGAGGATGTCCCCAGAAATGCCGTTTCTGTCAGGCGACTCAAATTTACGCTCCATTCAGAGCCAGGGATATAAACAGGACCGCTAATTCCATAGTAAGAAGCCTGAGAAAGACGGGATATGAGGAGGTTAGTTTTTCTTCTCTTTCCACCGCTGATTACCCGGAATTTCATAGCCTGCTTCTGGCTCTTTATCCTGAATTTAAAAGATGGAGAATATCTGTTTCTCTGCCTTCCCTAAGACCTTCAATACTTCAGGAACCTGAGGTTGCTTCTATAATTGCCGACCTGAGAAAGACGAGTTTTACCATCGTTCCTGAGGCAGGCACAGAGAGACTTCGTTCTGTTATAAACAAAGGAACCAGCGAGGAGGAAATAATAAATGCTGCAGAAACAGCCTTTAAACTTGGATGGAAAAGACTGAAATTTTATTTTATGATAGGTCTTCCTACAGAAGACGAGGAAGATATAAGGGGAATAGCTGCGCTACTTTTTAAAATTTCAAGCATAGGGGAAAAATTACTTGGTAAAAAGCCTCTTATTGTTACATCAATTTCAAATTTTGTGCCCATGCCATGGACCGCATTTCAGTGGTTGGGCTTTGAGGAGAAAAAAAGTTTAAGAGAGAAGCAAAGGATAATTTTAAATTTAATTAAGAGGTGGAAAAACATAAAAATAAATTTCCATAATATTGACCAGAGTTTCCTGGAAGCATTCCTTTCAAGAGGAGATTTTAAAGCAGGAAGAGTAATAAAAAGGGTGTTTGAGAGAGGAGGAATTCTTGAGGCATGGTCAGACCACTTCAATTTTAAACTCTGGGAGGATGCATTCGTTGATGAGGGTGTGGATCCAGCTATTTTCACCGGGGATTTTCCATATGACGAGCCTCTACCATGGGATCACATGGACCCCGGTGTTTACAAGGAATACCTTAAAATAGAGTTTCAGCGAGCTTTAAAAGGTGAAAAAACACCTTCCTGTCTGGATTTGCTTTGTGGTAGATGCAGGGGTTGTGAATACTGGAAAGTGGCAAGAAAGCGTTTTCCTTCGAAGATAGAGTTAAAAGAGAAGCTTTTCCCGAGAAAGGAAGAGGGGAGATTTCTTTATCTCATTGAATACCAGAAAAAGGGTGTGGCCAAATACCTTTCACAGACAGATATTTTGAAAACCATGGAAAGGATTTTCAGAAGGTCAGGCGCACCAGTTTCCTTCAGTCAGGGATTTCATCCAAAACCAAGGATTAGCCTTCCCCCTGCGCTTCCTCTTGGAGTAGAAGGAGAAAAGGAGCTGGCAGAGGTGGAATTTACCTCTCAAATAAGCGAAAAAGATTTGGAAGTCTGGAATTCTAAAACTATTGAAGGTTTAAAGTTCATTTCTGTAAAAAGGACAGACAGGAAGGTAATTTCAAAGCTTCAAGGAGCCTTTTATTCAAGTCCTGTGGAAGAGAGGGAAAAAATAGAAATGATGGGTTTTGAAATATGCGAAGAAAGAGATAAAGAGATAGTTTTTATTCACAAATTTGGAACCCCTTCTCCCGCAAGAAGGTCAAGGGAACTCGGTATTTCACTATTATTTCGCAGAATAGGTTTTTTGTGGTGATTATTTGGCTTGTTCTTTTAAATTCTCTTCTGCTAAAGTTTCCTGAGGCTCAACTGGGGGCTCTTGCGATAAACGGAGAACAATTTCCCCATTTTTTAACTCTGCATATATAGTCCTTATACTATCCCAATTTTCGGCGAGCTTTGCGATAGCAATTTTATCAAGGAGCATTTCTCTTATGGTTCTTGCCAGCCTTCTTGCTCCATATTCTCTTGAATACCCTTTTTTTGCAATTTCCTCTTTTGCTTTCTCGGATAAAATCAGAGCCTTTCCGTCGAGTTTCAGTCTCTTTCTGACTTCCCGTAGTTGGAGGTCAATAATCTTCTTAACATGGTCTATTGTCAGCGGCTTAAAGAAAACTATTTCGTCAATCCTGTTGAGAAATTCGGGTGAAAAATAATTTTTGATTTCCTGCATTATTTCTGATTCCTCAGCCCTCGTCCAATCGAATCCCACTTTGGATTTGAAATATAGCTCTGTTCCTATATTTGAAGTCATAATTACGGTAGCATGATTGAAATAAGCAGTCCGTCCTCTTCCGTCGGTTAACCTTCCTGCGTCGAAAACTTGAAGGAAAACATTGAGTACCATTGGATGAGCTTTTTCCACTTCATCAAGAAGAATAATAGAGTTGGGTTGGGCTATTATCCTGTCTGTAAGCTGATTCTGGTCATAATAGCCCACATAACCGGGAGGTGCTCCCACCAGTTCAGAATATGCATGTTTTTCCATAAGCTGGGACATATCTATTCTTAAAAGCCTTTTTTCGTTACCGAATAAAACCCTTGCAAGAGCCCGTGCTGTTTCTGTTTTTCCCACCCCTGTGGGGCCTACAAATAGGAAAACTCCGTCAGGTCTACGGCTGTCTATATCAAGGCCCAATTTAGCAGTTCTTATTACTTTTGCTACTTTTTCTATGGCTTCGTCCTGTCCTACAATTTCCTCTTTTAGCTTTTCCTCAAGATTTGCTACAGTGTCCCTGCTGGAGGTTTTTATTTCCTCTTCTGGTAGTCCGCTCATCTGAGCTACCGTTTTTTGAATGTCGTATAGGTTGACTTCAGGGAATTTCCTTTCCCCTGAGGAAAAACTGACTGCCACCTTTGAAGCTGCCCGGTCTATTATATCTATGGCCATTTCAGGTAGTTTCTTTTCAGGGAGGTAAAGATGAGCAAGTTCCACTACATTATTAATAAGAGGTGAAGGGATTATTACCCCATGGTGTAATTCAATAGCTGATTTTTTCCTTTCCAGAATTTCCTCCATAAGTGCGTCCGGTATTTCATTGATTTTAATTACCTGGAGTCTTCTGACAAAGGCTGGGGTGTTTTCCTTTAGATCATTAAGGCTGCTATAGGTTGTAGTGGCTATAATTTGAAGACCGCCCTTTTCCATTTCAGGGAGAAGGACTCCTGCAACATCCAGACCGGCTCCTTTGGAGAAAGACGGTGATATAAGAAAATGAATATCATCGAGGAATAGAATCCCATTCTGCTCCTTCACTTTTTTCAGAACATTAAGCATTCTTTCTTCGAATTGACCCCTGAATTTAGTCCCTGCTATGGACCTTGCAAAATTTAGTTTGAATATTTTACGTCCGGCAAGATACTCTGGTGCAAGCCCTTCGTCTATCCTTCTTACGATTTCCTCTACAATGGCAGTTTTTCCTACTCCTTCTTCTCCTACAATGAGAACATTGCTTTTGTATTTGCAGTTTAAAGCCTCAAATATTTCCTGTATTTCGTTTTCTCTGCCTATTATTTCCTCATATTCGAGGCCGTTCATAACATACAAGAAACTTTCTTCCTGTTCTTCAGTCCTTCCAATCTCTATAAGTCTTCTTTTGAAATAAATGTTTTTTGGGTTTAACCTTTCTCCCTTTTTTAGGGCGGCTTTAAGCTGACTTTCTGCGTTTATAGTCTGGGAGTGCCATGAGAGGACTTCGTATGACCTGTCAAGCTCGGGATAAAGACTTACCATTCTCTGGGCTATTCTTTCCAGATCATGAGCATTTCCTGCCCTTCTGTAAATACTTGCAAGGATATAAAGAAGGGCAGGGAAATCCCCATATTTACTTCTTGCTACTTCCAGAAGACTTGCTGCCCCATCAAGTTTTCCTTTCAGAAATAGTTCCCAGCCCTGTTTAAGGATGCTTAATTCTTCATGGCCTAAAAGTCTCTCAGCAGCTTCAACGAATAAATTTTTTAGCATGAATTCTCCTACAGTATTTTTAAGATCTGAGGACTTAAAAATCTTTTCTCGATCTCCTGAACGGTAAAGGAGAAAATTTCCTCTTGCTCCTGAAAGGAAAAATACTTCTCCGTTTATGCTTTTTACAAATGGGTCAAGGATTAATATTCCGCTTTCAGCAGGGATTATCAGCGAATCTTTTCCCTGTTCCATTTCATCGAAACTTAAAGGTTTAATGGGAGGTTCAATATTTTCCTCAATAGCTTTAAGAAATTCTTCCTCTATTTTTTTGCTTTCAGGATTTCCTAACAATTTGTCTACCGCCTTGAGGTATCTATCATTAAATACCCTGCTTCTGTACTGTCCGAGAAATTTTAACTGGAAAAGAAGGGAGGCGCGGGTGAAGAGATTCAAAGGATCAGGAAATGTCCTTGAAAGAGAAAGAGAAAACCATGAGCTACGGTGCATTTCTGCAAATTGAACTGCAAGAGTAAATTTTATGGCATTTTCCACAGGGTCTTTTCCTTTAAGGAATGGGAATTTCTGTAAAATTGTTTTTCTCATGAATAAATTATACACCGGAAGGGATTTTGAAATTTCAACATAAATGTGGATGAAAAAAGTCAGGGGGAAAAAGGTTTTTTTATTATCTTGCACCCAAGGTGTGCATTTTAGGGGTATTATTGATTAAATTTTAATGAATTCTAAGTTTAGGATTGGCATAGCAATAAAGGCATATATGTCCGCATGGTAATGAATAACTCCCTATATCAATGGATTTGCTGCAACCACACAGAGCTCTCTGCCCTGCATCTTTTCCTGGCGAAATCGTCCATCCGAATGGATGCAGTGAGGAAAGCAATTCGGCATTAATGCAGGCCCCTTTTTTTATCCCTTTAATCAGAAAAGACTCAGGTTGAGAACAGGCTTCTAAAGAGAGATGGTAAGTTTTTGCAATGTCCAGAAGGTAACTTGCCTCGCGTCTCTTTTCTTCAGCAGGTGGATCATAAAATTCTATTCCAGCATTTCTGGTTCTTTTTACAGCCCTGGGATACCATTGTACAAAACTGAATATAACCCTTTTTATTCCGATGGAGGAAAGTACGGGAGCCAGCCTTTCGAAAAATTGGAGATTACTTTTGGTCTTATCTCCTTCCTTCCAGTGAACTACAGGGTCAAATCTTAGTCCGATTCTTTCAGGCCCAGCTATCTCACTCAGAGGCTCCAGCTGGCGTATAGTTTTTTCCGGTGAAGGAACATTTATTTCCCACTTAGTCCCACCCAAACCTGTTATTGTAAAAAGAAAATATATTTGCGAATATTTCTTCAAGGCCTCAATTGAACCATAAGCATTTTTTAGTAAGGGTAGAAAATTTTTAGACCAGAGAACCAGAGTGTGCACTCTTTCCGGGGAAAGGTTCACTCTATACATTCTTCCATAGGGGCCTCTTACTGTAACCTCTTCTTTTTTTATTCCTTCAACCAGCCACCTGAGGTAAAATGCGGGAATATCCGTTCTGCGGGAAGCGCTTATTATTGCAGGTTTTATCATATCAGAATTTTATCACTCATTGTTTATTTATAATCGAGTAAAGAAATGCGTAATATTCTCTTATCTAATGAAGAATAGTGTTTAGCAAAAGACTATCTCTATTCCATCAGACTGTCTCTATCCCCTTGCTGCCTCCACGCAAATTGGGGATTCTACTTGACGGAAATTTTCTCAAATTTTAGAATGATTTAATGAAGAAATTATCTTCTTTTTTCACCATTTTACTTTTATTAATTCTGCTCTCCGGGTGCAGCAGGGGTCCTTCTGGTAAATGGGGGTTGAGGGATTTTGTCTGGGGTTATCAGGGGAAGGGGGCGGATGAAGTAAAATTCCCGTTAAAGAATTTTTCAGGCTTTATAATAGCTCTTGAATCCTGTTCTGTTAATGTAAACGGCGAAAAAAAAGAGCTTCCTGCATTGCACGGAATACCCGTAAATTATGGAGACGTCGTGAATCTTGCTGAAAAGAACTGTAAGATTATCGCAATGAAAGATGTTGTCTTTAAGGGCGAGGGTGGTGTTGAAGATAGATATTACGCAATACTGCCTGAAGGAGTTTTTCTCTTCGGTGTTAAATACATCGATACGTATCGTTTTTTCCCTCTTGTTTATGGTGGAAAGTTCGCTCTTCCCAAGGGCGAATTTGCATTTATAAAGGTTTACACAAAGGACGAATGGAAGAAACTTGAAGATAAGCTTAAAAAAATCTCTTACGTCGAAGTGGGAAATTCTTCTTTTCAGGTTTTGCATCTATTCCCGGGTGAAAATAGAGTTTTCAATACAGCAGGAAAGAAGAAAGTGTCTTTTTATACGATCGTGCTTTCCATGCTTCCCCCTGCTGGCGAAATTTTCCCTGCGCCAGGGGTGAAATTCAGGGTGACGGCAAGAAATAAAAAGAGATTTGAAGAAATTGCAGAATTCCAGCAGCAGATAGGCGTAAAATTACATGAAATGGAAATTCCTTCATGGGCAGAGGAAATTGAAATTTCCAGCGAGGGGAGAGATCTGGGTAATCTTTCTTTTATTACAAATCCATATTTCTATACACCTACACGTCATCCAGAAATAGTGGTTTTAATATCCATGGATACGGTAAGGGCTAAAAGTCTGGAAATTTATGGAGGACCTCCGACTGCTCCCTACCTGTCTGAATTTTCTTCCCAATGCCGGGTTTACGAAAGAGCATATACTCCTCATCCGTGGACTTATGATGGACACATGGCTGTTTTCTTTTCCAAGTACTCGTGGGAAAAGATGGGCAAATCCATTGCTGAGGCGATCCAAAAAAAAGGTTATTATACTGCTGCATTTACAGGTGGAGGATTGGTAGCACCCCATCTTGGCTTTGCCAGAGGATTTCTCCTTTATCATTACAGGCCCTTTGACATTTTTGACGTTAACTCATCAAAAAGACTGTATCAAAGCGCTGTCAGTTTTATAGAAGATAATAAGGAGAAGTCCCTTTTCCTGTTCCTTCACACTTATCAGGCCCATTCACCATATATGGCCGGTGGAGAAAGTTTTGATGTTGTTGCCAAAGTGGGTGGGTTGTCTGGGATTTACTCTCCGCTTCCTGATGAAGAAAGGGAAAAGGCGAAATCCCTTTATGAAGAGGAAATAAATAGAATTGATAAAGAATTTCTGAAACCCTTTATTACTTATCTTCAGGAGAAAAAGCTTTATTCCAGAACACATATTATAATTTTTGCTGATCATGGGGAGCAGTTTTTTGAGCATGGAAACTGGGAGCACGGATACTCTCTCTATGAAGAAGAAGTTCATGTCCCCCTACTTGTAAAGTCTTCAAAGTTCAAACCCTCTAAAGATTCCAAGTTGATTTCTTTGTTGAACATATGGGAAATAGTGGCTAAGATTACGGGAATAAAGAAGGCTCCGGAATGGAAACTTAGAAGAGATTGGGTAATTCTTTCAACCCCTATTTCCGGGGAAAATTTCCATTTTCCGAAGAATATTGGAATCATAAGAGGAAACATGAAATTAATACGAAATTTGGGCATAGACAGGAGATTTTTCCGAAGACTTCCCAAACGACCAAGGCTGGAACTTTACAGCCTGGGAAAGGACCCTCAGGAGCTCCACAATATTTATGGGACGGTAAAAGAAGGAATTTCCCTTCAGAGGCTTTTAAAACCTTTTGTGGATTTTTATATGCAGGGAGAAGGCTATAAACCCTCTAAAAAAGATATAGAAAAATTAAGGTCTCTTGGATATGTTGAATAAACTTGAAGCCGTAGGGATTGAAAAATACTATTCTTCGTTTCAGGTCCTTTTCGGTATAGACTTATATTTTGAAGCTGGAAAAATTTACGGGTTGCTTGGGAAAAACGGAGCAGGGAAAACTACTACATTTCATTGTCTTGTGGGCCTTTTGAGCCCAGAAAAAGGAAAGATATTGCTTAATGGACAGGATATTACATATGTTCCTACCCATATTAGAGCAAAGCTTGGATTGGTATATTTGCCTCAGGAAAACTCTGTTTTTAAAAATGCCAGTGTTTATGAAAATCTAATGATAGTGGCTCAGGAGAATTTTCAGGATAATATAGAAAAAAGAGTGCAGGAATCCATGAGAATGCTATCAATAGAACACATTAAAGATTCCAGAGCGAATAGGATTTCAGGAGGCGAAAAAAGAAGGGTGGAAATTGCCAGAGCCATGCTTCTTTCTCCCAGGTTCCTTTTGCTTGATGAGCCCTTTAGCGGGGTTGATCCCATTACTGTTTCAGAACTTCAGAATATAATACTTGAGTTAAAAAAACACGGCACAGGCATTGTGATAACCGACCATAACGTGGATGAGGTATTTTCCATTGCTGACAGGGCTTATATAATAGATGAGGGAAGAGTAATAGCTGAGGGGACTCCGGATGAGTTACGCAACAACCCGGAAGCCAGGAAAAGATTTCTTGGATAAACCCTCTTATTTAAGACTCGGAGAAAAGGAGGTAAAAGAAAGGGCGGATAAGGCCTATGAAAGACTGCGTTCATGTAACCTATGTCCCTGGAATTGCAGGGTGGATAGAATAGAGGGGAAGAAAAAGGGGGTGTGCAGGAGCTTTTCTAAACCCATAGTTTCCAGTTATAACCTGCATTTTGGGGAAGAGCCGGTGATAAGCGGCAAGAGAGGTTCAGGCACTATATTTTTTACCAATTGCACGCTTCACTGTGTTTTCTGTCAGAATTATCCCATAAGCCAGCTTGGAGCAGGAAAAGAATATTCTGATGAGGAACTGGCTGAAATGATGCTTTACCTCCAGAAAAGAGGAGCTCATAATATAAATTTTGTGACCCCGACCCATTTTGTGGCGAATATACTAAATGCCCTCCACATTGCAATGAGAAAAGGTTTCGAAATTCCACTTGTCTACAACACTTCCGGATACGAGTCGGTAGAGACTCTCAAACTCCTGGATGGTATAGTTGACATATACCTTCCTGACATAAAATATTCGGATAACAGGATGGCAAAGAAGTATTCAAGGGCTTTAAACTATGTGGAGAATAATAGAGCAGCCCTTAAAGAGATGTTTCGTCAGGTCGGACTTCTTGTTGTGGATGAGAATGGAGTTGCTGTTAAAGGGCTTATAATAAGGCATCTTATACTTCCAGAAAATATAGCGGGAACTCGGGATTCGATGGAATTTATAGCAAAAGAAATTTCTCCACTGGTGACTATAAGCCTTATGAGCCAGTATTTTCCGGCTTATAAAGCTCACGAATACAGGGAACTTTCGAGAAGAATAACAGTAAGTGAATATCTCCAGGCTATTAAAGATATGGAGGCAGCAGGTCTTAAAAACGGTTGGATACAGGATTTTTTATGGTAAAATAAGAGAAGGGGAAATATTCCATAATTTCCATTAAATATTGACACAATAGGGCATTTATGGTAAATTATGAATTTGATTGCTAGCGTAGCTCAGCAGGCAGAGCGGCTGATTTGTAATCAGCTGGTCGGGGGTTCGAGTCCCTCCGCTAGCTTTTTGGATGGGCAGGTTCCAGAGTGGCCAAATGGGACGGGCTGTAAACCCGTTGCCGCAAGGCTTCGGTGGTTCGAATCCATCCCTGCCCACCATTTAAGGAGCGGGAGTAGCTCAATTGGAAGAGCATCAGCCTTCCAAGCTGAGGGTTGCGGGTTCGAGTCCCGTCTCCCGCTCCAGATTTATTTATTTTTAGAGAATAGATTTTTTCAGGCCCACGTAGCTCAGTCGGCAGAGCACGTCCTTGGTAAGGACGGGGTCGCCAGTTCAAATCTGGCCGTGGGCTTAAAAAGAAACCAAAGGAGGTTTAAATATGGCAAAACCTAAATTTGAAAGGAGCAAGCCCCACCTGAATGTGGGAACGATAGGACATGTGGATCATGGAAAGACTACATTAACGGCGGCAATGACGAAGGTATTAAACAGGAAATTTCCTGACAAAGTTGAGTATAAGGATTTCTGGGACATAGACAAGGCGCCGGAAGAGAAGCAGAGGGGGATAACGATACAGATAGCGCACGTTGAGTATGAGACAGAGAACCGCCACTATGCACATATTGACTGTCCTGGACATGCTGACTATGTAAAGAACATGATAACAGGGGCGGCGCAGATGGATGGTGCTATACTGGTGGTTTCTGCAGCTGATGGGCCGATGCCTCAGACGAAGGAGCACGTTTTACTTGCTCGTCAGGTAGAAGTTCCCTACATAGTGGTATTTTTGAACAAAGTGGACATGGTGGATGATCCTGAGATTTTGGATTTAGTAGAACTGGAAGTGAGGGAACTACTTAGCAAATATGGATTTCCAGGCGACGAAGTCCCGGTGATAAGGGGTTCTGCGCTAAAGAGTCTGGAATCGGATGGGGATCCCAACGATCCTGTGAACAAGCCGATACTGGATTTATTAGAAGCGATGGACACATACATACCACTGCCGCAGAGGGATGTAGACAAGCCATTTCTTCTTTCGATAGAGGATGTTTTCACCATTCAGGGAAGAGGGACCGTTGTGACAGGAAGGGTAGAGAGGGGAAGGCTTACGCCTGGAGAAGAAGTAGAGATAATAGGATTTGGGACCATAAAGAAGACGGTGGCTACCTCCATAGAAATGTTCAGGAAAGTATTGGATGAGGCACTTCCCGGGGACAACGTAGGAGTATTGCTGAGGGGAATAGACAAGGATGAAGTAGAGAGGGGTATGGTACTTGCCAAACCTGGGACGGTGACACCGCACAAGAAGTTCAAAGCAGAAGTTTACATACTTACGAAAGAAGAGGGAGGAAGGCATACCCCGTTCTTCAATGGATATAGGCCTCAGTTTTACTTCCGTACCACAGACGTAACGGGAACGGTGAAGCTGCCCGAGGGAGTTGAGATGGTGATGCCAGGAGACAATGTTAACCTTGAGGTAGAACTTATCACTCCCATAGCCATGGAGAAGGGGCTGAGGTTTGCAATAAGGGAAGGCGGAAGAACAGTTGGAGCAGGAACAGTAACTGAAATATTGGAGTAAAAAATGGCAAAAGATGTAAGGGTTATAATAACCCTTCAGTGTACGGAGTGTAAGAACAGAAATTACACTACCACAAAGAATAGAAGAAACACTCCTGACAGATTGGAGCTTAAGAAGTACTGTCCGGTCTGTAGAAAACATACCATCCATAAGGAGGTAAGATAAGCAGGCCAGTAGCTCAATTTGGTAGAGCACCGGTCTCCAAAATCGGTGGTTGGGGGTTCGAGTCCCTCCTGGCCTGCCAGCCTTTTAGTTATGAAAGACACTGGTAAAAAAAGAAATTTAAACAAGGCTCCCTCGGGGAAAAATGCTGGATTTCTTAATAAGATTATTACTTTCCCCAGGAGAGCAGGGGAATTTCTCAGGGAGGTTAGAGCAGAACTAAAAAAAGTAACCTGGCCAACTTCAAAAGAAGTGGTTGGGACTACAATTGTGGTTTTAATTCTGGTTGTATTCTTTTCAATATACCTTTACATCTGGGATGTAATTTTTGCATGGATTATTGAGGGAATAAGAAGAAGTTTTGGAGGATAAATGGGGATGAAATGGTATGTGTTGCATACCTATACAGGGTATGAAGACTTGGTTTCCAATCAGATCCGCCAGAGACTGGAAAAGGAGGGTCTGCAGGATAAACTGGGAGAGATAATAATTCCAAAAGAAACAGTTATAGAAATAAAAAATGGTAAAAAACAGATAACTTCCAAAAATCCTTATCCAGGATATATTTTTATTCAGCTTGACCTTGATGATGAGGAAGTTGGAGATAAAGTGTGGTTTGTGGTAAGGACCACTCCGAGAGTAACAGGTTTTCTCGGTACAAGGTCCAAACCAAAGCCAGTTACTGAGGATGAAATCGAAAGGATTAAAGGAAGGATGAAGGAAACTAAAGACAAACCAAGACATAAGCAAATATTTCAGAAGGGAGATGCGATAAAAATTATAGATGGACCTTTCTATAACTTTACAGGGGTTGTTGAAGAGGTAGATCCTGCAAAACAGACCCTTAAAGTTATGGTTACGATATTTGGAAGACAAACCCCTGTTGAATTGAATTTTTCTCAGGTGGAAAAGTTATAAGGAGGATGAAATGGCAGCGCCAAAGAAGAAAGGTAAAAAAGTTAAAGCAACTTTAAGGCTTCAAATACCTGCTGGTCAGGCTAATCCATCACCACCAGTAGGGCCGGCCCTGGGACAGCACGGAATAGCAATAATGGAATTTGTTAAGGCGTTTAATGATGCCACTTCCAAGATGGAACCAGGAATGATCATTCCTGTGGAGATTACAGTTTACGAGGACAGAAGCTTCGATTTTGTATTAAAAACTCCTCCAACTTCCTATTTGATTAAGAAAGCGATAGGTGTTGTGAAGGGGTCGGGTGAGCCTAACAAAAACAAGGTAGGAAAGTTAACCAAGAAACAGCTTGAGGAAATAGCAAAGGTCAAGATGCCTGACCTGAATTGCGATACCCTGGAAGCTGCCATGAAGATTGTGGCAGGCACAGCGAGAAGTATGGGTGTGGAGGTAGAAAATGGCTAAGAAAGGGAAAAAATACCTTGAAGCAAAAAGCAAGGTTGAAAATAGACCTTATAGCCTTCAGGAGGCTGTTCCTCTGGTCAAGGAAGTTAGTTATTCCAAGTTCCCCGGCTCTGTAGAATTATCCATGCGTCTTGGCGTGGACCCTAAAAAAGCAGACCAGATGGTCAGGGGGACAGTTGTTCTTCCCCATGGAACTGGGAAGACAAAAAGGGTTCTTGTTATAGCATCTGGAGAGAAGATAAAGGAAGCAGAAGAGGCGGGAGCTGATTATGTAGGAGGAGAAGAAATTATAAAGAAAATTCAGGATGGATGGCTTGATTTCGATGCTGTTGTAGCAACACCCGATATGATGAGGCATGTGGGTAAGCTTGGTAAAATTCTTGGCCCCAGAGGGCTGATGCCATCCCCCAAGACAGGAACCGTTACTTTTGATGTCGCCAAGGCTGTTAAAGAAATAAAAGCAGGAAAAGTTGAATTTAAAGTGGACAAAACCGGGAATATTCATGTGATGGTTGGGAAAACAGATTTTACAGACCAGCAACTAATCGACAATATTAGGGCAGTTGTAGAGGCGATAATTAGAGCGAAGCCTCCTGCTGCAAAGGGTAAATATATAAAATCCATTTACATAAGCCCTACCATGGGACCTTCTATTAAGCTGGACCCCAATGAATTTATGAAGTAGGAGGATGAAATGAGAAGAGAAGAAAAAATAGAGAAGGCACAGGAACTTAAAGAGCTTTTTGACCAGCACAGATATTTTGCGTTTTTTAATTTTACAGGCATAAATGTGGTTCAGATAAACAATCTAAGAAGGAATCTTAGAAAGAGCGGTTCCATAGTAAAAGTTATTAAAAACAGGATAGCCAAGAAAATTTTGAATGAGACTCCTGCTGCACCTGCAGAGGAGTGGCTTACTGGTCCCACCGCTGTTGTATTTATAAAAGATGATGTGGGAAAGGCTGTAAAAGAGCTGTATGAGTTTTCTAAAGAGGCTCCACTTCGGTTCAAAGGATTCATTCTTGAAGGACAAAAATTAGGGCCTGAGAAGGCGGAAGAGCTTTCTAAACTTCCCACCAGGGAAGAACTTATTGCACAGTTTGCAGCTGCCATGGCTGCACCTCTGGTGCAATTTGGAAGGGCGCTTTCAATGCCCCTTATTATGTTGGGCAACGCCCTTACACAGTTAAAGGATAAAAAGGAAAAAGGAGAATAAATAGGAGGTAAAAAATGGCAGAGATAACCAAGGAAGATTTCTTTAAACACCTGGATAACCTTACGGTTCTCGAGCTTGTTGAGTATCTTAAGGAATTCGAGGAGCGTTATGGGATTAATCCTATGGCAGTTGCCGCAGCACCGGTAGCAGCTGCAGCTCCAGGAGCAGCGGCAGCGGAGGAGGAAGAAAAGACCTCTTTTGACGTTGTACTAAAGGAAGTTGGTTCCCAGAAGATTAAGGTCATTAAAGTTGTCAGGGAGATAACAAACCTTGGACTTAAAGAGGCAAAAGCTCTGGTTGAATCAGCACCGGCACCTGTAAAAGAGGGAGTAACAAAGGAAGAAGCAGAGGCTATTAAGGCAAAATTTGAAGAAGTTGGAGCCACTGTGGAGATAAAATAAGGGTGTATTAAAGGTTAGATATGGAGGAAAAGGGACTTTATAGAGAGAGGAAGGATTTCTCTAAAATTAAGGTTTTTCTGGACATCCCTGACCTTATAAAAGTTCAGAAGGAGTCCTATTCCCAATTTCTCCAGATGGAGCTCCTTCCTGAGGAAAGGAAGGATGTTGGACTTCAGGGAGCGTTTAAATCTGTATTTCCTGTTTCAGACCAGAAGGGAAATGTAAAGATATTCTTTGATAGTTATAGGATAGGGGAATGGAGTTGCAGCTGTGGTAGGTTGAAGGGGGTGGAGTACTCCAGACCTGTATGTAAAGTCTGTGGTGCTCTTTTTCCCCCTGGCACAGTGCCGGGACCCGAAACAGTATGTCCCAATTGCGGAGCAATAGGTTCTGCAGAGAAGAAGGTGTGTTCACACTGTGGTGATACCGTAAAACTGAGGATCCTTCACAATCCAGAAGAGTGTAAGGAAAAGGGATATACTTACAGCGTTCCTGTTTATGTAAAGTTCAAAATTGCCATCTACGAAAAGGAGAAAGGGAAGAGGGAAAAGAGGATAAGGGAAATAAAAGAAGGAGAAGTTTACTTTGGCGAAATTCCATTGATGACTGACAATGGAACCTTCGTCATAAATGGTACAGAGAGGGTTATAGTAAGTCAGCTGCAACGTTCTTCTGGAGTTTACTTTGTTGAAAGAAAAAAGGAGAGGGGTATTATAACTGCTGAAATAGTACCGGACAGAGGCGAGAGGGTGGAGATAAAGTATGACCCCAAGGGTATACTTTATGCCTACATTTCTAAAAAGAGAATTCCTGTAACTACCTTCCTCAGAGCCCTTGGCCTTTCAAATACATCTGAGATTATCAGAAAATTCTACACTACTTACAAGTTAATACCAAAAAATGGGAAAATTTACTGGAAGGTTGATGAATCCCTCATAGGTAAAAAGCTGGGAGAGGATCTGGTAGATAAGGATGGAGAGTTAATAGGACCCAAGGGTGCCTCAATAAGCTCTGAAATGATAGAAAGGGCAAAAAGGCATGGTATAGAAGAAATTCTCCTGGCTGATGAAGAATTGGAAGATGCTTTCCTTGCGGACGATATTGAAATAGGGGAAGACAAAGAGGGTAAAAAGGGAAAAATTTTGGTAAATACTCCTCTTGATGAAGGACATTTTGCCCTTCTTACAAAATTGGGTAAACCCTTTGAGGTATTCTTCCCCCATAAGGATGAACTTGACCATTTAATTTCCACTACCCTTACGAAGGATAAGTCATTTGACAGAGTTAGTGCTTTCATTGAAATCTTCAAAAGACTCCGTCCCGGGGAAACCACTACAAAGGAAAGTGCCAAGGCGTATTTCCGTTCCCTTTTCCTTGATCCCCAGAGATTTCATTTTCAGAGAGTTGGTAAATACAAGGTAAACATCAGGCTTGGACTTAATTCTCCCCTTGATGATCCGCTTCTCAGTCTTGAAGATTACGTAGCAATAATTAAGTATCTGCTTAAGCTACGCCAGAGGAGGGGGCGCTGGGATTCCAATTACTATCTTGACGATATTGACAGTCTTGCAAATAGAAGGGTAAGGCCTGTAGGAGAGCAGGTAGAAAATGCCTTTCGTATGGGATTGAAAAGAATGGAAAGGACACTTGTAGATAAACTCACCACCTTTCCTGATCCGCTACAGATGACTCCAGCAGATGTTGTTACTCCCAGACCGGCGATGGCATACCTTATGGACTACTTTACCACCTCTCAGCTTTCCCAGTTTATGGACCAGACTAATCCTTTGAGTGAAATAACCCACAAGAGAAGGCTCTCTGCTCTTGGCCCTGGAGGACTGAAGAGGAAGACCTCTGGCTTTGAGGTGAGAGACGTCCATTCTTCACATTACGGGAGAATATGCCCGATAGAAACACCAGAAGGACAAAACATAGGACTTATAGTTTCTCTTACGACCTATGCACGGGTTAATGAATATGGATTTATTGAAACGCCTTATAGAAAGGTGGAAAACGGAAGGATTGTAAATTACTATCAAATAATTCATCCCGGTGATTCCAGGTTTAAAGTTGGAGACAGAGTAAAAGAGGAAGAACTTGTAAAAGAAGTAGAGAAGCTCAAAAAACAGAAGAAAAATCCACCGAAATTTGTTCCATATCTTTTCTATCTGACTGTCTGGGAGGAAAGAAAATATAACATAGCACAGGCAAACGTAAGAATAAATGAAAAGGGAGAACTTCTCGATGAATATGTAAGTGGAAGAAAACAGGGTGAATTTAAGCTTATAAGGAGAGAAGAAGTAGATTTTGTTGACCTCGCACCTGTTCAGGTAGTTTCGGTTGCTGCATCTCTTATTCCGTTCCTGGAACACGATGATGCTAACCGAGCTCTTATGGGTTCTAACATGCAACGCCAGGCAGTGCCTCTAATAAAACCCGAAGCTCCTTTAGTTGGAACAGGAATGGAAAAAGTCGTTGCAAGGGACTCTGGTGCCACTGTAATTGCCAGAAGGAGTGGAGTCGTAGAGCACGTTGATGGAGAAAGAATTATAATCAGGGTTACAGGAGAAGAGCTTAATAAGCATGATATTGGTGCAGATCTTTATCTGTTGAGGAAATACAAGAGGTCTAATTCGAAAACAACAATAAATCAAAAACCGATAGTTAAAAAGGGACAGTATGTGAGAAAGGGACAGGTTATAGCCGATGGGCCTTCAACAGATCTTGGAGAACTGGCCCTGGGTAGAAATGTCCTTGTGGCTTTTATGTCCTGGAGAGGGTACAACTACGAAGACGCTATAGTTATAAGTGAAAGGCTGGTAAAAGAGGATGTTTACACTTCCATACATATAGAGGAATTTACTGTAGAAGCAAGGGATACAAAACTCGGTCCAGAGGAGTTCACACGGGAAATTCCAGAAGTGCCTGAATCAAAACTTAGAAATCTTGATGAAGCAGGGATAGTCAGAATAGGAACAAAGGTCAAGCCAGGAGATATTCTTGTAGGAAAAGTTGCTCCCAAAGAAGAAACACAGCTAACACCAGAGGAAAAGCTGATCATAGCCATATTTGGTGAAAGGGCCCTTGATAAAAAGGATGAGTCATTAAGGTGTCCACCTGGAACTGAAGGTGTTGTTATAGATGTAAAACTGTTTACAAGAAGAGGAGGAGAAAAAGACGAGAGGGCGAAAGCTCTTGAGGAGATGGAAATTGCCAAGCTAAGAAAGAACCATGAGGACGAGGTTCGCATTCTTCAAATGGAGAAAGAACGCAGAATTAAGGAAATAATTAAGGGAGAAGAAATACAGGCTAACCTTGTGGACGCAACTACTAACAAAGTATTGCTCAAGAAGGGCACTATACTTGACGGAGAAATACTTGAAAAACTGCCTTTCCATTACATTAAGAAATTAAAACTCAAACCTAACCCAGAGAGGGATAGGCTTATTGAAGATATAGAAGAAAAAGTCGCAAGACAGATAAGAGGCTTAAAAGAAAAGCTTGAAGAGAAAATAAAACTAATAAAAGCAGGAGAAGACCTTCCTGCTGGAGTGAGAAAGGTAGCAAAAGTTTACATAGCTTCTAAGAGAAAAATACAGATTGGCGATAAAATGTCAGGAAGGCATGGGAATAAAGGTGTTGTAGCCATAATTCTTCCTGAAGAGGATATGCCTTTCCTTCCTGATGGCACTCCTGTTGATGTTGTTCTTAACCCTCTTGGAGTTCCTTCCCGTATGAATGTTGGACAGATACTGGAAACACATCTCGGATGGGCTGCAAAAGCCCTCGGAATTCATGTAGCCAGCCCTGTTTTTGACGGAGCTTCAGAGAAAGAGATAAAGAGCCTTCTTGAAGAAGCTGGGCTTCCTCCCAGTGGAAAAGTAAAGCTCAGAGATGGAAGAACAGGAGAAGAGTTCATGGAAGAGGCTACCGTAGGATATATGTACATGATGAAATTAAATCACCTTGTTGATGACAAAATTCATGCTCGTTCTACAGGTCCTTATGCATTGGTTACCCGTCAGCCACTTGGTGGAAAGGCCAGGTTTGGAGGGCAGAGACTTGGAGAAATGGAAGTCTGGGCGCTGGAAGCTTATGGAGCAGCCTTTGCTCTTCATGAGATGTTAACTGCTAAATCCGACGATGTAAAGGGAAGAGAAAAGCTTTACGAAGGTATCATAAATGGAAAACTCACATTTACGCCAGGACTCCCATCCTCGGTAAACGTGATAGTAAGGGAGCTTCAGGCCCTGGGAATAGATGTGGACCTTCTCTCTCTCAGAAAGAGAAGAAGGAAAAGAAGATTTGATATAAAGATTTAATGGGAGGAGGGGTATGAAAAAGGGCTTAATGCTTAGGGATATGACCATAATGGACTTTGATGCCATGAAGATAAGGTTGGCATCACCTGAGGATATAAGAAATTGGTCTTATGGAGAAGTAAAAAAGCCTGAGACCATAAATTATAGAACTCATAAACCTGAAAGGGACGGACTTTTCTGCGCTAGAATATTCGGGCCCATTCAGGATTATCAATGTTTGTGCGGCAAATACAAGAAGAAAAAATACAAGGGAACAATCTGTGAAAAATGCGGTGTTGAAGTTACCGTTAAAGAGGTAAGAAGAGAGAGACTTGGACACATTGAACTCGCTGCTCCTGTAGCCCACATATGGTACTACAAAGGTCCTCCAAGCAGGATTGGCTTGGTTCTTGATATTCCCGGCAAGGAAATTGAAAGAATAGTTGTCTATGATAAGTATGTAGTCCTTGACCCTGGCGATCCAAAAATCACGGGTCTTAAATACAAGCAGACTCTTACTGAAGAGGAACTTGAATCCGTAACTCAAAAGGTTATTGAATCCGGAGGAGACCCAAATTCTTTCAGAGTGGGTATGGGAGCAGAAGCTCTCAAGGAGCTACTCGAAGCAGTAGATATAGACGAAGAAGTTGAAAAGCTCCGTGAAGCAATGCTTAAGGAAAAGAATCAGCAGAAGCTAAAGAAAATATCCAAGAGACTTGCCCTTTTCAAAGGTTTTAAAGAGAGCGGGGTAAGGCCTGAATGGATGATAATGACTGTTATTCCAGTCCTTCCTCCTGACCTGAGGCCTCTCGTGAAATTGGATGGCGGAAGATTCGGAAATGCAGACCTTAACGAACTTTACAAGAGGGTCATAAACAGGAACAACAGGCTCAAAAAGATGATAGAAGCCAATTCTCCAGAACTAATACTCAGGAATGAAAAAAGACTTCTTCAGCAGGCTGTGGATGCACTTTTTGATAATTCAAAACTTGCAAAACCTCAGACAAACCAGCATAGAAAGCCATTTAAGTCTCTCAGCGATAACCTCAGAGGTAAACAGGGAAGATTCCGTCAGAACCTTCTTGGTAAAAGGGTCGATTTCTCAGGAAGATCTGTCATAGTGGTGGGTCCCGAGCTCAAACTTCACCAGGCAGGCCTGCCCAAGAAGATGGCTCTTGAGCTTTTCAAACCTTTTATAGCACATAAACTTGAAAAGGACGGTCTTGTTACAACTGTTAAAGTTGCAGAAGAATGGATAGAACAGGAAAGACCCGAAGTCTGGGACGCCCTTGATGAAGTAATAAGAGAACATCCGATTCTTTTAAACAGGGCGCCTACACTACACAGACTTGGAATTCAGGCGTTTGAACCTGTTCTTATAGAAGGTAAGGCTATCAGAATTCATCCTCTGGTTTGTCCTGCTTTTAATGCCGATTTTGACGGAGACCAGATGGCAGTTCATGTTCCTATTTCAATGGAAGCACAGGCTGAATCACTCCTTCTCATGCTTTCTTCAAGAAACATTCTTTCTCCTGCTCATGGTAAGCCTCTTACTACACCAACGCAGGACATGGTTTTGGGAATTGCGTACCTTACCATGGAACGTCCCGGTGTTAAAGGGACAGGGAAAAGCTTTAACTCTAAGGAAGAAGTTATTCTTGCATATAGCCTTGGGAAGGTTCATCTGAACGCCTCAATTTATCTTCGTTATACAGGGGAGCTTCTGGATCTTACAGCGAATGTGGGAGATGACCAGGATGTTATAAATACAAGGTTACAGAATGTGAATAACCAGCTCATTCAGACAACAGTTGGAAGGGTTATATTTAACGATTATCTTTCAGAGGGCATTCCATACATAAACGGATTTATGAAGAAGAAAGGGATTGCAAACCTTATAAACTATACATACCTTCGCTTCGGACTCGATAAGACCGTGGATCTTCTTGACAGACTAAAGGAAATAGGATTTCACTATTCCACAATAAGCGGTGTTTCCATTGGAATTGATGATATGGTGGTCCCATCAGAAAAGGAGAAGCTGGTAGCAAAGGCTCACAAAGAGGTTATGAAGATAGAAAAGGAATACATGGAGGGACTAATAACCAAGGGGGAAAGATTAAATAAACTTTCCGATGTCTGGCACGAAGTTACTGAAAAAATAAGAAATAGAATGTTTGAAACCATGGCAAAGCAGAGCGAAAAGGGGACTATAAATCCTCTATTTCTCATGTCTGAGACAGGAGCGAGGGGCAGTAAAGACCAGATCAGTCAGCTTGCTGGTATAAGAGGACTGATGGCAAAACCCTCAGGTGAAATTATAGAAACTCCCATCACCAGTAATTTCCGTGAGGGTCTCTCTGTTGCTCAGTATTTCATATCAACTCACGGAGCAAGAAAGGGAATGGCAGATACAGCTTTGAAAACTTCTAAGTCTGGATACCTCACAAGAAGAATTGTTGATGTGGCACAGGATGTAACCATAACAATGGAGGATTGTGGAACCATCGAAGGTCTTGAACTTACAGATATAGAGGAAAACGGGAAAGTGATAGAACCTCTTGAGGACAGGATTATAGGAAGAATCTCTATGGAAGATGTTAAGGACCCCGAAACAGGAGAAATAATTGTAAAGGCTGGAGATGAGATAGACGAAATAAAGGCAAGAAGGATAATTGATGCAGGAATAGAAAGAGTTAAAGTTAGAGCTGTACTTACCTGCCAGGCGGAGCACGGTATATGCCAGAAGTGCTATGGAAGAAATATGGCCACGGGAGGTCTTGTAGAGCTTGGAGAAGCTGTGGGTATAATTGCCGCTCAATCTATTGGTGAACCGGGTACACAGCTGACCATGAGAACCCGTCATACCGGCGGGATAGCAATGAGAGGAGAAGGCCAGAATAGACATGTTGCTAAAATAGACGGAACCGTTAAGTTCGAAGAACTTAAAACAGTTGTTGACCCAGATGGTAACCTTATAGTTGTAACCAGGCTTGGAAGAGTAATACTTCTTGACCACAAGGGAAGGGAAAGAGTTCACTACAATATTGTGCATGGTTCCAAGCTTTTCGTTAAGGATGGCCAGAAAGTTCACAAGGGTGACCCCATTGCTGAGTGGGATCCATATACCACCTCTATAATTTCAGAGGTAGAAGGTTTTGTTAAATTCATAGATATAAACGAAGAAACTCTGGTGGAAGAAAGGGATGAAGTTACAGGGAAGATACAGAGAAGAATAATTCTGCCTCTGGACGAGACCAAGAGAAGGCAACTTGAACCTCAGATACAGATAGTGGATGACAAGGGTAAGGCCCTAAAAACCTATCTGCTTCCGGTTGATGCTCACCTGATGGTGAATGAAGGGGATAAAGTTTATCCCGGAACCATCCTGGTCAAAAAGCTTAAGGATATCGCTACCACAAAGGATATTACCGAGGGACTTCCCAGAGCAGAGGAGCTTTTTGAAGCCCGTCATCCAAAGTTCCCCGCAATAATTTCAGAAATATCTGGCATAGTGAAGTTTGAGGAAAAGAAAACCAAGGCTTCCCAGAGGGTAATAAAGGTTGTGTCCGAAGCCACAGGGGAAGAACGTTCTTATAAAATACCCAAGGGTGTTCATATAATAGTCCATGATGGTGATAGAGTTAGAGCAGGTGATCCGCTTATTGAAGGACATATAGACCCGAGAGATATTCTCAGCGTCCTCGGAGAGAAAGAACTTGCTCAGTACCTCCTTAAAGAAGTCCAAAAAGTTTACAGACCCCAGGGGGTCAAGATTCACGACAAGCACATTGAGGTAATAATAAGACAGATGCTCCGCTGGGTAATTATAGAGGATGTTGGGGATACAGATTTCATAGTCGGTCAGATAGTTGACAAATATCAGTTCCAGAAGGTTAACGAGAAGATGATAGCTGAAGGAAAGAAACCAGCAAGAGGAAAACCCCATCTTCTCGGAATTTCAAGGGCTGCATTGAACTCCCCGAGCTTCATTTCAGCAGCTTCATTCCAGGAGACTTCAAAGGTTCTGGCAGAAGCGGCCATTCATGGGAAAGTGGATTATTTAAAGGGTATAAAGGAAAATGTGATACTTGGAAGAATTGTTCCTGCAGGGACAGGGTTCCAATTCTATAAGATGCTGGAGCAAGAAGAAAAGTTGGAGGAGAAGGAAGAAAAGGGAGCAGAGGTAAAGGGTTGAAAAAAAATGTAGCTCTCCTTCTGCTTCCGTTTTTGATTTTTCTTTTGCCCTTTTGCGGAGGAAAAAAGAAAGAGACGAAGGTAATAGTTCTTGGCTTTGATGGAGCTGACTGGGATTTTATAGACCCTTTAATTGCAGAAGGCCATCTTCCTAATTTTAAGCTCCTTAAAGAAAAGGGCGCCTGGGCAAGATTAAAGTCTATGAAACCCACACTTTCCGCGGTAATCTGGACCACCATTGCTACTGGCAAAAGGATGGAAAAACACGGGATAGTGGACTGGCTCTATTTGCAGAAAAAAGGAATAAAAGTTCCTTATAACAGTTCGGAAAGGAGAGAACCTGCTATATGGGAGATATTATCAGAGGCAGGAAAATCTTCAGCGGTGATAAACTGGTATGTTTCCTATCCTCCTGATCATATAAACGGTATAGTAATTTCAGATGCGGCGAGAGGAATAATTTTTATGAAGAACAAAACTTTTGCTCTAAGGGACTCTGTTTATCCACCTAAATTTTTCGATATAGTTAGAGAATCTGTGGAGTGGAATTACTGGAAAGTTCTTAAAGAAACAAGAATTCCGGATTATTTAAAAATGGCCCGTGATATGGGCAAAGACCCGTCAAATCATCCTGTGATAAAAGATTTTAAACCTTTCCTTCTGATGGAAAAACTTGTTTATAACATGGGTGAGAAGGTGTGGAATAGAGGTAAGTTTGATTTCTTTGCGCTTTACTTCCGATGGCCCGATGTGGTGACTCATTTTATAGGGATATTTCTCCCTCCTGAACTTGCTACAAGAGGACTTAAAGAAATGAAAGAGAAGCACAGGCTGGAACCGAAATTGAGAAAGGAGCTGGATGAAAAAACTGCAGAACTTTTGCTTCCCGTGTATTCATGGCTCGATTTAATACTTGGAGAGTACATAAAAAGAATGGATGAAGATACATATTTAATAGTTCTTTCTGACCACGGGTTTGATTTTGGCCCTCAAGGATATAACCATGAGCTTCCTGACTGGATGGCTCCTCCTCTCGGAATCCTTGCCGTTCTTGGGCCTGAAGTAAAAAAGGGTTATCAAATAAAAAATGCCTCTGTTTTCGATATTGCCCCAACCATACTTTATCTTTACAATCTTCCCATAGGGAAAGGAATGGACGGTAAACCTCTTCTGGATGCCTTCAGGTTTTCAAGAAAAATAAAGTACAGGAAATATTTTAGAAAAAAATTCGTCAAAAAACACCTTAAGGAACTGGACAGGAAAACACTGAAGGAACTCCACTCTCTGGGCTACATTTGAGATCCTGATCCCTCTCCTGTTAAAATTTGAACGGGAGGATTTAATGAAAGGTCTGATTTCCGAAAATGCCCATTATTTAGCGGATTTTTTAACCCTTTCGAGATTTTTTATAGCACTTATGCTTTTATATTATGCAATTCAGGGGTTTTCTATAAGAGCAGCATCCATTATTGTTATAACTGGGTGGTTCACTGATGTTTTTGACGGTATGATAGCAAGGAAATATGGGAACACCTCACTGGGTTTTCTTGACCTTCCAGCTGATCTCACCTTTGTTTCAGCTATAATTTTTTATCTTGTCTATACACGGTTGTTTCCTCTGAAATGGGTTGCTGGTATTACTTTGCTTCTTTTGTCCCTTGCTCTTGCATTCAAAAACGAAGCCCCGATGAACTTCTGGATGGGAGTGGTTTACGGAGGATTTATTTATTCTGCCGTAAGAAAAGATAGCCATGCCTTTGTGCTTTTGCTAATAGCCATTATAACGATAATTGTCTTAAACCCCTCAAGGGCCTTTGATAAAGTAGTAAAATTCCTCAAGAATAGCAGTAGACTTTTCAGCTCAGGCGATAGTTGACTTATTTCACAGAAAATTCTACTACCCTCGTTACAAAACTTCCTTTGAGTTTATCGTTCAGGGTGATTTCGAGCCTGTACTTTCCAGGGGGTATTCCTGTTATTCTATCCTGGAAAAATAGTGGAAAGATCGGTGTGTCAAATTCCTGATGAATGCTCACCCAATCCTTTTTTTCAAAGAGGACCTTACCTTTTTCATCCAGAAGCCTTGCGTCTTCAGAAAGCCATACCTCATATTTCCCATTTTTGCTTTTAACCATGAAATTTTCGGGTTCGAAATAAACAAGAAGAGGATCTCCACTATTCAGCACGTTCCCGTCCCTTTTTTCTATTAGCTGATAACCCATGATTTTTTTGCAGAGATGGAGATTTTTTATAGTGAGTTTCCTGGTATTTTTGATTTCTACAATAGCATTCTCAAGAGCATTGAGGGCAGCGTCTTTGTCCCCCTTTTCATAAAATTCCTTTGCTTTTGTGATTAATAAGGAAATTTTGTCTCCTGTTGTTGCCTTTGCTCCAAAAATAATCACTATAAAAAAACTTAGATAAAGGATTGTCTTTCGCATTTTTTCCTCCTTTAAAGGAAGTATAACAAAAGTTTGTTCCGGGTATCTCATTACAAATACTGCATAAGTTCAGAAACATATGGGAAAAATTGTATTCTTCAATAACATGTTTTACTGGAGAACGAAGGGAAAGGGAATGATAGCGTCTTCGAGTATTATAGAAAACCAATACCATTACCCTCTCTCTGCCAGCCTGAGGAAATCCTTCATAAATTCTGAACAAGTTGTCTGTGTTAATATGAGTTATAGAAAAAGGCACAACTGCCAAGAATTTTTTTAATAAATAGAACAAAAATTTAAATGTAGTTTCTCCTCATGCAACTTCCTGTGCTCTATACACTATTAAGTTGTCCCCTAATTCCATTTGTGTCAAGAAAAAACCTACACTCCTACACTATGGAAAGCAGCCCAGTAAAAAGGATGGGAAAAGGGATATTCTTCACTTAACGCAGTAAAGTAGGCGCTGGCATACTCATCCACAAATCCCCTCGCCTCAAACCAGTGCCTGCGTTTCTTTATTTCTTCGATGACATCTTCCCTGTTCAAGTTTTTGAGCCATACTTGTGCACTATTTAATGACTCTGGTTTGTCCATACCTTTTCTCAAATTTTCGTATGCTTTCACTATCAAAAGCGCAGTAGAAAGATCTGCAACTGTCCAGAAACTCGCATATACAGTGGGCGCACCAGCATAAAGAAAACCTATTGGAAGGCCAAAATGCTCATCCGCTATCTCCGTAAAGTCTACTAATCCTGTTTCACATGCTGATAAAACAACAAGCCAGTTATTCGAAAGGGTTAGTCCCTCTAGTATATTCCCAAGGGTGAGAAGCTTTCGTCCAGCAAAAAGAAGAGAAGACTCAAAGGGAGAATCCAGTCTATAGTTGCCGTGGGTGGATAGGTGAAGTATATAAGAGTTTGGGGATAGTTCATAGAGAAAACTTTCTCTGGCATCAGCCCCGGCGAATATCTTTTCTTTCTTTCCCGAAAGAGTGCCTGCCTCTGCTGCCTCCAGCTCTGCAAAGGGGAGCGTCCCATCAGGATTTGTAAAAGCAAGAAATATCCCTTCCCTTCCTTCCCTTTCCCTGCACCTTTTATATACTCCAAGGCAGGGAGCATAGGTTATTATATGGTTATCTATAATATACTGTCTTTTACCATTCTTAGTTTTATAAGCTGCATGAAGGGGAAGGATACTTAAGCCCTTATTGGGAACTATAATCAATTTTGAAGTCTTTAACCTGTCCTCTATCGGAAGAAAAAGAACATCATACAGTTTTCTTAATATCCTATCCATGGAGAGAAGCCAGCGATTTTTTCTCTCTGAGGTTGGCCTCATTAGATAATCGTAATACTTCCGCACCCAGCCGTCTTTCCCAATAAGAAGTTCCTCCATTTCCTTTATTCCAAACTTCACTTCCTCTGTATGAATGCTACCATCAGGATGGACTGCAAAGATGTATGTATTCTGCTCTGTCACTCTAAAAAGCAGTATATCTGAATCAGCGGTTTTTGATATTTCATATATGTCAGGAAGGCTTAATGGTTTTGCATTGGGAACAAAGTCAGGGTCTTCTTCTCTTATAATTTCCATCACTTCACCGAGCTCCTCTGTTGCTTTGTTTAATCTTCTGTTTATTGCCTCATCCATGGCTCTTACCTGCTGCGGCTCAACAACTCCTCTTTCCCCTCCCTTTAATCTTTCTTCAAGGGTCATTATTTCTTTCAGCAATCTTTCGTAACGCTCCACAACCTCAGGAGAAGTGTTTTTCGGCCGAAGCTCCTTCATAGAAAGTAGGTCGATAAGAGTACGACTCTTCCCCCTTTCCGCAACTTCAAGGGCTTCCTCATACCTTCCAAGCTTCATTAGAGAGACTATAAGCCTTTCAAAAATGACAATATTTTCACGCAAAATCTCTACTCTTCTCTCAAGTTTAATAGCTTCTGTTCTCAATCTTTCAACAAATTCTTCTGCTCTGTAGTAAGCATCTGCTGCTTTTTCATACAATTCATTCTCAAAGTAAAGATCTGCGAGATTTCCATAAAAAATCTTTGACTCATATGGAAGATTTAAACTATCGGATACTTTTGTAGCTTGCAGAAAAGACTTTTTTGCTTTTTCAAAGTTCTCATGTGCGTCTTCTTTAATCCTTTCCTTGTAAACAAGTCCAAGCGCATTAAGAATTGTTGCCCAAGTATAAGGATCCGTTTCCCTGGTAATCACTCCCAAAGTAGCTTCATAACAATCAATGGCTTTCTCTAAATTTTCCTCCTTTTCTCCTTGTATTCGTTTAGTATATACACTTCCTAAATTATAGGTAATCTCTGCCCAAGCACCAGGATTTGAAGTTTTAGTATAAACCTCTAACGCTAATTTAAGATAATGTACTGCCTTCTCGAGGTTTTCTGCTCTATCCCCCATCCTTCGAGAAAAGTAAGCGGTTCCAAGATTCTGTATGGTCTCACCCCAACTATATGGGTCTTTTTCCCTTTTTCTAATTTCAAGTGCAGCTTTATAAAAATTTATTGCTTCTTCAATATTTTTTGCCTTATTCCCCTTTACACGAATTCTATATGCACTGCCAAGATTGTTCATTGTGAGGGCCCAATTTCTGGGATACTTCTCTCTTTTGTAAACTTCAAGGGACCTTTTGTAACAACGGATAGCTTCCTCTATATTTTCTGCTCTATCCCCCTTTATACGTTTTTTATAAGCAGAACCCAGATCTCCCATAGTCATAGCCCATTGATAGGGGTATTTATCTCTGGTCCTTACATTTAGTGCAGCCTTATAACAACGAATTGCCTCCTCTATATTTTCTTCCATCCTTCCTCTGATACGTACCGTATATGCAATTGCCAATTCCTGCATAGTGAGTGCCCACGGATAAGATTGGTTTTCTCTATCTATTTCCTCAAGGACCTTGAGATAACATTGTATGGCTTTTTCTATATTTGTTGCCTTATCTCCCTTTATACGTTCCACATAGAGAATGCCAAGATTATGCATAATTTTTACCCATTGTTGTGGATATGTTTCCCTGGTGATCACTTCCAGAGATTCTTCAAAACACTTCAGGGCTTTTTCTAGGTTATCCGTCTTTTCTCCTTTAATTCGGTACAAATAAGCGGTACCAAGCTCTAACATTGTTATGCCCCATGAATAAGGGTCTCCCTCTCTTTCCCTTACCCTTAGAACATTCTTGTGACAACGAATGGCTTCCTCCAGATTTTCTGCCGCATCACCCTCTATTCGCTCTACGTAGGCGATCCCAAGATTATGCATAATAGTGGCCCATGACTTAGAGTCCCTTTCTAAGGTAAATACTTCCAGAGCCTTTTTATAACAAAAAATACACAATTCCATCTTTTGTGCCTGGTCTGGTAGAGGGATTTCCCATAAAAGCATTCCTAAATGAGCAAAAACAGTGGCCCAAAGCTCTGGGTCCTCCATTTTGTAATCTATATATTCGAACAAATTCAATACGAGCACAACAATTATGTGAGTGAAAGGAATTTGCCCCGCTTTGAGAAGGCGTGTGGCTGAATCCACAGCTTCATTTATTTGCGAAAGGGAAGGAGGGAATTGCAAAAGACTTTTCAATGTCTCTTCCAATGTTTGCTTTCCAGAAACAATTCTTTTACCAAAATAGAGTATGGGGTTTTCCCCACCTGCTTTCTGTTGAGCCTCCACCCCCTTTAAAATCCCTTCTAAAATTTCTGCATAGGTAAGAAGGGCGTTTTTTACCTTATCTTCCTCTGCTCTTCCGGCAAAATATCGAAGACTTACTATAAAATCCGGTGATATAATCTCTGGCTCTTCCATTATAAGGTTTACCAGCTCTTCATCAGAATTTACGTTTAATAACTTCTGCAGAAACTTCATAAAGCTCAACTTATCCATAATCCTCCTAATTCTTCCAGTTATTTTATTATTTTGAAAAATATGTAGATAAGAAAAGCTACAGATAAAATAAGCGCTATTCTAAATTCCCAATTTAATTCAGGAAAAGCTTGGACTATTTCAAAGGCCGTAAATAAACCGAGAAGAAGAGCAATTCTTCTATCCCATTGACTACCTTTCAAACTGGAAATAGAGGAAAAATTTTGAAGTAGAAACTCTGCCTTTTCCTGTGTCTTTTCAAAGTAGATCAGATCAGAAGAAAGCTGGCGATAAAAGAGTTCTCCCTCTTCCGCAAGCTTTTTTGCATCCTTTAAGGTGTTCTTAAGTATATTCAGATTAACCTCCACAGTGTGTTGAATTTCTTTGAGTTGAGAAAGGGAAGATACATATTGAGAAAGCTCCTCCGCAAGAACCAGGTTTCTCTTCTCCAGCTGGTCCAGACTCATTTTCTTCAGCTCTTCAACCTTAAAGGAAGTTAGTTTCTCAAGGTGACTTTCAATTTCCTCTATTTCTGGACTGAGTATTTCTTCGTAAAAATAGGCCATGAGTTTTATTTTTAGATATGAAAGTATAGATGGAAGAAAATATCTGTAATAAAAGGCGGACAAATCTCTAGCTCTTACAAGTTTTGCTTCACCATCTTCAATTCCTATAACCATAAGAAATGTATTATGATTTAATCGTCCCATGGCAGCCCCGGATATTTCCAATACAAGGTCTGCATTTAGCACTTTAAGAACATCCGAGGGTTTATCCTCTGTCCATAAAGAGAGGAATATAATTTTTTCAAGGAATGATTTATCCTTTGGTTCCAAGAAAGGAAGTTCCAGAAGCTCTATTATTTCCTGAGGTTCATATTCTCCTTCTTCTTTCCCATATATTAGTTCTACATACGCAGAATCATACAGTGTTCGACAGTATATTTCGCCATAGCTGCCGTCGGAAAAGGATTTTTCTGCTCCGCAGAACTCTACAGTTTCCCTTCTTCCAGCACTTTCTAAAACTTCAGAATCAACCTCTATATCGGTATTGAGAAATTTTCGCCCTGCTTCTAGGATAAATCTTTCAACAGCTTCTTTGTAATTTCTTTCCTCTTCTTTTCTGTATATTCCAGGCTTAACAAGAAAGAAGTAAACATTTCTAACCTCTGGTTCTTTTACTCTCACTCTTCTTCCCTTTCGTAAGGGCTACAAAGCGATTACTTATACCCTTAATCTCTTCTCTTTTTGAGAGAGTTTCAGAACCTGTAGGAAGTTTTCTGAAAAAATGCATGAAATTTTGTTCAAGCCCATAAGAAAATAAAAGACTTCCAATTTTTTCTATGGCATCAAAAAGCTTCTCAAGATTTTCATTATCTTCTAGTGGAGAGACTATTTCCTTAAACTCTTCATAAAAATTTTCCCATTTTTTACCAAGGGTGTTTTTTAACTCTTCCCAATTTTCTTCAATATAAGCCAAAACTTCCATAAATAAATTCCTCCTTTTTATATGTTATCATTGGAATATTAAAAAATAAAATAAAAATTTTAGAAATTTAGCTTAAAATTATATTTTCTCTGCCTCATACTGTATAAAAAGTATAAAAATCCCATCTTTCAATAAAGACAAGAAATCGAAAACATATCTCTTTATCACTTTTTTGACTTTATTAATTTTATACTTTAATATTTAAAGAAAAGGAGGAAAATATGGATATTAGGGATGCTGTTCTGGATTTAGTGGTAACTGTAGTAACTATCGACAATGTACTTAAACCCACAGAGAAGGATGCGCTAAATCATTTTTTGTTAAAAAACTATGGGTTAAACGCACAAAGTGCCCTTGATGCTGCAATGGCAAGGAGGAGCAAAATAAAAACAGTGGAAGATGCACAAAAACATATGGATAGGGCAATTGATATAATAAAGAGAAATGCCTCAAAACAAGAACAAATGGATATTTTAAAAATGCTTATTACCTTTGGTCTCTTAGATGGAGATGCAGACCCCTACGAAATTGTTTTACTAAAACTAATCTCTGAAAAACTGGGGTTTGATCTTGAAAGCGCCCTCGCTGAAATGAAAAAAGAAGCGGAAAGTTGACACTAAATTCTATTTGTTAGATCACTTTCTACCCATCAAAGCTTTATCTAACATTCTTAGACCACCGAACCTCCCCACTATTATGTCATCATAATAATCAGCAGTAGAAAACATAGCTTTGAAAGCAATTTCCAGTGATTTCTTGGTAATATCATTTCCAGGAATAGAATACTCATAGTATACATCTCCTCTCTCTGGTTCTATGGCAAAGGCCCCATATATCAAATTATGATTTTCCACAAGGAGATATTCCATAAGCTCAGGAGTTTTCTCTATTTCCGTAGCAATCCCAGCTATAAACATAACAAAAATGTTTTCCTCGTCCTTGGGAATCACAGAAATCAACATATTTGAAGAACCTGCAGTAACAATAAAAGACGGCATTTCCTCCACTTCCCTTAAGTTCATTTCCCCCATAAGTTCCCTTAAAAAACCCTTTACCCTTTCATAGACCTTTTGATGTGTGTTACTTAAAAAATCCATCTCATTTAACTCCACTGAAAACAAATCTTCCCCTGGTCCAAAGAAGCCAGTATTTTTCCTTCCTTCTTAACCTTTGAGGATATAAAGTTAACCAGGGGATTAAGGAACTCAGAATCAACAGTCCTCTTGAGTTCCCTTGCTCCAAACGTTTCACTATAACCTTTCTCTGCGAGGAAAGAAATGACTCCCTTTCCCACCTCTATTTCTATGCCTTCATATTTAAATTTTTCTTTTATCTGCGGGAGTATTCTTTTGATAAGTATATTTTTAATGTCATTTAGGCTTAAACTTCGAAAAAGGCAGATGCCATCTATTCTATTCAAAAACTCAGGGGGTAATAAGCCCTTTAATTTTTCTCTAATAGAAATTTTGTTATCCTTTTTCATAAAACCCAGGCTTTTTTCCTCTTCAGGTTTTAAATTTGAAGTCATTACTATAATGCTATCGCTGAAATAAACTCTTTTCCCTGTAGAGGAAGTTAAAAAACCTTCATCAAAAACCTGAAGGAAAAGCTTTAAAACATCGGAATGAGCTTTTTCTATCTCATCAAGTAATAAAACACAAAAGGGATTTTCTGCAATATCCCGGAGGAATTTGCTTCCCTCATCATAGCCGATATAGGAAGGTGGCGCTCCAAGTATCCTCATAATAGTATGAGGTTCTCTAAATTCGCTCATATCAATTCTGAATAAACGATCTTCACTTCCAAATAGAAACTCAGCAAGGGCCTTTGCCATTTCTGTTTTGCCGGTTCCAGTAGGTCCCAAAAACAGAAATACTCCGTCAGGTCTTTGAGGATTTAGGTCCAATCCCATTTTTCGTAAAGGAAGATTCTCACAGATGATTTCAATGGCTTCGTCCTGACCAAGTACTCTTGTACTAAGATAGTCTTTAAGTTTTTCCAATCTCTCGAGAAGCTGAATTCTACCACCGCCAATCAAAAGTCCTGTCATTTTCTCTGCCACTTCTCCTATAATTTCTTTCTTTAACTCTTTCTCGCCTCTTAAAAGAATAAGAGCCACTGACTGATCAAGCAGGTCTATGGCTTTATCTGGAAAGTTGCGATTTTTCAGATAATTGTCCCCTATTCTCACAATTTCCACCAGCACATCATCACCTATGCTTACTCCCTTCTTTTCCCAATTTTCTTTGATTCCCCTCAATAGTTGCAGAGTATCTTCTGGAGATAATTCTTTAATCCTCAAGGGCATAAACCTTCTCTCCAGCGCTTCATCCTTTTCTATAAACCGGTGGTATTCTGCTGCGGTAGTAGCTCCTATAAGGGAAATCTCATCTTTTCCAAGATAATATTTAAGCAAATTCGCAAGATCCCTGAGTCCCTGGCTCCCGCCGGCGCCTACTATAGTATGTAATTCATCTATAAACAGAACTATGTCCTCATGGCTGGCCTCTTTCATAAGTCCTGTAATTCTCTTTTCGAAACTGCCCATGTACTGAGTATCACTTATAAGGGTCGAAGTATTAAGTTGAATTATTCTTTTATTGCGGAGTTTCTCTGGAACTTTGCCCATGGCAATTCTCTGGGCTAATCCTTCTACTATAACCGTTTTACCAACGCCTGCAGGACCCACAAGCAATGGATTTCGCTTAAAAGTCCTTAGAAGCACAAGGATAATTGCTTCTATTTCTTTTTCCCTTCCAACAATAGGGAATAGTTCTCCCTTTCTGGCCTTTTCAGTAAGATCGATTCCGAACTTATCAAGCGTAGGAGTAGGTTCCCCAGTCTTTTGCGTTACGGATTCTCTTTTCTTCTTAACACTTATATTTTCTATTACTTCCCGCTTATCCTTTTTAGGATTGACTTTCACCTGATAACCCATGAGACTAAGCAAAGCCATTCCCAGATGACGGGATGCTACGACTTTCATCCCTTCCTTATTACAAAATGAAATGGCTTTTTTTATTATTAAATCTCCATTGACCTTCTCAAACTCCTTTTTAGAGCTTTTAATTTTTGTTTTAAGGGACTTTAAATCAATGTCAGGGATAAGATCTCTAATCAGCGGGTCATTGTTTCTCATAAAGAAAAAAACCTGGAGAATATGATTCATATTGGGTTCATCATTACCAGCTATCCTTTTCGCTTCTCTCAGGACAAAGAGCACATAATAGCTCAAATCTCCCATTTCTTTGTTTTGGAAAGCTCTCTTTAGAAGGGGATTTTAGAAAAAATAGGACCCTTTCCGAGAGGTTTTCCTTTTACCTCCATTTATTTTTAGCGGACAAGAAAATTATAAGCTAATTGCATAAATTTGTAAAATTTTGAAGTCTTAACATATGGGAAAAATTATATTTTTTCAATAACATGCTTTACTGGAGAACGAAAAGAAAGGGAATGGTGGGGTCTTCGAATATTATAGAAAACCAACCATTCCATTAGCCTCTTTCTGTCAGCCTGTGGAAATTTTTCCTAAATTCTGAACCGTTGTCTGTCTGAATATGAATTGAAGAAAAAGGAGCGACTGCCATGAGTTTTTCCATAATATCCGCACCAGACCTGCTGGAGAGACTCTTATAAGCAAAGCCAAAGGCATACCTGAAGCGAAACCGCCGTTATTATGTGTCTTTTTATCCCATCTACAAAAACTTGCAGACAGTCCAGCTGAAGAAGGTCTACACCCATCCGGGGTTTATAGGTTTTTCTCTCCTATTTTTCCCCATATGTTTATGAACTTATACAAATACTTGAAATTGTTTTAAAATTTCGTTAACATTTACTTCCACACAATTAAAAATTTAATAAATTATAAAATGGAGGAATAATGAGAGTTTTTAAGCTCAAGAGGGAAAATTTCCTTCCATTTCTGAAGGGGCTCGAAAAATTCGGCGAATTGTGGGGCCCCGTAAAGAAAGGGGAAAACTATGTGTATGCCAAGGAAGACCCGGAGAAATTCGAGTTGAAGGCTCTAAGAACCATCATCCCGGCCAAGAAGTTCTTTATTCCAAAGAATTCCACTATTTTGAAGTTCAAAAATGGGGAGTGGAAAGAGCATTACGAAGTTAGAAAGAGGGTTATCTTTGGTCTTCATCCGTGTGAACTCAACGGGCTTAACATTTACCACCGTTTCTATACCAGGCTATATCCCGATCCCTACTACCTGAAGGCAAGGGAAAATACCCTGATAGTAGGGCTATCATGTATGCCAGATGATAAGTGTTTCTGCTTTGCCACCAAAACATCAACAGTGGATGAGGGTTTTGACCTGTTTCTCACAGACCTTGAGGACAAATTCTTGCTCTGGATAGGTTCTCCAAAAGGGGAGGATGCTATAAGGACTCTTTCGGAGTTCCTTGAAGAGGTTTCACAGAAGGACATTGATGACTATATTGCATGGAGAAAGAGAAGAGACAGAGCCTTTAAGCTTGACATCGACCTGGAAGGAATGCCGGAAATTGTCACCTTCAGCTACGATTCACCTATCTGGGAAAAGATGGGTGATGCCTGCCTGAGCTGTGGAACCTGCACAATGGTATGCCCCACATGCACCTGCTTTGATATCGATGACGAATACGACATTAGGCAGGATGAGATGAATAGGCAGAGGTTCTGGTATTCCTGTGTTTTCAGAGAGTATTCAATGGTAGCAGGCGGACACAACTTCAGGGAGGCAAAATCCGAAAGGCTTAAACTGTGGTATACCCACAAGCTTGTGGGATTTATGAGTGAGTATGGAAGCCCTGCCTGCGTGGGTTGTGGTAGATGTATAGCGAGTTGTCCTGTGGGGATTAATGTGCTTTCCGTGGTGAAGGCCCTCAGAAAGGAAAAAACAGATGCATTCTGGAAAAGAGTGGAGGTGAAAAATGCTTGAAGAAAAAACCGGAATAGAAAACCCTTATGTCCCTGAGAGGGCGAGGATTGTAAGAAAATACGACCTTACCAGGGATGTAAGATTCTTTCAGGTAAGAATTTGTGATTCGGAAAAGGTCTTCCCTATGACCTCAGATTACAGGCCAGGCCAATTTATGATGATTTCGATTCCAAATGTTGGAGAAGCACCATTTTCAATAACATCAACCCCCTCCAGGCCAGGCCTTTTTGAATTCTGCATAAGAAAGGTGGGAAAGCTTACATCAAAGCTTTTTGAGCTGAAGGAGAACGAATTTATATGGCTGAGGGGTCCCTTTGGCAATGGCTTTCCTGTGGACAAGATGTTAGGGAAGGACCTGCTGTTTGTAGCTGGTGGTCTTGGAGCAGCTCCTCTTCGTTCTCTTTTGCTTTATGCTCTTGATAACAGGGACCTTTTCGGAAGAATATTCTATCTTCATGGTGCAAGGACACCTGAGGATATGCTTTTCAGAGAGGAGTTCTTCCGCCTGAAGGAAAGGGACGACTTTGAATGTTATCTTACTGTGGATGAAGACCCCTCTGGAGTTTGGCCCTTTGATATAGGAGTGGTTACCAACCTGTTTAAATACGTTAAAGTGAACGGGAAGAACACAGCAGCGGTTGTTTGCGGACCTCCTGTTATGTATAAATTTGTGGTTGAAGAATTCCTTAAAATAGGTATTCCTGACGACCACATTTTTATGACACTGGAAAGAAAAATGAAGTGCGGAATGGGAAAATGCGGTCAGTGCGTTGTCGGTCATAAATATGTGTGTGTAGATGGGCCAGTTTTTACTCTCTGGGATGTGAAAAATATTAAAGGGCTTATTTAAGGAGGAAATCATGGGAAAGCCTAAAATTGGAATATATGGTCTTACAGGATGTGCAGGGGATCAGCTAAATATATTAAACTGTGAGGATGAGCTGCTGAAACTCTTTGAAATCTTTGAAATAAAATCCTTTGTCATGGCTTCAAGGGCAAAGGATGAAGAGGCAAAGCTTGACGTTGCATTCGTGGAAGGGTCTGTTTCCACACAGAAGGACCTTGAAGACCTGCTGGAAATAAGGAAAAAGAGCAAAATACTTGTTGCAATAGGTCACTGTGCAGTTTTCGGCGGTGTGCAGTCTATGTTTATGGGAAACGAGGAATGGATAAAAAGATATAAGAAGGTTTACGGTAAAGAAAATGCTGTGACCCTTACCCCACCTCTCGAACCCAAACCTGTTTCGGCCTATGTGAAGGTGGATGCTGTTCTTCCTGGCTGCCCTATAGAAAAAGAACCTTTTCTGAAACTGGCAGGAAAACTTGCTCACGGTATTATCCCCAAAAATCCTGATTATCCGGTATGTGCAGAATGCAAATGGAAGGAAAACGAATGCCTCCTGCTGAAAGGAGAAATTTGTCTCGGTCCTCTGACCAATTCTGGATGTGGAGCTATCTGTCCATCCCATAACATTCCCTGCATAGGGTGCTGGGGTCCTATACACGAAGAAAATTATGCGGCAGAGGCACAGCTTCTTATAGATAAGGGATATGATGTTGATACAGTTGTTAAACGTTTCGCCATATTTGGAGGCAGTGAGAGGGCAGAGAAACTGAGAAAATTCCTCGAGAAAAAGGAGGGTTGAAATGGATAAGAAGATTTTTGTAGAACCTGTGGCAAGGGTTGAGGGGCACGGAGGAATAGAAGTAATCATAGAAAATAACGAAGTAAAGGAAGTAAAAGTTGAGATATTTGAAGGCCCAAGGCTTATGGAACAGCTTACAATTGGAAAACTTCCTGAAGAGGCGGTATCTATAACTTCCAGAATATGTGCAATATGCTTCTATTCCCATAGATTTTCTGATATAAGGACCCATGAAATAGCTCTTGGCATAAAACCTGGCAAGAAAGTCCAGCTTCTGAGGAAACTCGGTCATTACGGAGAGATGATAGAGAGCCACTCACTTCACTATTACCTTCTTGCTCTGCCAGATTATCTGGGTTATCCGGATGCCATTGCAATGATGGAGAAATATCCCGAAGAAGTAGCAGGCGCACTTGAGCTCAAGAAATATGGGAACAGGGTGATGGAGATAATTGCGGGTAGAAGGGTGCACGGCGAGAACTTGAGAATAGGTGGTTTTGGTAGAATCCCATCAGACGAAGAACTTGACTGGATAAAGACAAGGGCCCTTGAGCTTATCCCTACCATTGAAAGGGGAATAAACCTCTGGAAGGAGCTTGAAATTCCGGATTACTTGGAAGAGGAGGCTACTTTTATTTCCGTTCTTCCCGAAGACGGGTCATACGGATTTTTCGCAGACACTATAGTTGTTTCAACAGGAGAGAAATACAAAGCCGATGATTACAAAAAAGTGACAAACGAAAGGGTTGTTCCCCATTCCTATGCAAAGCGCTGCCGCTATAAGGGAAAACCCTATACAGTTGGAGCACTTGCGAGGATGCTTAACATGGCTGACAGACTGGACGGCATGGCTGGAGAATATTTTAAGAAGCTCTATAATGAACGCTGGAGAAAGAATCCGCATTATAACAATATAGCCCAGGCCATTGAAATACTCTTCTGCCTGGAGAAAATCCCTGCTCTGGTAGATGAAATAAAAAATACTCCCATTGAAGAGACAAAGCCAGGTAAAAAATCCGGCAAGGGAACAGGGCTTGTTGAAGCGCCAAGGGGACTGCTCATTCACCATTATGAGATAGAAAACAATAGGGTGAAATATGCGGATTATGTAATACCCACAACTCAGAATCTGGATGACATGGAAAAATACATCCGCAATGCTGCAGAAAATCTGCTCAAGAAGGGAGTTCAGGAGATGGAACTTCCTCTTGAGATGATTATGCGTGCCTATGACCCCTGTATAAGCTGCAGTGTCCACCTGGTGAAAGTTGTAAGGAAATGATAATAAGGGAGGGGAAAAATTTCCCCTCCCTGTTAAAATTATTTTATGAAGAAAAACAGGCTACTATGGTTTGCGGTAGGAGTTATTGCTGTACTTCTCTGGTTTGCCTTTGGAAAAAGCTCGCAAAAGTCAAAAGTTTATACTGGTGTCGTTGTAAATAAGTTCCACACTACAGGCTGGAGGCTGAAGGGAAGACGGGTAAAAACGCTGTATTACATTGTTGTTAGAACAGATAAGAAAGAGAATATAAAGGTGGAAGTCCCAAAATCCCTCTACGATAGATTTGAAATTGGCACCAGTGTCATAAAAAGGAAGGGTTTCCTTTATCCTGAACCAGTAAATCCAGGAGGTAATTAGTGGAAGTTTTAGAATTGACCCTTCCTTTTAAAAGCCCTTTCCCTGTTCTTGCCCTTGGGGCAGAGATGAAAAGAGGATTTTCAGTTTTAACTGGCAGCAGGGCATACCTCAGAATAGGAAAAGGCCCTCTAAATGACCTTGAAGCCCTTACTCTTCACAAAGAAGAAATAGATGATTTCTTAGAGGAAAAAGGAATAACACCGGAAGTTGTTGCTGTAGATGCTCATCCCCTTTACCTTAATCGGAAAATTGCAGGAGATTACGGGAAAAAGGTTACGGAAGTGCAGCACCACAGGGCACACATTGCGTCAGTAATGGCAGAAAACGGCATTACAGATAAGGTTATCGGCATTTCGCTTGATGGGACTGGATACGGAGACGATGGTGCAATATGGGGTGGCGAATTCTTTGTGGGGGATCTTTCCTCAATGGAAAGAATGGGTCACATTGATTATTTTCCCCTACAGGGGGGAGACAAAGCAGCCACAGAAACCTGGAGACCGGCCCTGGGTATTCTAAATAAAAAAGCCCCTGACCTCGCAGAAAAAATTGCAGAGAGAGTTGGAGAAAAAGCTCTTCTTGTTCTTAATGCCATAAGAAAAGACATAGGAACAGTCTTAACCTCAAGTGCTGGCAGGTTGTTTGATGCTGCTGCATTTCTAATCCTTGGAATCAGTGAGAACACCTTTGAGGCAGAAGCTCCTATAAAACTTGAAAAGGCAGCAGAGGAGAACATCCATTATTATAAATTCTCGATTATTGAAAAGGATGGAAAATTTTTGTTAGACCCTTTCCCTGTATTCAGGGAGGTTTTAGAAGACAAAAGGTCTCCCGGAGAAAAATCCTTCTCATTTCATTACGGTCTTGCTATAGGCCTTGTGGAGGTCGCAGAAAAAATGAGGGAGGCCACAGGAATTAAAAAGGTTGCTATAAGCGGTGGAGTTTTCCAGAACAGGCTGCTTTCCAGCATACTGAAAGACGTGCTTTTAAATAAAAATTTTGAAATTATTTATCATACCAAAACCCCACCCCACGACGGTTCACTTGCTCTGGGGCAGGGGGTTCTTGCATTACAGAGGTGAAAAATGTGTCTTGCGGTTCCCATGAAGCTCATAAAAAAAGAGGGAGATAAGGGAATAGTGCTTTCAATGGGTGTTGAAAGGGAAGTCTCCCTTGCCCTTCTTCCTGAGGCTGAAATTGGAGATTGGGTGATAGTTCACGCAGGCTTTGCCATTGAAAGGATGGATGAGGAAGAAGCCAGGGAAAGCCTTAAACTTCTGGAGGAGATGTGGAGCTCGTAAGAGAATTCAGGGATTCTTCCAGAGTGAACATCATCAAGGAAAAGCTTGAAGGCTTTGCCTTCAAAAATGAAGTAAAAATAATGGAGGTTTGCGGCACTCACACCATGCAGATCCACCGTTTCGGAATTCATCAGATGCTCCCTGAGAATGTAAAACTGATTTCAGGACCTGGATGCCCTGTTTGTGTTACAGAAAACAGCTACATTGACCATGCCATAGAGCTTGCAAGGGCAGGATTTACAATAACCACCTTTGGAGACATGATAAGGGTTCCCGGTTCATATTCAAGCCTTGAGAAGGTAAGAGCTGAAGGTGGGGATGTTCACGTTGTTTATTCTCCAATGGATTCACTTGAGCTGGCCCAAAGGTCAGGGAAAGAAGTGATTTTTCTTGCCATTGGTTTTGAAACAACCGCTCCCACAATAGGTGCAACCGTCCAAAAAGCTAAAGAACTTGAACTGGAAAATTTTTCCATTCTTGCCGGTAATAAACTCGTCCCACCTGCACTGAAAGTTCTTGTTGAGGACAGAAACCTTGGAGTTAATGGATTTCTTCTTCCTGGCCATGTGAGCGTGATAATAGGAATGAGACCCTATGAATTTATAACCGAATACGGGGTGCCTGGCGTGATCTCAGGTTTTGAACCTGTGGATATAATTTCCTCGATAGTGCTTCTCCTTGAAATGATAGAAAAGGGCGAAGCCAGGATAATTAACAACTATAAAAGAGCCGTGCGTGACGGGGGAAATCCTACGGCTCAGAGAATAATACAGGAAGTTTTTGAGCCAGTTGATTCAGAATGGAGGGGACTCGGATGGATGGAGGGAAGCGGTCTCGGTTTAAGAGAAGAATACAGCGAATTTGATGCAGAAAAGCGTTTTCAAGTTGATGTTCCCCCTCCCAGAGAGCATCCCGGGTGCAGATGTGGGGATGTCCTTAAGGGAATCATAAATCCCCCGGAATGTCCGCTTTTCGGTAAAGTATGCACCCCGGAAAATCCCGTGGGACCATGTATGGTATCATCGGAGGGAAGTTGCAGTGCGTGGTATAAATACGGATAAGATAACCCTTGCCCATGGCGGTGGGGGCAAAAAGACAGAGGACATTATAAGGGGAATATTTCAGAAATACCTGAATGACCCTGTCCTTGCTGAAATGGATGATGGAGCAGTTCTGGAAGACCTGGTGTTTTCAACCGA
>Ga0190334_1000041_pt1 | contig 58416 bp, 56 predicted proteins | sample 48720478_MG_FD_161270 | JGI IMG/M metagenome (GOLD analysis project Ga0190334, IMG submission 161270) | Hydrothermal vent sediment bacterial communities from Southern Trench, Guaymas Basin, Mexico - 4872-04-7-8_MG | ecosystem: Environmental > Aquatic > Marine > Hydrothermal vents > Sediment ... | reverse complement strand
GCAACAACCAATAAAAACATAGAACAGGAAGTGGCAAGAGGAAATTTCAGGGAAGATCTATACTACAGATTGAATGTTTTGAGGTTGGTTATCCCGCCATTAAGGGAAAGACCGGAAGACATAATTGTACTTGTAAACTATTTCATAAAGAAATACTCAAAAAGGGAAGGAAAGAAAATTGCCGGGGTTTCAAAAGGAGCGATGGAAAAAATTTTAAACTATAGTTATCCTAGAAATGTTAGGGAACTTGAAAACATGATTGAAAGGGCTATCATTATAACTAACTCCGACGAAATAAAGGAAGAAGATATCATTATGAACTTTAATGTTATTCCTGAACCAGAATCTATTGAAGGAAAATCGTTAAATAAACTATTAGAGGAAAAAGAAAGGGAAATCATTCTAAAAACACTGGAAAAGTGCAAATGGGTAAAAACTAAAGCTGCAAAAGCTTTAAAAATTAGTGAAAGAAAACTTCGCTATAGAATGGAAAAGCTCGGGATAAAGGGTTAACCCAGGAAAAATTTATCTTTTATTATCTCCTTCTCTTTACCGACTATATTTTCCCAGGCCGCTTTGGCAGCTGAATACATAGCATCTCTCTTTGACGGTCCACTACCTATAAACTCTTTCTCTCCAACCGTGAGTTTTACTACAAATTCTCTCCTGTGGTGAGGACCTCTTTCCGCTATCACTTCATACCTGGGAGGTGGATTCCCTGACTTTGTGAGAAACTCCTGAAGAGCTGATCTGTAATCGAAGGGTAGGCCTTTTGACTTCTCAACCAGCATCATTTTTTCTTTCAATGCTTCATGTATTATTCTTTCTGCCTCTTCTAATCCTCCATCAAGAAAAACAGCTGCTACAAAAGCCTCAAATACATCCGACAGTATTGTGCTCCTTTCTCTGCCTCCACTCTTTTCTTCACCTCTGGATAACCTGATTTTCTCTTTTAAACCCAGCTTAATCGCTGCTTCTGCAAGTATTTCTTTTGAAGCCAGAGCAGCTTTTATTTTGGACATGTAACCTTCATTCAAGTTAGGAAAATTCAGAAATAACCATTTGGAAAGCACAAAATTAATTATTGAATCCCCCAGAAATTCCAGTCTCTCATAATTAAATTTCGGGTCATTAAGCTTCTCATAAGAATAAGAAGGATGTGTAAGTGCTCTTTCAAGTAATTTTCTATCTTTAAACTCGTATCTCATTTAACCTTCCCTATAAACAAAGCAATATCATCTGGAGGGAGTTCCTCACCGGAAAAACTCTCCGCCATTTTGATTATCCTGCTAAGAATTTCAGAAGAAGGTCTATTGTAGTATTTCTTTATAATACTAACTATCCTATCTAGACCAAAGAGCTCTCTTTTATCTTTAGATGGAAGCTCACTTAAACCATCAGTAAAAAGAACAAAAAGGTCTCCTTTTTCTATTTTTATTTTTTCAGATTCAATATAAGGAGACAGATCTTCCACCATTCCCAACCCTATTCCTTCCGGTTTTAACACCAACATCCTTTCCAGCTCTGATTCACTGAATGGTTTATATACCAAAACAGGCTGATGACCTGCTCTTACAACTTCAATTTCGTCCTCCTTTATCCTAATTGCAGCAAGGGTAATAAAATGGGTAGGGTAAAGATGATGATACAGGAGTTTATTGGACATTTCTACCGCATGCTTTAATGACAGGCCCATTTTTATCAGTGCAGTAAGTATACCTTTTAACATTGCACCAAAAAGAGATGAATGTAATCCTTTTCCTGACACATCAGCCATAACAACTACCCAATCCTCGCCTTTTATTATGTCGTAAAAATCACCACCCACACCTCTCGCTGCTATTGTAAGGGCAGAATGCTCTATCCCCGGTATTTCAACCTTCTCAGGTGGCATCAACCTTAATTGAATTTTCCTGGCGATTTTTATTTCCTGTTCCATAATATCTATTTCCTTTTCCTTCTCAAGAAGTAATCTCATCCTTTCCACCATAAGGTCAAAATTGCGCATCATCTCTCCAAGTTCGTCTACTCTATTGGGATTCAATCTTACGGTCAAATCGCCTCTTTTTACTGCGTTAATAGCAAAAGAAAGTCTGGACATTCCTTTCGAAATATCCCTTACTATTAGATAACCACCAAACATGGCTATTAAATTCAAAAAGGAAAGTATAATGGCAAAAAATAAAAAGGAGAGAAACACTGAATTAGAAATTGTGTTCTTTCCCTTTATAATACCCGAAATTAAAGCTCCAAGAGTTCCCCTCAGGAAGAACACAGAGCCTTCATAATATCTATTGTCACTTACAGAATATACATCACTGGAAAAAACCACAGGGAATCTAAACCCTGGTGCATCGGGAATTTTTCTAAGCCTTTTTACCTTCAACGCCTCTTTCTCTCTATAATATATATAGGGTGGAATATAAACTTCTAACCCATATTCCTCGCGGAAAAATTCTGGAAGTACTAAATCAATTCGAGAAATTCTTACATTTTCTTTTTTTACCGCAATAAATACCTTATCTCCATCTATAACCAGACCTTCAAATCCATCTTTTAAAGGTAAATTAAAGGGAAGTCCTTCTCCATTTTCAAGCTCTGCAATCTTATAATCCAGCCATCCCAACAATAGAGTACTCGAAAATCCCGTAAACATTACATAAATAAGCATCATAGAAAGAATCAGAAGTAATACTACTGGCACAATTCCCTGGAGGAAATAGGAAACCAAAAGTCTGTTTTTCACACTGAAAAAGGTCTTTTTTAAAATATCCGGCGAAAAAAGTACCAGCAAAAAGAAACCGAGAACAGCTGTTACGAAAATAAAAGAATATAAATCCCTGACCACAAGGAGCAAAATCAGAAAATAAAATACCACCATCAATATAAATAGTTTCTTTCTCATCTTATAGCCCTGTTGACAATCTCTCCTAGATGCAATGTTTTAACAGGAGAATAGCTGCCCAAAAACATTATACACCCGGGACACTCTGTTACCAGATAGTCTGCCCCGGATTCCAGCACAAATTCCTTTTTTTTATTCCTTATCTTAAAAGAAATCTCCGGATGAGAAAGGGAAAAACTCCCGCCGAACCCGCAACAAAGATCGGGTCTTTCCATCTCCACGAAATTTCCCACAATCGAAAGAACCTTTCTCGGTTCTTTCCTTATCCCAAGCTCCTTTTTTAAATGACAAGGGTCGTGCCATGTCATATTCCAGTTGAGATTTTTTAATTTTAAGTGCTCTAAATTTTTAAGCACAAAGTTTGATACATCAATAACGTTGTCCAACCTGTAATACCTTCTGAAAGTATTAAGGCCTGTGGGACATGGCGAAATTATCAAATCTGGCTCTATTTTTTTTATCATTTTCAAATTATGAGTCTTCATCTTCTGAAACTCTCTCTCTTCTCCAATTGAAAGATACGGAAACCCGCAACATACCTGCCCCTTTGGTATATAAAGGTCATAACCCGCTTTCACCACGATCTCTGAAATTGCCCTTGCAATATTGGGGAAAAATTTATTGGTTAAACACCCAACAAAAAAAAGAACTTTCCCTTTACCCTTACCTTTAATGAACTCATTTACAGTGGAAAGAAAAGGTCTGGGAGAAGGAGAAAAGGGAAATTTCTCCGGAGAAATTATGGACAAAATGGTTGTAAAAAGATGGGCAGGAAAAATCTCCTTAGTAAGCCCATCTATAGCTATCTTCTTTAGCCTATTTTTTCCCCATTTTTTTCTTGCTTCTATAATTATGTCAATTGTTCTTATCCCGGACGGACATACGAATTCACAACCCCCACAAAGTGAACAGTATGGAAGCACATCCAAAATTCCTTTTTCTTTAATCTTACCTTCTAATCCGTACTTAATTAAATAAATCTTTCCCCTGGGAGAAACAGCTTCGTCTCTCTGAATTTCATATACGGGACATGATGTAAGACAGTTTCCACAACGAACACAAACGTTAACTAATTCAAAAAGATTCAAATGCGATTTTTCCATTTACAATAGTAAGAACCGCCGCACCTTTCAACTTCCAGCCTTCAAAAGGTGTATTTCTGCTCTTTGAAGCGAATTCTTCGCTATTTACAGTAATCTCTTTTTTAGGATCGATAACTGTTATATGAGCAGGCCCATCCTTCTCAATTTTTCCAAACCCTTCCAGCCCGAGTATGCGGGCGGGATTTACCGATAGGAGCTCGACAAATCTTTCCACAGTTATTTTCTTTTTTTCAACCAGCTTATCCCATATAACCGGAACAGTGGTTTCTAAGCCAATAACACCAAAGGGAGCTACATCGAATTCCACTTCCTTATCATCCCTTGTATGAGGCGCATGGTCAGAAGCTATTACATCTATTAATCCAGAGCTAAGGGCTTCCTGAAGAGCTTCTTTATCTTCCGCAGATCTGAGAGGAGGATTCATTTTAAAGTTCGTATCATAGGTCTCAAGGTGGGTTTCATCCAGAACAAGATGATGAGGTGTTACCTCGCAAGTTACATTAGCTCCTCGGGCTTTTGCCTGCTCGATAACTTCAAGTGTCTTTGCAGAGGAAACATGCTGTATATGGATTTTGCTTTTTGTAAACTCTGCTATATAAACATCACGCGCAACAGCAGCTGCCTCAGAAATCCAGGGAATACCTTTTAATCCCAGTTTAGCGGTAATATAGCTCTCATTGGCTACACCGCCCATTGATAAACTTCTGTCTTCTGCATGATCAAGATAAATTCCATCAATAATCTTAAGATATTCCAGGCCCCTTCTCAGCAATAGAGGGTCAGAGACCGGAAAACCATCATCAGAAAAGGCCACTGCACCTTCCTCTGCCATCATAACCATTTCAGCCAGTTCCTTCCCCTGTCTGCCCTTTGTAAAGCTCCCCACCGGAAAAACATATATGTCTGTTATCTTCCCCCTTTCCACAACGAATCTAACTCTCAAAGGGTCATCCACTGGAGGCTCAGTATTGGGCATCATTGCCACTGCCACAAATCCCCCTTTTGCAGCAGCCTTTGCCCCGCTCTCTATGTCTTCCGCATCCTCTCTTCCTGGTTCTCTGAAATGAACATGCATATCTATAAGCCCGGGAACCACTATCATTCTTGTAAGGTCATAAATTTTACAATCCTCACAGTTTATTCTTTTGGCTATCTGCTTAATCTTCCCATTTTCCACAAGCACATCAAAAATTCCATCTAATCCGTTTAGAGGAGATACAATCCTTCCATTTTTGAGGAGGATCCTCATCTCTCACCTCCAAGAAGTAATGATAATACAGCCATTCTCACAGCCACTCCTTTTTCAACCTGCTCAAGAATAACAGAACGACCGGAATCGGCCACATCTGAAGATAATTCTATACCTCTATTTATGGGGCCTGGATGCATAACTATCGCATCAGGTTTTGTCCTTATGAGCCTCTCAGGAGTCAGCTGGTATTTCTGTCTGTATTCCCTTACAGAAGGGAAAAACCCACCTTGCATCCTTTCCTTTTGAAGTCTTAACATAATGACAACGTCAGCATTTTCCAGAGCTCTGTCAAGATTATAATCAATCTCTACAGGAAAACCTCTGAAGTAATCGGGAATAAGGGTGGGCGGCCCTGAAATAACTACCTTCGAACCCATCTTACTGAACAAAAATATGTCCGACCTTGCAACTCTGCTGTGGAGGATATCCCCTACAATCACCACTTTCAATCCATCTAATCTCCCCTTTTTCTCAAGGACGGTCATCCCGTCAAGCAAAGCCTGTGTTGGATGCTCATGAGTACCATCTCCTGCATTAACAACCGAACTCGAACAGAAAGTCGTGAGGAATTTAGCTGCCCCGGAAAAAGAGTGCCTTATAATAATTAAATCCGTTTTCATTGCTTCTAGATTTAAAACTGTATCTTTTAAACTCTCCCCTTTCCTTACGGAAGAAACAGAGGAAGAAAAATTCATGACGTCAGCGCTCAATCTTTTAGCTGCTATTTCGAATGAAGATCGGGTTCTTGTACTGGGTTCAAAGAAAAGATTCACCACTGTTTTACCTCGTAAAACAGGAACTTTCTTTATTGGTCTTTTTGATATTTCAATAAAACTCTTCGATGTTTCCAGAATCTCTTCAATCTCTTCCTTTTTAAGATTTTCAATTCCCAGCAAATGTTTTTTTTCCATCTATTCCTCCGGTTCAGTTATTAGAACCTCATCGATACCGTCAACTTCCTTTAATCTAACCTTTACCCTTTCATGTTTAGAAGTAGGAAGCACTTTCCCAACATAATCTGCCTGAATTGGAAGTTCCCTATGTCCCCTATCTATAAGCACTGCAAGTTGTATTGTTCTTGGACGACCTAAATCCATAATAGAATCCATTGCTGCTCTTATTGTTCTTCCTGTAAAAAGTACGTCATCCACAAGGATTATATCTTTATCATCGACAGGGAACATGATTTCTGTTCCCTTCACCTCAGGTTGAATCCCTTTTGTTGGGATATCATCCCTATACAGAGTTATATCAAGTATTCCCATAGGAAGCTCTATCCCTTCCATCTTTTTTATGGCTTCACGAATTCTACCGGCAAGGAATACTCCTCTTGTCCGAATTCCAATGAGAGCAAGGTTTTCAATATATCTGTTACGCTCCAGAATCTCAGTGGCCAACCTGGAAATCACCCTTGAAATTCTCCTGGCATCCATAATTCTTGCTTTTACCTTTTCTTCCATTACTACCTCCGGACTTTTTCTACCCCCTTTAAATCCTCCCAGTAATTATAACAGAATTTTACTTCTAATTTATTTATGTGGTATCTTTAATTTTATGAATGAAAAGGCCCTTATCGTACTATATAGTTCTATAAAAAAGTTCATACGCGCAAGGGCCTATTCCAAACTCTGGAACCTTACAAAAAAAGTCCATGCGGCGGATATAGCCGCAATAATGGATAAGTTATTTCCCAGTGAAAGGATAGAACTTTTTCATGTAATATATAATAACGACATTGAAAAAGCTGCTGATGTAATCTCAGAGCTTGATCCTGATATAGCTGCAGAAATTATAATCAAATCCGATTTCCCTCCTGAAAAAATAGTAGAGCTCTTCCGCCATATCTCAAGTGATGATGTAGTCTCTATTCTGGATGAACTTCCAGAAGAAATAGCTGAAAAGATAAAAGAACTAATGAGCCCAAAGCGCACGGAGGAAGTGGAGGCTCTGCTCTCTTACAAAGAGGAAACAGCAGGACATATCATGTCCACAGATTTCTATGCGCTCTCAGAAGATACCACAGTGGCCGATGCTATAACAGCTATTCAGCTTGCAAGAGAAAAAGAATCCGGTTTTTATCTATATGTAGTAGACAAAGAAGGAAAATTGGTAGGAGTAGTTTCTCTAAAACAATTAATTCTTAACCCCCCTTCAACCAGACTTAAAGATATAATGAACCGGGACGTTATTTCTGTAACAGTGGATACTGACCAGGAAGAGGTGGCAAGGCAGGTATCAGCATACAATCTAGTGGCAATACCGGTCGTGGATCACGACGGAAAGCTTAAAGGTGTAATTACTGTAGATGACATTATAGACGTTATAGAAGAGGAAGCAGCTGAAGACCTGTTAAAAATGGCAGGTCTTGAGGAAATAGACAGAATAACAACTCCTCCTATAAAGTCCATAAGGAAAAGATTACCCTGGCTTTATGTAAATCTTATAACCGCTGCTGTAGTTTCTTCTGTTATTTCTCTATTTAAAGGCACAATTCAAAAATATGCCCTTGTTGCCGCATTTATGCCAATAACTGGGCTTGTCGGGAACGCAGGAGTACAGGCAATAGCCGTTATGGTAAGAGAACTTGCACTGGGAGAAGTATCTTGGGAAACGACCAGAAAAGCTCTTTTAAAGGAAATTCTCGTTGCCCTGGGAAACGCAGTGGCTCTCGGTATAATCATTGCCATTCTGGGACAGGTGGTCACAGGCAAACCCATAATCGGCCTTATACTATTCCTGGTTCTCTTAGGAGATATGGTAATAGCGGCGATAGCAGGAACTCTTATACCTATATTATGGAAAGTAGCAGGACTTGACCCTGCTTTTGGCCCGGGAACTTTTCTTACAATGCTTACTGATGGTTTCGGATACTTTCTTCTTTTCGGACTAACATCAATTCTCATAGGAAAGCTAATGTAATATGCCGAGATTTGTTTACAAGTCCTTCGTCCTTGATTCCAGATACATTTTTGAAATTGACCGGGAAGTAATTCTTTTCACACAGCAAAGAGGTAAACTTAAAACAATTGGTAGAGGTGGAGCAAAGATTCCAAATCGATTCGGTTCCGCAATTTCACCCTTCTCGTTGGTTGAAGCCACCGTCTGGGAAAGCTGGAAGGGTGGCTTAACTCTTGAAACAACGGAACTTATAATTCCAGGGTTTCTTTTTATAACAAATCCATATCTTTATCCCTATTTATCTTCTCTACAGGAAGTTCTGTTAATCCTCCTACCTGAAAATCTTCCAAGGGAAAAGGTCTTCAGACTGCTTGAAAAAAGCATTAAATATATTCGGGAAAATCCTGTTGCTTTATCCTTTTATATACTTTATTGGGCTCTAAAACTGGAAGGATTCCCTGTGGATAAAAAAATTTCAAGGACTCTACGGGAAAAATTAAAACTTCCCCCTTCTGAGTTTTCTAAAATACGCATTTCTTCCCCTTTATTTGTTTCCCTCCTGGGAAAAGTGGAATATTTTTTGTCGAGAAAATTAAATTCTCTGGTCTATCTTAAATCTTTCCTCAATATTCTCTAAAATGGAAGAAATTTCTTTTTTTATTGTCTCTGGGTCAGAGTTGCCAGCTATTTCCTGTAATTTATAAAGAGAATCTTTTATCGCAATAACATTCTCCCTAAGACTTTCTCCAAGGACAGCAAGCTTCTCTGAGAGCTCTCTCCAGTAGCTTTCATCATCGATATTGACGGATTCTAATTTTCCCTCAATAAATTCATCTACACTCTCCATAAACCTCTCTAAAGGATCAGAAACTGATTTTATAATATCAGCCATTTTCAAGCTCGCAATCGGATAAACTACAAGGAATGTAACTGCAAAACTTATGAGGTAAAGGTATATGGTCTCAAGGGGAGAAAACCTCTCAAGGATGGAAAGGACGACTGCAAAAAGGATAATGCTTACTATAACCGCATAAAAAATTAAAGCTCTGGCCTTCCCTTTTAATCTTTTTACATCTTTCTTTAAGGTTCTTTTTCTCATGAAATTATTATACTACTTATAAGCACTTTATAAGTTGCACTAAATTTTAAAATGTGTTAAATTTCATAAGGATATAATAAAAAGTAAGGAGGTATAATCCATGTCTGTAATTAAGGAAGTTATCGAAAAAGTTAAAGCAAAAGACCCAGATCAGCCTGAATTTATTCAGGCTGTAACTGAGGTGTTAACTTCTCTTGAACCCACAGTGGAAAAGCACCCGGAATTTGTAAAGGCAAAAATCTATGAAAGGATAGTAGAACCCGACAGGGTTATAATGTTCAGGGTCCCCTGGGAAGATGATAAAGGCGAAATTCATGTAAACAGGGGATTCAGGGTGCAGTTTAATAACGCCATTGGACCCTATAAGGGAGGACTTCGTTTCCATCCATCAGTCAACCTCGGCATAATCAAGTTTCTTGGTTTCGAACAGATTTTCAAAAACGCATTGACAACTCTTCCTATGGGAGGAGGAAAAGGTGGTGCTGACTTTGACCCCAAGGGAAAATCTGACAGAGAAGTTATGAGGTTCTGCTATGCGTTCATGAGAGAACTCTATCGCCACATTGGTCCTGACACAGATGTTCCAGCTGGCGACATTGGTGTAGGAGCACGTGAAATCGGATATCTCTATGGCTATTACAAAAAAATCAAAAATGAACACACTGGAGTTCTTACAGGAAAAGGTCTGGAATACGGTGGAAGTCTTATCCGTCCTGAAGCGACAGGATACGGTGTTGTGTACTTCACCGCAGAGATGCTCGCAACAAAAGGCCTTGACTTCAATGGTAAGGTAGTAGCTGTAAGTGGGTCCGGAAATGTGGCTCAGTATGCAATAGAGAAAGTAAACCAGCTCGGTGGAAAGGTAATCTTTGCCTCTGATTCCAGTGGAACAGTGCTGGACGAAGAGGGAATTAAAGGAGAAAAATGGAATTTCCTCATGTGGCTCAAGAACGAAAAAAGAGGAAGGATGAAGGAATACGCTGAGAAATACAATCTTCCCTATTACGAAGGAAAATCTGTATGGGACGTAATACGCGACGAGGGAATAAAGGTTGACATCGCTCTTCCCTGCGCAACCCAGAATGAAATTCACAAAGACCATGCGGAAGCCCTTGCAAAGAATGGATGCATAGCGGTAGCCGAAGGCGCCAACATGCCTTCCACTCTTGAGGCAATTGAAATTTACAGGCAAAACAACATTCTATTTGGACCCGCAAAAGCAGCCAACGCGGGTGGAGTTGCAGTATCTGGACTTGAAATGACCCAGAATAGCATCCGACTCCAGTGGACAAGAGAAGAAGTTGACGCAAAGCTCCTTGACATAATGAAGAAAATTCATAAGGCTTCAATTGAAGCTGCTGAAGCCTATGGCAAGCCTGGAGACCTTCTGGTTGGAGCTAACATCGCTGGGTTCATTAAAGTTGCCAAGGCAATGCTCGCTTATGGAGTAGTTTGATATAGAACTTTCAATCAGGCCCCGGAGTTTAAACTCCGGGGTTTTTTTATTTAAGTGGCCCTTCAATTGACAAAAAATTAACTGGTGTTAAAATTTTTATATGGTTTTCTTTAACTACGCCACCAAGCAGCTCGCCGCTAAGATTGTTTATTATGGACCAGGACTGAGTGGAAAGACTACCAATCTCCAGGTCATATATCGAAGGACTCACCCTAAATCAAGGGGTGAATTGATAAGTCTCGAAACGGGAGCCGACAGGACTCTATTCTTTGATTTACTTCCTCTGGAAGTGGGAAGAATTAAAGGATTTAATGTAAGATTCCAGCTTTATACAGTTCCGGGGCAGGTCCATTACAATGAAACCAGGAAACTTGTTTTAAAAGGTGTGGATGGTATTTTATTTGTGGCAGATTCACAGGAAACATTACTTGAATCAAACTTAGAAAGTCTTGAAAACCTGGCTGAAAATCTTGCTTTTTATAATTTAAAAATTGATGATATTCCTATGGTAATACAATATAATAAAAGAGATCTGCCGAATATCCTGCCTGTAGCAGAACTTGAGAAAAAACTAAACCGACTGGAAGTTCCATCTTTTGAAGCCGTTGCAATAAGAGGGATAGGGGTATTTGAGACTCTAAAGGGAATTTCAAAGCTTACCCTTGCAATAATCGCAAAGAAACTCGAAGAACAGGAGGAAACAAAAAGAAAAATTGCCCACATATCTGCTGAAAGACAAAGCCCACGAGAAACTGCTTTCCAAGAGGATGAAACATCAAAAACAAAAACCCTGCCGAAAAAAGGTAAAAAAGAAGAGCCAGAGCAACCCGGGAAGAAAGAAACAGAGGTAAAAATTGAAAAAAAAGAATATGAAAACGCCAAACAGCAAAATAAAGGGGAAGCTTCAATTCATCCTCAGGAAAAGGGTATAGAAGAAGCTACAACCATTATAATGAAACCCGAAGAGATAAAAAAGGCAGAAATAAAAAAGCCAGAACCGCATAAAGAAGAACCTCCTCAGGAAACAGGAATAGAAGGAGAAAGTACGGTAATAATTAAACCGGAAGAGAAAAAGCAAGAAGCGGAAAAAGGTAATATACAGGTGGAATTTAATGTAGAAAACAAGGAGATTGAAGAATCAGAAAAAGTGTATTTTAGAAGAATTAAGGTTTCACGCGATGAAGCAGATAAACAACTGGACGAACTAATAAATTCTATTCTGGGAGCAACAAAGAAAAAAAAGAAAAAGAGCGGGGACCTGGAGAGAAAAACGTATGATGAAGTTTTCAGAGAAATTTTAAGACATGAAAAAGTCATAAAAAATGAAGAACAGATAGAAATTTCGCAGAATGAACTTGAAAATTCCAGGTACATAATCGTTAAACTGAAACCGGAAAAAGGGAAAAAAGAAAGAGAGTTTAAAATCCCTATTAATGAAAAAAACTACAACATAATAACTCTTAGATTAATCATTAAGTTTCTGGTGAATAAGTGAACTAAAAAGTGAAAAAAGCATTTTTAATCTCGATATTATTTTTAATTTTAGCATCAGGATGTATAAAAAAGCCTCCTGAGACAACACCAGAAGTTTATACTTATGTTGAAGCCGCACCCTCTCCGGAAATTAAACCAGAGGATTTTTCCCCTCCTATCCCGGAGAAACTCCCCGAGGTACCACAGAATGAAGCACAAAAGATAAAAAGAGTAATAGAAAAAGAAAAGAGGGTATACGAGTACCCTATAGAAATAAATGACCTCGTCAAAAGATTTATTTATGCCTATACAACAAAATACAGGAAATTTATGGAAGATTCTCTACGGAGGTCTGGAAAATATATTGACTTTATAAAAAGAGTTTTTAAAAAAGAGGGTATTCCAGTAGAAATCGCTTATCTCCCGATAATAGAGAGCGGTTTTAAAGAGAAGGCAATGAGCTATGCAAGGGCACGGGGAATGTGGCAATTTATGCGTTCAACAGGCAGGCTTTTCGGACTTCAGATAAACTGGTGGGTGGATGAAAGACTTGACCCAATTCGTTCTACTTATGCTGCGGCAAAATATCTTAAATACCTTTACAATAGATTGGGAGATTGGAACTTAGCCCTCGCTGCCTACAACGGTGGAACAAGAAGGGTAGAAAGAGGAATAAGAAGGACTGGAACCAGAGATTTCTGGAAAATAAAAAGGTATCTCCGCAGACAAACAGCAAATTATGTCCCTGCATTTATAGCCACTGTAATCATCGCAACCAACAGAGAAGATTACGGTTTTTCAAACGAAACAGAACTTCCTTTTAAATACGACGAGGTAGAAGTACCTTCTCCTACAGACCTACGGGTAATAGCAAAATGCGCAGGGATAAGTTATTCAACCATAAGAGCTTTCAATCCCCATATTCTAAGGTTTACAACCCCTGGTAATCTAAAAACTTACACTGTTAGAATTCCTCCTGGAACCAAACAGGCCTTTCTGGAAAATTTTAATAAGCTGTCTTCAAGGGAAAGACTTAAATGGACCTGGTACAGAGTAAATAAAGGGGATTCGCTTTACAGAATATCAAGAAAGTTTAGAGTTCCAATAAGTGCTATAAAAGACGCTAACAATATGAAATATAACCTCATACATCCCGGGCAGAGATTACTTATACCTTTAAGTTATTCTTACTCTACAAAAACCTCCTCCCGTGTCCGAACTTCCTCTTATAGGACAAGCAGGACAAAGAAATTGCTGAAGGGAGAAAGATTATATACTGTAAAGCCCGGAGATACCATTTATTCCATAGCAAGAAAATACGGAGTAAGCCAGACAAGTTTGAAAAGAAGAAACGGGCTGTGGAGAAACCTTATAAGACCCGGACAGAAATTGATAATCCCTGCGTCAAAACCCAGGTCATATAAAAAGCAAAGCTCCAATCCCACAAAAATTCCACCCGGAGCTATCCTGCACACTGTTAAGAAAGGCGAGACTCTTTACTATATTGCAAGAAAATATAATGTTTCGGTTCAAAAAATAAAAAAATGGAACTCGCTGAGGAGTAATATAATAAAGCCCGGACAGAAACTTGTTATTTACAAATGAACAAAATTTATACAGCGTCCCTTCTTGGAATCGACGGATTCCTCGTAGAGGTCGAAATTGACCTGAGTGGAGGCCTTCCAGACTTAAAAATAATTGGGCTTGCAGATACCACTATAAAGGAAAGTTCAGAAAGGATAAAATCGGCGCTAAAAAATATGGGCTACCCTCTTCCCCCCAGGCGAATCACAGTAAATCTATCCCCGGCTGATTTAAAAAAGGAAGGTGCATGGTTTGACCTTCCCATCATTTCTGCACTCCTAATAGCCATAACAGGAAGGACGTTCAAACATAAACTTCTTCTCGCTGGAGAAATAGGTCTGGATGGTGAGGTAAAACCCATAAGGGGAGCCTTGCCCATGGCCAACATTGCAAAAAGAGAAGGACTTAATGGAATAGTAGTACCGGAAAAAAATTCTAAAGAAGCTGCTCTTATTAAAGATTTTCCTGTATACAGAATTTCTCATGCACAGGAAATAATAGAATATCTCCTCGACATTTCGTCTCTGAGACTTTCCAGTCCTCCAGATCTTGACCTTACTCCTTCGTATGAAATCGACATGGCAGAAGTAAAAGGACAAAAAATAGCAAAAAGAGCAATAGAAATTGCAGTAGCAGGTGGACACAATATCGCTATGATAGGTCCACCCGGAGCCGGCAAAACAATGTTAGCAAGAAGAATTCCTACTATTTTCCCACCAATGATTGAGAGTGAAATTCAGGAGGTTACAAAAATATACAGTATTGCTGGACTCGCAAGGGGAAAATATATAACTGAAAGGCCTTTTAGAGCCCCACATCATACAATATCACCTGTTGGGCTTATAGGTGGAGGAAAATCACCTCGGCCTGGAGAAATTTCTCTCGCTCATAAGGGAGTGCTTTTTATGGATGAATTGACAGAATTTTCCAAGCAAAGCCTGGAAGGATTAAGACAACCTCTGGAGGATAGAGTAATTACTATAACCAGAGCAGGATATAGTGTCAATTTCCCTGCTGATTTTATGCTGGTAGCGGCAATGAACAGGTGCGAAGATAGATACGGAGGGATAGAAGTGTATGAATGCACTTCCTACGAAAGAAAAAAATATTACTCAAAAATTTCAAGACCCCTGGTAGACAGAATAGACATCTGGCTTCAAGTTTCCCGGGTAGAGACAAAGGATCTGTTTTCAAAGGTAGTCGACGGGGAATCATCAGAATCAATCAGGTCAAGGATAAAAATAGCAAGGGAACTACAGAGAAAGCGTTTTCAGAAAGAAGGAATTTTAACCAATTCGGGGATGAAACAGAAACATATCAGGCGATTCTGTCTCCTGCCACTTGAAGCTGAAGAGTTTTTAAAAAACGCAGTAGAAAAATTAGGTTTCTCTGCCAGATCTCTTAATCGGATCCTGAAGATAGCCAGGACCATCGCCGACCTTGAAGGAAAATTTAAAATAGAGCTTTCCCATGTTATGGAGGCGATAAATTACAGAAGAATGGAGAAGATAATATGGTCTTAAGAAAAATTTTTCTTGCATTTGTAATTCAGTTTATGGTCTTCTCAGGCATTGAAGATTTCCTCAATTTCCCCTTTTATTTCATAACAACACCTTATGGAAGCCTTCTTTTCCCGGAAACAGGAAACACTCACATCTACCTTGATGAGTATATTCTTCCTGAACCTGCTTTTGATGTTTATCCTCAACTACCTCCAGTTATTTTCCCTAGAGAAAAAGAAGATTCGCTTTATTTCAGGAGTGTTTTCGAAGGCAAAGAATTATTTGTAGGAAGCAGAGAAGATTTCGGGATAAGAATAAGAAAGAAAACATATTTCCTCCAGGCTATTTCTTCCAAGGAAAGAGAAGGAAGAGAATACTCACTTATTGGGATTAAAAACTGGAGAAAGAGTTTCTTCTACATCAACTATCAGAAAAACTATAGTTATTTCACAAATATGTGGAGAAATGCAATTTTTACTACTTTCCAGCACAAAAGAAAAAATTTTCAATTTTTATCCTTCCTAAAATACTACATGCATGAAAGCGAAAAGGATAAGCTTGATTTTTATTCTCTTTCAGTTGCAGCAAATTACTCAAAGGAATTGAATAATTTCTTCTCTTTTGATTTTGAAGAAAAACTCGAAGCAGCAAGGGGGAGTTACAGCTGGAAAACTGATAGGATAATTTATCTTGATGAAACTCCTTTGATGAAGGTTGTCTACGCAGGATTTGACTATTCCCCACTGAAATCCGATACCTACCTGTTTATAAAATATAAAAAATACAATTTATCACTTCACGCAGGAGGAATTCTTACTTATATTAACGGTGGACTTACTTTCGGTCCTTACTTAGGTTTTTCAGCGGGAAAGGATGGAAACGAAATCTCTCTGAGCTATAAAAATGTCTCTCCAAGATTGGAGGGTTTATATGGTCTGAACAGAAATGACAATCCTGAAAAATTTTACAGCTGGAATAATAACTGGGTGGAGGTAGGAACAGGGGACATCAAAACATGGGAGGGTAGTCCCGGCCCATATCACAGATTCATTGCCAGAGCAAAGGTTCAAAGGAATATGTCAAAATTTGTCTTCAGAGCTGGAGCTTTTTATGTAAGGGACTGGAATATACCAGAAGATACTGGCATCTGGGAAGAAGAAACCAGCACCTATGTTTCTTTTAAGGGGGCAAAATTTCCTATCTGGATTGAGGACAAACTCGAAAAATATGAATACAGAAATTTTAGTGAACTATGGAGGGAACGTTTCGGATTTTTCACTGGAGGAGACCTTAAATCTAGTCATTTTTCGTTTTCTGGATACATCTCATATAAAAAGGGAAGAGGGACATATCCATTTTCTCCGATTTTTTATTATCCAGGCGACCTATGCCTATATTCATCTTCAATTATGAATCAAAAAAACACGGATCCTAATTTCGTGGAGCAATTAAAGCAAAACTATCAATGGGGAGATGGTTTCTCCCTTTTTGTTTCAGGAAACTACCAAGGAAAAGGCACGTATCTGGGAGGATATTTTTACCTTTTCAAAAATCCTTCTGAATACTCTTTCCTTATGATAACAGGACTTCCCCAACCAAGCTTCTATCTTCCGATAGCTGATCCCAAAGAAGGAACTTGGAATTTCATTTCAGGAATTATTTTTAAGGTGAAAGTAAAAAATGCAACGATAATCCTGGAAAGCGACAATCTGTTCAGAAAGAACGTCGTCTCCAGGATACTGGTGGATGAAAATGAAAAAAATCTTTTTTTACTCCCGCCTGAAAGAATATTAGTAGGAATTTTATTTCAGTAATTTCCCCTCTGTACTGCTCCTCACTAAAAAGGACTACTCCTTCCAAATGAAGGGAGAGGATTCGCTTATAACTGTGGCTTTCTCCTGTGCTGCTTTAATATACTCAGGAAGATAAAAAAATGAAGTAAACAAGCCAGGATTAAGATATCTTAGTCCTTCGAGACCGAGAAAGTTCATTCTTCTAATAACCTCATCTTCCTTTAGCTCCAGAGGATCCGTCATTTTTGAAGCGAGGTTAAAGCCCCAGGGCATGTTGAAAGAAAAAACAAAGGCCCAATAAGGCCTTACCACATTAAAAACCTCTTTCAATGTAACAGTGAGAGAAGTAAAAAATTGATTATAATAAGGATCAGCACTACCTGACTGCACAGCAAGCACTCCTCCTTCATTTAAATGCTCAAAAATTGTTTGAAAATATTCTCTCGTAAAAAGTTTAATAGAAGGTCCCCCTTCAAGAGGTTCAGTAAGATCACTTATAATAACATCAAATTTCTCTTTTGTTTTATGAAGGAATTCGTATGCATCATCTATAATAACCTCTGTCCTTGGATCCTCAAAAGCACCCTGGGACCATTCACCCATATATTTTTTGCAAAGTTCTACCAGTTCACCATCTATGTCTACCATAACCGCCCTTTTTACAGTTTTTGCCTTTAGGGCTTCCCTGAGAGTTGCTCCTTCTCCTCCTCCTATAATAAGAACACTTTCGGGTTCCCCGTGAGTTATTATAGAAGGAGTTACAAGAGATTCATGAAATACCACTTCGTCAATTTGTGCTGACTGAACCTTTTTATCAAGGAAAAGGGTTTTTCCAAAAACCCCGAGTTTTAATATATCTATTTGCTGGAACTTACTCCTCCCACTGTAAATATACTCCTCTACTTTGTATCCATAAAGTAGCGAATCTGTAAACTCTTCCCAAAACCACAGACCTTCGCTCAAGAAACCATTTCCTCCTGATGCTGTTTGACAAATGAGTGAACTTCTGGAAGTACCCCTCTTTTAACTTCCATAATTGTTACGTGCTGTGGTTTAAATGATTCCTTTAAAACTTCTATAGCCCTATCTACATCCACTTTGGGATCACAGTAGAAAAGGTCTATGGCCGCATACCTTTCCTCTGGCCATGTGTGGATTGTGTAATGACTTTCTTCTATAACCACCACTCCCGATACCCCGTAAGGAAGGAACTGATGAAAGAAAATTTCAACTACCTTTGTCTTTGACTCCTTTGCCGCCCTTTCCATAACCTTGCCCACATAATCAACACCCTTCAGGGTGTGAGGATCACATCCATACATCTCAATGAGAAGATGGATCCCCAAAGCTTCTCTGCGCAATTGGCACCTCCTTTAATTTTTTTGCTACCAGTTATCAACGTAAATTTTCCCGAGGCAAAGCCTTCGTCGGGAACTCATACACCCTCCTTTATAATCTTTATTCATATTATTCATACTACTTTAACTACTTTACCTGCCTTTAGGCATTTTGTGCAAACATAAACTCTTTTTTTTACTCCGTTTTCAAGAATTGTTATCTTTTGAAGATTTGGAAGCCATCTCCTTTTTGTAAGATTATGGGCATGACTTATGTTGTGACCTGTCATAGGTCCTTTACCACATACATAGCATTTTCTAGCCACTTTATACCTCCTGCGTTAAGAAACGGACTTTTATTTTAACAGAAACTTAAAATTTCGTCAATATGAGAATCTTCACCTATATTTTCTTCACTACTAAAATAATGTCTCCCTTCTTTCCAAGCTGAATTGCTTCTCCTGAATTAATGGTATGCTGGGAAATTCTCTTGCCAGCCACATAGGTTCCATTTGTAGAATTAAGATCTACAACAAGAAATTTTCCCCCCTCTTTGGGAATTATCTTACAATGAACCTTTGATACAATTGGTTCTGCAATAACTACAGAAGCTCTTGAAGGGTCCCTTCCTATAACCGCTCCCTCTTCCGGGATGTTCTGAACTCCAACTTCATTGCCCCTTATAAAGATTACCACCTTGCCGGAGCCTACTGACTCCTTTTCTTCCTCCTTTTCCGGAATAATCTCCCTATCTTCCTTTATTTCCCTTTCCTCTTTTTTCGATTTTTTAGGGCGAAATTGTCCTCTGGGAGCAGGTTTCAAAGCTATTATCAGAACCACTATAATGAGAATAATTATCAAAACTGACGGTATAACAAGATATTTACTCTGCATCCAGAGCCTCTTTATAGGTGAAAGGCTATGAACATCTCTAAGAATGTTTTCCCTTAATTTTATGAGGTCAGGCTGGTTCCCCATGGAAGCGAGAGTCACCTCTACAAGTTCTCTTGCTTTAAAAAGGTCGCCTTTCCAATAAGTTTCAAGAAGCTTATTGTAAACCTTCGTAAATTCCGAGAGCTTATTAATGGGAACTCCTGCATCAGCCAGAAATTCTTCTGCCACATTTATGGGAATGAGAAATTTATATCCATTTACCTCTCGCGGAATTCCATTTTCATCTGGTGCATATCTCATATAGGCAATAACTGCCACAACCCTTCCATCTTCATTAACTGCTGGTCCCCCCGAATTTCCCTCCTGCAAATTTGCGTCGGTGAGAATTACCGGAAGATTCTTGAAATATGATTTTACTGAAGAAATAATTCCCTTTGTTATGGTTGGCTGAATTCCCATAATGTCTGAAACAAAAATATGTGTATAAGAATCTGCAAGTGCAGGATAACCAAAGGCAAAAATCTCCTGGTTCAAAACTACCTTAGAAGAATCTCCAAGCATAAGAACAGGACAATTTGACCTTGATATTTTAATTATAGCTATATCACTTCCTCCCTCCAGAACAGAAGGTGAATACTTCTTAATTTCATAGGGGAATTTTTCTCCATTGGACAGAATTACTTCATTTACAGTTTCCATAGCTTCTATAACCGGTCTATGTATTCTTTTCCATCTCCTTAAGCTGTTTAAATTTATCTGTATACCCTCATCCCTGAGATTTTTCAAAATAAATTGATTTACAATATTGGTTCTTAATTTTTCTCTGTCATTCCTGTTTAACCAGGCATCTTTAACTGAGTATCCTGTGGTGATTATGTAACCTTCAGGATGCACAAAAAATCCAGAGCCGCTGGAGCCAAATATAAGATTGTCTGAAATTATTTTTCCTCCAGTAATATATCTGATTTTCACATTAATCGTATTCTTTATAAGTACTATAGAAGGTTTAACTTTATAAGCGAGCTTTTCCGAAGGAGTAAGGCTATTGCTAAAAACAAACATAGAAAAAACTATCATCAAAAAAAGAATATATCCCCCCTTTCTCATTATTTACCTCCTTTAGTAGATTTTATAATAAAAAACCTGATTAAATCCATATCTTCTTTTACACCCATTCTTTTCCTCAATTGAAATTTAAATTTTTTGCCCTCAACGGATTTTATCTCCAGTTTCCATTCTTTTTCCCACGGCTTTTTTGCAGGTTTGACTTCCGAAATTTGTCGAGCTTTCAGGGTAACTGCTCTATTTTTGAAATCTTCAGGAACATATTTAAGATATCCTTTTCTTACATAAAGCCAGCCCACGCTTTCAACATCGCTCATTCCTGGGAGTAGTTTCACTTCAAATTTTATGTACCCCAGTTTTTCATAAGCCCGTGAATAGAACATCCTGGCTTTTTTGTAATTCCTCATTAAAAAATATGCCCTTCCTGTATAAAGGTACAACATCCCATCGGCCGGGTATCTCTTCAAAAGCTGTTCGCCTCTGACGGCTGCCTTATAGAAAAGTCTTCCCTCAATAAGGCTGTTTATCTCTGCATAATTTTTTGCAGAAGCTCTTATTCTTACAGGCTTTCGAACAGATTTAATCTTGCTCGATGGTTGCTTTTTTCCTTGAGGGACTTCAACCTTCGCCTTACTTTTTATGCTGGACGAAGGTAAGGTCTTCTCCTTTGTGGAAGAAGGAGTAATTCTTTTCGGAGACTTTGCTTTTTCAGAAGTTGTCACTTCTTCATGGGTTGTCTCTGTTTTAGAAACAGAAGTTGGCTGATCTATGATCCCTTCTTCTCCAGAACTGAATTTTTCTACCCCCTCTTTCGCCTGTCCAGGTTCTACTGGTTCCGGATCCTTCAAAATATTTGAAGGAGAATACTCTTTTTTTAGGCTTTCTACTCCTTTAGCATTTTGAGGCTCTTCTTTATTTTTTAAGGTCGAAACCGAAGGATATAATCCTCGGCTCTCCAAAGGTTCAGAGACTTTTGAAGTTGCCAGAATAATCACAAGCAACAGAGATAATATCAGAACAGAAAGCGTCAGGTAGAAAAACTTTCTGTTGGTCCTGAGTTCCTGAGAAAACCCTCTAAAAAAAAGCTTAGTTTTATCAAAAAATTCAACTAAAGACCTTAAAAAGGCAAACTTTGAGAATTTAAAATCCCTTGCGCTTATCTTGATAAAGTCCTGTAAAAGCTCACTTACAGTTTCATATCTTTTTTCAGGTTCTTTCTCAAGGCATTTTAGAATTATTTTGTCCATTTTGTAGGGAATTAAAGGATTTATGGAAGATGGCCTGGGGGGTAATTGTTCTATATGTGCCTTCTGAATTTCGTATTCTGAACCCTTTTCACTTATAAACGGAGGTCTGCCTGTAAGCATTTCAAAAAGGACTACTCCAAGAGAATAAATATCAGTTCTTAAATCAACATTCTTCCCCAATATCTGCTCTGGAGAAGAATAAAGAGGAGTACCGAGCGAAGTTCCTTCTCTGGTTAATCCCTCTACCCCTTCTATTTTCGCTATTCCAAAATCACCTATTCTTGCTATCCAGTCACGAGTTATAATTATATTGCCGGGTTTTATATCCCTGTGAATTATCCCCTTTCTGTGTGCAAACTCTATGGCGTTTAAGACCTGCCGAAAAATATGGAGTGCCTTTTCAGGAGTTAATTTTTTCTTTTTGATAATATCTTTCAGACTCTCTCCCTCTATGTATTCCATTACTATAAAATAAAGGTCCCCAACCTGTTCGAAAGAAAAGATAGTTATAACATTAGGATGATTTAATCTTGCCTGGGCAATAGCTTCTATTTTAAACCTGGCCATCAATCTTGAATTACTGGCAAAAGTAGGATTTATAATCTTCAATGCTACTTCTCTTTCAAGGGTCAAGTCTTTTGCAAGAAAGACAGTTCCCATACCACCTTCGCCGATTTTCCTTATGATTCTGTAATTACCTATGATCTTATCTATCATCAAGACCTTCTATCTTCATATAAGGTGCTAAAACGATCCCTGATGTAGCTTCTCCTTTCTTTGCCTTTTTAAAGGATAAAAATGTTATAGTAAGGGTAAAGAAAAGCAGCGTTATCAAAAGACCTAGAATAACCCAAAGAAGGAGCTTGAACCTTTTATTATCATTAACACTAACCATCTCCTCCATAAAGAAACTCTCCTCTTTAGTCTCCAGAGGAGTGATATCCTTTGTATCTGAAGTTTCCTCTCCCTTTACATGCACCCCTATTACCGTTATATTGTCTGGTCCTCCCCTTTTCTTAGCAAGGTCAATAAGATATTCCACTGCATCCCTGACTGGAAGCCTGGAAAAAAGTTCAAGAATTTCAGCATCAACCACCATATTTGTTAATCCATCTGTGCAGAGCAAAAATTTATCCCCGCTTTCTATAGGTATTGGTCCTTTTATCTGAGGATTAACATCCATTTTCATCCCAACCATCTGAAGAAGAACATTACGTCTTGGATGTCTTCTGGCCTCATCTTCCGATATTAGGCCATCATTTAAAAGCTTTTCCACAAATGAATGGTCCTCTGTCAATCTTTCTATTTTCCCATGGGAGATTTTGTAAATCCTGGAATCCCCTACGTGTGCTATATATGCCTTATTGTCTTTTATATAAAGAACTGATAGTGTGGTGCCCATTCCTCTCTTATCGGGGTCTTTCTTACCAAGGTTTTCTATTTCCCTATTTATGGTTTTTATGGCATTATTGAAGAAATCTGCCGGATCTCCTGATATACCGTTTTTTACCATCTCTCCCAGCCTTTTCACGCCAATTCTTGAAGCTATTTCTCCCGCTAAGTGTCCACCAAGTCCATCTGCGACTATAAAGACAAAACCTCCATCTGGAGGAGTATAAATACCAAAATAGTCTTCGTTATTATTTCTTATTACTCCGACGTCCGTCTGTCCAAAATAATCCACAAGACTCATATTTTCTTTAACACAAAGACAATATCACGAGCGGTAATTTTAATCTCATCATTTTCTACTTCTTTGCGGAGGATTCTTTCTCCATTGATGTAAGTACCACTATCAGAATCTAGATCTGTTATTATTACAACCCCGCCTTCGCAGCGGATAGAAAAATGATGGGGTTCAAGGCTTTCAACAACAATATCACAGTCAAGATTGCCTCCTATAATATTCTTACCCTCGTATATTCTGAATGCTTTTCCCCGACCAGGTCCTTCTACAATGGCCAGCCAACCACAAATCTGGCGGTCAAGATTATTTCCTCCTATTGCGAAAACTGTCATTTCTCTTCCAGAAGCTTAAATAAAAACTCCCTGCTTCCCACTTTTATTACGTCTCCATCCCTTAATTTAGCCCTTTCAATCAGTTCCCCATTCAAAAAAGTCCCATTTTTAGAATTAAGGTCATCTATAATAAATTCCCCATTTTTAAAATAAATAGCCGCGTGCTCTTTGGAAACCATTTCATCCCTTATAACAATGTCGGAAGAAGGGTCTCTTCCAATGAAAATTCTTTCTTTCATAATCCGAAAGTCCCGGGTTGCCCTACCTTCTGTGATATCAACAAGCCATGCGAAAAAACCCACACTTGAAAGATCCAGCTCAGTCTCATCAAAATCTTCTCCATATTTAGTTTTATCAATTTCAGCTATAGTTTTATTATTCCCCATGAAAGGACTCTCCCCTTCAAAAATGGTCTTTCCAAGGGAATCACTCTGGGCACAAAAAGGGCAATCTTTCCAATCTTCAAAAATTAAATGCCCCGACGGACAACGCTTTACTCCAGCACTTTCCTGCGGATAACCACAATAAGAACAAAACTTTGCATCATCCTGGATTTTTCTGAAGCAATTAATGCAAATCTTCAAGTAAACTTCCTCCTTAATTATTATAAAACCAGAAATTAACTCTGAAAAGTTTTATTATTCTTGCTGAGGAGAAATGAAGGGAGACAATTTACTTTCTCTTCCTGTAGCATCCACAACGGATACCGCATAAGAAATGTCTTCATCAAGGGTTCGGACTTTCACAATAGGTGCCCACTCACCTTCCCAGATTTTTTCAACCAGGCCTTTTTTGTTACTGTATATTCTGTATGAGACTATGTTGGATTCAACACTGGGACTTTTACTCATTCTAATCTCGTCTACATAGGAAAAGACAAATATCCCTCTGTCAATATGCCTTATTACTTTTAAACTATCAGGTGGGTAAAGTTTCCCCCTGGGAAATATATTAAAAATACCATCCTGATTTTTTAAATCAGTGAAATTATAGCCTGCATTTATATTGTCTATCCCATAGTACCCATCAAAATATCCACTCCAACCAAAGTTTATATGAACGAGGTTAGAGCCGTTCTTTATTTTATATCCGTCAACAACAACAGCATGACAAACATCCGGACTGCAAATGGTAAATTCAAAGGGACGGCCAAGGTCTCTTTCCCATTTCATTCTTAGGAACCATTCTTTTCCGCTACTGTAATCGTTTCTTCTTTTATATAAAATTCCAGCGCTGTACTTGAAATTGTTTGGAAATGCCCTCAACGCCTCAGAAGGATATGCTCCAGAACCGTCAAGGCCATATTCCATTTCAAATGCAATTCCCACGTCATAAATTAGCCTGGCCACTGCGTCTATTTTAGAAAAAGGAGAAGAAGGAAAAATCTGCGAAGGCATGTTATCCCAGTTATAAGGATGGTCAAAGTTAGCAGAAAGGGTCTGTCCCCTCCATGAATAACTATGTGAACCTTCTCCCCTGGGTGGCCAGTTCCAGAATTTCATAATTTGTGCAAAAGCAGTTGCCACACATCCTGCCCATGCACGCTGACCATTAATTGTGGGTACGTAATAATTATATGGATACCCCTGGTCCCATTTTGTCTTCAACAAAGGCGATTTATATTCCTCAGAGAGTTCTCCTGAAATCATTCTCCTCCAGACAAGTTTTCCCGATTTAATGTCAAGAATTTCTTTTATATATGGTTTCTCTTTTAAAAGAATGGTTTTTACATAAAGTTCATATACAACATCCTGAATGATAGGATTACTCAGGTCAAAAGAATTCTTTTCCGAATATAATTTTATTGGGGGTAAAAGGTCATTCTTCGGAATAAGAACAAACCCCCGGGATAATTCTGCAACATAACCTATTACTATATCCTTATATTCAAGGGGAGTTATCGATTGAACTCTACCGCCTGTAAACACCTGAGCCACAACAAGAGCCTTCCCTATCTCAGCCGAAAAAATAACCAGGGAAAATAGAAAAACAGCTATAATCTTTTTCACTACTCCTCCCTCTCTACCGAAACAAATACACTGGGATGCCCTCTTTTCCCTTCCTTACTTATAGCTCTAACAGCATATCTGTAATCTTCCTGTGTCGTACCAGCCTCTGTTACGGCTATTCTTTCTTCTCCACTCTGGACACTTGCCACAACTTTTACAAATCCCCGCGATACATCCCATCTTAAAATCTCATAACCTTTCAGCTCTGAGGCTCCTGTGGATGGAGGGTCCCATGTAACTTCATCATAATAACGATGAACGAAAATTCCTCTGTCAATCTTTCTTACAGCTTTCACATTGCGAGGTCTTGCAGGCTGGTTTTCCGGGTATATATTTACTATTACATATTCCCAGGCTGTTAAATTGAAGTCAAGGATATTATCCACAGAGTAAAATCCATCGGAATTTCCTCCCCATCCCATATTTATATGTATGAAACTCTGGCCATCAGCTATTCTATATCCATCTACTACAACAGCGTGGCCGGTATAATCATTTCCACTTTTCCCGTAAATAGAAAATTCTATAGGTTCTACCCTATCAAGGTATCTCCTGAGCTCAGCGACCCACTGATTGGCTGACTTAAGATGTCCTGGCACACAGTTGTCTCCATTAAAGGCGTTGCACCTTAAAATATAAGTCATATCACTGGAATACTTGAAAAACTTCGGGAAATTATAAATTGCCCATTCAGGGTATGCCCCTGACCCACCAGGAGCATAGTCCATTTCCACAGCAACTCCCACATCATACATAAGTCTTGCAACAGCGTCTATCTGCTCCTGAGGGGAATTGCTATTAAGGCTGACAGGCATCAAATCCCAGTGATAGGGATGATTAAAATCTGCGGAGAGCATTTTACCTCCACTTTCCCAGTAATAGGTGTAAGAACCTTTACCTCTATCCGGCCAGCTCCAGAACTTCATAATTTGCGCAAAAGCAGTGGCTACACAACCTGTAGGGGTATGATTTCCACCCACAACTGGAGTATATTTATTATAAGGCCAGCCCTGATTCCATCTTGTCTCTACTATTGGCCCAAAAGTAATCTCAGAATCTGCCATAGCTTTAATCTGAGCTGGTGAATATCCCATTATTTTCGTCCATCTGGACGAATAATTCTCGTAAACTTTGTCCTCTGCCCTTTTTGCACGATAAAGATAAAAAACAAGGTCCTTGTGGAAACCTATCTTATCAGGTTCAAATCTGCCGCTGAAAGAATAAAATTTTACAGGAGATATGATCTCTGTATCTGGAATAAGAATGTATCCTGAAGGGAAAAGTTCAGCCACATATCCTACCTTTTCCCCCCTGAAGAAAACCTCTCTCAGTTGCATCAACTCATATTTAAATTCTCTGGGGAAATACATTCCCATCCCTTTCCTTTCCATGTAAAAAATGACAGTATTGCCCCTCTCCTGATTCATAAATGATACCCATTTCAGGGCAACCTCCATAGCCTTCCATGGAGGAACTGAAGCAAATATGCCTATTACTAAGATGAGTAATGAAATAAGCTTTTTCATACTTGCCTCCTTAATATTCTATGCCCTCCCTTGCCAGGAGCCCATTTTTGTAATAATGCTTTATTTCTCTCATCTCTGTTACAAGATCTGCTAATTCTATAATGGAAGAAGGGGTTTTCCTCCCGGTTAAAATTAATTCTACATTTTCAGGTTTCTCCTTCAGAAATTCCAGCACTTCCTTTTCATCTATCAAGTTGTAATATATCGCCACATTAACTTCATCGAGAATTACAATATCATATTTTCCTGAAAGCATCGCTTGTTTAGAAATTTCCAATCCTTCTCTAGCTCTGTGCTTTTCCTCTTCAGGGGGATTTTCCCTGTCAAGAATAAATTTTTCGCTGCCGCAAAGATGAATATAAATGTTATCAGATAGAAATTTTCTTATAGCAAAATATTCTCCTGTGTTTCTACCCTTCATAAACTGACATATAAAGATTTTAAAATCTCTACCCGCTGCTCTAAGAGCCAGTCCCAGAGCAGCGGTGGATTTTCCTTTGCCGTCGCCAGTATAAACCTGAATCTTTCCTATCTTAAGTTTACTTTCCAAGGACTTCCTTTACAGTTTTTCCAATATCTGCTGGAGATTTAACCACATGCACCCCTGCATCGGAAAGGGCCTTCATTTTTTCTGCTGCCGTTCCCTTACCTCCAGCGATTATAGCTCCAGCATGACCCATTCTCCTTCCCGGAGGTGCAGTCTGTCCTGCAATAAAACTAACCACAGGCTTCTTGAATTCCTTCTTTATGAATTCAGCGGCTTCCTCTTCTGCACTACCCCCAATTTCTCCAATAAGTACTACTGCTTCTGTTTCAGGATCTTCATTAAAAAGTTTCAGTATTTCCACGAAGGGAGATCCTATTATTGGGTCACCTCCTATACCAACTGCTGTAGACTGTCCAAGTCCAAGCTGAGAAATCTGATCTACAGCTTCATATGTAAGAGTTCCTGAGCGAGAAACTATACCTATTGTGCCAGGTCTGTGTATATGTCCTGGCATTATTCCCATTTTGCTTTTTCCGGGGGAAATGACACCAGGACAATTAGGACCAATCAATCTTGTTTTCTTACCTTTCATAAACGCTTTTACCTTCAGCATATCCTGAGTTGGAATACCCTCTGTAATTGCAACAACGAGGTCAACACCAGCATCTACCGCTTCCATGATTGCATCTGCGGCAAATGGTGATGGAACAAATATTATGGATGCGTTTGCACCCTCCCTTCTCACAGCTTCCTCCACAGTATTGTAAACCGGAATACTGTCAAAAACTTTCATTCCTCCCTTTCCTGGGGTTACTCCAGCCACAACTTTAGTACCATAGGCGATCATCTGTTCTGTATGGAAACTGCCTTCTGAACCGGTTATTCCCTGGACAACAACTCTTGTTTTTTCGTCTATTAATATGCTCATGCTTTACCTCCTGCAAGTTTTACAGCAAGCTGGGCTCCTTCAGCCATTGTATTAGCAACTTTTATATCGAGCCCGGAATCAAGAATTATCCTTTTCCCCTCTTCGAAATTCGTACCTTTCATTCTAACAACTATGGGGACTTCAACCTTCATTTCCCTCGCTGCATTAACCACACCTCTTGCAAGCCTATCGCAGCGGAGAATACCTCCAAAAATATTAATATAAACTGCCTTTACATTAGGGTCTGCCATGAGAATTCTAAAGGCATTCTTTATCTGCTCTTCGTTGGCACCACCACCAACATCAAGGAAGTTAGCAGGCTCTCCTCCATAGTACTTTATTATATCCATTGTCGCCATCGCAAGGCCTGCGCCATTTACCATACAGCCTACATTTCCTTCAAGCTGTATGTAATTAAGATTATACTTTGAAGCTTCAACTTCCAGAGGAGTTTCCTCATAAATATCCCTTAATTCCTTAATCTCCGGGTGACGGTACAGTGCATTGTCGTCAAAATTCATTTTTGCATCAAGAGCCATGACTTCTCCCTGTTTGGTCAGGATAAGTGGATTAATCTCTGCAAGTGAAGCGTCTGTTTGTTCAAAAGCTTTCCACAAGCCAAGAATAAACTTTATGGCTTCTTTAACAGCACCATTTTCTAAACCAAGCTTATAGGCCAGCTTCTTAGCTTGAAACGGGGCGAGCCCTACAGCAGGATGAACATATTCTTTAAATATAAGTTCCGGATGTGTTGCTGCCACTTCCTCAATTTCTACACCACCTTCTGGAGATGCCATAACAACAGCTGATTCTTTCGACCTGTCTATGACAATGCCCACATACATTTCCTTTGCGATGTCAGATGCTTCTTCCACAAGGATCTTCCTTACTATTTTTCCTTCCGGTCCTGTCTGATGTGTAACCAATTTCATTCCCAGCATTTTTTTGGCTATCTCATAAACTTCATCCGGAGAATTTGCAAGTTTTACACCTCCTGCTTTACCTCTACCACCGGCATGGATCTGTGCTTTAACAACTACACGACCCCCCAATTCCTCTGCAATTTTTTTAGCTTCATCAGGATTGTCCGTAGCTCTTCCCCGGGGAACTTTTACACCAAATTTTTTCAGAAGCTCCTTCGCCTGATACTCATGAACTTTCATTTATACCTCCAAACAAAATCTTTTTCGGCAAAATTTTCATCTTTTAAGATTAAAACTTATACATATTTCAGTCAAGTGTTTGAAAAGGGACAGACCCTTGTATTTTCAATACGGGGACAGACCCTATTGTTTTCTCCTAATTTTGCTAACAGATGCCGGGAAAAAATTTAAAGTTTTATTTCCATTCCGTCAGAGGCTGCTCTTACTCTAATACCAGTCTCATCTGAAAGCCTTTCCGCCAGTTCCCAGGGTTTTACCCTCAACATACCCATCCCAAAATGGGTCATAATTATCTCTTTTGGCCGCAGATCTCTCGCTACCTCTCTGACATTATCCACACAAAGGTGTTTTATACCCTCTATGCAATCCACTAATACAACATTCATTATTAAAATATCACAGTCACGATAACTTTCTTTAACTCTATGGGATAGAAAAGTATCAACCATAAAGCATATTTTTTTCCCCTGATGAGAAAATTTTATTCCATAGGTTTCCACTCCATGGTCGTGAGGAACAGAAGTTGAAAATTCGAGACCATCCACGGAATAAGTCCTTTGAGGCTGAAGCTTTACAACTTCTACCGCCTTTAAAAGATAATTACAGATGACCCGATCTTCTCCCTCAATACACTCGGAAGGAGCAAATAGCTTACCGTGGTTTTTCTTCGCTCCTTCTGTCATAGCATCCAGAACTGCATTAGCATCCCCGGTATGGTCCAAATGAAGATGGGTAAGGATTACTGCGTCTATTGAAGAAGGATTTATTCGCGGTCTTGATTTAGCCATTCTTACAAGGGTTCCAGGTCCCGGGTCAAGTATTATTCTTTTTCCATTAAGCTCTATTAAAGTACCTGCTGAAGAGCGGAGCTGTGTTGCCATAACATACCTTGCGCCTGCAGTTCCCAGAAATTTTATACGCCCTTCCATTAAAGATAATTATAGCTTATTTTGATTGCCCGTGTTCTTTAAATTTCCCATATATTTTGGCCAAGGAGAATTTGGGTCAAGACCTCTTGCATCTATTTTGACTGCGAAGATTTTTCCGGAACCATAAAGCAGGTACCCGGCTCCAGGGATCACAGACAACCTGCTTTCTATGACCATGCCCAGCGGGTCTTTAAATGAAAAAACCTCCTTACCATTTTTAGTAGAAAGGCCAATTATTCTCGTTTCATTGGAGCCGAAGTATACCACTCCATTGTCTCCCACGAACCCTGTAGAATTTATTGGAAATTTCGCCCTGTATACCCAATTAAGTTTTCCTTTCTTATTCACAGAATAATATCTCTTTCCAACGGTACCGAAATAAACATTTCCATTTCCATCTAATATTGGCGATGTCTTTATCCAGTGGTCAGCCTTAAATTCCCATATTTTCTCCCCTTCAGAGGATATTTTGTAAAGGTAGTGATCCATTGAAGTTACAAAAATATTATTCTGTTCATCTATTGCAGGTGATGTCCTTATAACACCTCTTGTTGGGAATTTCCACCTTATCTCTCCCTGCTCACTCAAACAATAAACGACTTTCCCGTTTGTAGCAACAATTATATTGCCATCGTTACTTATGGAAGGAGAAGAAAGAATAGGTCCTTCTGTGTATACTTTCCAGTGTAATTTTCCGTTTTTATCAAAGGCGTAAATACCAGTATCAAAACATCCTACCAATACAAGTCCCTTAGGATGTATTGCTACAGAAGACGAAACTTTACCATTGACCTCAGCTTTCCAGCGTTTCTTACCATTTTTATCCAGGGAATACACATAACCCATCCCGGTAGAAAAATATATATTCCCTTCAGAGTCAACGGAAGGAGACGAGTATATATTGTCTCCTTTGTCTTCTACCCTATATGTCCATCTAACTCCACCGCTTTTGGTTATTTTCATAACTGTTCCTGAAAGACTGGCTATTATAACACTCCCATCATCCAGGACTGCCGGCGAGGAAACCACAGGAAGCCCTTTCTCCCACACAATTTCTCCTGGCTTTTTACTACCACAAAAATTCAATATAAATGCTATTGAAATAAGTGCAAGTAAATGAATCTTTTTAATCTTTCTCATTTTTTACTCCATAAAAATAGGGAGGGAAAGGAAAAATATCCTCCCCCTCCCTGGTATATTCAGAATTTAACCCTTAGTCCTGCTGAGAAGAGAACGCCTCCTATGTTCCTCTCCACATCAAAGGGCTTTGCTTTGGCGTAAAGATATCCAGCATTTAGAAGAAATCCGAAATTCTCCTGTACTTTATAGCAAACACCTGTTTCTACAACAAAACCCATCGTTCCCTTACTAACATCCTCCAGAAAGGGACTGTCATTTTTCACCTTGTAAGCTACATAACCCACACCTGCACCAACATAGGGAGTGAAATTTCCAGAATTAATATTGTATCTTCCCTTTAATATAAACGGAATGTAGGAAAAGGTAGTTTTTTCCCCAAGTCCAATTGTTTTCCCTTCCTTTGAGAAATATCCCGTCTCCAGCAGAAGGGTGAAAGGATGACCAACTTTGTATCCAAGATTCAGAGAAAAGTTGAGCCCACCTGAGCCATAAACGTCCGTCAGATTACTATCTGCTATTGTTCTATATCCCAGCCCCAATTCACCAAAAACATTTCCGGCTACAAGCGCCAGAGGCATTAAAATCGCAACTAAAATTACAGCAGCTTTTTTCATCATGCACCTCCTCAGTTACTTCCGTATGCTGGAAGTGATTCATTACCCTTATCGTCCACAGCCGTTATTGCATACTCGTAGTAATCGTTAACTCCCAGACCCCTATCAAGATATTCGTGAACAGAGGCTTCAACTTCAGCTATAGGAGTCATGGCTGCGCTGGATCCTTTTACTCTACGGTAAATTTTGTATTTTACAACGTTTACATTTGCGTTTTCAGGATTATCATCCCAGCTCAATTTGTTCAGATATTCAGTCTGGAAGCCATTGGTGTTTTCAATTCTCTGAACTGAGAAGTTCGACGGAGGCTGAATCGGAACGATAGCCTTTAGTGTCACAGTATCAGGGTCAGAATCCCATACTCCGTTGTTAACAACAAGCTTTACTACATACGTACCAGGCTTATCTGGCACAAATTTAGCCTGAGCTTTATCAGCATCTTTTATAGTGGCTGTACTCCCAGCTGGTTTACTAACTATTGACCAGCTATAAGTGAGTGGGAAATCATCCGGGTCACTGGAATTTGTTCCATCAAGCAGGTTTTCCCTACCCACATAAATGGTATTGGATTTAAGCTTTGTTGTAGAGTTAAGATGGGTGGCAACAGCTATGGGTTTATCCTTCAGGTAGACAACATCAAGCTTTCCATATCCAAATCCCTTATTAGGAGGCCCTCCGAGGCCAGAAACATGTAAATCTACTCTGGCCCAGCTTTCAAGGTCACTCTTTATCTTATTCAGAGATGGCATTTTACCTCTCTTGTAATAGTACTTCTGAAGCATGAGAGCTACAGCTCCAGTTACATGTGGAGTTGCCATTGATGTACCGCTCATTTGACCGTGAACACCATCCTCTGCATAGTCAGACTCTGTTGGGAAGTAAGAAGCGGTTCCCATTGGAGGTGCTGAAGAAATTATAATCTCACCCGGCGCAGCTATTTCAGGTTTCTGCCTTTCGTCCCTTGAAGGACCTGGAGAGGAGAAATCAGAAATAGTACCTTCCCAGGGCTGGGCTACATATGTATAAGAATTCCCATCATGGGATGTCCAGTAATATTTTGTGGTCCATGAGCCAACTGTAATCAGCCTGTCTGAAACTCCGTTGTCTATAATGTATTTGGCATAATCGTAGTTTCCTGTAAAGGGTGAGAAACTTCTGGAAGCCAGCCGAAAAATAATAGTTTGGTAAAAAATATTGAAATCAAATGTCCAGATATCGTATTTTGCCAGACCGGAAACTGGTTCAACTTTCAAAGTCCACTCACCTGGAGCCGGGACAAAATACTGAGAACCGTACCCATAATAATATGCTGCGTAATAGGCATAGTTCCCATAGATGTAGTAATCGTAAATCATCCCATAGTAACTGTAAGTAAGAGAAGCAAATCCGAACATATCACCGTTATAAGCAGAAGGCCATGGATACATATTGAACCACACATCACCATCAAATGGTGGGGTATGGTGAGGGTCAAATTCCCATTTCCAGTCCCCTGTCCTTCCTGAAAGCACTGTGCCATTAGGTCCAATGAAACTGACCGCAAGCTGTGTCCCTCCTGTATACCAAAATGCAAAGTTTACAATAATCCCATTATTCGGAGAAGGATATGCTCCCCATAGATTATGGAAGACCTCGCTATAGTTATCATAAACAGTAAATTTATGGGTCTGAGTTCCATTTGCAAGGTCGCCCTTAGCGTGTTCTGCTCCCTTGTAATAGGGATAATCACCGCCACTAAGGTCTGTATATGTATTCCAGTGACCATCATTACCTGCTGCTTTTGCAACCACATAACCATCACCATACTCATCAACAACTGAATCAAGCGGCTGTGTCAACCAATCGTCTGTGCCGTCAGCAGGGAAGTAATACCCCCAAGGTGAATAATAACCAAAATACGGTGGATAACCGTAATAGGCATAATAAGGGCTATGACAGAGGCCAAATCCCCCATAGGGCATAGCATAAAGACCGTATCCGAGGGAAAGATTGACAACCGCAGGTTTCCCCATCTCCTTGGCTTTCTGGAAGATGTATTTCACTCCGTCAGTTATGTCTGAAGAGTAAAAGCTGGTTTTTACCATTATTATATCTGCCTTCGGCGCCATACCTACATAACGATATTTTGAATATCCCTCTCCTGTAGCATATCCATTACCTGCAGCTATTCCAGCCACATGCGTTCCATGGCCCACACTATCAACTTCGGTCACAACACCGTTGTTAATATCATCTTCCGTCCACTCAGTTCCATAGGTAAACCCTGAAAGGGTAGAATCAGAATCAGCAGGGGTCTGTCCCGGAGTGGTATGCGTCTGGTCCCATATGTACTTGATTCTTGTCTTTCCAGTGGAAGGATCAACAAAGTCCTCATGTGTCCAGTCAATTCCCGAATCAACAATTCCTACAACAACCCCTTCACCGGTATAACCTTTAGGGAAGTCTCCATAATCACGAAGCCTTATTTTCGCAGCACCAGAAGCGTAAACTGACCTGTTGAGAGTGGGTCTTGCTCTCAGCCCCACATATACTCTCTTAACTCTGGAATCAGCTACGATAGCTTTTGCCTTAGAGATAGGGATATCACAGGTGGTAGCATAACCTTTATCTGTTCTGTACTTCCCGTGAATTTTTACCCCATAAGATTCAAGAAAAGAAGGCTCAGAACTTGTGGTAACAACAGCTGAATAGGCGTCAGAATTCTCTATGGTATAAGGTCTTTTACCTAATGCACTCAAAAGATTGTCACCGGTGAGTTTAAATTCTTTTCCAAAGTTTTGCTGCAACCTTTTCTCAAGGGCTTTAAGGTTCAGCTTAAATCGCCTTAATGGCATTCTCTTCTTTTCCCTCGCCTTGATTTTCGAACTTGAGCTGACCATGGATTTTGAACTATTCCTCGAATTTACAAGGTTCTCAATTGCCTTAAAAACTTGGTCCCCTTTTAGCACCCAGGATACATTTTTTCCTTTTCTTGAATTCCCACTTAGAGAATTCACCTGCATGGAATTTTCATGCAGAGAACTCTCATACAAGGCTATAAGCATCCTGAGAGCAGGGGTCATTTTCGGTGCTTTTTTTGGGGTAGGAACTAAGAAAGCACCTATAAGAAAAACCCCTAATACAAGAATAGTTTTGAGTCGCATTTTACCTCCCAAGTTTTTTACTCATTATTTAAATTTTTATAACATATTACGAAAAAGTCAATTTCAATTGAATTTCTTTTTTATTCCTTATATATTTCAAATATGCATCCAATACTATTCAGATTTAACGGCAGGCCTATCACCACTTATCTTGTTCTATATACTATCGCAATAATCTTTGGCATTTACGTGATCATGCGACTTTCCAGAAAAGATGGCCTTGACCTCCAGGAAATTTTTGTTGCCGCCCTTCTCATTACTCTTGCAGGAAAATTTGGAGCACAAATCTATTCTGTTATTCTCACATTTTTCCAGGATATCTCTTCTATTAAACATCCAGCAAAGCTTTATTATGTGTTCAAAACAGGCGGTGCTTTTCACGGAGCCTTCCTTTTTGGAGGGTTATTTGCCTATTTCTATTTAAAAAAAATCTTTAAAGAAAATTTTCTGAAAGTATTCGATAATTCCTTTGTAGGGTTCGCTTTAACCCAGGCGATAGGTAGGCTTGGATGTTTTTCTGCAGGATGTTGCTTTGGAAGGCCAACTAATCTGCCATGGGGAATGGATTTTCCTCACCTCGGAATGAGAATTCATCCAATGCATGGAGTAAAAATTCATCCAACCCAGCTTTACGAATCATTTCTTGATTTCATAAACTTTGTTTTTCTGTATATGCTCTGGAAGAGGAAAAAATTTGACGGGCAGTTAACAGCACATTACCTCATTAATTACGGATTGATAAGATTCTTTGTAGAATACTTCAGAGGTGATACATTTGGGAGGGGATACGTTTTGCATACGAAAAGTCCCTTTCTTAGTCTATCAATCCCCCAGTTGTGGAGCTTGATTATGATAATTGGAGGATTCTATCTACTTAAAAAGCTTTCATCAAGAGTTACAATTAAAGAATGAGGAAAGCTTTCTTTGCACTAATTTTTCTTTCAATAATTCTTGTCTCATGTTCCCACCCGCCTGCAAAATTTGATAATACTCCTGTTTTCCTGATAGTAATTGACACATTGAGGGCAGACCATGTATCTGTTTTCAACAAAGAAGCCAAGAAAACTTCAACATGGGAAGAGCTGGCTGATGACGGAATTGCTTTTATGAATGCCTACACTCACATTCCTCTTACCCTACCTTCCCACGTTACCATGTTTACGGGGCTTATCCCTCCACATTCAGGAGTAAGAGATAATATAGGTTTTAAATATGAAAAAAAAGAAAAAACACTTGCAGAATGGATAAAAGAACATGGGAAAAAAACGGCTGGCTTCATCTCGGCAATTGTTCTCCACCGAAGAACCGGTATAAATAGAGGTTTTGATTTTTACGAAGACAAAATTGAAAACAAAGAAGGAGCTCTTTCACTGGGAGCTGTTCAGAGGAAAGGTAAGGACACCATAAAACTGGCTGAGGAATGGATAGAGAAACAAGCTGAACCTAATTTCTTTGTTTTTCTGCACATTTACGAACCCCATTCCCCGTACAATCCACCAGAAGAATTTAGAAAAGAGGGACAAACCCTCTATGAAGGTGAGGTGCTATACGCAGATTACCTAATAGGCCAATTTGTGAATTTCCTAAAAAAGAAAAAACTCTATAAAAAATCTCTCATAATTTTAGCCGCCGACCATGGAGAGGGATTAAAAAACCACAAGGAAGCTGAGCATGGAGTTTTTCTTTACAACGAAGCTATTCATGTGCCCCTGGTCCTAAAGCTCCCATACAATGAAAGGCCTTTAAAGAAAGTTAAAAAAAATGTGGCATTAACCGATATTTTCCCAACAATTTGTGATTTCTTCAGAATGAAGTGTCCTCATCAAATGGACGGTATATCACTGCTAAAAACGAAGGATAGAAAAATTTATTCTGAAAGTCTTTACGGAAAATATCATTATGGCTGGGCTCCTCAGTATTCCCTTATTGAAAAAAACTTCCACTTTATTCTTTCACCTATACGCGAATTCTATAATCTTGAGAAGGACCCTATGGAAAGGAAAAACATTTATGGTTTTTCTACCTCAAAGGAAATGGAAAAAGAACTTAAGGCAATGGTTTCAAACTTTAAAGAGGATAAACCTCAAAAAGTTGACCCTGAATTCATAAAAAAGCTGCAAACACTGGGCTACGTCGGAACAATACATCAGGAGACTAAAAAGAAAGAGCTTCCTGACCCCAAAACCAAAATTTACCTTCTGGAAAAACTCGGTAAAGCCTTATCCATGGCAAGAGTTGGTAAAAACAAAGAGGCAGCAAAAATCCTAAATGAAATCCTTGAAGAAGAGCCAGACATGGAAGAAGCTCTGACTCAGGCAGCAAGGATAAATGAAGAAGCGGGAAACTTTGAAAGGGCAATAGAATTATACAAAGAACTGATAAAAAGAAGACCTAACGACATCTCCCCGCTTCTTGGCATTGCAAGTGTTTATCACAGAATGGGAGAATACGATAAATCTCTTGAACACATAAATTTAGTTCTGGAAAAGAATCCCAAAATGGCTCTCCCGTACAGTCTAAAAGCGATGGTTTATTATTACAAAAAGGATTTCAAGAAATTCGATTATTATCTTAAAAAAGCTCTTAAAATCAACCCTGACCTCGACCACGCCCATTACCTTATGGGGCTCAACTTCATAAGATTGGGAAGAATCCTCGATGCTAAAAAAGAATTTCTTAAGGTTGAGGAAAAGAATAAAAGAGGCTACATAGACCTTCATTTTAATTTGGGTGTAATATACACACTGGAGGGAAAATTAGAAAGAGCAAAAGAAGAATACAGAAAGGAGATGAAATTCTTTCCCAACAATCCGAAACCATATGTTAACCTGGCAATTCTTCTTAGAAGGGAGGGAGACCTAGTAAATGCGATTCATACCCTTTTAGTTGGAGAAAAACTCGCTCCTGCTCCTGAAACATATTATCTAATTTCCCTTTTTTATCTTCAGGGAAGAAATCCCGAAGCAGCTTCTAAATGGCTTAAAAAAGGACTGAAAAGATTCCCTGGGGATACAAAACTAATATCTCTTAAAAATCATTTCCCTGGAATTTAATATCCCTCGAGAAGGCGATCTCCAAGAACCTGGGGCAATCCCTGCTGCAAGATTTTCTTTCTGGCATTTGCGATTTTGTACGGCACCCTATAAAACCTCACTATATATTTTTGATCGTCAAAAACCAAAAAAGAGGCTCTTGGATTTCTATCTCTGGGCTGTCCTACCGAACCAGGGTTAATCATGTATTTATAATTTTTATTTAATTTAATGGTGGTTCTTCCCTCTTCCAAAGGATAATAAACTGAATAGGCTTCTGGAGTTCTAAATTCATATACAACTGGAACATGAGTATGCCCGAAAAAACATAAGGACTCTCCAGAAAAACTCAAAGACATGTAGGCTTCTTCTGGTGTAAATATATAATAGTCTTCATCCTGAGGCGCCCCATGGCAGATGCATATTCCTTCTTTTACCACAATAAATCCCCTTTTTAGCATGGAGAGAAATTTTCTTGAAAATTCATTCAAATTTTTTCTTGTCCATTTTACTGCCTCTGCAGCCACAGGGTTAAAAAATTCTAAGGACTCATATCCCATAACAACTTTGTCATGATTGCCTCTGACTGAGATCAAATTAGGGATTGAAGCAAGAAGTTCTATAACCTCGTTAGGATTTGCTCCATATCCAACTGCGTCCCCAAGAAAGAGGTAGGAATCTATCTTCATCTTCCTGATCTTTGAAAGAACTGCTTTAAAAGCTTCAAGATTTGAATGAATATCAGAAAAGACCAGAAACTTCACGATATAACTCCTCCGCTTTATAAGAGCTCCTGACTAGTGGGCCTGATTCCACTCCTGAGAATCCTTTTGCCAATGCAATTTCCTTAAGTTCATTAAATTCATCGGGAAGATAATATTTCTCTACAGACAGGTTATTCTTTGTTGGCTGAAGATACTGTCCTATTGTGAGAATCTTAACCCCTGCTTCCAGAAGGTCTTCCATTGCTACAAGGATCTGCTCCTTGCTTTCTCCCAGACCCACCATCATTCCAGATTTTACTATAAGGCCGTGCTCCGAGTAAAATTTCAAAACCTTCAGGCTTCTACTGTAAAAGGATTGAGGCCTTCCTATTTTTCTGTAAAGCTCTTTTACTGTTTCAATATTGTGATTCAATACTGATGGAGGAGACTCGAGGATTACTCTGAGATTTTCTTCCTTTCCTCCAAAATCAGGGATCAAAACTTCAATACCTGCTTCGGGAATAGTATCTCTAATGGCCTTTATTGTTTTAGAAAAATGTTTGGCACCACCATCAGGTAGGTCATCCCTGGTAACTGATGTTATAACAACATATGAAAGTCCCATTCTTCTGGCGGCTTCCGCTACTCTATAAGGCTCATCTGGATCAAGTGGGGAAGGATTACCATGGGCCACGGCACAGAACCTGCACTTCCTTGTACAAATTTCACCCATTATCATAAAAGTAGCCGTGCCCTTCCCCCAGCATTCACCTACATTAGGACATCTGGCCTCTTCACAAACGGTAAAAAGATGAAGCTCCCGGAGGAGTCTTCTTGTTTTAAAATAAACTTCCCCCTCCGGGAGTCTCTTTTTTACCCATGATGGAAGACGTCTCATAAATTACATACCCGTTCTCTCTTTCTTCATCTTCTTGCGTATTCTTTTAAGAGCCTGTAGTTTTTTTAATCTGCGTCTTACTCCTGGTTTCAGATAAACAGAGTGTTTTTTGATCTCACTAATTATCGCTTCCTGTTGAACTTTTCTCTTGAACCTTTTGAACGCTGATTCGAAAGATTCTCCTTCACGAACTTCTACATAAGCCAATCTTTATCACCTCCTTTTTTGAATATTTATTTTAGAACAACTGAGAAAGTTTTTTGAGAGCATTTATTTTATCTCTTTCTCCAATTTTTGCCTTTTTTATAGCCCTTTCCAGAATCTCTATTGTACCATCATATACTTTTCTGTCAACTGGATAAGGCGTACCATCTTTTCCACCATGAGCAAAGGAAAAAACCGCGGGGTCTTCAAAACTAACCGGTGCCCCGAAAATGAGGTCTGACACTAACGAAAGCGCCCTGATATACTTTGCCCCAACACCTCTTATTTCAAGGAGTTCTTCAAGATTGGAAGGCAACCTTTCATATGCAAGAAGCATGGCTCTTCTCAAATTTTTAGGGTGAATATCCGAAGCAAGCAAAGCATGTCTTTTCGGCAATGAAAGAATTTTTACCCTCTCTACTTCCCTTTCTATCTTTTCAGGTTTTTCCTTAGAGAGCTCAACGAGCAATTGACGGTTCTCTTTAGAATAACTTGAGGTCAAATTTAGCACAATAGATTCTTTTTTCTGGGCGGAAATGCCTGAATGAGGTTCATTAAAATAGCTATTAATATTATTGGAAATCCAGTGATATCTTCTCGCATATGAAGTGCTTTCCTTCATTCCCTGCTGAATAACCGCCCAGGTCCCATCTGGGGTAAAAAAAATCGTATGGTGATACAATTTGTAACCATCCTGTAAAAGTACAGAATCCACCTTTGCAGAAAGTCGACTTGCTTTTATAAAAGGGGCTGGATTAAACCCGAAGTTTTCTGCAATTTTTTCTATCTGAAGCGGAGTAGAAATTGCTGCTTTTCCCTTACCCCCAGCGGCAAAAATCAAATTAGTGTTAAGCGAAATAATAGCTTCTTTTAGTGCTCCTGTAGTCGTTGTAGTAATTCCTGAAGAGTGCCAATCAAACCCCAAAACATTGCCAAGGGATTGAAACCAGAAAGGGTCTGAAATTCTCCTTAAAAACTCAGACGGAGGATATTCTGAAAGCATTATTTCCAGAATAGCCCTTGAAAGTTTAATCATTCTCTGGAAAAGCCAAGCTGGTGCCTTCCCTCCGTGCAGTGGAAGATGTGCAAACCCCCTTCTGTTCATCTTTAGAATTATAACATCTGCTAGGGACAGACCCTTTTAAACAACTTTTAATAAATGTTCCTTATTCAAAGTTTCCTCAAAGGGAACATCAAATTAGGGACAGACCCTTGCTAAACAGAAACAGGAAAAAATTTACTTTTTCTCTCTTGTTCAGAAAACCATTTTTTTCTATATAGCTACCGTGAATATACCTCTATTTTATTTTTTTGCTGTGAGAATAGATAAAACTTATAAATACACAGCCACCTCAAGCTTGTATAGGAAATAAACCATGGGAACAGCTACAGAACTAAAAAGCTTCCTGCCTTACCTAATTTTTTCATAGATGAAATTCTTAATTAAAAAGAAAAGTAGAACTTTTATTGCAATTTATGCAAAACAATATTCCAAAAATTCCTGTTTTATTTTCCGCCTAAATCTCAGACCCGCCAGGACTTCTTCGACAAATTGCTTTGTTCCCAAAACTATCCCATCAGTCCTATACTTCACAATAAGCCATATCAATTGGTTGGATTTTAGTTCCTCCATCCCTGTTTTCTCTTTGCTTCTTAAGGCTATTGTACTCTTTAACAGACTCTCATATCTTTCAAAGCTTATGCCCACTTCTTTATATAATGGAAATCCACAAGATTCTTTATTGATCTTTTTATCCGTATAAGAAATCCAGCGATAGGTTTCAAGGGTATATGTTATCCCTGCTTTGAATGGATTAAGATCAACATATGCCAGTGCTGCTATTAAATTTTTCTGATCTTCTATCAGAATACTGTAAAATCTTGCTCTCCAGACCGGGCCTTTTCTTTCTTTAATCTTATTATACCATTGAGCAAACCTCTGCTTCAATTCTTTAAGAAAAAAAGAAAAATCACAAAGTTTTTCCTTCCAGTATTCAGAAGGTTTTTGAAGCACAACCGATGAAGGGTAAAGGGAAAAAGCTCTTTCCAAAGCTTCATTACTGTCTATTTCGTCCTTTACATGAGTTCTAATTATTAGATGAAAATGATTGTCCATTATCGCATATGCAAGAACATCAACATAGAAGGCTTGAGATAGACGCCTCAATATTTTCAAAAAATTCTCTTTCTCAAAAGCACGAAGTGGTGGAATTTCATTTACCAGGTGGGAAAATATGTGATAATAAGCTTGAGTGGATGTTTTTAAAAAAGCTCGGGGGATTCTTGACATGACATCCTCCTCAAAGTTTCAGGGTCTGTCCCCGAAGAAGGAATAAAGGGAAAATAACAATTTTTCATGGCTCTTCCGGGAATTGCTAAATTTCCAGCACCTCTATAAGCACTGCAGTCGAATTGGAAAGTCCTGAATTATCAACCACCTCAAGCGTTACTGTATAAAACCCGGGAGATAAAAATTTCCACTCCAGAGTAGGAGAATCTTCCTTAACAATTTGGCCATTCACCTTCCACTTAAATTTCTCTATTCTTCCGTCAGGATCATATGAGCTACTTCCATCAAAGACCACCTCGTTACCTTTATAAACAGTAGCTGGTGAATACGATATACAGGCTATAGGAAACTCTTTTTCTCTCTCCCCCCTTTTTACTAATCTGAACTTTTGCTGTAGGACAAGATTTTCTGGACTATCTACAGCTTCTGCTTTTAATGTGTATTCTCCTGACTCAAGGTCCTTATAAAGAGCTTTAATTTTAATGTCTTTCCTGATTACATCCTTCACATAAATCCTGAAAGGGATAAACCAGAAAGGGATTTTCCCGTCAATACTTTCTACCGTTATTGCAAAGCTATGAGATCTTCCTTTAATTCTCCTCAGTATAAGCTGAAATTTTCCAGGATTTCCTCTTTTTAAAACAACCACTGAAGGAACCACCTCCAATGAAAAAGAATCTGAAGAAGGAAATACCGGGTCTATTGCATCTTTTAAAAAATTATTTCCGGAACAATAAACAAACACAAAAGACAAGCCTATTATTAGAAAAACGTATATTTTTCTCATTTTACCCTCCTTAAAAATACATTCTTAAAACTGGTTTATAACTTAGCTCTTTAACATTTTCGAAGGCATCTTTGAAATGAAATATAACTATTGAGTATCCAATTAGAGAATTCACATTCCCGTACTCTTTGAGTATATTCAACTTTTCTTCCTTTGAAACCAAAATTACAGAGATTTCCATGGTAGCACCAGGTTTAAGAATCATGTTTGCAGGGACTTTTTTGAAGCTGATTTCTCTTCCTTCCAAAACAATCTTTACTTCGTAATAACTAAGGTAAGCTGTGCCAAATTCTTCGTTAAAATCAGTGGTATCTGTAAAATTCTCCACAAATACAGAAACCCTCTGATCCTGCAAGTCTCCAAGTTCTGTATCTACAATTTCAGGAGCCGTTACAATTCTTACTTCAAAAGCAGCCCCTTTAGCGGTCCCTGGGATCTTACAACTAAACAAAAATAAAGAGAGAATCATTGCAAAAATTGATATTCTTTTCATAATTCCTCCTAAAAACTCTGAATTTTCGGCATTAAAAGAATTAAAAGTTCATAATTGTCCTTTCTCCTGTCCCTGCTTTTAAATAAATTTTTAATTAAAGGAATGGATGAGAGAACCGGAACCCCATTACTGTTAGAGGAAGTTCTTTTAACCTTCAACCCTCCGAGAATCTGGAATTCTCCGTCCTTTATAACATTGACTACCTCCACTCCCTGTCTATCTATCGGAGGAAGTCCATTTACTGGATTACTGAAGTCAGGAGATGATGACTCTACTCTTACTTTTATTTTTATTAATTTATTCTTCTGGTCCACTACAGAAGGAACTACTTTTAAAATAAGCCCTGCCTGTCTGAAAGAAACATTCGCCAGCCAATTGTTTACAAAAGAATAGGGAATCTCTTTAGTTTGAAGAATTTGCCCCTCGCTTCCCTCTTCCAGAACCACCGCAGGTTCAGCCACCACTCGCGCCTTCCCTTTTTTCTCCAGAGCGGAAAGAGAAAATTCCAAAGATGCAAGATTGTAAGGAACTCCTATTTTTATTCCCTGGCTGACAGCTGGGTTCTCGGTAAGAGCTCTCACAGAATCCTGAGAGTTCGAAGAAGGCTGGGCAGGAAGTCCTGGATAGGTTTTAATATTAACAGGAAGTCCGTTGGCACCTGAAGGCGATACTCCCTTAAAAGACCATCTTATCCCGAGATTCTTTATTTCATTTTCCGATATTTCCACCACCCTTGCCTTAATCAGTATCTGTGCTTTAGGCCTGTCTATTTTTTTAACTACCTCTTTTGCTCTGTTCACAAGTTTTTCGGGCCCAGAAATAAGAAGAACTTCCGATTCTTTGATTTCACTGAGTTTTAAATATTTCCCAAAGATTAACTTCAGGCTTTCTTTAATTTTACCTATATTGGAGTTTTTTATTCTGACAACTTCAACCTTATCATCCCCTGCTTCAAGCCTTTCCAGAAGTATTCTGTTCTTTTTGAGTTCCTCTATCTTTTTCAGGCTCCCCACGACAATTATGTTTTTACTTTCCACAAATAGCGAAAGCCCATTCTGAATAAGCACAATGTCTATAACTTTATAAAGAGGGGTTTTTTCTATAAACAATTCAAGAGATTTTCCGGGCAAAGTTCCTACAGGAACAATAGAAATGTTTAGTTTTTGGCTAATGTAATCAAAGAAAGCGATTATAGGCACTTCTTTGAAGGTGACTGTTACCTTCTCCAGAAGACCTTTTCTGGTATTTTCAGAAAGCGTTGAGTATCTTTCTGGCAATTGCTCAAATGGACTCTTCTGGGTTTTATTCGATTCTCCAGCTTTCTCTTGTTTATAGACAACCTTTAAGTTCTGTAAGTTATTTCCTAAGCCAGAAATTGAATTCTTGCTTTTTGTAGAACCACTTCTTTTTTTCTTTACAGATATTTTGACTTTTTTCGCTTTAACCTGATTACTTTTCGCAAGCGTTTTCCCCGAGTATTCTCTCGCCATCGGTATTTCATTGCTCCTGAGATCGTTTATTGCCTCAATTTCATCCTTGGTTAAAACCGATTCCTTCCCCTTTATTTTTCTTTCCTCAGTGTCCTTTTTTTCAGGGAATCTCAAAAGGACTTTCCAAACTTTGTCCTTTTCTAAAGGAAATAACTCTGCTTTTTCAAAGCCAATTTCCTTTTTACGAGAGTAAATCAAGGGTAACTCAGCGGGTCTCACAAAAAGTTCTAATCCGCCTGTAGAAAAAACAATTTTTTGGATTTTAAGTTCCTTTTGATGATCCAGAACATATCTGAGAGCAACTTCGGGATTAGAGCCCAGGAGTAAACTTATAAAAAGGATAGCCCATAGCAATTTACTTCTTCCTGACATTTTTACCTCCTTTCAGGGTCAACTTATATATTTTCTTTTTCCCCCTAAAAAAAGCTTCAACCCTGTCTTTTTCTATTCTGACAATTTTCAAACCCGATTTTTTACCCTGGCCCTCTTTCAACACCAAGTATTTGCCTGTTTTATGAAGGAAAAAGGCACACTTCCAATGGTTGGAATAAACTATTCCTGCAAGAGTGTACTCATTTCTATGACTGCCTCCATGACCTGAAAGCCCTTTACTCTTTTCCGGAAGCTTCCCAAAAATGTCAGGAGAAGAATAAAGCAAGTATAAACCTAATGTTAGAAAAATTAACACTTTTCTCAAGGTTTCCTCCTTCTTATATATGTTTTAAACCTCCCTGAAATAACCAGGCGATGTCTTTTTTCTTTCTTCCAGTTACGGTTGTATTTCACTTCAAGCAATAAAGGCGAAATAGCTCTTTTCATACTTTCAATCTTTGAAAGAAAGGAAATAACATTTTCATAGGTCATTGTTCCCCCTTGAAGAGAGATTTCCCATAAAAGGTATGGGTCTTCCTTAGAAAGTCGCCTGGTCCGGCTTGAAGATATATTGGTCAAATATACCCTGGTATCTCTTGAAAAACCTGAAAAATCTTTTACTATTTTCTGAAGGTCTGCTTCAGAAGGAAGAGCTTTTTCCAAGTCCGGGAGCGTAGCTTCAAGCGTTTTTATCTCTTCTTCCAGGAGTTTTAACCTGGCCGCCGAAGTTTTTAAGGAAGCAAGCCTTTCTCTGGACTTCATTAACTCCGCCTGCCTTTCCTTGAGATCCACCATTTTCACTGAGAAAATCCATATGGAAAATCCCAAAAAAAGAATTCCTACATGAAAATTTTTCATTTTGTACCTCCTTTAAAATTCCCATAAATTACAAACTCACCTTTCGTATTTCTGGACTGTTCAATGGTGCTGGAGAAAAAACCGCTTTTGTTAAGATTATCGATGAACATTGAATAGGAATCAGCATTTCCAGAGAACCCCTCTATTTTAAGAGAGTTTGAATTTTTATGAACCGCCGAAAGGATAACTCCAGAAGGGACATTGTCTTTCAAAGCTTTAAAAAATCCGATAGTCTTCATTTTGTTTTTCTGCAATTCTTTGATTTTTTCTATCATTGACTTAACAAGTAACTTTTTCCTCTTTAGCTCCTTTAGTTTTTCCTCCACGTTTCTATATTTTTCGCACTCTTCTCTAATTCTCACTGTCCTCTTTGCCATCTGATAATCCAGAAAGAAATTTCTCGCCCCCAGAACAAGCATGAAGAGTCCTATACTTAAAACCAAAATTGATGAAATGGAATAATTCGGACGTTTTTTTATTACTTTTCTTTTTTCCTCACCAAAAAGATCCTCCTCATCAAAAATCCCCATTTCTTCCTTTCTTTCTTCCATGGAACCTCCTTCACTGTTTATTTAAATAAAGCATTCTATTCTCAATTACATAAAGAGCGGCAAAATTAATTAAATTCTCATTTTTGAAGGCATTCTCAGAATATGGACTGACATTTTTTATTCCTGCCACTTTAAGAGCAGACCTAAAAAAATTAAACGGTGAATTTCTATTATCCCTGTATGTTTTAATCGAAACCCCTGAAATAAAAACCACGGAGAAATCTTTAAACCATGGAATTTTACTTTCTATCACATCTTTTAAATGCCCCTCAATTAAAGACTGGAATACAGGGTCGCCCTCCATCCATCTTTTTTTAACCTTATTGAGCGAAGCACCTTTAGCTATGGAAACCTTATCTATCGGATGGAAAACACCGTAATTTTCAGTATGAAGAAACAGCTTTTTGTCTCTGAATCCGAGATATATTGAATTATTAAACCCTATATCTATAAGAGCGAATTCGCTTTTAAGTTTTTCTCTGCAATACAGATACAAAACAATAGGTCCTGGAATCACCCTTGCAATTCTGAAACCGCTGTAAATAAATTGTTTTACCATTTCATCAAGAAAAGCTTGGTTCAACCCAAAGTAAACTTCTTCATCTTCCATATAGAAAGGCATCTTTGTAACTTTGAGGCCAGGGGGAAGGTTTCTGGGATTCACCCTTTTTATTGACCTGAGGACGATATTTACTCTTTTACCAACATCTCGTTCTTCAAGCCTTCTCCCCCAGGAAGTCTCCGTCTTTGGATATATTTTCAAAATTTTCCTTATGAAAGATGGTGGAGTCTGCAGTCTCTGTATCCCGTGTGTTTCATAAGAATAAATAATCATCAGATCCTCGCAGCAATTCCCATAAGCGGCAGATAAATCGCCAATAATACGAAAAAGACCATAACCCCAAGGATAACGGTTATCAGAGGGACCACTCCATCGGAAAGTTTTTTCATCCTGGCAAAAAGTTCATCCCTTGACATTTCCGCAAGCCATGGCAGAACATCATCCAGGCTTCCCGTTTCCTCTGCGGCTTGAAGCATAGCAACTTCGTGAGGATAAAGGATAGGTGAAAGAGCTACATAAAAAGGGGTTCCGTTAAGAACCTCTTCTTTGGCTTTTGAAATATCCAACAGTTTCAGCTGAACATTGGAGAAGGCCTGGTGTAGATTGTATCCACTGGAATATGCAAAACCAAGGGTATCGAACAGAAGGACTTTTTCATATAAAACTGATATTTTTCTCAGAAAAGGAATTAAATTTATTATCCTTTCCCAGTTTCTTGAGAAATACCATGTTGCTCCTGCACACAATACTATTAAAATCGGAAGGTAATCCCACAAAAACTTCCCCAAAGAAAAAACAATTTTTGAAATAGGGGGTAATTCTACACCGAAGGCTTCAACGAGCTGCGAAAATCTCGGGACAACATATACCACTATAAAAATAAAAATGCCAACCGAAACAACAAGCTCTAATAATGGAAAAAAGATGCTTAAGATAAAGTTCTTTTTTGTCTTTCCAATTCTTTCTACATGCTGATAAAGATTTCTTAATCCCTCTTCCAGTTTTCCTGATTCCATGGAATTATAAAGGAAATAAAACTCTGAGTCCGGGATCTTTCCCTTCAGGTCTTCCAGCCATTCTCCCCTTCTTTTTATCCCGAATAGTGGGAATATTACTTCTGAAGCCTGAACAATATTTACAACGCCAGCTTTAATATAGTAATAAAGCATCTTATACAGCCTTTCCCTATTTTTTACCTTACCTGAATTTGAGGAAAAAACTAATGGCAATCCCATTTCACCTCCTTATCCATAGCCATGCTCCTGAATAGTAGTTCTTTTTAAAATAAACGAAAGGTAAAAGATACATAAGAGCAACTCCAATTTTAGGGTCTGATATAGGAACAGCGCAGAAAATAAGAATCGTGCACCAGATGACACTTTGCAAAAAAACAAAAAATGCCCTTGCAATTGGATTTGTTATGAAAAATCTATTCGACTTTGCCTTCACCAGCTTAGCTATATAAAGAAGAAAAATAAAAATGATTGGAATAGAGAAAAAGGAAAAATAAACGCTCCTCTGAAGGAAAAAAGCCGGAAGGAAATACGAAAAATATCCACAAAAATTCAACTCTATTAAAAGGATTTTTCCTGTCCAGGAACGTCTCTGGTCTTTTTGTAAAAATAGAACCTTTTTGTACTTTCCCAAAACAGCACTGGGAGAAGGTAATAGTTCTGATAAAAAAGTGTATTTCAAAGGACTATATTGTTTTATTTCTATAGAATCCTTTAAAAGAACTGAATAAAAATTCCCCGGAGACTTGTAAAATGGAATGGAAAATAGAATATAAACTAAAACAATTCCAGAGACCAGAAACTTTTTAATAAATCTTTCCCCTTTCCTGAGTTTTTTAATCTCCTTCATCTATTCTCCTTTTTATTAGATATGGAAGGGTCAGGAAATAAACTCCATCATCCAGAATGCCTATTGCCTCACCTTTTTTGAGTTCTAAAAAAATGTTAACCGGTACAAGAGAATGCCTTTCCTCAGAAATAGAAAATCTTCTTGCCCCATCAATTACCGAATCCTCATCTCTATTCAACTGCTCTGATTGAGTCACAAATATTCCCTCTCCTATTAACTCAGAAACTTCTCTGGCGGACCTTGTTTCATTTTGCTTCATAATCAACTTCATATTTATATTTCCAAGAATAGCTCTTGTGCTTGCCTCCCCTATTATCGCCTCCATTTGGGAAAAATTCTGCAGGGCTACGGTTATCTTTATCCCTCCTGCTCTACCCATGGAAAATAGGTCTTCAATACCATTAAAAAGAAGAACTGGAAACTCATCGAGATAAAGCGAAATGTCTACTTCTTTACCCTTTAAAATAAATTTCCCTATGAGTTGCTTAAGCTCTGCCACAAACAACCTGCCCAGGCTGTTGGATATTCTCGGTAAAACAGGCCCTGGGAAAGAAAAAATAACAACAGCTTTTTCACTAATTGCTCTTTCAATATCCAGGTCCGGGTTTTCGACATTTATATAAGATTGAATCTCTTTTACAGTAGAAGCATAGGAAAGCTGAGCCTTCATATTCTGAAGAACCTCTTCATAATACCTTTTCTTTCTCATCCTGACGATTTCATCTATGGCAATGCTCAGTGTTGGGTCGGGCTTTTTAATATAGGAAAATCTTTTAAGGATATCATCAAGATAACCATTTATATTGAATATCGCGGCAAAAATGAGGTCCAATCTCTTTGGAAGCTTCAAAGCAAAGAACAACTCTGAAAAATCTCTCAGAACTTCCAGTGATTTTTCCGCATAAAATCTTGCTTCCACGTCAAATTGAAGTGAGGAGAAAACTCTCTCAGCAAGTTCAATGGCATTTTCTGTAGAATGGACAGGATTCCACTTGGATGTTGGAAATTTCACAGGTAAAAAAGGAGAAAAAACAAATACTTTTCTTCCCAGTTTTTGCGCTTCATTTTTTACACTTTTAAGGAATTTTACGTCGCCCTTTGGGTCTACTATAAGCAGACAAGTATCAGATTCACGAAGGTCCTGGGAAATAAAGTAAAACAGGGCAGAAGTTTTTCCACTTCCAGTAACCCCTGAAACCAGAAGATGCTGGTTTCTATTATGATTATCCACAAATTTTTCAGTTCCATCCGAAAGGACCTTTCTTCTAAGGAAAGATATTTCAGTAATTTTCTCTCCCGAACATTTTTTGAGGTTGTAAGACCTGCCCACATGAAGTTTACCTTTTATATGAAAAGGTTCCTCCAAACAATTTTCTCCTTCTTTTGACCTAAATTTTGAAAGAAAGAAGGGAATTTCTTTATCAGAAAACTCAAAAAGAATAATTGATAGAACAATTACCCACCATGGAACCTGTAGGAAGTAAACAACTTCCCTCCTTAAAAGGTACAAAAATAATGAACTTACCGAAAAAATAAAAACTTTTTTCGAAAACATCATGATAAAATTATTTTATTACAATATTTTAATTTGTCAATAATAACAAAATTTTTATTTTTTACAAATAAATCAATCTTAACAAAAATTTAAGTAAATTTTTTGCATTTTACCAGAAAAAATTTAGATTTTCAAGAAATAAATAAATTCAGAAAATTATCAATCTATACACCTCTTCACCTAAACGAGGAGTAGACCTTCAATCTCCCACTTCTTCATAAATAGTCACATCACCCTTCATGAAAAACGAAAAAGTAGTTCTTCAGGTTTAACCTGACGAATATTTTTGTGGTATACTTGCTTCGTGAAAAAATTTGCCAAATACCTGGAAATAGCTGCTGATACTTTGCTTTTCGTATTTTTTGTACAGGCTTTTGTGGTTCAAGCATTTGTTGTACCCACTTCATCCATGGAGGATACTCTACTCATAGGAGACCACTTGCTGGTAAACAAACTCTATTACGCTCCCTATAAGACAAAAATAGAAAAATTCCTTCTCCCAATAGGTACAGTAAAAAGAGGAGACATAGTTGTTTTTCGCTTTCCGAAAGATCCAAAATTCGACTATGTAAAAAGAGTAATCGGACTTCCTGGAGATACAGTAGAGGTAAAAGACGGACATGCCATTGTAAATGGGAAAGAAATAGATGGGCCTTATGTAAGATTTAAGCCTACCCCCTATGTCCCACCGGATTTTGGACCAGTTATAGTTCCTCCTGGCCATCTTTTTGTAATGGGAGATAACAGGAATAATTCTTACGATTCAAGATTCTGGGGTTTTCTTCCAATGAATCATTTAAGAGGTAGGCCCTGGATTATATACTGGAGTCTGAAGAAAACCACCCGTGAATATAGCTATCCTACCATCTTTCACTGGCTGTGGGGAATGATCAAATCATTGGTGGAAACACCTTTCAGGACAAGATGGAAAAGAATATTGACAATTCCTCATTGATCGAAATAAAACCCATAGGCATAATAAAAACCCCTTACAAACGCAAAGCTCCTTACCAACCAGTCCAGGAAGAGGAGGAATTTTATCTGGAAATCTTTCCTGAATACATGGATGGATTAAAAGAGCTGGAGACCTTCAGGTATATTTACGTTATTTTCTATATGGATAGGGCAAAAGGACCAAAACTAATTGTTGAACCTCCGTGGGCCGGAGGAATTAAAGTAGGACTTTTTGCGTCGAGATCCCCTAACAGGCCAAACCCTATCGGGATAAGCGTTGTAAAGGTAAAAAAAATAGCAAAAAACCGGGTATACATTTCTTCCATGGATGCCCTGGACGGAACCCCTCTAATAGATATAAAACCTTACATAAAACACCTTGACTCAAAAGACGATGCGAACCTTGGCTGGGTAGAAAACATAGAAGACAAGGAACACCTTATTCTCCATTTAAAAGGAATTCCTCATGATTATTGAGTATAATATTTCTTGGGGGTTATCTTGAGAATATTAACTCTGGAGAAAATTGACGTTTTAAAAACAGGAATACTTTTTGCCGTAATAAACGGCTTATTGGGTCTTATTGTTTTACTCCTGTATGGAGCCATAGGAGCAGCACTGATAAAAAAAGCCAATCCTGCATTTGCGGCACTGGGAGTAATATTAATTATTTTCATCCCTTTATTTTATGCAATTTTGGGTTTCATTATGGGCATTTTGGGAGCTCTTATCTTAAATCTCGCTCTCAATATTACCAGAGGTGTTCCTATATACTTTAAAGAGGAAACACCGGAGGAGAAATTAAAGGAGGTGAAATATGAAATACAAGCCAGTTAAAGCACCCCGGGGAAGTCAGCTCTCAGCCAAGAGCTGGCATCAGGAAGCAGCTATAAGAATGCTGCTAAATAACCTTGACCCCGAGGTCGCGGAAGATCCCGAAAACTTAATCGTATACGGGGGAACGGGAAAGGCAGCAAGAAGCTGGGAAGCTGTGTGGGCTATTATTGACACTTTAAAAAATATGGAAAATGACGAAACCCTTCTCGTCCAGTCCGGAAAGCCCGTTGGGGTGTTTAAAACTCACGAATGGGCTCCAAGGGTAATAATTGCAAATTCAAATCTGGTTCCTAAATGGGCAACATGGGAATACTTCCATCATCTTGAAAAACTCGGACTTATTATGTATGGTCAAATGACAGCAGGTTCCTGGATATACATTGGAACTCAGGGAATTCTTCAGGGAACCTATGAAACCTTTGCAGCTGCGGGCAGGAAAAAATTTGGGATAAATGACCTTAGAGGCAAACTAATAGTTTCAGGAGGATGTGGAGGAATGAGCGGAGCTCAACCGCTGGCTGCAACAATGAACAACGCCACATATCTTGCTGCAGAAGTGGCAGAAGAAAGAGCTCAAAAAAGGGTTAGAACAAAATATCTGGATGAAATAGAATACAACCTTGATGCAGCAATAGACAGAGCTCTCGAATACAAGGAAAGGGGAATAGCTAAAAGTATTATATGGATAGGAAATGTTGTCGAACTCTTACAGAGGCTCGTTGATAGAAAAATTACTCCTGACCTTCTCACAGACCAGACTTCAGCCCATGATCCCTTAAATGGATACGTCCCTGAGGGGCTTTCTTATGAGCAGGCCATTGAGTTGAGAAAAAAGGACCCCGACGAATATCTTAAAAGGTCCTATAAAACAATGGCCAAACACGTGAAACTTATGATTGAGCTCCAGAATAGAGGTGCTGAAACCTTTGACTACGGAAATAATCTTCGCGGAAATGCTCTTGCGGGGGGTTTTGTGAAGGAGGAAGAAGTAAAGAATCCAGACGGCAGCTGGAAATATCCTGGTTTTGTGCCGGCTTACATAAGACCTTTATTCTGTGAAGGACAGGGGCCCTTCCGCTGGGCAGCTCTTTCAGGAGACCCAGAGGATATTTACACCCTGGATGAAGAACTTATAAAACTCTTCCCTGAAAAGGAACACATGGTCAGATGGATAAAGCTGGCAAGGGAAAGAGTGGCATTTCAGGGCCTGCCCGCAAGAATCTGCTGGCTCGGCTACGGAGAAAGGGATAAGGCTGGCCTTCTTTTCAATAGGCTGGTAAGAGAAGGAAAAGTCAAAGCACCCATAGTGATAGGTAGAGACCACCTTGACACCGGTTCAGTAGCATCTCCTAACAGGGAGACAGAAGCCATGAAGGATGGTTCAGATGCTATCGCCGATTGGCCCCTGCTAAATTTTGCTCTTAATGCAGTAAGCGGAGCATCATGGGTGAGTTTCCACCACGGTGGTGGAGTTGGAATAGGATATGCGCTTCACGCAGGACAGGTTATCGTTGCAGACGGAAGTGAGATGATGGACGTAAGATTGAAGAGGGTTCTTACCAATGACCCAGGGACAGGAATTGTTCGCCACGCGGACGCCGGATATGAAAAGGCAATAGAATTCGCAAAAAAAGCTGGCATTAAGATACCCATGCTTAAATCTTGAAGCTTACCTGCTAATAGTATAAAATTTTACTGTAGATAAAATATTTAAGGGGGCAATATGTCTGGTCATTCTAAATGGCACTCCATAAGGCACAAAAAGGCGGTCGTGGATGCTAAAAGGGGAAAACTTTTTACCAAGTTGATAAGAGAAATAATAATAGCTGCGAGAATGGGAGGAGGAGATCCTGAGAAAAATCCAAGGCTTAGAAAGGCAATAGAAGCGGCAAAGGATGCTAATATGCCCAAAGATAACATAGAGAGGGCTATCAAAAAGGGAACCGGTGAACTTGAAGGAGAAAAATTTGAAGAAGTTACCTACGAAGGATATGGCCCTGGAGGAGTAGCTGTTTTTGTAGAAGCAACCACCGATAATAGAAATAGAACAGCATCTGAAATCAGAAGAATTTTTTCAAAGCACGGGGGCAACCTTGGAGAAAGCGGATGTGTCGCATGGATGTTCAAAAGAAAGGGATATATCGTTATAGAAAAAGATAAAGCACCCTCAGAAGAAGAGCTTTTTGACATAGCAGTAGAAGCAGGGGCAGAAGATGTAAAGGACGATGAGAGTAATTTTGTTATCCTCACAGCCCCAGAAGACCTTTTTGAGGTGGTAAAATCACTTGAAGAGAAGGGCATTGAGATCGCCACAAAAGAACTGGGAATGATCCCTGACACATACATTAAACTTCAGGGAAAAGATGCCCAACAAATGTTGAAACTTATGGAAGAACTTGAAGACCACGACGATGTTCAACATGTATGGGCTAACTTTGACATTCCTGAAGAAGAAATTGAGAAATTCTCTGAATGAGAATATTAGGGGTTGACCCGGGGCTGAAGAAAACAGGTTATGCTCTTCTTGACAACATGAAACTGTTAAAGTGGGGAATTATAACCTCCAACAGCGATTGGAAAAGCTCTATAGTTGAAATAACGGATGCTTTAGAAAAAAAAATTGCGGATTTAAATCCGCAACACATTGCCATTGAATCCCCTTTCAGTGGAATAAATCCTTCCTCGTCATTTAAACTTGCCCACCTTAGAGGAGCAATTATATACATGGCAAAAAAGCAGGGCATAGAAGTTTATGACTACTCTCCTGCAAAAGTTAAAAAGGTCATTACAGGAAGGGGTAATGCATCAAAAAATGAGGTAAGAAACTTCATAGGAAAAATCTTTAAGCAGATATCAGGATTTGATGAAGCAGATGCCATTGCCATAGCCTTTACACATTTTCTGGAGAAACAACATGATAGAAAGATTAAAGGGTAAGGTTTTAGAAAAAGGAGCAGATTGGGCTGTTATCCAGGTTGCGGGGATGGGATTTTTCTTAAAAATAACAGCTTCAGCCCTGGAAAAAATAACTCCAGGACAAGAAGCAGAAGTTTTCACCCATCTCATAATAAAGGACGAAGAACCAATCCTAATGGGTTTTTCTTCAAAGGAAGAACGTGAGGTCTTCAAAAAATTGCTAAGTGTATCCGGCATAGGCCCAAAAACTGCAATGGCAATTCTCTCAACGATTGGACTTGAGAACTTCCTGGAAGCTGTAGAAAGGGGCAATGTTTCTGCATTGAGCAGGGTTCCTGGAATAGGGAAAAAGGGAGCTTCCAGAATAATAGTGGAAATGAAAAACTTTATCCCCTCTATGGCAGGTGAATCTGAAGCTGAAATAATTTCAGCTCTCACCAATCTTGGATTTAAAAGGTCAGAGGTTGAATCTGTTGTAAGGGAAATTTCAGGGAAAGGTTTACCCGTTGAGGAAGCTATAAAAGAAGCTTTAAGGAGACTGTCCTAATGGAAATACTTTCACCAAAAAGGCTGGAAGGAGAGGATTCATTCGAAAGAAACCTCAGGCCAAGAAGTTTTTCTGAATTTATTGGACAAAAAAATGTAGTATCGAACTTAAGGGTTTACGTCTTCGCAGCCAGTAAAAGGGGAGAACCTCTGGATCATGTTTTGCTCCATGGACCTGCAGGCTTAGGAAAAACCACTCTTGCCATGATAATAGCAAGGGAAATGGGGGCACGAATAAGGGTCACATCAGGTCCTGCTGTAGAAAGACCAGGAGATCTTGCTTCGATCTTATCCTCTCTTGAAAAGGGAGATGTTCTATTTATAGACGAAATCCACAGGCTCCATCCATCGGTTGAGGAAGTGCTTTATCCCGCAATGGAAGACTTTTCCCTTGACATCGTTGTGGGAAAGGGCACAGGAGCAAGGGACATCAGGATAAAAATCGCACCTTTCACGCTAATAGGAGCAACAACAAGATTTGCAAGACTCACTCCTCCACTACGGAGCAGGTTTGGAATAATAGAAAGAATTGATTTTTACCCTGTGGAAGAAATGAAGGCAATAATTGAAAGAAGCTGTAAAATTCTCCATATTGAAATTGATGAAGAAGCAAAAAGTGAAATCGCCAAGAGATCAAGAGGAACCCCAAGAATAGCCAACAGATTACTTCGCAGAATAAGGGATTTTGCTGAGGTTGAAGGAAACGGGAAGATAACAAAAGAAGTAGCTCTTAATGCCCTTGAACGTCTTAGAATTGACCGTCATGGGCTTGACGAACTGGAAAGAAAGCTTCTTCGCATTTTAGTAGAAGACTTTGGAGGCGGACCTGTGGGGTTAAAAACACTGGCAGCAGCTCTCAAGGAAGAGACTGAAACCATAGAGGAAGTTCATGAGCCGTATTTAATACAGAAAGGTTTTCTGGCAAGAACCTCACGGGGAAGGATGGCAACAGAAAAGGCATATAAACTATTCTCCAAAGGGGTCTCTCTTTTCTGATTTTTCCTGAATACATTATCTTTTTTAACCCTTTCTGCAAGGGACAGACCCCCCTGCGGTATCAGCTCCTGATGGGCTTGTAAAGATGTTTTAATACTAATTCACTAAGTTGAAGTCCTGTCTAAAAGTTCCCGGGCTGTTTTTAAAGCTGATTCACTTGTATCACCTGCCAGCATCCTTGCAAGTTCCTTCAACCTTTCTTCTCCAGAAACTTCCCTTACATATGTATAAGTTCTTCCACCCTTCACCTCTTTTTCAATTACAAAATGCTGGTCAGCAAATGCAGCTACCTGAGGTAAATGCGTGACAACAATAATCTGGCTCCTCTGCGAAAGATCTTTAAGCATTTTCCCCAGGGTATAAGCAGTTCTTCCTCCAATCCCGGTATCTATTTCGTCAAAAATGAATGTTTTACCCTCCTCTGCGTTCAAACTTTTCAGAGCAAGCATTACTCTGGATAGTTCCCCTCCCGAAGCAATTTTTCTTAAGGGTTTAGGTTCCTCTCCCGGGTTCGCTGAAAAGAAAAATTCTCCCTCCTCGAGCCCAAACTCATAGGGTTCGGTTTTTTTCAGGATTACTTCAAAAATTGGTCTCGAAATGGCAAGCTTTTTCAGCTTTTCTTCTGCTTCCTTTTTAAGGATAGAGGCTCCCTTCTTCCTCTTAAAGGAAAGTTCCCCCGCTAATTTTCTGTACTCTTCAAAAAGCGCCTCAAGTTCTTTCTCCAGTTTTTCTTCGATATCCTCCTGTTCCAGCTCCTGGAGCTGTTTTTTCGCCCTGTTTCTGTATTCCAGAATGTCATCTATAGTTTCCCCGTATTTCTTTTTTAATCGCTCTATGAGAGCGAGCCTTTCTTCTATCTCCTCTATATTTCCTTCTGTCTCCTCCAGAACGGAGGATTTTTCACTTATGGCAAAATTCAGGTCAGAAAGAACAGAAAGGAAG